>Ga0180219_1001063_pt1 | contig 19101 bp, 16 predicted proteins | sample eDN3rd30CBELigMG_FD_151338 | JGI IMG/M metagenome (GOLD analysis project Ga0180219, IMG submission 151338) | Enriched Miracle-Growth compost microbial communities from Emeryville, California, USA - eDNA 3rd pass 30_C BE-Lig MG (version 2)... ...
GCCAACAACGCTGCAGTATAATTCTCTTTATTTGGCCGCTGCCGTAGATCAGGAATCCGTCAGCAGCGTCCTGATCGCCTCGCGCGCGACATCGACGGCTGTGATCAGGGCGTCCCGCGCGGCCGCGATCTGGCTGTCATCGCGGGTCGAAGCCAGCACATTTTCATAATGTTGCGCCGCATTGGCCACCTGGCCGGCGCCGATGGCCTGGGCCGATCCCTTCAGCGTGTGCGAAAGATCGTGGCGCCAGCGCCGGTCGGAGCCGCCGATATCGGACGCCAGCCGTGCGGCAATCTGCGCGGCCTGACGGTCGAACAGCTGCAGCAGTTCGATTTCGAGCCCCCGATCGCCGAGAGTCTGGCGGGAAAGATGAACGAGGTCGATCGGCCGATCTGTCCCTATGCCCGATTCGTTAGGCATGATTTCAATATCGGCACGGCGTAACGCCGAATTATTCATTGTCTTGTCCATTTACTGAAACCCGGCTTATCGGCAGCCCGCAAGCAGCAGAATGCTCCAGTCTGATCCATAGCCACGGAATCTAAAGCACTGAATTTCAGTGTTAGTTAAGATGGTAAAGGTCGCGTTAACGCTGTTTGGCATTCACCGGGGGGACTGGTTTCAATCCGCGCGCCGCCGCTGTACATTACTAATTGGTTAATGCGTATGCGTAGAGTTCCGAGGCCCCTGTGGGACCTGCGCGTGCAATCGACTGAAAAGTCGAAAAATGCGAAGCGAGAGGCATACAGATGGCCACGAAACCTAAGGCTCAGGATCCCGCCGAAGCGGCACTTTCGGCGATCGAACAAGCCCTGAACCTCGGCGACTTGAATTCCGATCCCAACACCGATTCCAGCGCTCCACCGGTTAACGGCGAGACGAAAAACGCCCAGGCGGCGTCCAAGGACCAGGCCAACGCTCCGAAACTGGAAACGGCCAAGCCAGAGGCAATCTCCGACAGCCCGGCCTTTAACCTTGACCATCCGGCGCGAATGCCGTCGATCGGCGACAACGAACTGAACATCCCTTCCCTGGACGCCCCGGCGGCCGAGCCGGCTGTCGCTGCCCGCGCCCCCGCCTCCCGCACGTCCGATCCGCAGCCGGCCCAGCGCGCGCCCGCCAATGACGACCGCCAGTCGGTCGGCCAGATTCTCCAGTCGCTTCAGGCCCGCCCCAGCCGCACGCCATTCACCCTGGCGCTCGTCGGCTCGCTGATCTGGCTCATCGGCGCCGCCGTTTATCTTTATTCACTGTCCAAGGCCGGTGAATTGTCGACCATGTCCAATGCCCATGGCGCGATTTTCGCCCTGGCGACGTTCGGCCCGATCCTCTTCTTTGTGATTGCCGGCATCCTTGTCCGCCGCGCCCAGGAAATGCGCCTGACCGCCAATGCCATGTCGCAGGTGGTCATGCGGCTGGCCCAGCCGGAAACCTTCGCCACCGAAAACGTGGTGACCTTGTCGCAGGCGATCCGCCGCGAAGTCGCCTCCATGGGTGACGGCATCGAGCGCGCCCTGGCGCGCGCCAGCGAACTCGAAACCGTCATGCGCTCCGAGGTGTCCAACCTCGAACGCTCCTACACCGACAATGAACGCCGCATCCGCTCGCTCGTCGACGAACTCGCCTCCGAACGCGAAGCCATCGTCGGCAATGCGGAACGGGTCCGCGTCGCCATCACCACCGCCCATGAAAGCATGTCGAAGGAACTCGATTCCGCCGGCACGCAGATTGCCGATGCGGTGAACGAGGCAGGCTCGCGCGTCACCAATTCGCTCGGCGCCAAGGCCGAGGAAATCAACCTCACGCTCGGACGCACCGGCGACGACGTCTATCACCGGCTGACCACAGCGTCCGATCAGATCACCACGTCTCTGTCTTCGCTGGGAGAAAACATCGTCACGACGATCGGCAGCCATGGCGCCAACATCGTCGCCAGCCTGACCGAGACCGGCGACAGCGTGACGTACAAGTTCACCTCGGCGTCCGATCAGATTTCGACCTCCCTGTCGACACTCGGCGAGAGCATCGGCAGCCACGGCGCCAACATCGTCGCCAGCCTGGCCGAAACCGGTGACAGCGTCACCGAAAAGTTCACCGCTGCGTCCAACCAGATCTCGACATCGCTGACGGAGCTCAGCGAGACCATCGGCAGCCACGGCGCCAACATCGTGTCCAGCCTGTCGGAAACGGGCGACAGCGTCACGGAACGGTTCACTGCCGCGTCCGATCAGATCACGACATCGTTGTCGTCGCTCGGCGACAACATCGTCGAAACCATCGGCACCCACGGCGCCAACATCGTCGCCAGCCTGTCCTACACAGGCGACAGCGTGACCCATAAGCTGACCTCGGCGTCAGATCAGATCACCACGTCGATGGAGTCCCTGAGCGAGAATATCGTCGAACGGATCGGCAGCCACGGCTCCAATATCGTCAACAGCCTGTCCGAGACCGGCGAGGGCGTGTCCCGCCGCCTGACGGATTCGTCCGATCAGATCTCGGCATCGCTTGCCTCCGTTGCCCAATCCGTCGTCGACCAGATCAGCGGCTACGGCGACAACATTGTCGCGCGCCTCACCGAGACCGGCGACGGCGTCACCAGCCGCCTGACCTATTCGTCCGACCAGGTGACGAATTCGATCAATACGATCGGCGAATCGATCGTCAACCGGATCGGCGAACACTCAACCAACGTGCTCTCGCATCTGACCGAAACCAGCGATCAGTTCGCCCGCCAGTTCAACGAGACCACGCAGCATCTCGCCGGCTCGCTGACGGATCATCTCAACGGCGTCGACCAGCAGTTGAAGTCGACCGGCGAGGCGCTGGTGTTCGATATCGCCATTCGCGGCAAGGAAGTTGCGCAGCAGATCGAGGAGACCGGCACCAACATCAGCGAGAAGATTTCCTCGCGCGGCGAACATCTGATCGCCACGCTGGAATCCACCGCCAGCCGCATGGACGAGACCGTGAGCGTTCACGGCTCGGCCCTCGAACAGGCATTGGCGACGACCGGCGAGCGCATGAACGAGTTGCTCAACGAGCGCACCCAGGCCGCCTACGAATTGTTCCACAACGCCGGGCATGAGATCGCCACGCGTCTCGAACAGCATCAGGCGCTGGTGCGCGACCAGCTTGAATCGCACACGGGCGACCTGCATAGCCGTTTCACGGTGACCGCCTCCGAGGCCATCGCCGCTGTCGGCATGCATGGCGATCGCATCAACGAATCGCTGATCGAACGCCTCAACGCCTTCGAACAGATGGTGCTGTCGCACGGCAACGAGCTCGCATCGCAGATCGGCTCCCATTCGGATCGTTTCACCGGTGCGGTGAACGAGAAGCTGCTGGCGGTCGAAGCCGCGTTCAACGGTCACGCCGGCGCCTTCACCGAACAGTTGACGCAACGCGCCGCCGAAACCGCCGATCTTCTCGCCGAGAAGGTGCGCGAGTTCGACAGCAGCGCTAACGCCCGCGCCTATGAACTGGCGCAATCGCTCGAGCATCACATCCGCAATTTCTCCGATGTCGCCGAACTGCGCACCGGCGAACTCGCCAACCAGATCCAGAGCGGCACCCGCGAACTTGCCGACGTTGCCGAAACGCGCACCAACGATCTCGCCAGCAAGATCGAGACCGTCACCAAGGCGCTTTCCGACATGGCGGAGACGCGTACGACCGAGGCCGTGCAGAAGATTGCGCTCGGCACCCGCGCCTTCCAGCAGATCGCTGAAAAGCGCATCGCCGACGTCGCCGAACAGCTCTCCATCGGCGCCCGCTCGCTCGACAGCGTGGCGAAGACCCGCACCGCGGAACTGATCGAACAGATCGAAGTCGGCACCCGTTCCCTCGACGATGTTGCCCAGACCCGCACCGCGCAACTGATGGAGCAGATCGACACCCGCACCCGCTCACTCGACGAAGTGGCCCAGGCCCGCACCGCGCACCTAATCGCGCAGATCGAAGCCGGCACACGTTCGCTCGACGACATCGCCCAGGCTCGCACCGCGCATCTGATCCAGCAGATCGAAGCCGGCACGCGTTCGCTCGACGACGTCGCTCAGACCCGCACGCTCCAACTGATCGAGAAAATCGAGGCCAGCACCCGCTCGCTCGACGACATCGCCCAGGCTCGCGCCGCCCAACTGGTCCAGCACATGGAAACGGGCGCCCGCTCGCTCGACGACGTCGCGCAGACCCGCACCGCCCAACTGATCGAGCATATGGAAGCGGGCACACGCTCGCTCGACGAAGTGGCCCAGGCTCGCACCGCGCAACTGGTCGAACATGTGGAAGCAGGCACCCGCTCGCTCGACGAAATCGCCCAGGCCCGCACGGCGCATCTGATCCAGCAGATCGAAGTCGGCGCCCGTTCGCTCGAGGACGTCGCGCATACGCGCACCACCGGCCTGATCGAGCAATTGCAGGTCAGCGCCGGCGCCCTGGAACAGGCCGCCCAAAACAGCACCAACGACATGGTGCAGAAAATCAGCGCCGGCACCCGCGCCCTCGAACTCGTCGCCGAGACCCGGACGCGCGATATCGTGGAGAAGATCGAAGCCACGGCGCGCAGCCTCGAGGATCTCGCCCAGGCGAGGACGAACGACATCGTGCTGCAGTTGCAGACGGGAACGGAAGCCCTCGGCGCCATGGCCCACATGCGCCTGAGCGAGCTGACCGAGAGCCTCAACGACCGCACCCGTGCCTTCGACGAAGTCGCCACCAACCGCACCTTGCAGATCATCTCCGCCCTCGACGACCAGATCAGGGCTTACGAGGAGAAGGCGACCGCCAAGACGACGCAGGTATCCGGCACCATCGAAGGTCTTGTCGGACGGATCGACAGCACTCTCGATATCCGCGCCAAGGCGATCAACGAATCGCTCAGCCGCAACGCGCTGGAAGTGGCGCGCGTCGTCTCCGAAGGCGCCAAGGAGATCAACGCCGCCCTCGATCCGAAGGCGATCGAGGAGAGCCTCACCGCGCGCATCAGCGACATCAAGGGCCTGCTTGCCGAGCGCAGCCAGGAACTGCACGGCATGCTCGCCGAACGCAGCGGCGAACTGCATACGCTGTTCGAGACCAAGGGGCCGCTGCTGATCGAGCTGCTGTCATCGCGCGGCAGCGAGGTCGCGCGGCAGGTCACCGTCGCCGGCGAGCTCGTCAGCGAAACGATCGGCCAGCGCGGCGCCGCCATCATCGACAGCCTCGGCTCGCGCCAGTTGGAACTCACCAGCGCCATCGACCAATCCTCGACAGTGCTGCGCGAGGCCATCGAGTCCAGCGCCGGCCAGTCGGTCAATTCGCTGGTCCACGCCAATTCCAACATCCGCAGCGAGATGTCGGCCGTGCTCGACGCACTGGCGAAGGCCAACGGCTCGCTCGATCACATCCTCAACAGCGCCGGCCAGAATCTCAGCAATGTCGAGAGCGCCCTGACCAGCCGCGTGAGGGAGTTCCAGACCGCGCTCGCCACCATCTCCACCCAGGTGATGACCCTGACCAGCAGCTCGGCGCAGACGGTCGAAAGCGCCGACTCGCTGGCGGCAAGTCTCGAACGGCAGAATCTCGAACTGTCCACCACCGCTTCCGAACTGGCGCGCACCCAGGTGCAGCTCGACCAGACGCTCGACGCCCGTCAGAAGGCGCTCGACCGCCTCGTCACCATGGTCCATTCGCGCACCGAGGATTTCGAGACGGTCACCCGGTCCTTCACCGCGCTGGTGGAAGAGTCCTTCAAGAAGGCCGAGGCCCGCGCCAGAGAGATCGGCACCCTGCTCTCCGACGAGACCCAGGCCGTGACCAACCTCATCGGCGACCAGTACGAGAAGGTCCGCGACACCACCGGCAAGGAGCGCGAGCGCACCGCGGCGGCCCTGCGCGCGGCCTACGATCAGGCCACCGCCGAGATGAGCCAGATCTTCTCGAGCTCGATCGAGAAGTTCAAGGAATCGACCTCGCAGATGCACTCGATGACGACGGACATCCAGCGCGAGCTCGACGCCACCCGCGAGGAATTGCGTCGTGGCGCCCTCGAACTGCCGCGCGAAGCCTCGGAGCAGACGTCGGCCATGCGCCGCATCATCTCCGAGCAGATCAAGGCGCTCAACGAGCTGACCGACATCGTCGCCAAGTCGGGACGCGCCTATGACGTCGTCGAACCGCGACGGGCCGAGCACCGCGAGCCTGCCCGCGAGCCTGCCCGTGCGCCGGAACCGGCGCGCACCGAGCCGTTCCGCATCGAGCAGCCGCGCCCGAGCACACCGCCCCGGCCGACACCGCCGGCGCCGCCGGCCCTGCGCGACGACCAGCAGCCTCCGGCGCAACGGCCGCGCGCGCCCCAGCCTCCGGCTGTCCAGCGTGCCCCGGCAGCGGCAGCAGGCGACAATCGCAACGGCTGGCTGTCGGACCTCCTGGCGCGAGCCTCGCGTGACGAAACGCCGACTCCGCCGGCGCCGCGCGCCATCTCCGCCGCGCCGCTGCCGCCGACGCCGGCACGCGCGCAACAGCGGCCGGCGGACTCGCTCGACGCGATCTCCCACGACATCGCCCGCATGGTCGACCATGATGCGGTGGCCGCCCTCTGGGACCGCTACTATCGCGGCGACCAGAACATCTTCTCGCGCCGGCTCTACACCTCGGCCGGGCAGCAGACCTTCGACGAAATCCGCCGCCGCTATCGCGACGACCGGGAATTCCATGAGACGGTCGATCGCTACATGCAGGAATTCGAACGCCTGCTCTCCGAGATCGGCCGCGAGGACCGCGACGGCTCGCTGACGAGATCCTATCTCACCTCGGATACGGGCAAGGTCTACACGATGTTCGCCCACGCCGCCGAGCGCTACGAAGCGATCTGAGCGGAGCGTCAGAACAAAACAAAAGGCGCGGGAAATCCCGCGCCTTTTTTGTGTGCCTCGCCGTCATGCCCGCACTTGTTGCGGGCACCCACGCCGTGGTGAGCCACGACGCTTTAAAAACACTCTCCATATTCTGGAACAGGAACGCAGCGTCATCGCGTGGGTGCCCGCAACAAGCGCGGGTATGACGTTGCGGCAATGGCACCGGCCTACATCGCTGTGGAAGCCCAGCCCACCATCTCGCGCATCACCTGGCCCACCGCCTGGTCGAGTGCCGTCGACGCACGGGCGCCGTCGCTGGCTGAGGCCGGCACCTGCGCCGTGAAGATGCGCGCCGCGCTGATGCGGCCGCTTTTCTCATTCACCAGTTTGGCCGAGATTTCGACGACTGCCTGGCTCGTGGTGACGTCGATTTCGAAATGGCGCAATTCCGACGTCAAGGTGTAGTCGGCGACGATCCGGTCGCCGGAGCGGCCGACCGAGCGCAGCAATTTGCCGTTCTCGAAGCTCTGCACCAGGCGCGACTGCAGAAGCCGCGGCAGCCGGTCGCTCCACTGAGCACCCGTCAGGAAGGCGACCTGCTCCGGGCTGGTGCGCACGACGATGCGGTCCGATTCCAGCGGTGAGATGGCGGTCGGCTCGGCAATGACCAATTGCCCGCGCCCCGCCTTGCCGCGCGCGCCGGATGCCGCGCTCAGATCGAACGTGGCAGGCGCGGAACCGCCGCACCCGACGACGGCCAGGGACAGGAGCGTGACGAAGGAAAGCTGGGTTGCCAGACGGAGAGGAGATCCCGCACGGCGATAACGAGCCAACACACTGGATCTCAAACGCTACTCCCGACACCTGCTGCGCGGCGCGAGCGGGCCGCGATTCCCATCAAACCATATGATAGTAAGAGACAACGTAACCGCCACGCAAAAAGGTCCGCACGCAGGCCCACAGGTCCGGGATATTCAAGACCCGTGGCTTATCTGCCACTATACTCGGGGATGGACGGTTTGCTGCCGAAAAGAAGCTGTTGCGGGTTCTTTTCCAGCGACCGCAAGGTCCGGTTGACCTCTTCCAGCGTCTTGCGTCCATCGGCCGCCAGCGCCTCGTACTGCCGCAGCCCCGGCCCGGTGAACCGGTTGATGCCGACGGTCAACTCCTTGGTCCGGATATCGAGATTGTCCGCCAGTTTGCGGATCGATTTCGCCGCATCGCCGATCTCAGCCATCAGCCCCTTGCTGTCGCCGCCACTCAGGAAGCCGTTGAGACTGGTCAGGACCTTGTCGAACTTGTCCGCCGTATTGTTCAGCTTGGCCGAGATCTCATCGGCATTGGCGACGATGTCGCGGACGCGCTTCGGATCGACAGCCTTGACCCGCTCATCGAGATTGGCGACCAGCGGCTTGATCGTCGTCCCGATGTCGGTCATCGACGAGAGGAAGCTCTTCACGCCGTCTGAATTGTCCGCCAGCGCTTTGGAAAAGCTTTCCACATTGCGCACCGTATTGGCGATGGGCCCGCTGTTCTCGCCCACCAGCTTGTCGGCCTTGTCGAGAATGCCGTCGAGGCGACCGGACAGGCGCTGCACGGTCTCCATGATGTTCTGCAATTCCGAGCGGTCGGCGTTGATGGTCGCCATATTGCCGTCAGTGCTCACCAGAGGCGCGGCCGTCGCCGAGCCGCCAGTCAGCGCGATGGCGGCCACACCGGTCAGACCCTGATATTCGAGGCGCGCGCCGGTATCGACCTTGAGCGGCGTGCGGGAGCTGACGTTGATCTGCGCCACCACCTGTGTCGGGTCATCCGGCTTCAGCTCGACCTTTGTCACTTCGCCGACTCTCACGCCGTTGAACAGCACCTGCGAACCACGCGACAGGCCGGAAACCGAAGTCGTGAACAAAACCTGATAGTTAACCCGCCCCTCGGAGGTCGAACCGCGCGAGAACCAGAACACGAAGAGAAATGCGGCCGCGATCACCGCCAGGGTGAAGGCGCCGATCAGGGCGTAATTGGCTCTTGTTTCCATCGCTCGGTCCGTTGTGCAGGCAGATAAATAGCGTCTTCCAACCCAGTTTCCAAATTGCCCGGCCGCGGCTCAGTTCAGCTTGGCAGTTGATTCTAGCGGTTCATGCGCGCGGCGCGCTTGCCATGGAAATAGGACTGCAGCCAGGGATGCTGCGATTGCAGCAATTCTTTGATCGGCCCTGCCGCGACCACCTTGCGGTCCGCGAGCGCCGCGATCCGGTCGCAGATCGAATACAGGCTGTCGAGATCGTGCGTCACCATGAACACCGTCAATCCAAGCGTCTTTTGCAAGGTCGCGATCAGATCGTCGAAATCCGCCGCGCCGATCGGATCGAGCCCCGACGTCGGCTCGTCGAGAAACAGGATTTCCGGATCGAGCGCCAGCGCACGGGCCAGCGCGGCGCGCTTGATCATGCCGCCCGAAAGCTCCGCCGGATATTTATGCGCCGCATCCGCCCTCAAGCCGACCATCTCGATCTTCAGCATTGCAAGCTCATCCATCAGCTCTTGCGACAGATGAAGATATTCGCGCATCGGCACCTGGATGTTCTGCAGCACCGTTAGCCCCGAGAACAAGGCGCCCTGCTGGAAAAGCACACCCCAGCGGCGCTCGAGCGCGCGGTGTTCATCGCGCGACAATCTGTCGAGATTTTCACCGAAGACCTCGATCGTGCCCGACCATTTCTTGACCAGCCCCAGAATGGCGCGCGTCAGCACCGACTTGCCGGTGCCTGACCCGCCGACAAAACCCAGCACCTCGCCGCGACGGACATCGAGATCGAGATTCTTCAGGATCACCTTGTCGCCGAAGCCGACGGTGACGCCGCGCACCTTGATGGCGATCTCGCTGTTCGTGCCATCGCTTGCCGGATGCACGGGCACGACCTTTGGCACCGGAACCTTGTCAGCAGAGTCAGTCGTCATCGGCAACCCTCAAACACTGGCCTCAATATCTGATCGCGGCGAAGAACATCGCGAACAATCCGTCGACGAAGATCACCATGAAGATCGACTTCACGACGGACCCCGTCACCTGCCGGCCCAGCGATTCCGCCGAGCCCTGCACGGCAAATCCTTCGATCACCGCGATCATGCCGATCATCAGCGCCATGAAGGGCGCCTTGATGAGACCGACCATGAACGTGTTGAAGCCGATGGCCTCCTGCAAACGCGCCGCGAAAATCTCCGGCGACATGTCGCCATAGACCCAGGCGACCAGCATGCCGCCGAAGATCGCCGCGAGATCGGCCAGGAACGTCAGCAACGGCAGGGAAATGATCAGGGCCAGAATACGCGGCAACACCAGCACTTCGATAGGGTCGAGACCCATGACGCGCAGGGCATCGATCTCCTCGCGCATTTTCATCGAGCCGAGTTCGGCCGTGATCGCCGAACCGGTCCGGCCCGCGATCATGATCGACGTCAGCAGCACCGCGAGTTCGCGCAGCACCAGCACACCGATCAGGTCGACGACAAAGGCCGAAGCGCCGAACTTCACGAATTGAAAGATGCCCTGCTGCGCCACAATGCAGCCGACCAGAAAATTGATCAGAAGAATGATCGGCAGGGCGCGGAAGGCAAAACTCTCGATGTGATAGACGATCGAGGTGATGCGAAACCGCCTGGGATTGACGAACGCCCGCAACAGCGCGCTGACCACTTCGCCGAGAAAGGCGACGCCGCCGATGACGTCCTTGACCGTGATGGTGACGCTCTCGCCGATATCGACGAGCAGGTCGATCAGCGGATGCGTGCTACGCGCGCGGGTGTCCTCGAACGCCCTATAATGCGCTTCGTGCAGGAGGATGTCGTAGCCGGCCTGGCTGCCTTCGAAGGTTGCGACGGCGCCGGATTTTTCAAAGCCGACGCGCGCGCGGTCGATCAGCCACGCGCCCGCGGTGTCGAGCTTGTCAACTCTGGAAAGATCGAGCTTTACATTCCGTGCACCGTCCGCCGCCTTGATAAGGCGCTGCGCGGCAGCCTCCATCGGCGCGCTCTTCTGGACGGTCCATATGCCGGACAAGGCAATATGCACACCATCGCCCGATTTCCGGCTTTCTACTTGAGGTTCTTCGGCCATCAGCGCCTGGTCGTTCATTCCATCACCGCCGCCTTGAGAATGCAGACCATGGTCGCATGGGCGGGGTGGGCGGACACATTGCGGATTGTATGCGGCCGGTCGCAGCGATAGCGCAGAGTGTCGCCTGCCCTGGCGGTCTCGACAATGCCCGCCACTTCGACCTCGAGCTCGCCTTCCAGCACCGACAGGCATTCCACCGAACCGCGCTGATGCGCCTCCGATTCCAGCACGCCGCCGGCCGCCGCGTGAAAATCATACCATTGCAGCCATTCCACCGTTTTGATCCAGCCGGTGATGGCGAGCCGGCATTTGCCGTCGTCGGAGACGAGGATGGGCGTGTCGCCTTTCGTCGAGGTTTCCAGGAACGGCTCGTCCTCGGCGGTCTGCAACACCCGCTCGATCGAGACATCGAGCGCCTGCGCCAGCCGCCAGATGGTCGAGAGGGTGGGATTGGTCTCGTTGCGTTCGATCTGGCTGATGATCGATTTAGCGACGCCGGATTGTTCCGACAGTTCGGAAAGCGAAAGATTATAGGCCTTGCGCAGACGCTGTACCGTCTTGCCCATCTGGCCGGTCAGGGCCTGCGCGCCCGCCGCCATGGTCTTCTGCCTGTCGCGTCCCTCGATGCCCATCAACGTGCCCACATGATTGGTGTGACGTTTGGCATATTACCCGATTTTGTTCGAAATACAGAACAAAATGGGGATCAGACTGTAGCGATTGCCCGCCTGAGCCTGTTTTCGTGCAGCGCGACGGCAAGGCCCGCGGCAACGACCAGCAGCGCCCCGGCGATCACCGCATGGGACGGCGTTTCGCCAAAGAAAGCGAGGCCGATGGCGACCGCGAAAAGCAGCGAGGAATAGTCGAACACGGCAAGGATCGAGGCGTCGGCATAGCGGTAGCCTTGCGTCATGAAAATCTGCCCGACGCCGCCGAAAACGCCGATCAGGATCAGCGGAATCCAGTCCTGCGCCCGGGGCCAGACCCAGGCCTGCGAACTCAGAAAGTCAGCCAGCCCCCAGGTATGCGGCCAGACCGCCGCCGCGGTCAGCAGCAGCACGCTGGCGACCGTCGTCGTCGCCTGGAAATAGAAAGTAATGGCGCCGGTGTCCTCGGTCATCGTCAGACGCCTCGTCTGGATCATGGCGAACGACACCAGCACCGCGCCGGTGAAGGCGAACGTCGCGCCCACAGCGCTACGCTCCGGCCCGCCGCCGCTCGCCATCAAATGCTCGCCCAGGATGATCAGAACGCCGAGGAATCCCACCATGACGCCGCCCCAGCGGAACGCCGAAATCTTTTCCTTCAGGAAAATGCCGGCGAGCGGAACGATCATCAGCGGCGCCACATAGCCGATCGCCGTCACATCGGCGATCGGCAGCAGGCCGTAAGACGCAAACAGGCAGAACATGCTGCCGATGCCGGCGAGCGAGCGCAGCAGATGGCCGCCCGGCCGCGCCGTATAGAGCGCGCGGGGAAAATCGCCGCGCATCATCAGCCAGATCACCAGCGGCACGAGCGCGAAGGCGGAGCGGAAGAACACGAGCTGCACAGTGGGATAGTTGCTATAGGCCTTGCCGAGCGCCAGCATCACCGAAAACATGCCGGTGGAGATGAGCTTCAGACCAATCCCGAGCAGTGTGCTAGAAGGCGCTTGGATATGCGCCTCCGTCGATCAGCATGTTCTGGCCGGTGATGTAGCCGGCGTGCGCGCTGGCGAGAAACGCGCAGAGCTTGCCGAACTCTTCCGGATTGCCGAAGCGCTTCGCCGGGATCGACTGACGCCGTGCCGCTTGCAGGTCGTCGTAGCTGATGCCGCGCATTTTCGCCTGCGCCGCGCCGGCCGATTTCAACCGGTCCGTGTCGAAAGCGCCGGGCAGGATATTGTTGATCGTCACATTGCTTTCGGCGACCTGCCGCGCCACGCCCGACAGGAACGAGGTCAGACCCGCGCGGGCCCCCGACGACAGATCAAGACCGGTCATCGGCATTTTCACCGAGCCCGACGTGATGTTGATGATGCGGCCGAAGCGGCGCTCGATCATGCCGTCGATGACCTGCTGCACCAGCAGGATCGGCGTCATCATATTGGCGTCGAGGCCACTGACCATGGCGTCGCGGCTGAGCTGGCGGAAATCCTTCGGCGGCGGTCCGGAATTGTTGTTGACGAGAATATCGGCCGACGGACAGGCGGCGAGCAGCGCCGCGCGCCCGGCCTCGCTGCCGACATCGCCGGCGACAGGAATGACCTTGGCGCCCGTGGCCTTGGCGATCTCGTCGGCGGTAGCGGCAAGCCGCGCCTCATCGAGCCCGTTGATGACCACTTCGCAGCCGGCCTCGGCGAGTGCAGTGGCGCACGCACGGCCAAGCCCGCGGCTCGATGCACATACGATCGCCTTGCGGCCGGCAATTCCCAAATCCATATCTGCGCTCCCACAGCGCCTTCCTATCCACAGGATTGGAAGGCCACGTCCGGCTTGATTTAAAATGCGCCGCACCATCACCCGGGCAAGCGATTGAAGCAACCCACAATTTCCGCAAGTCAGTTCAGCACGTCACAAATACCGCTGCGGTGTCGCTATTTCTTCACATTTCGTACCAGAGCGGTTGCAAAAAATATGAGTCGATTTCGCCATTTGCGGATTGCATTTTTCCGCACTGCACCAGATAAACATCGGGTCAGTCGATAGCGTCGGTTGCCTCGTGTTCACCCTGTTCGCGCAAGCGAATGAAGGACCTGCGAAATCCAAATCAACTTGATGAATGAACATGGTTCGAGCGCCTCGGACCGTGAGCGCTACTCCTTAGCGTTTTTCGATCACCGGATCGGAAGACGCGTCTAAAATATCGAAAGAGTGCAGAACCAGATGCGCCGCGCCGACTACTTCCTTGCCGTCCTTTCCGCTGGCGGAAAATCCAGAATCTTCTCTCCCGTGCAACTGCAATTCCTGTTCTTCATGATCGACAGGGATATTCCCCATCTCATCGGCGGCGCCCGCTTCTGCTTCACCGAAATGGAACACGGACCGTTCGATCACGGCCTCTATGACGACATCGACGACCTCGCCTATCGCGGCCTGCTGACGATCACGCGCAATGGCGTATCGCACGCCAACTACCGGCTGACGGCGGACGGATTCCAGCGCGGTTCGATTGCGCTCGGCCTCCTCTTCGGCAATGCCGCCGAGGTGGTGCGCGAGAAGATCGAGATTGTCAGCCGCCATCCTTCGCTGCGGCTGCTGCAACTGGCGCAATCAAGCTACGGCTTCGGCCGCGACGCCAACGCGGCCTGAAATAGACCAAGCGGCAAAACCCTCATCCGCCCCTCGCGATGCGAGGGGCACCTTCTCCCGTAAACGGGAGAAGGATTCCGCGTGCTTCCTTCGCCCGCTCCGCGGGAGAAGGTGGCCCTTGCGCAGCAAGGGTCGGATGAGGGTGTCTTACTTTGCTCTGGCAGCTCAATAGAACAGCCGCGCCCTGACTCTGTCATCGAGCGCATCGATGGCGGCCAGACTGATGATGCGCGGGTCGAGTTCCGCCGCAAACATCACGACAGGTGCCATCTCATCCTCCGGTGCGATGGCGGCCTCCGCCTGTTCCATCGCCGGGACTTCGGGCTCAGCCTCGTCGCGCAAAGCCAGCCCACGCGCTTCCATGAGATTGCGCAAGGCGCGCGATTGCGCCTCGATCTGCGTGCAGGCACGCTCATCGAAACCGCGCTCGCGCAGGTTCCAGGCGATTTCGCTCAAGCGTTCCTGAACGGCCGCCACCGCGGCGTTTATCTCCGGCCCGGCCAGAGCCGCGGGCTGTTCCTGCTGTTGCAATGTCGGTTGTTGCGTCGCCAGTTGTTCTTGCCCGCTGGCGAGCAACGTCCGCTCGATCCGCGTCACCGCTTCCAGCAGTTTTGCGGTTTCGGCGGCGCGCATGCGGCGCGCATATTCGGCGAGAAACCAGCGCCCCCGCGCGGTTTCCATCACCGCGGCCTCGATGGCCTCGAAGTCATGGGTGGCGTCAAAGTCCTGGGGAGCGGGCGGCGATTGCACCGCCGGCAGAGTTGCAGCCATGTCCGTTCCGTGCCCGCGCGCGAATCAATTCAGCGCCCAGTTTCGCCGCCGTGCAGCCGATTGCAAGTTATGGCGCTTTTGGCGCAGGTTTCGGTGGTCCCTCGCGCGCCGGCAGAGACTTCACATAGTCGGCCATGGCATCGCGGTCAGGCTTGGTGAGCTGGTTCATGTTCTTCACCACCGATCCCATCGACCCGCCGACGGTGTCGGCCTCCGGCGTCAGGCCGAACTCGAGGAGCTGGCCGATGTCTCCCTTGTCCCAGCTCTTGATGCCGTTCTCCGACTGGGTGATGTTCGGCACCCAGCCCTTGCCTTCAGGGTCGGGGCCGCCAGCATAGCGTTGCGCCGTCACGATGCCGCCGAGAAAATTGCGCGGCGAATGGCATTCGGCGCAATGGCCGAGTGCCTCGACAAGATAGTGGCCGCGGTTCCATTCCGGCGTCTTCGACGGATCGTCGACGACCGGCGCGGGCGAGAAGAACAGAAGCTTCCACAGGCCGAGCGCACGGCGGATGTTGAAGGGAAACGGCACGGCATGGTCGCGCGCCTTGCCGGCCACTGGCTCCAGCGTGCGCAGATAGGTCCACAGATCGCGCACGTCGTCGATCTTCATCCCCGCATAGGTGGTGTAAGGGAACGCCGGGTAATAATGCGAGCCATCGGGCGACACGCCGGCCATCATCGCATTGGCGAGATCGGCGACGGTCCAGCGGCCGATGCCGTCGGTCGGATGCGGCGAAATATTGGGCGTGTAGAAGGAGCCGAACGGCGACGGCAGCTCGACGCCGCCACCCAGTTTCAGGCGATCGTCCTGCCCCGGCGTCGTATGGCAGGACGCGCAGCCGCCGGCAAAGAAGACCTGCCGCCCGCGCTCGACGTCACCGCCCTTGTCCAGCGACGTATCGCCCGCCGCATACAACGGTCGCGGCGCCGAGAGAAACCAGGCGCCGATCGCAGCGATAAGTCCCAAGACGACGACGATCCCGAGCAGCCTGCGCATGTCCGTTCCCCGGTCTGCAAACGTGAAGAAGGATCATGCCATGATCCGGCCGATCCCGAAACGAAAGAGGGCGGCTGAAGCCGCCCTCGTCATGGAATTCAAGTGCGCCGGTCAGCGGCGGGCGCGATAGTCCGTGTGGCAGGCGCCGCAGTCCTTCAGGAGATCGGGGTAGACAGCCTTGAAGCTCGCCTCGTCCTTGATCGAGGTCATGGCCGCCGTCGCGTCCTTCTCCAGCTTGGCGAACTTGGCGTTGAAATCGTTTTTCGCTTCCCAGATCTTCGGCAGCGCCGCGGTCTCGCCACCGGTCTTGCTGGTGTCGGGGAACAGGTCCGGCCCCTTCTTGCCGGCGTCCTGCATGGTCTTGAGCGCGGCCTGCACCGCCGGCAGGGAGAAAGCCTCGCCCTTCAGCATCGCCGCCGGCGCTTTGCCCGCGTCGCTCATCGCTTTCATGATCGCCTTGCGCTGCGCGATCGCATCGCCCTGCGCCATGACCGTCCCGGCAGCGACAATCCCGGCCGCGAGAATCCCGGCAGCAACCCAAAATTTCGTCATTCAAAAGCTCCCTTCAAGCCTGTCCAAAGACGTCTGATTCTAGCTGAAACTTATAGCATTTCGCCAAACAGGTCGTGATCCGGAGTCAATAGTTCGTGATGCTCCGGGACGAGAGCGGCCAAATCAAAGTCACGCCAGAGCTGACAACGTCGCCTACTGGTACGGAGTTGCAACCATCTCCATATAATTTGCCAGGAGTACGACAATGTTCGATGAAACCCCTCGCTTTTTATTGGATGAAACTTCGGATGCACCCGAACAGGCTGCATCCGCCCCCGCGGCCGAGAGCGACGACGTTCTGCTCGACGCCTATTCACGCACCGTTTCGCAGGCGGCGGCGCGCGTCAGCCCGGCCGTGGTGCGCCTCGACATCCGCGACGCCAACCAGCGCCGGCTCGGCTCCGGCTCGGGCGTCATCGTCTCGCCCGACGGCCTGGTTCTGACCAACAGCCACGTGGTGGCGTCCGCCCGTTCGGCCGATATCACCACGCCGGACGGCAACCATTACGTCGCCCGCATTCTCGCGCGCGATCCCGATACCGACCTGGCCTTGGCGCGGATCGAGGCCGACGTGCGCCTGCCGCACGCGAAACTCGGCGATTCGCGGCAGTTGCGGCCGGGCCAGGTGGCGATTGCCATCGGCAATCCGCTCGGCTTCGACACCACGGTCACCGCCGGCGTCGTGTCCGCGCTCGGCCGCTCGCTGCGGTCGACCAACGGCCGCATGATCGATGACGTCATTCAGACCGACGCGGCGCTCAATCCGGGCAATTCCGGCGGCGCGCTGGTGTCCTCGAAGGGCGAAGTGATCGGCATCAACACGGCGATCATCTCCGGCGCACAGGGCATCTGTTTCGCTGTTGCCGCCAACACGGCGAATTTCGTGCTGGGCGAGATGATCCGCCATGGCAGGGTCCGCCGCGCCTGGATCGGCGTCGGCGCCGGCACCATCCCGCTGCCGCGCCGGGCCATCCTGCGCCTGGCGCTCAGCCAGCAGACCTGCTCGATGATCACCTCCGTCGAGCCGGGCTCGCCGGCAGCCGAAGCCGGCCTGATGTCAGGCGACATGGTCATCGCGGTCGATGGACTGCCGGTGGCCGGAACGGAAGATCTGGTCCGCCTGCTCGACGCCGACCGCATCGGCAAGACCATCCCCGTCGACTTCCTGCGCAATTCGCAGAGCCGCCGGCTGTGGATCGCGCCGATCGAAAGAAACGCGCCGATCGCTGCTTAAGTCACGGGCCGGTCGGGTTTCTTAGGTCTCGACCGGCTCGCTCGCAGCCTCCCACGCCAGCATGCCGCCGCCGAAATGGGCGGTAATGTCGCCGCGCCCCGCCTTCTGGGCCTGTTCCAGGGCCAGAAGGGTGCGGCGGCCGGAGCGGCACGACAGCACCACGCGCTTGCCCGGCTCATTGGGGAGGGCCGACGGATCGAATGTCGACAGCGGCTGGAAAACCGCGCCGGGGATGTGCCCGGCCTCGTATTCATTGGCTTCACGAACGTCGACCAGGATGATGCTGCCGTCGGCGAGGCCCTTTTTCAGCTCATCGAGCTCCACGTTCTCGACAATCGGACCGCTCATGAAAATCCCCCGAATAGCGGCAAAAGCCGCGAAATCTCTGTGCCTAATCCATACCAGTCCGAGCCGCATTTCTGCAACCGGCAAGCTTGGCCGGGAATACGCCCTAGGCCGGAAACAGCGAAATCACGGCAAAAAGCGCCGCCCCCGCGCCGAGCAGGAGGAAAGGGTGCATTTTCGGCCGCCAGGTGAGCATGGCGGCGACGACCGCCGCCGTGCCCCAGGCCAGCGGCCCCGCATCGGCAAGGCGGAAGATCGCCAGCGCGCCGGCAAACATCAGCCCGGTGCCGATCGGCGCCAGCCCCTCTTCGAGCGCATGGTGCCAGGCGCGGCCGCGATAACGCGACCACACCCGCGCCACGCCGACGCACAGGATCGACGAGGGCACGAACATGGCGAGCGTCGCCACCACCGCGCCGCTCCAGCCCGCGACCTTCCAGCCGATCAGGGTCGACAGCATTGAGCCCGGCCCCGGTGCGACTCTGGCGATGGCGAACAGTTCGACGAACTCGCGCGCCGTGAGCCAGTGACGGACCTCGACGGATTCGTGTTGCAGCGGTGCGAAGATCGCGGGCCCGCCGCCGATGGCGACCAGCGAGAACGGCACCAGCACCGCGATGAGCGCCAGATAGGGCGCGAAGAAGCCGCCGCCGTTCTCATCCATTGGCTGGCTCCCCGCTCGACTTCCTGGGCCAGACGGAAGCGATCGACAGCGGCGCGATGACCAGCACCACCGGCACCAGCGGCCAGTGCAGGATGCCGACGGCGACGAAGGTCGCCACCATCGCAATCGTCGGCCCGATGCGCCTGACGACGCGCGCGGCGCCGACAATGCCGATGCGCAGGTTGAGGCCCACCGCCGCCGCGGCCACGCCATCGACAGCGCCCTGCAGGATCGGGATCTGCGAGATCGTGCCATAGGCGAGCAGCACGAGGATGCACAGCACCAT
>Ga0180219_1001065_pt1 | contig 19097 bp, 17 predicted proteins | sample eDN3rd30CBELigMG_FD_151338 | JGI IMG/M metagenome (GOLD analysis project Ga0180219, IMG submission 151338) | Enriched Miracle-Growth compost microbial communities from Emeryville, California, USA - eDNA 3rd pass 30_C BE-Lig MG (version 2)... ...
CCGAGTCGGCAGTGCCCACTGGCTTCACCTCAATGGTAACCGTGATCGGGTCGCTCACGACACCGTCCGCCGTTGTCAATGTATAGGTATAGGTGTCCTTGCCGATGAAGTCAGCATCCGGCGTGTAGGTAACCTCGCCCGTCGTGGCATCAACGGTGGTCGTACCGTTCGTGCCGTCAGTCGCCGTCACCGTCGTGCCCGTTGCGCTCGGCCCGTCATTGCCCTTCACGTCGATTGTTACCGCCGTGTTGATCGGCGTGTCGTCCGAGTCGACGGTGCCCACTGGCTTCACCTCGATGGTAACCGTGACCGGGTCGCTGACCACGCCGTCTGCCGTCGTCAGGGTGTAGGTATAGGTATCCTTGCCGATGAAGTCCGCATCCGGCGTGTACAGAATATGGCCCGGATTGTCTGGGTCCTCCACAGCCGTCCCGTGGACCGGGTCACTAATTGTTCCGAAGTCCAGCGAAGACCCAATCGGATCGCTTTCCTCGTCATCCGGTCCGTCGTTCGCTCGTACATCCGTACTGACCGCTATACCTATTGGTGTTTCGTCGGTTTCAGGATTGCCAATCGGCTTTACCGTTATCGTAATATCAGCCGGTTCACTCACTCCACCTTCATCATCTGATACGATATACTGAACAGCGCTAATGCCCGCGAAAGCTGGCACGGGATCAAACGTTACCACTCCCGTCGTAGCGTTTACTGTGTACGTTCCTTCGCCAGCAATCGTGACGGTATTGCCAGCAGCAGGATCCCCACTGATGGGGTCGAGCAACTGAACAGTGGTTTTATCAACGGTTCCATCCGTGTCGCCATCATTAGTTACGACATCGATATCAACCGTCTCATCTTGATCGATGGTTTGCGAGTCGTCGTCTGCTACGGGCGGGGTATTCAGAAAGATTACCGCATTTTTTAAAATATTATTACATCCATCAACGCCACATTCCTCATAAGGGTCAACAGGTGCACTCGATTCGCTATTAGTGGCATCTGGATCGTATACATCATTCGGCCGCATAATTGTGGCCGCTACCTCAATATCGCCAAAGTCGGCAGCGCTTGTCGCCGTAACGGTGAACGTATAAGTAATTTCACAGCCGTTAGTTAGATCCAGCTTAGATGTGTAAACACCGTCCTCAAAGGTTATAACTTCTGATTCACCGCCGCAAATGTTTCCATTAAACACTGCCGATACCGAACTAAAACCGTCGGGTATGGTAAAGGAAAACGGAGCACCTACCACATCATTTGGCCCATCATTGGCAACGACCACGGTATACGTAAGCTGTTGGCCGACATTGACGATATCATCGGCGGGAGGAGTGATGGAAACGATTTTTAAATCGGCTTCCAACACATGAATATCGGTATTCTCCGTCGCTGCTGGTCCTAAAATATACGTCCATGTGTCCATGCCCTTAGCATTACCATAACTAGACAAACCTGTGCCACTATTGCCAGCTCCAGCGGTTCCAGCATACGTTCCCCATTTATGTCCGTTGGAGTTACTGGAAGTACCAGTGAGCTCGGCTTCCGGGTCAGACTTTTCATTCGTCGCACCACCGGTAATGGCACTGTCGTCCCAATAAACGATATCGGATTTAACAACTTCCGCAGGCAGCTCGTCCTTATCAAGGAGTTCTATAATGATGCCACTCGGATTGATTTCCATATCCATATAAGGAAAGTGGACTTCGGCGCCTTGCAACACCACCTCAATCTCTGCAGGAACCTGTCCATTGGGCAAATCGGCTCCACTACCGTCTTTGCCATCCCATGGGACTGAATTATGTCCTTCAACGGCATTCCCTGTCTTCACAATAGGCACAAAAGGAACCTCGGGGTCACTGCTGGTAATGTTGATTGTATACCTTCCGGTAAGCGATGCGTCGAACATGATATTTCCTCCCTTGCTTCCTATTTGGCCCTCTGTTGCTTCAGCTCCTTCCACCTTCAAGTTGGAAATTTCCGGATCAATGGGTTCCGATCTCAACCACATAAGCCCTTCAGGCGAGGAAGCGGTTTCGGGAAGATCTGAGGCCGGCAGCGTATAGAAAATCTTATGGGTGATATCGGTTTCTGTATCCGGATCTCGTGGATCTATAATTTCATTCGCGGAAAAACCGGAAGATTTATCGACACTCTTATACGTAGGTTCTTTTTCCCCGTCCTCAACTTTTGTGAACCCTTTGTTATTCACAAAAAAAGTAAATCCGACGCCATTGCTCCCATTGCCTTTCACTCTGTAGATAAATCCATCTTTCGTCAATACATAGGTAATACCATAGAAAGCCTTATTAGAATTACTGATGGTACCTCCATTTATCAAAAAGCTAAGGACGTTCGTAAACACCCTGCCTGGGATCCAAGCATCGTCTGCTACATTCCGTACCGATACATCCCAAGCGGCTATTAGGCCAGAACCACCTTCTTGACTCCAATTCCCATCTGCCGACATATCGACCTGATTTTTGCTTCCGCCAGACCCTCCATCTGTAGACGCAAACTCTACCTTCCAAACACCTACTTCATCCGCTGTTATTTCATGGGGGGTGTAGCCTACTCTTGGACCGTCTTCCTCTGCCGTGCGATTGGCGATCTGGCCGTCGGTAATGTTCGGAAGCACGGTACCTGAGGGTTTTGTTACCCTTATCCATCCGCCTCTTCCCTGTGCACTTGAGGCTACAGTTATTATCTCACCGATCTCGGCATAAACGTAGTGCGTGCCGAGATTTATAAATGGCCAGCTTGCAAGATCGGTCCCACTGAAACTAGTACTACTGACTAAAAATGCCCGGTTGCCGATAGGCGTATCTTTTGGGTATAAATTAATAGACCCATCCGCAAAACTGCTGTTTCCGGATAACAGCCCGATTGCTAAAAAAAGAAATAAGAGAAGTTTACTGTAACTGTTTCTCATGTTTGGTATAGCTAATAATTCACGGTAGATAGGCCGTGATGAAACGGCTCTATTTTTCAAGCCGCAAAAGTGGTTATCGTTGTCAAAAAAAACGTCCCAAATGCTTGGGATGTCAGTATCCCCAACTATTTGAGACGCCAGATAGCCGTGATTTTGAAGATTTTTTGGAATCTCGCCAAGAACTCATGGGTTGGCTTGTCAATCAAAACTAATACCCTTCTTTTCAGACTTATATGAAATAGGATAAGATAAGGATAGAGAAAGGCTACCGGTCATGCCGAGCCCTTGAACGATCAACCTTGTTACAAATCCATCCCATTCCGGTACTCCGTGGGCGTTGTTCCATGAAACTGCCTGAAATACCGGTTAAAGGATGCTTTGGCGGTAAAACCACTGGCCAGGAAAATCTCCGTGATTGTCCATTCCGGATGGGTACGCATCAATGCAATGGCATGGTTTATCCGGAGTTCGTTAACGTACGTGTTGAAATTTTTGCCAATACGCAACGAAAACACCTGCGATAAGTGGTGCTTCGGAATTTTCAATTGCTGACCCAATGAGGCCAACGAGAGGCCGTCATCCAAGTAAATCTGCTTTTCCTCCACCATTTGGCGGACCGATATCTCGTAAACTTTTAACTGGTCTGAGGAGATTGCCGATTTCTGATAGGGACCACTTTCCGGAGCGTGGTCTACAGGGTTTTCCGCCGGTGCGCGCTCAACAACCTGCAGTGAACCAGCCTTATCCGTAGCACGCATATCGCCAGCGGTCCGCCGAACGATATAGAAAAATAGTCTAAGGGAAGCACCCAACATGCATAAGAAAACAATGGATCCATTAAATTGCGAGCGAACAGGTCCCGAAACCATATTGGAATAAGCAAGCACCAGAAACAGTACGGCTACAAAAGCCAGCACCATGGCCATCATTGCCAACATACGCGATTCATTGATGCGGCTTGCATCACTGCCGGTCGACCGGAAAAACAAAGCCCATATGGTATACGAGAACAGGGAGAGTGCAAGCAGGCCATAAAGGCTTAATCCGAAAAGGCGCTCGTAGCCACTGAAAATCCACGGAGCTGCCAGCCAAAGTAAATAGCCAAGCAGAAAAATAAAGAAAGGAAATACATGTATCAACGTCCGCTTTACGTCCAATCGGTTGCCTCCCGCCAACCAATAGGCATAATAAAGAAAAGGCCCATACAGCAATCCGTAGGGTGCGAAATAATCCAGCCGCATCTGGTCAGCAAAATACGTACGTACCACCAAGGCGTGTAGCGCGTGGATTGTCAAAAATAGTAGAAAACATCGTACGTATTGATCCATCACTGTTCGCCGCCTACCCAATATACTCACGCATATGGCCAGCAGCGATACACTGATAACTGCCACAAGGAGGTAGGTAGCTATCACTGTGGAATTGATAGCGTTTGATTAGTGATCGATTGCCGCGCGGTTCGGTATTCGGAAGGAGTCATACCGGTATACGCTTTAAAATACCGATTGAATGATGTCTTGGAATTAAACCCGCATTCATACGATAAAGAATCCAGCGTGACTGTATCGCCTAATTCCGAAATCCGGCGAACGGCATATTCGATCCGCATTGCAGCGATAAACTGATAAAATGACTTTTTGTAATAACCATTAAAAACCTGTGTCAGCTGATGGCGGGGTATGGCGGTTTCCTGCGCCAGCATATCCAAGGAGACCGACGGATTAAGATACAGCTGGGTGCGAATCAGTTCCTGTTCAATGACTACTGCCCATTCGGCTACCACCGAAGGCTGAACCGTGCTGTTTGGCTCGCCCTCGGCTTTAGACAACACTGCTTCTCCTTCATTGAAACCACGGAAAATAGGGATGCTAAGGGTAATAATATAGCGTATCATCAAGCCAAATCCGAGGGCTAAGAACAGGTAAACCATCGGTCGGACCTCAAACCCAACGTCATCATCTGGTACACTTACTTGATACAGTACCATGTAGCCGAGCAAAACCAATCCAAAACACATCATGGTCAACTGGCGGATCAGGATATCCGTTGGGGTAGATGGCTTTTTGGAATTCGTATACATCTTTGCAGTCAGCGTGGAGAAGGTCAACAGCGATAACATGCAGGAAACATAGTAGATTTTTGCGTATCCGGCTATCCAACCGCTCTCCGTGGGCTGCAGACAGGCAGCTACAAATAACACAAGGTGCAGAAAAAATGGCAACGACAGGAACATCAACTGCCGGTAAGAAGCCGCTATTTCCGGCCGGTAATATGCACGGGCAAACAGGTAAAGCAACACGGGATACATCAGTCCGAACGGAAGGGGAATCTCGTATTGGCTGGGATTGCCCCAGCCCACCCATATCAGTTTATAAACAATGTGCAAACAGACCGCCAAAAAACCAACGATCAGGTAACGATTAGGTTGGCTGCGGAAGTTGAAAAAGGCAGCTAATAAGAGGCCGCATGATAATAATGTGTAAACCAGTGTAACGCTGACAAAGAGTCCTTCCATGGTAGATTGTACGGTCGTATATACTTCAAAGCTACATAGTGATGTTTAAACTCAAAACTATTTAGCTTATCAGATTACGGAATATAGCAAGAAAACAAAACCAGTAATTAATTAAATAACAACACATTACAAGAAACCCACAACATATACCTGAATTTATCAATTCAATAGTACCTTATCTTCCATTTGTCCATCCTTCCGCAGATACGTTATAAACGTAGAGGGCGACAAACCCGTGATATTTCTGAAAACGGTGGTAAATTGGCTGTGCGTAGCAAACCCACATTCTTCCGCCAGGTAACTGATCTTGTAATTCAGGTATCGGCTGTCCGTTTCCATCTTCGCGATGATGTAGTTGACGCGGAGTTCGTTGACATAGCCATTGAAATCCTTGTTTCGGTAATTGTTGATAATATAGGAAAGGTATTTGGTATTCGTCTTCATCTTCCCCGCCAGCACCGCAATGGAAATATTCCGGTCTGTAAATTGCTGGGAAGATTCAAAGCGTTCCAGTTTCTTCAGCAGCTCCTGTTTGGTGTTTTCGGGCATGATGTTCTTCTCCCGATCCATCTCTCCGTTGGTTGCTGTCTGCTCATTTACCAACACCTCCGTGCCCTGGTTTTTAAGCGTCTTGATAATGGCTTGGTATCGCTGGTAATTTTTCCGCTGTCTACGGACGTAAAGCCCCATCCCCACTCCCATGAATACGATCAGTACGGACGCCGTTACACTTAGCACTTTATTGGAAGCGGTCATGTTCTCAAGCCGGCGCTCGATGCGTGCAATGACATGGTCGGCATATTGTTTATGTTTGATCGTATTTTCCTCTATTTCTTTCAGGTATTTATCGTTGTATTGCCGATGCCTTTCGTCGTTGCCCGTCAGCCGGTAATACCTCGCCAGATCCTTATATACACTGATTTTGAGGTTTGGTAATCCGGTTGCTTCTGCAATGGCCAATGCCTGGTGGAAACAGGAGTCCGCCTGTTCATAGTGTTTATCTGCCAAATGCACACGACCTAATCCATTATAAATAAATCCTTTAACCGGCGTACCGGCTTTCGATGCCTTCTGTTCTAGTGCTAACGCGCGGTTGTAGTAGAATGCAGCAGAATCTACAGCCTCCAATTCGAGATGGCACAAGCCGATCCGTTCGTCGTTTTGTGCAAGGGCAAAATACCGAACCACGGTATCTGGCAGACCAACAAAAAACGGTTCGGCTCTCCTGAAGTTGGATATCGCCTCTTCGTACCGCCCTTCTTCTACATCATAAAAGCCCAATTCCTGGAAACATTGGCCCTTGAATTGATTTGCAGCCTCCCGATTCGCTACCTTTTCAATGACTTTCAATCCCTTTTCTATATACCGCCTACCCGCGTTATACAAACCCGTTTCGCGATGCTGCGTAGACAATACCCCACATATACGTGCCTGCCAAACGTAGTTATCCGCTTGCTCCGCTATCCGCTCCGCTTTTACGGCGTAGTGAATGGATGAATCGCGATTTGCCATCCGGTGGTACATATCAGAGATCAGCATCAACGAACGGATTTTGTGAATATCACTTACAGCCGTTTGATAAAGGGAGTCCGCTGACTTTAGGGCCAGGTTAACGTCTTCACTGGCTGTGTGCATATAGATATGCAGAAAGGAACGGTTAAAGCTTTCGTCTGCTGGGGTCTGAGCAAGGAGCCAATTGGCGGAAACTAAGAATACAAGAAAATAGGATAAAAGTCTTTTCATTTCAGGTTAAAGCAAGCCGGTCCGTCGATTAACACATGCGTTTACACGTTGTTCATTTCGTTCACAAAGATGGTGATTTTTTACCGGCTTTTTAGCCCCGATTGAAAATAGCACAGCTTTTGTTACCAAATAGCAGTCGGAAAAAATAATGGCTGCTACCCATCCGCTCCCCAAGCGAAGAATGTACGATTACCTATTGATCAGCTTCCACCAGTTCGTTCAGCGCTTCTATTATCCGTGGGTCGGTATAATCCCTGCCACCCTCCATTCGGCCTACCATTTCACCATTTTTATCCAAAATGACCGTAGTCGGGATCGCGCCTCCCAGATAGTCAGACGGGATGTTGCTGGCGGGAACGTATACTGGCAAATCGTACTTATTTTCTTCCATAAACGCAGTGGATTGCGCTATTTTGTTGTCCACATCCACCATCAGAAACACGATGTCTTGGCTGCCCTTGAAAGTATGCTTCAGCTTGTTGATGGATGGCATTTCATGGATACACGGAGGACACCACGTCGCCCAGAAATTAATAAAAACGACCTTGCCTTTTAGTGAGCTCAGCGATACGGTTTTTCCGTTTTGATCGGTAAATGAAACACCGGCGGTCGCCCCGGTTCCAACCGCTGCCACTTCCTCCTTCGAGGTATTCCGGTTTTCTGAATTACTTCCTTTATTCTCGTCAGCATTTCCACATGCCACGAATGAAATAGTTGCCAGTATGAAAAATCCCCAACAAATTGCCAAATTTTTGAATTGCATCTGCATATAATAAGTATTTTAATTGTGTAGCATTGTATATATCGTATATTCCACGGCGAACCGTTCCGCCGTGGATAGTTGTTCCGCGAAAAAATCAGAAGGTACTAAATGATGAGCTTTCGGTATTGAAGGAATATCGGTAACGTTCCAGAAATTCTCAGGTTTCCATAAAAGGGATGAGGCTGTTCCTTGAAGCGCGGATCACCGAACGAACGAAGAAAATCCGCCGTAAGCAGGGCAACCGGCAATAGATTATTTACGGTGGAAAACCTGATTCGGAATACCTGCGTATCCACGGTTTTACCATTGCCACATTTCTCCAACCCGCTTCCCTGAAAAATAAGATTTCCTTTAGCGGTGTGCTGTTCTGTGTGGATGGGAATGCCGATTAGCGTTTTGATACTGCTTTTGATGGGGCAGGAAGTGAGCTGCACCAAAAGCATTGCAGCGAATACCAGAAAGTATCGCTGACAATCGTGCAGCCTATTGGATAACGTCTCTCTCACTAATCTGCGAATTTAGCCTTATTTGATTACGCGTGCAAGGAAATGCTGACAAATACCATTTAAGCGTATCCAATAAACGGAAGAGATCGTCTGAACCCATGACAGTAAGACCGTTGCACCGAGGCAACGGTTTCGTACCACTCAAATGATAACACATCCGTAATCCTACCACCGAAGACAATGGCAATCAATGCGGTTATTTTGTAATAGAACGTGGAGTCGAATCGGGCTTCCGACAGGCTCAGCCGTGAGTAACAAGCCTCTCCCCCTCCCATCGCAACAATATGATTGTTTAAATTTTTTGGGTAAGCCGGACATAAAACCGTTGGCAACCATACGAATTTGCTGGGAGAACAGAATACCGTCAGTTAGTTTCCGGCACTTCATTCGTCTGCAGCCGTTCAATCAGTGCTTTCGCCGTTGGTCCGGCTGATAACGGGTTTTGCCCGGTGATTAGTAGCCCGTCTACCTCCACGTGGGAAGTCATCGGAATAAGTGCAGCATGAAAATCAGCACCCAATTCTTTGAGCCGTGTTTCCAACTTATAGGGGATGTTGTCACTCTTCATCACCAGTGCTTCCTCTGCGTTGGAGAAAGCGGTCACCCTTTTACCATTCAGCAATTCGGGTTGCAGTTCCACTGCTTTGATTAAAGCCGCCGGACCGTGGCATACCGCTGCCACCGGTTTACCGGAATTATAGAAATCAAGGATGATCCTGGCGCATGTTTCATCGTTCGCCAAGTCCCACAGCGGTCCGTGCCCCCCCGGCAAGAACAATGCATCGTATTCTTCCGGATTGACAGCGTCCAGTTTGCGTGTTGTGCCAAAGGCGGTTTGAGCAGCAGGATCATCATTAAACCTGCGGTTGGATGCCGTGAGGTTTTCGGTAAGCTTGCTTATAGGGTCTATCGGCGGCTGACCGCCTTGGGGAGAAGCCAGCGTAATTTCATATCCCTGGTCTAGCAGTTCATAGTATGGATCTGTGAATTCGCCCAGCCAGACACCGGTTTTGCTATCGGTATTTTCCATAGCCGAATGCGAAGTGAGTATCATCAGTATCTTTTTCATATCCTAATAGTTAGATTATCAGTAAAAGCAGTCAAGTACCAAGCCCGCCGGAAATTGATTAACAGTTGGGGTTCAAACTTGTTTTACTTTTAATTCCTGTCGAAGCCTGCTGAACTCAGCAAGAAAAGGTGCATAAGTCGACATATGGAATTTCCGAGTAATATTCATCAATAAAATAAATGAGTATTGGGTATGAAGTTTACAGTTATCGGCGGCTTATCGTTTGTGTTATGCATGATCACGGCCTCATTTCCAGGTTATGCCACCGAACAGGCTCCAGATCGGTTGGTTATCGGTGGAGACACGTTGCTTCTACATGCATTGCCGCTCGAACAATGGAAAGAACGAAACCAATGGGACAAACCGTTTTTTCCTGATTCACTTCTTGAAATAAACACCGGCTGCTGGCGCGGATACATTGCGTATTGGGAGGTGATAGATAACCGGCTGTACCTGACAGATATTTACAATTGCGACCGGAGCGCCAAGACGGAACTGGATGTGCTATTTCCTCGAAAAGTACAGGACAACCGTGTGTATGCCGATTGGTTTTCGGACACGGTGACCACTTATAACGGGGAATTGATCTATTACGAACACTCGGGGTTTTCCGCGATCTACGAGCATGAGTGGGAACTTGTATTTGCCGAAGGGCACAAGATAAGCGAGAAGTATTTTGACAATTCTTTGTCCAAGAATACCCCAGTGATTATGTGGGACGGTCATGACCTAATCCCCATGATTGACTCGCTCATCAACTGGTCGACGCTTCCACCCATCGAGAAAGAATTGAAAGTGGTGTTATGGGTAGAAACGGACGAACAGGGACGCCTGGATTCGATCCACTTTGAACGATCGGAATCCGAACCCTTCAATCGGGAGGCAGTGCGGGTATTGGGCTTGGTAACGCATCGTCTACCGATTATCTATAAACGCGGCCGCTTCCTCCCAAAAATTTTTGCTGTGCCTTTCGTATTCACCCCTGAAAAACAGCGGCGATTTCGAAGCGTTGCTAACATAACCAGTGAAGATTACCTTGCTGTGAAATAATCGTATGCGGCTTTAGAGACTTCGGCGATCGCTTTAGCACTTACAGGTTCTTCCTCTTTGCTATCCGTTACTAAAACCGTCATATAAAAAACATCGCCATTTGGTAAACTGACCACGCCGATATCATTTACAGCGGCAGTAATTCCCGTTTGTTTGTTTTGTCCCGAATATCCCGTTTTATGGGCAACGACGGTTCCTGTTGGCAGGTCTCCCTTAATGCGATTAACGCCTGTCTTCGTTCCACGCATCGTATCCCACAGAAATTGATGCGATGTAGGCGATAATAGCCTTTTACGATTGGTATAATAGTCGTATAAAATATGGTTGCACGATCCAACGGTTGTCCAATTGGCAAATTGTAGGTCCCATTCTTTTTGCTGGACCGCTTCCGTTAACTTGATAGAAAGATTGCCATAACCTTTATCCGAAAAATAGGCCTGAACGGCATCCGGCCCGCCTAGTAGTTCAAAGAGGATATCGCAGCCCACATTATCACTCTCAGCAATGGTATACTTAATCACTTCGCTCAAAGGCAGGGTTACTCCGTCTGGATATTTGTCTTTTATGGGACTATAGAGATCGGTAGTGACCGCGGCCTTTGACACGCGAATTGGCTGGTCCAATTTTAAAATCCCGTTATCTACTTGATTTAATACCGCAATTCCCAGATGAAATTTGTAAACACTTTGAAAAGGGAAGTGATAGTTGCCCGCTACAATCAGGCTGTCGCTAAAATCCTGGTTGTGAACAGCGATTCCAATGCGGGCTTGATAGTTAGCCAAAATCCGCTCAATATCCTTTCTTAGCGTTGCCTTATCTTGAGCGAAGCCAAATTGGCATAACAGGAAAAGGAAAATAGTGGCGATGGATTTGTATGATGTGCTGTTCATATCTTTCTTATTTCGAGTTGTAAGTTCTCAATTTCCTTTGTAATTCGCAATTGAAAGCCAGGGCAAATTTAGCTGTAGCGTTTCTTGCCAATGAGAAACCGCGGCAGGGCCCTCGGCATTGCAACGCCTTCGAAAAAAGATATCATTTTTCCAATTGATTCCGGTTTTCTTTCTTCTCGTCGCCCGAAGCGCCGTGTCCTACACTTGGCCAGGGACGGATTTTCGTAAAGGGCAATTTGAAGAGCCGGCCAATGGTCAATTCACTTTCGTCGGCATAGGACGGTACGCCCGTTATGATCCTGTTTTGAGGGACATTCAGACGGACCGTGCGGTGTATCCGGTCCCAAACCGAAAAAACAATCGCGTAATTACTATCGGTTTCCCGCTTGACAACCGAATGGTGAATGCCATGCATACGCGGGGTAACAACCAGGAAATTCAACGTCTTTTCCAACCGGAATGGCATTTTTAGGTTGCTGTGGTGAAATTGTGTGGCGGCCTCAAAGGCAATTTCATAAATCAACACGGCGACAGGACTGGCGCCAATCAAAACAACGGCTGCGCCGCGGAAAAGCACCGACCCGACCAGCTCCCCGAAATGAAAACGGAATGCGGTCGTGATATCCAAGTCAAGATCGCAGTGATGCACCAAATGGAAGCGCCAAAGAACCGGCAACTTATGGAGTAAAATGTGCCACAGATAATTGCTATAATCAAGTAGCAGAAAGGCGATTGCCCCCTCAATAAGTGGAGCCGCGTCAAATAGCTGGTTGAGGCCGATGTGCCAAGACTGGTTTTTCACGGCCAGCCAAACCATTGCCGGAATCAGCATCAGCCGGAGCAGTAAAAACGCCGGTATCGAAACGATAAAATTAATAATTATCCGCTTCCATCGGCCTTGTACCCGTTTGCGCAGCTGGTAGTTGCTTTCGAGGAAAAAAAGCAAGACAAAGAAAATGACCAGTACAGGTGCGCCGTAAACATCGAAAATGGACCTAATCATGGCGCCTTAGTTTTTCTCCCTCACCTTTCTTGGTGTGCCAAGTGGCATCTTTATTCAGTCCGAGGTCCTCCTGTGTCCGGGGTGAAGAACCTTTGGGCGCCTTGCCCACCATCATGCGGACGTACCGTATGCCATCTTTTACGTTTCCCCAAAAATGCGTTGGTGCTTTATAACCGAAGGCTCGGTACCGGTTGGGCGGCACTTTGCCTTTCTGCCGGACAAAATTTTCGAAATCCCGCACCCAAGCGGAAAATGAGGCCATAAATTCGCTCTCATCAACCATATGTTCCGCTTGGTTATCGCTGTATTTCTTGTCTTTACCGGTAATGCCGCATTTCCAAAGATGATCAGGCACTTCTACGCCTCCATACCGGCATTGCCACACCAATGGCGCATACGCATTGCGTTCATTCGCAAAAGGTTCGTCAACGGGGTCGAAATAATGTTTATGCTGCAGGATTTTTGGGCGCCCGGCTTCGTCTAGTTCATCGCCTCCCTCGTCTCCATAACAAAAGAATGCTGCGGTCCGTCCTTCCAAATGATTCAGGCTCATCGCTTCCCACTGGGCGGTGTGTTCCAAAGCCATTGCTTTTTCCGGATTCTTGTGGTCAATACTTTTTTCATCCGGATTGCCACCATTCATGCACACCAGCCGATCGAACATCAATTTTAGGTTGCTACTGCAGCTATACCAGTTGATGGGGCCGATAATTGCCCAGGCATCCGCCATATCCAACCGGGCGTATAGATCTAGGTTCCACATCAGGTCGGGTTCTTTACGACTATCCTTTTCATAACAATTGCAGGGCCATACACAAAGGGCCATTGCCGTCGACACACAGGCATTGCAACTTTGTATTCTTTCTCTTGCGTAAACGTTGCCCAGGTCTTCGTAATCGATTTCCCATTCCTTGGGTAACATTTCCGCCATCTTTAACATCAGCGTCCTGGATTTGCTATCAACCCCCGGGCAATTATATTGCCTTCTTTGCGAGCCCGATATAATCAGCACCCGAAAGGGCCGCCGTGCCGGCGGTAATTTTGCATTTTCATCATTGGGCTTCATAGTTATCAACTCAATTAACAATGATTATCTCCTCACAAATCTCCGATGCAACTTGACCAAACGGGCCTGTGAATATCCGAGGTAGTATAAAATCCACGTGGCATAAAAAATGCCTTGCATCCGGTATATGCCATTTTCTAGGTATTTCCTGGCGGAAGTGACAACGTTGTCGTTGAGCACGGCAAATTTTCCGTGCTTCTTTAAGCGGTGTATGATCTCTTGGTCTTCCATGATGTACAAATCTTCCCTGAATCCACCCGACTTCTGAAATACCGCTTTGGTAACGAATAGACTTTGATCGCCAAAGCGGAAGGCATTAAGATCGAACCGGGTAAACCAGGCATTCGCCCTCAAAAACCAATGGTGACAGTCAAAGGCAAGCCGGAAGCATCCGCTTTTTACCCCCTGTGAATGGGCCGCGCGAATGTCATGCATAAAGTTAGTAGGCGGGGTGCTATCTGCATGAAGAAAATAAAGCATTTCTCCGGTTGCCCGGGCAACCCCTTTGTTCATCTGAGCCGCTCTACCCTTCCGTTCGCTTTGCACAACGATTGCCCGCGCAGCGGCAGCCAAAGTGACCGTATCATCGGTACTGCCACCGTCTACGACAATTATTTCTATATGATGCGTCTCATTCGCCGCATGTATTTTGTTGAGTGTACGCACGATATGCCCAGCCTCATTGTATGTCGGGATGATGATACTTAGGAAGGTCTGCCGATTATCCATGTTGGTTCATTTTTGCCAGATACAGCAGATCCTTTTCTTCGTCGACATCGGGCAATGGCGGCAAAAGCGAATAACTAAGTCCATTGGTGTTGCAAGTCGCTACGGTCTTCTCAAAAACGGCTGCTGTACTCCACGGAATATGTTCGAATAATGGTGGGTGTACTCGCTTCATTCCCAACAAATAGTAACCACCGTCATATGCAGGACCAATGACAACATCCTTTTTATGCAGGGTGTCGAAAGCGGCTGCTACAATCGTTTCACCTATAGCGGGGCAATCCGTACCAATAATTACGGCTTTGGCATACCCCTGCCTGAACACATCCGCAAATGCATTTTTCATTCGCTCTCCTAAGTCAACGCCATACTGCGTGGTGCTTCGAAAACCAGGGACCGTTCTACTATCAGGCGCCGCCTCATCGGAATAAAAAATAATTTTTTCGACCTTTACTTTCGTCGCTATATCCAAGGTATGGCTCAACAGTTGCCGATAAACTCCCAAAGCGGCAGCATGGCCAATGGAAACAGCGAGACGCGTTTTTACCTTGCCATAAACAGGCTTTTTGGCAAATATGATCAGGATATCCGTCTGCGCCATAACCTGCTAAGTTAGTTAAGCAATCGTACCCCCACAGCTTGATCCCGATCCGGCTGTGCATCCATAGCAATGGTTTTCCACAACGATTTCTCTTTCCTTTAACATCTGATCATTGAATTCGCGGATGTGTTGACTCTCGCAATTGACTTTCAATTCGAGCATCTGATTAAAATCGCAATCGTATAGATAGCCATCCCATCCCACGGAAAGGGTATTGCGACACATTACATTCGCCGCCGCCGCCGGATTATATGCATGGATAAGCTTTTCCATATAGCTTTCGTAGTTTCCACTCATCAGTAAATAGTCAAGAAAACGGCTGATGGGCATATTCGTAATGACAAACAGCTCGTTGAATTCAATAGAAAACCGTTGTCGTAGTACTTCTTTATAACTTTTTTCCAGCGCGGTTTGACCGGATGGCAAAAAAGCGCCTGAAGGATTGTAAACCAGGTTGAGTTTTAATCCGGATCCCTCTTTTCCATAGCCGATACGGTTGAGCAGTTGAAGTGCGCGGATGCTGGCGTCAAATACACCGTCGCCCCGTTGCCTGTCGGTCCTGTCCTGGGCATAGAAGGGAAGAGAGGAAACGACTTCAACACGATGTTTCCGATAGAAATCTGGCAGGTCGGTATATTTTTTATTCGCCACGATGATGGTGAGATTACATCGCACGATAACCTGCTTATCCAATCGGGTCAGTTGTTCCACAAACCAGCGGAAGTTGGGATTCATCTCGGGGGCTCCGCCGGTAATGTCTACAACGGTGAGCTGCTCATGCTGTCGAAGTACGTCAAGGCATTGTTGCATGGTTTCCGCAGTCATGATCTCTTTCCGATCCGGCCCGGCATCCACGTGGCAATGCTTACATGTTTGATTGCACATCTTACCAATATTGATCTGCAAGGTGTCAATTTGCCCGGGCTTGAGGGGATACGACTGGGATTGTGCCAATTTATCCCGGAAGGAAATAGGGATGGTAGAGCCATCTTGCCCATACGCCAGGATGGCTAACTGCGCGCGGGCATCGGCAAGGGAATGATGTTGTGCCTTTAATGACTTCATCGTTACATGGCTATTTTCTTTACCTTATTCATCATTTGCACCCCGTGCACCAGGGAAGCTCCTCCCCGTATGGCCGCCGCAACATGAACCGCTTCCATCATCTGCGCTTCGCTCCATCCTTTTTCATAGGCATCCGTACTATAGGCATCGATACAGTACGGGCATTGCACGGCATGTGCTACTGCCAGGGCAATCAGCGATTTTTCCCGCGCTGATAATTCGCTGTCCTTAAATACCTCCCCATAGTAAGCGAAAAAGCGATCTCCCAACTCTTTTTGAAATTCGCCGATGTTGCCGAACTTTGCTAGATCCTTTTCATCATAATAGTGTTCACTCATGGTGCTGTTTTTGGTTAAAATAAGCTTCAATACCTTTGATTCTCTATCATTAACAGCCTAAAACCTTCAATGTTTTCAAGGGGTATACGAGGGTGGTTGCGGATCTGAGACTAACACTCCGAAAACTTGTTGCTCAGCAACGGTATGGTGTGCGCAATGCAAAAAAAAGCCCGTTACCTTGCAGGTAACGGGTATAAGCAAAAAATCCGATGTTTGATATCAATATTCCAATACCGTCACTTCCGTGCGCCGGTTGGCCTGATGCTGCTCGCGGGAGCACGGCATGCCGTTGCCGCAGTCGTTCACCAGCCGCGTTTCCCCGTAACCCTTCGCAACCATCCGGTCGCGTGCGATGCCACGGCTCACCAGGTAATCCACCGCCGACTGTGCCCGCCGCTGCGACAGCGCCTCGTTGTAGGCATCGCTGCCGCGGCTGTCCGTATGGCTCGAAAGCTCAATTTTCAGCGTGGGATTGTCACGCAGCGTGCGCACAAGCTCATCCAGTATCGCCGCAGCGTCCGGCCGGATGTTGTGCCGGTCGAAGTCGTAGTAAATATTCTCCAGCTCGAAGGTTTTGCCCACCTCGAATACAGGCTCCAGCAGCAGCGCCACCTCCAGCGTATCCGATTCCGTGATGCCCAACGTGCTTACCTTTGCCGAATCCGCGTGGTACTTCTCCTTCTGGCCCAATACCGTGTAGGATTTGCCCCGATCCAGCACGAATTCGAATGTGCCGCTTTCATCCGTGCGCTTCTTCGCTACGATTTCACGCGTGCCGTCGTACAGCGTCACCGAGACATCCGCCAATCGGTCGGTTGTATTTTTATCCGAGGCCGTACCCCTTAACAGGAGGATGAGCTTCGGCTTCTCAAACGTAAACGAATAGATATCGTCACTGCCCCTGCCGCCTTTCCGGTTGGAAGACAGATAGCCCGCAAGGCCTTCATCGCCTTCGTAGGTGGTGATATATGCGAAGTCATCCCCGGGCGAATTCACCGGGTACCGAAGGTTGACAGGCAGGGTCCACCCTGCCCTACTGCCCGTGGAACGGAATACGTCCAGTCCGCCCATGCCCGCATAACCGTCGCTCGAATAATACAGCGTATTGTTCGGGCCAACGTTCGGGAAAAGCTCGTCCCCCGCGCTGTTGACGGTGGCTCCCGCATTCACAGGGGTACCCCAGCTCCCGTCCCCCCGCCGCTCGCTGTACCAGATGTCCGTGCCCCCCTGACCGTCCGGCATATCGCTCACGAAGTATAAGATGCTTCCGTCCCCGCTCAATGCGGCATGGCCCACCGAATATTCCTGTACGTTGTTATAAGCAAACGGTTCCGGTTGCCAACCGCCATCATCCCCTTTCGTGTAAATATAAAGCTCCAGCTTATTCGTCCGATACCTCCGCCGGTTTTCCCGGCTCACCTCCCCCTCCTTCCCCGGGTAGGTGCGTGTTACGTAAAGCGTGGTGCCCGCTGCATCCGCAGCCACCGGACCGATGTGGTACGGCACATTGTTGAGGCCTTCAACCGCGATCACCGCATTCGAAAGCCCGTTGTCCGCCCCACGGTCAGCCGTGTACACCCGCAGGAACGGATTGCCCGTCCAGCCATACGTCCCCGCACCCCGCATATGCCCGTCCGGCTCACCGGCGTAATAGACCTTATCCCCTGCAGGGAATACCGAAAACTCCGACAGCGAGGTGTTTACCCCTTCATTGCGGAGCCTGTGCACCGTCGGGGCCGCCATCCATACCAGTGCCGAATCGCACCCCGCAAGCTCCACCACCACCCGGTCCCGGTCTCCCGTCTTCGCCGCATAGGACTCCAGCTGCCTTTTCGCCTCCGCGTATTTCGCATTCATCTTCAGCACCTCCCCGTAGCGCAGCAGGTTGTCCGCTCCGCTGCCCTCCATGGCCACCACACGGGCGTACCAGTTCTCCGCCGCCTCGTAATCCTTCATCCGTGCGTAGCAGTCCGCAAGCCGCTCCAGATCCGCCAGCCTCGGCCGCCTGCTGTCTGCCAGCCTGGTGTATAAAGCCGCCGCATTGGCGTATTCGTATTTACGGTACAATTCATCTGCCCGGTCCCGCAGCGATGGCTGTTCCTGGCCGTACACGATTGCTCCGGTCATTACTAGCATGATTGCTGAAAATGCCGTGCTAAAAAAACGAATGCCCTTTTGTACTTTATCTTTCATAACTCGTTTGCTTCTCTTCAGCGGGAGCTGTGCAGACTCCGCCTTATAAATGTATAATCAATTGAAGTCCCATCCATGTTGAAAAAAACCCGCAGAAGGTAACGGTATGCCCTAGCCCCGTCTGCCACCTCATAAGTCAGGTTACCCGAGGAGATGATGTACCGGCCGGGCCCGATGTTCGAGACAACGATGGGCAGCTCTTCCCCGGCCGACAGCCAGACCTCAATCCGGTGAGCATACCGGATATACCGGAATCCATGGGTCCCGTCCAGAAACAGCGCAAGTTTTTCAAACAACGTGGCCATCATACCATACCTCGGAATATCCTAAAAAAACCTGGGGCTTAACACACGTCGGTCTTTCCGGCCGAAGGTAATGCCCAGTGTCACCTCGTGCGATCCGTTCTGTACGCTGCTCAATTGGCTCAGGATGTAATCGTATGAATACCCCACCCGTAGCTGCGGCGTCACGTACAGCTGGGCAATTGCCGACACCGAGTTCTGCTTGCTCAGCGAACTACCCGTGACGCGCTGGAAATCCTTCTTGAAAACCGTCACCCCCGTACGCCAACCGCCGCCAATCCAGAACCGGTCGCCGAAAACGAACATCGCGTTCACGTCCAGGCTCGTCGGCCCCTTGA
>Ga0180219_1001066_pt1 | contig 19084 bp, 15 predicted proteins | sample eDN3rd30CBELigMG_FD_151338 | JGI IMG/M metagenome (GOLD analysis project Ga0180219, IMG submission 151338) | Enriched Miracle-Growth compost microbial communities from Emeryville, California, USA - eDNA 3rd pass 30_C BE-Lig MG (version 2)... ...
GAAGGAAAAGAACTTCTTCGAGACCCGCGTGATCGAGTACCAGACCGGCGGCGCGCTGAGCTGGGACTGACGGAAGTAGTCGTCATTTTTCACTAAGAAGTAAAACTTTTTCACGTCAAAGTGAAACGAACGCACCAAGTGAGTGCGGAGTGTAACAAGCAAGAACCTTGGAGTTGCTAAGGATGGCAACGAAGAGGAGCAGTCGAAAGGGCCGGTGTGCAATACACGCCGGCCCTTTTTTGTTCGCATTGCGACAGCCGGAACCCGGACACAGCATCACCACGGCGGTGATCGTTCCGTGATCGGTCGGCACATCCGCAACGTGCTTGCCGAAGGTGAATTGGCGAGAGAAAGCAATGTGCAGAACCTGCACATTGCAAATTCGGAAAAGCCGGTCAGCCTCTTCAGCACGGGTGTGATCATTTCCATCGGCTAACGGGTCAAGTCAGCGGAAGGTGTGCGTTCCCGCCAATACTGCGTCGCTACCGTCGAGCCGCCCCCAAGGGCATGCAGCAAAGCTACTGAGGAGCCGTGACCAAAAATTGATCAATTATAGTGAGAGGGATAATTGGGGATAATCGCCAGAAATCTCCCCCCCTTCAGAACACTGACGACTGACAAACGGCAGCTCGCTCAGTGGGGTATGCGATCAATCCGACTACCAACGAGCAACTCGATCCGCCTCACCTTGGCGGTACTCAAGCGCACGTAGATCAGGCTTGCGCTCTGGCATGGGCAGCCTTTGATTCCTATCGTCAGATACTCATCCGAGCGGTAAGAAACTGCTCGCCTCCACATTGAAATGGCTGGATTCACTCGACCCCGATAGGGTTCGATCTGACACTGAAAGCCGAGGCTTGGACTCAACCGCTATTCAGTGCCCTGCGAGCGTGTCGGCCAGTGGGTCAGCAGCCGGCTCTATCCCACTCGGGTTGTGGTGATGGCCGATGACGGCGTGATTGCCAGCCACGCGCGCCTGTTTGATCGCGATCAGGTCAGCTACGACTGGCAGCACTAGCTCTCGTTGATCGAGCGTAAACCCGGTGCTTTGCGCAACGGCGCCCCGTTTGCTGATTTGCCCAAGCCATTGCGCCTGCTCAGACAGGGGCTGAGGCGACACGCCCAGGGTGATCGGACATGACCCAGGTGTTGGCCGCCGTGCCCATTGCCGGCCTGGATGCCCGTGCTGGTCGCGGTGGAACTGGTGCTGGAATCCGGCAGCCTGAGTGCCGATCACATCCTCAACGTCGTGGCCCGTTTGACCTCGAGCGAAGCCCCGCCCTCGGTCGAGACCACGCTGCACCTCAAAGTCGCGCCGGTTGCCAATACAGCGCGCTACGACCGGCTGCGCAGCACCGATGAGGAGGTGCGCAATGCGTGATCTGACCGACGAACTCAAAGGGCAACGTTTGCATGGGATGGCTAATGCCTGGGCCGAGCTGGCCGCGCAGGACGAATCCACCACGGCGTCATCCAAATGGTTGCTCGAACATCTGCTCGAACAGGAGCATGCCGATCGCGCCGTGCGCTCGGTGAGCCATCAGATGCACATGGCCAAGCTGCCGATGCACCGTGACCTGGCGGGCTTCGATTTCAGCGTCTCCAGTGCCGACGCCAGGCTGGTCAGGGAACTGTCCAGTTTGACGTTTACGGATACCGCGCAGAACGTGGTGTTCATCGGTGGCCCGGGGACGGGGAAAACGCACCTGGCGACGGCCTTGGCCGTGTCCGGCATCACGCAGCGCAACAAGCGGGTGCGCTTCTACTCCACCGTCGACCTGGTCAACCTGCTGGAGCGCGAAAAGCACGAGGGCAAGACGGGCCGCATCGCCCGGAGGCTGCTGCGCGCGGATCTGGTGATCCTTGATGAGCTGGGGTATTTGCCCTTCAGCCAAAGCGGTGGCGCGCTGCTGTTTCACCTGCTCTCCAAGCTGTACGAGCACACCAGCGTGATCATCACCACCAACCTCAGTTTCGCCGAATGGTCGAGCGTGTTTGGTGACGCCAAGATGACCACCGCGCTGCTGGATCGGCTAACGCACCACTGCCACATCGTCGAAACTGGCAACGAGTCCTACCGCCTGCAACACAGTAGCCCGGTCGCCCAGACCAAGATTCAGGCACGGGAGCGCCTGCACAGCGATGGTGTGGGGCCGGAGGACGATCCCTTTTGAGCCAGTCGAAGCGACCTCACCACAGGATGCCATGGTGGGGTCAGCTTCGTTTACCTACCTGACGACTGCTAGGCTTATCTACAATTGCTGAGGTGAAAATCAGCAAGCCGCCCTGGGTCATTTTTCAATCGGCAGGGTGGGTCAATTTTCAATCAGCGCCGACATCCGACTTCAGCTTCTCCGGCGAACAGGAGATTAACGAACCCGGCGGTCTATCTTTGGTACCAAGAATAGTCCTGCTCGAGAGCGCGGCCTTCTTCCCCCGTAAGTTAGCTCCTTCCTTGGCTTCCTGTTCTGCACCCCGCCCCCACCGGCATCTTGCCGGCTTTTCAAACTGCAGAGAAAGAGGAACCCTCCCTCCTTGCGCGTTGAGTTCCGCAAGCATCAGATGACAGCCCGCAGGAAGCCATTTGGCGAGATATTCTGCTGATGCGAAGGCCTACCAATGCCCCTCGCCTCTCTCCAGCACTTCCGTTCCACCGTCGATACAAAGCAGTTGACCCACCATCAGACTATTTGCCGGACTAGCCAGCCAGAGCATGAGTTCTGCCACCTCGTCCGGTTTTCCGTAACGCCCCAGCACTTCGGGATGCATGTCCCTGACAACCTGGGCGCGTACGGGATGCTGTAGCAATGCCTTACCAGCCTCGGTCTCGATATACCCCGGAGCCACGGCGTTCACGACAATGCCGCTTCCGCCCCAACGCGGAGACATGGCCGCACGGCGTGCCCAGCGGATGATTGCAACCTTGCTGCTGGCGTAGATGCCAACCGGGGTTCGCTGGTTGACCAGCCGGCTCTCAGTCTGAGCGGCAACGCGGGCTACCAGATCCTCGGCGCGGCGGCGTGCCGCACTTTCATTACCCGCCAGGAACAGCTCGACGAGCGCCGAGTCCTCGGCCTTGGCGTATGCCATGCGCGAAGAAATCAGCACCACTCTCGGAGCGCGGGATTTGAGCAGGAGGGGCTGAAGGCCCTCCAGCACGTCGACCGAACCGAAGTAGTTGAGGCTGGCACTCGTGACATCGGCGGTCAGCAAACCTGCGCAGGTGATAACGGCATCCAGCCCTTGCGGCGAGAGAGAATGTACCCCGGCAATCAACTTCGCGCGACCCTCCGCGCAAGCCAGATCGGCGCAAATGTCGCCTTCCCGCAGATCACTGCGGATCACTCGCCAGCCACGCGACTCGGCCATGTTCGCCGTCGCCTTGCCGATACCATTGGCCGATCCGGTGATCAGGATGGTGCCTGTCATGCCAGCTCCTCCTGCTGTGCGGTAGCCGTCTGGCCGGAAAGAACGAACCCTTCATAGCCATTGGCCGCGGCCGCGTCGCAAAGCCGACGGTAATTACCGAAGCCGCCAACGAATGGCATGAACACCCGCGGCTTGCCAGGCACGTTGGCGCCCGAATACCAGGAGGCGCCTTTACGATGCAAAGTCATCTGCGAGAGGTCGGCAACTTTCTCGACCCACGCATTCTCGGCTTCGACAGTCGGTTCAATGAGCGACTTACCGTGCGCTTTCATGTAGTCCAGGCAGTCCATGATCCAATCCACATGCTGTTCGATTCCAACCACGACGTTCGCCAACGCGCTGGGGCTTTGCGGGCCGGTGATGATGAACAGGTTGGGGAAGCCTGCGGTTGCAAGGCCGAGGTAGCAGCGCGGCCCCTCCTTCCATTTGTCCTTCAGTTGTCGCCCCTCGCGACCAGTGACCTGAATGCGGGAGAGCGCGCCGGTAATTGCATCGAAGCCGGTGGCAAATACCAGCACGTCGAACTGCATAGTCTCGCTGGTGGTTTGCATGCCGTCGGCGGTAATGCGCTTTAGCGGAGTGCGCTTCAGATTCACCAACCGGACGTTGTCCCGGTTGAAGGTTTCCAGGTAGCCGCTACCGATGCACAGACGCTTGGAGCCTAGAGGGTGATCGTTGGGGCACAGGTCTTCGGCCAGTTCCGGATCCTTGACGATTTCGCGAATCTTGCCGCGAATGAAGTCGGCTGCAGTCTTGTTGGCATCTTCGTTGACCAGAAGATCGTTGAAGGAGCCAAGGAAGGCCAGCCCGCCTATTTTGTAGTTGCGCTCGTATATCGCCTGACGCTCTTCCGCCGGCGTCGCCAACGCCGACTGGTCGTTGAACTGGTAATGCGACCCCCCACTGGAGTAACGGGTGCGTGCGCGAATTTCCGGATAGGTTTCGCGATAGAGGCGTTGTTCATCCTCGGTCAGCGGGCGGTTTCCGGCAGGCAGCACAAAGTTGGCGGTGCGCTGGAAGACCGTTAGTTGGCTAGCCTGCTGGGCAATCAACGGAATCATCTGCACACCAGTGGAAGCCGTGCCGACCAGGCCGACGCGCTTGCCGGTGAAGTCCACACCCTCGGCCGGCCAGTTGGTGCTATGGTACCAGGTGCCCTTGAAGTCCTCAAGGCCGGGGATGTCGACGGGCTTGGGCACGGTCAGCGCACCGGTAGCCATGATCACGAAGCGCGAGGTGAAGCGCTCGCCCTGGTCGGTGTCCACCGACCAAAGCTCACTGCGCTCGTCAAAGCCTGTGGCGGTTACTCGGGTATTAAAGCGAATGTCTCGACGCAGCTCGAAACGGTCGGCCACATGCTTGATGTAAGCGAGGATTTCTTCCTGAGTGGCGTAACGCTCCGACCACCGCCATTCATTCTGCAACTCCTCGGAGAAGGAGTACGAATAAATGACGCTCTCGATATCGCATCGTGCTCCTGGATAGCGGTTCCAGAACCAGGTGCCGCCGACCTCAGGGCCTGCCTCGAACACCAGGACGCTCAGGCCCTTCTGACGAAGGCTGTGGATCAGGTAGAGACCGGCGAAGCCAGCGCCTACCACGATGACATCGAAATTTCCGGCTGTAGGCACAACCTTAGCCTCGCGCACATCACTCATCTTGTTGTCCTCTGATTGTCGCGGGTCGATCCGCTGTAATTATCATATAAATGATATATAGCATAAACCTGTTTCAGGCTTAAAGGGCAGGAAACCGAAAATCGCCGAAAGGCCCCGTCGAGGCTGCGCGCGGCAGTTCGATTCGTTCGCGGCTAATGGTCTACCGCTGCATCTCTGGAGCGCATGGCGAAGGGTGGCCTGGCCATCCAGATGAGCATGAGGATGGCCAAGAAAACCCAGCCCAGCAGGGCGAAGATCTCCACCGTGGACAACATGTAGGCCTGATTGAGCAGCATGCCATCCAGCAACCGGAGGCTTTGCGGGTTGCTGGCACCTCCAAGTTGCGTGAGAGCTTCGCGGGTGGAGGAGGCGTAGAGGCTGATCGACTCGCTGAGGTGGGCGTGATGAATGGTCGCCCGTCGATTCCACAACCAGGTAGTCAATGAAGCAGCGAAGCTACCGGCAACCGTGCGCAGGAAAGTCGCAAGCCCGGAGCCGTCGGCGATTTCATCCGCTGGCAGTTCGGAGAGCAGGATGCTCAATACAGGCATCATGAAGAACGCCACACCAAGCCCCATGATCAGTTGCACCACCGCTATGTGCGGATAGTCGATGTCACTGGTGAACTGGGACCGCATGAAACTGGTGGTCACCATGACCATGAACGCCAGGCTCGCCAGCACTCGCAAGTCGAAATTCTGCGCGTAACGTCCCACGAAAGGTGAAAGCAGCATGGGAAACAAGCCGATGGGCGCGGCCGCAAGCCCGGCCCAGGTCGCGGTGTAGCCCATCTGCGTCTGCAGCCACTGAGGCAGCAACAGGTTGATGCTGAAGAAGCCGGCATAGCCGACCACCATCACCAGCGTGCCAACCGTGAAGTTGCGATAAGCGAACAAGCGCAGATTCACCACCGGGCTCTGGTCGGTCAGCTCCCAGATGACGAAGGCGGACAGGGCGACGAGGGCCAGCGCGCTCCCGGCGATGATGAACCCAGACTCGAACCAGTCCAGGTCGTTACCCTTGTCGAGGACGATCTGCAAGGCCCCAACCCCGATCACCAGCAGGAGCAGACCGGTGTAGTCCATGGGTGACTGTTTCAACTGTACTGGGCGCTTGCGCAGCTGCTGAAAGACCACCAGGCAGGCGAACAGCCCGATTGGCAGATTTATGAAGAAAATCCACGGCCAGCTATAGCTGTCGGTTATCCAGCCACCAAGGATCGGCCCGGCAATCGGTGCCACCACTGTCACCATGCCGAGCAGGGAAAGCGCCATGCCCCGCTTGGCAGATGAGTAGATGGAAATCAGCAGGGTCTGGGTGATGGGGTACAACGGGCCGGCAACGAAGCCCTGCAGGGCTCGAAAGACCACCAGCAAACTCATCGAACGGGCCACGCCGCAGAGCAGCGATGCCAGCATGAAAAGCCCGATGGCCGCCAGAAACAACCTAACCTCGCCGAATTTGCGGCTCATCCAGCCCGTCAGCGGTAGGGCGATGGCGTTGCTGACCGCGAAGGATGTAATGACCCAAGTGCCCTACTCCGCGCTGGCACCCAGGTTGCCGGAAATGGTGGGCAATGCGACATTGGCAATGGTCGTGTCGAGGACCTGCATGAATGTCGCGAGCGACAGGCCAATGGTGGCGAGAACCAGGCTTGGCGGGGTAAAGCTGGACTCACTCATTCAAGGGCCTGTCTCAAGAAAGGATATGGATGAATCGGCTATGCGCCGGACGGTCGGTTCAGGCTTTCGGCTCGACTGTTCAGTGCAGAGACCGCTCGGGCCAGGTAGCGATTGACGCCAGTCGGGGTCCAGTGGCCAGTCGGGTTGAGCAAGTCACGCCGAACGAACTGATAGTCCCGCTGCACACTCACCAGATCGGGGTATTGGCTGGAAAGCCCGGTCAGGCGTTCGACGATGGACGCATCCAGCTGCGCCATGGTGCGGTCATCCAGAATCCAGATATCCGCACCGAGGTTGGCGAAAGAGGCGATCTCATAGGAAAGCAGCAGGCGCTCGATGTCGTGGCTCACCGCACGCATAGAGGACGCCTGGTTAGCCGTATCCGGCCGCTGGCTCAGAAGGCCGTCAAGCCGCGCCTGCAACTCGACTACATGAGGCAGCCAGGGCGAATATGGCACCGACACAGAGCGCACCTCGGCAGCTGACTGGGGCAGATGCCGGAGCTCCTGGACGGCCTGAGCCAATTGTTCTGCGCATGAATGGACGGGCCCGGGGAAGTCACGCCCCGTCAGCTCGAGCAAGCGCTCGAGGCTTTGCTTGCCGACCCTGGCGTTGTCCTGCTCGTAGGGAGAGCCGTTCTGGTTGTAATAGAGCAACGCATTGACCACCACCGAGTAGCTCAGCGAACGGATCTGCTGCACCTCGGCATTCCTATCAACGGGTGAGAGGCCAGCCTGTACCGCCTGCGCACCGATCAACAGGCATCCACAGACCACCAGCCTGCGGAGGCCGAACAAGTTCTTGCTTTGCACCGAAGCGTTTCTCCGAGATCCGAGTTCCGAATCAAGCGCTCAGCCGGCCATCCGAGCCTTGTGAGGCTCAGTGCAGGTCCCCGGCACGCTCTCGGCGCATGGCTGCTCACTCCCCTGCCCCACCTTCACAACCTTCGGCTGACCGATATTACCCAGCAGGAAGTGCGACAAGGCCGGGATCAGCACCAGCGCCCCGAGCATGTTCCAGAGGAACATGAAGGTCAGCAGGATGCCCATGTCGGCCTGGAACTTAATGGGGGACCAGGCCCAGGTCAGCACACCGGCGGCCATGGTCAGGCCGATCAGGGCCACCACGCGACCCGTGAAATGCAGGGACTTCAGATAGGCCTCGCGCAGCGGGTAGCCGTTTCGCTGCAGCATGAGCTGGATGCTCAACAGGTACAGCGCGTAGTCCACCCCGACTCCTACGCCCAGCGCGATCACCGGCAGGGTCGCCACCTTGACGCCCATGCCCAACCAGACCATCAGCGCTTCACAGAGCACTGAGGTCAGCATCAGCGGGATCAACGCCACCAGGGTCGCCCGCCAGGAGCGGAAGGTGATCAGGCACAGGATGGTCACCGCGCCATACAGCAGGAAATGCATGTGCCAGAACGAGCGCTCGACCACGATATTGGTAACCGCCTCGATCCCCGCGGAGCCCGCCGCTGGAAGGAAGCGGATGGTTTCGCTGTTATGCCCGGCGGCAAAACGCTCGACCGCTCCTAGCACTGCGGCCAGGGTATCGGCCTTGTGGTCTGCCAGGTACGCGACGACCGGGGTGACCGAACACTCGAGATTGGTAGATGCCGGGTCGGCGACCGTGGCCGCCGAGACGGCGGAGTCGGTGATGCGTTGGTCTCGGCTGATGGTGAACCATTTGCCGTTGCCCTCGAACATACCCGAGGTTACCAGGCGAATTGTATCGGCCAAAGACTGTGTAGATTGAACACCTGGAATCTGTCGCAGCGACCATCCCAGGCGCTCCATCTCCAGTAGGTTGTCGTGGGTGCGGCAGCCTTCGGCATCGGTCTTGACGATAACCACGAACTGGTCGCTCGAGAGACCGAAATGCTGATTGATGAATGCCATGTCGCGGTTGTAACGCGAATCGGTGCGCAACTCCGGTGCCCCGGCGTCGAGGTCACCAATCTTCAGGTGGACGCGGACAAGCATCGCCACCAGGGCCAGGCAGATGGCTGCGGAGATGGCCAACAACGCACGGCGTCGACCGGTAAAGCCGGCCAGGAAGACCCACAGGACGCCGGTGGAATGGCCATCGCTTTCCGCACGATCCTTGCGCAGGGCGATCTCGGCCGCCTTGCGACTCACGCCGATGTAGGAGAGCACCACTGGGATGAGGATCAGCTTGGTGAAGATAAGTACGGTCACGCCCAGGCTCGTGGTGATGGCCAGGTCACGAATCACCGGAATGTCGATGGCCATCAGCACGGCAAAGCCGATGATGTTCACCAGCAGCGCCGTCAGCCCGGTATGGAAGAGCCTGCGGAAGGTATAGCGTGCAGCCACGTAACGGTGCGTACCGTGGCCGATGTCCTGAAGTATGCCGTTCATCTTCTGAGCGCCATGGGACAGGCCGATGGCGAAGATCAGGAACGGCCCGAGGATCGAATAGGGGTCGAGGTAGAAACCACAGATCTGCAGCGCGCCCAACATCCAGAACACCCCCAGCAGCGAAATCGACACCAGCATCAGGGTGCTGCGAAGACAGCGCGTATAGGCATAGACGAACAGTGCGGCAATAAGAGTCGACAGAGCGAAGAACTTGAGGATGTCCCTGAGCCCAGCGATCAGGTCGCCGGTGAGCTTGGCGAATCCGACGATGTGGATCCTGATGTTGTCGGTTTCCAGAGAGCGCAACTGACCTTCCAGCGCCTGGGAATAGGCCACGTAGTCCAGCGGCTGGCCAGTCTCGGCGATGCGATCGAGCAAGGGCACCACGACCATGCTCGACTTCAGGTCATTGGAGATCAGCGACCCGACCAGGCCGGCACGCGCCACGTTGTAGCGCAGAGTGGCGATGCTCTTGGCATCGCCCTTGTAGTCCGCAGGCATCACCGGGCCGCCGGCGATGCCATCCTCGGTGACTTCCCGCCAACGGACGATCGGCAGCCAGAGGGAACGCATCCAGGACCGGTCAGAGCCCGGGATCAGGTAGACGCGATCGTTCACCTCGCGCAGGACTTCTAGGTAGGCTGGGTCGAAGATGTCGCCGCGGCGGTTCTCCACCACCACGCGAATGCTGTTGCCGAGACCGGGCAGGTCGGCCTTGTTCGCTAGGTAGTTCTGAATATACGGATGGGAAACCGGAATCACTCGCTCGAAGCTGGCATTGAGCTGCAGGCGATAGGCGTGATAGCCCAAAAAGAGCGTAGCGATCAGGCAAATCAGCAGGACCAGGGAACGGTTGTTGAAGACCAACCGTTCCAGGCGGCCGCCACTGCGAATGTCGAAGTCCTTGGGATCGGCGACGACGGGAAAGACATGCTGCTCGTGTTTGCCTGACTTCACGCGGAGATACCTCTGAATCGGAAAAAGGACGGGCGCGGACTACTTCAACGACTGCTGGCGAACCCCAAAAGGCCCGGCCAGCGCCAGAATCCCGCTGGCAGACGAGATCAGGGCATTGCTGGGAACGCGCCCGGCTTGACCAACCGCCCGAAGGGTCGTCGAAGCACTATCGCCATGCAGCAGGTTTCCGGCCTGATCGAGCAGCAGCGCAGAGCCATCGGCGAGCCAGATGGCATCAACGAGACTGGAGCTCCCGGAAGGGTTCTGCAGCGTCTGCCAGTGCTGCCCCGCATCCACACTGCGGAACGCATTGCCCCGCAGACCGAACGCCAGCAACTCGTCGCCCTTCACCAGTACGCCGAAGAAGCTGCCCTGATAAGGCGAAGAGAGCGCCTCGAAAATGCCGTTGGCGCGGTTTAGACGCAGTAGTAGTCCAAGCTCACCCGACAAGTAGACTCCATTGGCATCGCCGCTCACGGAGTAGATGTGGTAGTCGTGGGGGTTGTCAGCGTGATCGAACCAGGGCTCCCAGGTCTTGCCGGCGTCGTCGGTATGCAGCAGCAGGTTGAAGGCGCCGACTGCAAATCCCTCATTGCGGTCACGGAACCAAACATCGAGGAAGGTGAACGCGGGCGCAGCAGCCTCTGCCTGTTCGACGATGTGCTCTGCCTGCGCCTTGGCGCGCGCATCGAGAGCAGGGTTAGCGTAGTGCTTCTTGATCAGTTCGATGAGCTGACGGCCATCCATTTGGCGCTGCCAGGTACTGCCAGCATCTTCGCTGTGCAGGATGACCCCGTCATGCCCCACGGCCCAGCCATGGGTGTCATCGGCGAAGGCGACCGCCACCAGGTCCGTACTGACCGGCACGGAAGCCTGGCTCCAGTGGCCCCCCCCGTCATCGGAAAACAGGATGTGCCCCATCTCGCCGACAGTGACCAGTCGCTGGCCGGCATGGGCAAGCCCCACCAGACTGGAGCGAACCGCCAGGGCGGACTGCGTCGAAGGAGCGTCGAGCGGATCGACATAGGCCTGCTTAGAAGCGGCAAGCACAGGCAGGCCCATGGACAGAAGGCACAGGCAGAACAACGAGCGAAGCCGCATGGGCGTTCTCCATCTTTCTTCTTGTTTCCTCAGGCGCAACCTCTAACGGGATGCGCCTGAGGCTGCATCTGACGAATCAGAAACCGGTCTTGAATGTCAGTGCCAACCAGCCACGGTCGGTCAGACCGACCAGGCTGGGGTTGTTGCCCCCCACCACCGCACCATCGCTGTACTTGGTATGGGCAGTCTGATCGGAGTAACGCAGGCCCACTTCGGTGTTGGTCTCGTAAGTCGCAGTGAGGCCGACCGACCAGGTGCTTGCACCCTGGTTGCCACCGCCCGACGCAGCGTTACCGTATACGCCATAGTTGACGGTGATAGGTAACGACAAATCGATGCTCGGGTAAACCGAGAGCCACTGCGGCGTGAAGTTGGCGGCAATGCCGACGAAGTCCTTGGTGGCGCAGCCATCCCACTTGTTGCGCCCCTCGCATTCGGCATAGCCCTCGCCGGTGAAGACGTTCTTGTTGTGGGTGACCTTGTCCAGCCGGCTATACGCCATTTCGGCCATGAACACGCCGGTGTCGTATATCGGGGTACTGGGCAGAAGCCAGAGCGAGTTGGCCACCAGGTGCCAGGTATTACCGATCGCCGGCTTGCCGTCGGCGCCAGCGGTCTCGGTATAGAGCTGCGTACCGTCACGATAGGAGAGGTCCACACCGACAGCCGCCGTGCCCACTTGCTTGGTGAAGCTGGCGCCATAGAGCTTGGTGTTTTCCACATAGACGAATCGGTAGCCCGCAGGCAGGGGCGACCCACCGGCACCGGGAACGATCTGCAGGCCCGCCGGGTTGTAGTCGTCAAACTGGCGATAGTAGAGGCCCACGGTGGCATCGATGGCGTCGACAGCGTAGCGCGCCGCCAGCCCCCAGTTGCCACTGTTGCCTGGCTCCTTCTCCTTCAGGTGGGCCAGGTCGAAGCCGGGCGCCACGGGGAAGCGATCGGGACCGGCAACGCCAAAGTCGGTATTGCCGAAGTAGGTTCCGCCTTCCGGCGCCCGGGTCGGCGACCATTCGTAGAAGTACTGGGCCGCCAGGGACAGGTTGCTAGTGACTTGCGCCTGGGCCGAGACCTGACCCAGAGGCAGGAACAGCTCCTTGGTTTCGGTACCGGGGTTGGCGACTGCCTTGCGGCCGTCGATTGGCGCCTGCGAATAGGAAATCGCGTGCCCCGGGAAAAGCAGGCCCTCGCCCCAGAAGACGGTGTGACGACCGGCACGGACGTTGACCGGCACGCTCCCCAGGTCGAAGCGGTTGAACACGAAGGCGTCGAGGATTTCCCCGGACGGACCACGGTAGTAACGCTCGGTCGTGTGCGAATAGTTGTTGTGGTCGTAGCTGGAGTCGAACGTACTGCCCGACCAGGTTTTGACGTCGTCGTCCTTGTAGGCGTTGTCGTACCAGCTTGCCGCGCTGAGCCGGAAGCCCATCCGCCGCTGGTAGCTCATGTCCAGCTCGGTCAGCAGGTCGACACGATTCTGGACCAGGTCGCCCTTGTCGAACTTCAGGTCCGACTCATCGTAGTGGTTGTTGTGATAGATACGACTGTCCGGACTTTCCATCCGCCACCCGAGGGTGTAACGCACCGTGTTGTCGAAACGCAGGTCGACGTCAGGGTTCCCGGTGTCGATGGAGAACGCCCAGGCAGGTGAAACAAGCCCTAGCACCGAAGCGAAGGTTATGGCCTTGGTTGCCGCCCTGGACGCTGTCGGAAGTGAATGCTGCATATGAACCTCGCTTTGTTGTTGTTATCGGAGGGAGTCAGTCGCCGGCAAGCGCGCTGATCGCTTCGCACCACGATTAATCATATATACTATTTGCATGATTAACATGATTGCGAGTGATGTCAAGTCCCGACCATGGGCTCGCAGCTCATAACGCAAGCATCCCAATCATGAACATGATTAAGCCAACAACCACAGACGAGAGAATCTCCTATGCATGGACCCTTGTTCGACCTGACTGGCCGCGTGGCGCTGGTCACCGGAGCCTCCAGCGGCCTTGGTCGCCACTTCGCCGGCACACTTGCGCGGGCAGGTGCAGCCGTCGCCCTCTGTGCGCGCCGTGAAGATCGCCTGCAGGAGCAGGTGGCAACGCTGCGCGACCAGGGAGCACGCGCGCTGGCGGTGGCCATGGACGTGGGCGATGCCGGCTCGGTGCGCGCCGCCGTACAGCAGGTACAGGATGAGCTGGGGGTCGTCGATGTGCTAGTGAACAACGCCGGAGTCGCCACCACCGAATTCTTCTTGGACCAGGAAGAGGCAAGCTGGGATGCCGTGCTGGATACCAATCTCAAAGGCGCCTGGCTGGTAGCCCGCGAAGTCGCGCGACGTCTGGCCGATACCGGGCGCCCCGGAAGCATCGTGAACATTGCTTCGATCCTCGGCGAGCGGGTCGCTGGAGCCTCTTCCGCGTATGCCACCTCCAAGGCAGCCCTCATCCAGTTGAGCAAGGCGATGGCCCTGGAACTGGCACGCAAGAACATACGGGTCAATGCCCTCGCTCCTGGATACGTGGCGACCGAGCTCAATAGCGAATTCCTCGCCAGCGAAGCCGGTCAGCGCCTTATGGCACGCGTGCCGCAACGCCGCTTCGCGGCCATGGAAGAACTGGACGGCCCCTTGCTGTTGCTTACCTCAGAGGCCGGAAGTTATGTCACCGGCGCGGTGCTGGCGGTGGATGGTGGGCATCTGGTCAGTTCGCTTTGATGCCACGTGCGCGGCAGGCCAATAGCGCTACCCCGCAAAGAGAAACCCCGGCATCACGCCGGGGTTTTACTCAGGGTCTGCCAATCTGGTTGAAAGGGACATGGCGGTCGCTGCGTTCTTCCTGGGGCAAGCCCAAGACCCGCTCGGCAATCACATTGCGCAGCACTTCATCGGTGCCGCCTGCAATGCGCAGGCCCGCTGACCACAGGTACCAGGTCTTGAACATCCGCGCAGGCGAATCCTCGCGATCGGACAGTCCTTGGTCCTCCAGCAACTCGAGGGCATAGGCGCACATATCCTGTAGTGTCTTCGCCATGACCAGCTTGCCAATCGAGGCCTCGGGACCAGGCACCTGCCCACGCGACACCGCGGTGGTCGATCGCATGCGCGTCAACGCCATGCCTTCGTCAGCCACATAGAAGCGCGCCAGGGGCTCGGCCATGTGCGAATCCTCCAGGCCCTCGCCTTGGAGTTCGAGGGCCAGGCGCACCAGCGCCCGGGCATCGGGTGACTGCGCCGGGCGACCGCCCACGGCCAAGCGCTCGAACATCAGGGTGGTCAATGAGACCTTCCAGCCCTCGCCCACTGCCCCGAGTCGCTGGCTATCAGGAATGCGCACATCGGTGAAGAACACTTCGTTGAACTCGGCGTCACCGAGCAGGGTTCGGATTGGCCGTACCTCGACGCCGGGCGAGCGCATGTCCACGTAGAACATGGTCAGCCCCTTGTGCTTGGGCACGCTGGGGTCGGTACGCAACAGGACGATTCCGTAGTCCGCCTCGTGTGCGTACGAAGTCCAGATCTTCTGGCCGTTCACCACCCAACTGTCTCCGTCGCGAACCGCACGGGCACGCACACCGGCCAGGTCGGAGCCAGCTGCAGGCTCGGAGAACAACTGACACCAAAGCTCCTCGCCACGCATCGCCGGCGCCACGAAACGCTCGGCAACCCCCGGCCCTCCGTGGGTGAACAAGGTCGGCAGGCACATGCCGACACCCACCTGGAACGGGACATTGGGAAGCCGATAATGCTCTTCTTCCTGGTGGAAAATGATGTGCTGGATGGGCGTACCGCCCTGCCCACCCACAGCCTTGGGCCACATGATGCCGATGTAGCCGGCCTCGGCTTTGCACGCCTGCCAGGCACGCGCCAGTGCCATGAACTCGTCTTCCGGCAGGCTCCGGCCAGACGACGGCGTCTCGTGTCGTGGAGCATGCTCAGCCAGCCAGGTACGGACCTGGCTGCGATAGCCGGCTTCATCCGGGGTATCTTCGAAATCCATCAGTGCGAATCTCCGGCCATTTTCAGGATGGGATAACAGGCGCGACCTGGCGGGCCAGTTCGCCGACCAGGCGTCGCGACCAGCGCTGGCGGCCACCGAGGCTGGCTGCCAGCAATCGCGCGCGGCGATAGAACAGCTGGCAATCGCTTTCCCAGGTGAAACCGATCCCACCATGCAACTCGACACTTTCTTCGGCTGCGAAATTGAAAGCGTCGCTCGCAGCCAGACGGGCGCCGGCTGCGGCCAGCGGCAGTTCCTGGGCCTGGTGCGAAAGTGCCCAAGCGCCGAAATAGGCGTGGCTGCGAGCGAGCTGGTTCTTCACGTAGATGTCCGCCAACTTATGCTTGACCGCCTGGTAGCTGGCCACCACCCGGCCAAATACCTGGCGCGTGAGGGTGTATTCCACAGCAATGGCGAGGGCCGCCTCGGCACCGCCGAGTTGCTCGAAGGCACCGAGCACTGCAGCCACATCCATCAATCGCAGGGCCATCTCACGTCCGGCACCCGGTTGCCCCAGGCGGATCGCCTCGGCGTTGTCGAACGTCAACCGGGCATGCTTGCGCAGGCGGTCCACGGCGACCTCGGCGAGTCGCTCGACGCCCGGCTGAGCCAGGCGCACCAGGAACCAGCCGAATCCGTCACCATCTTCCGGTGCACGCGCCGAAACCACCGCCACGTCCGCCACCAGCCCATCGGCCACCGGCACCTTGCAGCCCGTCAGCCGACCACCAACCACCTGCACCTGCGGCAGGTCACTCCAGCTCTTGCCGGCGCCCTCCTCGGCGAATGCCACGGTGGCAATGACCTCACCGGCAGCCAGGCGCGGTAGCCATTCAGCGGCACGCTCGGGGTCTTCGGCCAACTTGATCGCCTCGCTGGCCTGAAGCACCGAGGAAACGAATGGAACCGGCAACAGGGAAGAGCCGAACTCTTCCGCCAGGACGCACAGTTCCAGATAGCCCAGACCGATCCCGCCGTGCTCTTCGGCAATCGCCGTGGCGGTCCAGCCCATGTCCACAATCGCCTGCCACAGGCCGCGATCGTAGAGCGCCTCGCCATCGACTACCCGGCGCCGGCTCTCACGGTTCTCACTGAGGAAGCGCCGGGCCTGCCGGCGAATTTCTTCCTGTTCTTCGGAAAAATCGAAATTCATCGTTCGCTCCGGCTTAACCCTGCAGTGGGTAGAAGCGCATGCCCTCGGCAGCGCGCGCCTTCAACCAGGGGCTCGGCTGCCACCGGGGGCCAAAGCGTTCGGCGAAGCCTTCGCAGACCTCGACGAAACGCTGGATACCCAGCGTATCGATCAACGAGAACACCCCTCCGGTATAGCTGGGATAGCCAATGCCCAGGAGAGCACCGACATCACCCTCCGCCGGATCAGTGATCACACCCGCCTCGAAGGCTCGTGCCGCTTCCAGTGCCTGGATATACAGCATGCGCTGCTTGATTTCCTCGACATCAGGCTGCGGCGCCTGCGGCGGATAGACTTCGGCCATGCCCGGCCAGACCTGCCGCTTGCCCTCCGGGTAGTCGTAGAAGCCCTGGCCATAGCGCCGACCACGGCGCCCCAGATCCTCGACGAAGCGCTTCTGTACGGCGTAGCTCACCGGCTCTTCCCAGGACTGGCCGAGGTCCTGGCGATCCTGGTTGGCGGCGTGCAGACCGATCTCGATGGTCACCTCGTCGATCAGTTGAAGTGGCCCTACCGGGAAGCCCGCCAGGCGCGCGGCATTGTCGATCAGCGCCGGTTTGATGCCCTCGGCGAGCATTCCCATGCTCTCCTGCAGGTAGCGGCTGATCACTCGGGTGGTGAAGAAACCGCGGGCATCGTTGACGATGATCGGCGTCTTTCGCAGGCGCTTGATAAAGTCCAAGGCGTGGGCCAGGGTACGTTCGCTGGTCTTGCCGCCCTTGATGACCTCCACCAGGCTCATGCGGTCCACCGGGGAGAAGAAGTGCAAGCCAATGAAGCGCTGCGGGTGCTGCAGCGGCTCGGCCAGCCCGGTGATCGGCAGCGAAGAGGTGTTGGAGGCGATGATGGCGCCGGAGTCGAGCACCGCTTCCAGGCGCTTGAATACTTCAGCCTTGACTTCACGGCTCTCGAATACGGCCTCAACCACCAGCTCGCAACCAGCGAGGTCGGCATATTCGCCGCTGGCCTTGATCCGACCGAGTATCGCATCGGCCTTTTCCTGCGCCATGCGGCCCTTGGCGACCTGTTTGGCGAAGGATTCCGCCAGGCGCTGCTTGCCGTTAGCAGCCTGCTCCTCACTGGCATCGAGCATCACCACGGCGAACCCGGCCAGCGCGGCGACATGAGCCACCCCGGCCCCCATCAGGCCGGCGCCGACCACGCCAATGCGGCTCAGGTTGGCTGTGTCTATGCCGTGCGGGCGGCGAGCGAGCTTGTCCAGCTCTCCTTTATTGACGAACAGTGTACGCATCATGTTACGTGCAACCGGGTCCATCAGCAGCTTGGCGAAATGGCAGGATTCGATGTGCAGCGCGGCATCCATGGGCACTGCCGTGCCGTGGGCCACGGCGCTGAGCAGCGCGATGGGCGCCGGATAGTTGCGATTGGTTTCACGCGCCAGGCTGGTGGCGGTGAGGTTGAAGGTAGCGCCCGGCTCCGGGCCCATGAAACCGGCACCACCGGGTACGCAATAGCCCTTTCGATCCCACGGCTGAGTGGCGTCTTCGACCTCAAGGGCAAGCGCTTCAGCTGCCTGGAGCAACTCGTCAGGAGCAGCCAGGCGATCCACCAGCCCCAGATCCAAGGCCTTCTGCGGGGCCAGCCGTTGCCCCTTCAACAGCAAAGGCAGTGCCTTGGCGATGCCAATCAGGCGCGGCACGCGCTGGGTACCACCGGCGCCGGGGATCAGCCCCAGAGTCACCTCCGGCAGCGCGAGCACGATTCTCGGATCATCGGCCACGACACGCCGATGGCAGGCCAACGCCAGCTCCAGGCCGCCGCCCATGGCAGCTCCATTGATCGCCGCGACAAACGCCTTGCCGCTGGTTTCCATACGCCGCAGCAACGGCTTGAACTGGTTGGCCACGGCCAGCGCCTGCTCGGCATCCAACCCCTGGTCGAACAGGGTCATCATCTGCTTGAGATCGCCGCCGGCCATGAAGTCGGCCTTGAGCGAGGAAATGACCGCTGCCTTGACGCTGGAATCATCCACCACTCGATCGATGGCACTGGCCAGTTCATCGCGGAACTGCACGGACATGACGTTCGCCGAGCTGCCGGGAATGTCCATGAGGATGACCGCGACCCCCTTGTCGCTGACGCTGTATTTGAGCGTTTCGTACATATCGCTTTGCCTCGTTATTCTGGTTGGCGCTCAGAGACGCTCGATGATGGTCGCGGTACCCATGCCGATGCCCACGCAGAGGGTCACCAGGGCCGTGCTCTTGCCGGTGTGTTCCAGCTCATCCAGCACGGTACCCAACAGCATGGCGCCGGTAGCGCCCAGTGGGTGACCCATGGCAATGGCGCCGCCGTTGACGTTGATCCGTTCATGCGGCACGTCGAGCACCCGCATGTACTCCAGCACCACCGAGGCGAAGGCTTCGTTGAGCTCGAACAGGTCGATGTCGCTCGTCTGCATGCCGGCGTTGCGCAGGGCCTTGAGGCTGGCAGGGGCAGGACCGGTGAGCATGATGGTCGGCTCCGAACCGACCGAGGCGAAACTGCGGATGCGTGCACGCGGCTTGAGGCCCAGACGCTCGCCGATCTCGCGGTTGCCGACCAGCACCCCGGCCGCACCATCGACGATGCCGCTGGAGTTCCCGGCGGTGTGCACGTGCAGGATGCTGTCCACGTCCGGATAACGTTGAATGGCGATAGCGTCATAGCCACCCAGTTCACCCATCTG
>Ga0180219_1001067_pt1 | contig 19063 bp, 15 predicted proteins | sample eDN3rd30CBELigMG_FD_151338 | JGI IMG/M metagenome (GOLD analysis project Ga0180219, IMG submission 151338) | Enriched Miracle-Growth compost microbial communities from Emeryville, California, USA - eDNA 3rd pass 30_C BE-Lig MG (version 2)... ...
TGATCGCCTATGCAAAGCAGTACGACCCCCAGTGGTTCCATACCGACGTCGACAAGGCCGAGGCGGGCCGCTGGGGCGGCCTGATCGGCAGCGGCTGGCTCACCTGCAGCCTGGCCATGCGCATGGCGGTGCAGGCCGCCCTGCACGATTCCGAATCCTTCGGCTCGCCCGGCGTCGAGCGCATCCGCTGGATGCTGCCGGTGCGGCCCGGCGACGCCCTGCGGCTTGAAATCACCGTCGATTCGGTGCGGGTCTCATCCTCGCGCGAAGATCTCGGCATTGTCCGCTGGACCTGGCGCATGTACAACCAGCGCGACGAGCAGGTGCTCGAGGTCGAGGCCACGAGCTTGTTCGATCTTGGGCAAGGGCAGGCTTCCTGATCTTGGCCGCAGAGTCGTGTTGATCTTCTTTAAATAGCGCTTCGGCGCTTTTTTTTTGCCCATGTCGCATGGTTCTCTCGAATCTCGCATGGGCTATAGGCCTGATGATTTGCCTCGCCTGAGATGGGAGCAGAATGTCTTGTGCGCCAAGTGTTACGGCCTATTTTTGCCGAATCAGGCAAGCCTCGATGCTGCATGAGTGAAAACCCCAATATTTTGCACACAAATTTGCATGCAAAATTCAAGCATCAGAATTAAGCATGAAAGAACATCTCTGAAGGAGTCCCTGAAATGAACAACGGGTTGAGCGGGCTGGGCGCACTTGCCGGGCCCTCGCTGCGCGACAAAGTGTCCGACTGGCTTTTGATCGAGGCTGAATTGCTCGACGATCAGCGTGAGCGCGAGTGGCTCGAGAAGCTGGTCAGCAAAGACATCGTATACCAGGTGCCGTTGCGCCAGACAGTGGGCCGTGGCGTGGGTAAGGGCTTTGTCGAGGGGGCCTACCACCTTGTTGAAAGCTGGGGTTCGCTCAACAGCAAGCTGGCGCAGGCCGAGACCGGGCACTCGTGGGCCGAAGACCCCCAGTCGCGTACACGCCACTTCATTACAAATGTGCGTGTCGGCCAGCCCAGGGACGGCCGGGTCGAAGTGCGCTCGAACCTGCTGTTGTACCGCACCCGCCAGGATGAAGCGGCCCCGCAGATTTTTTCCGGCGAACGCCACGACGTGCTCGAAGAGGCCGGCGACGGCTTCCTGCTGGCCCGGCGTGTTGTCTATCTCGACACCACGGCCATCGCATCGCATAACCTGGCCATCATATTTTGAGTCGTTCGTTCGGAGAGTTCATCATGGCAAACACGAATACGGTTTCGCAAAAATCAGAAGAAGTGGAAAGCCTGCTGCAAAGGCTGCACGAGGGCGTCGACCATGGCCGAGTGCCTGTCGGGCTGTATGGCAACCCAGCCGTTTATGAGCAAGAGTTGCGGCAGGTCTTTGGCCGCTGCTGGGTGTTCCTGGCCCACGAGTCCGAGATTCCCAAGGCGGGCGACTATGTGGTGCGCAAGATCGGCGAAGACGACTTCATCGTTACGCGCGACCAAGAGGGCGGCATCAATGTGCTGTTCGACGCCTGTCGCCACCGCGGCGTCAAGGTGGCTCGCGCCAGCGCCGGCAATACCAAGGGCTTTGTGTGCCCCTACCACGGCTGGACCTACGACATCAAGGGCCGGCTGACGGGCGCCCCGCTATGGAAAAGCGCCTACGGCGAGATGGAAAAATCCGACAAGGGGCTGCTTCCCGCCACCCAGGTCGACAGTTATCAGGGCCTGATCTTTGCCACGCTCGACGACAAGACGCCGCCTTTGAAAGAATATCTGGGCGACATGGCGTGGTACCTTGACCTGGTGTTCGGCCTGAACGAGCATGGCGTCGAGGTGCTGGCGCCGCCGCAGCGCTTTGTGATCGAAGCCGACTGGAAGTCCGGCGCCGACAACTTCTCGGGCGACGACTACCACCTTGGCACCCTGCATCGTTCGGCCATCGACATCGGCGCCTTTCCGGTGCCTTTTGCCGAGAACATGAAGGGCTACCACATCCAGGCTTCGCCCGGGCATTCGCTGTCGTTCTCGATGGCAGGCAGCGAAGAAGAGCCCGGCCCGCGCTTCTTCGGCTTTCCTGAAGAGCTGAGCAGCACTTTCGACACCTCGCGCATCTCGCAGCACCAGCTCGACGCAGCCCGCATGTCGCGTGTGTTCGTGGGCAATGTGTTTCCCAATTTCTCCATCTTGCTGCTGCCCACCACCGACGACGCCTCCAAGCATCCGGCCACCGGCATGCTTACCATCCGCTGCTGGCAGCCCAAGGGGCCCGGCAAGATCGAGGCCTGGAACTGGTTCCTGGGCTACAAGAACATGACGCCTGAGCTCAAGCAGCGCACCTACGCTTCGGGGCTGGCCACGTTCTCCATGGGTGGAACCTTCGAGATCGACGATACGGAACCCTGGATCACCATCGCGCGAACCGGCCGCTCGGTGGCCGGCGAGAAGCTGCAAATGGACATGAACTACGAGATGGGCCTGCCGGGCATCGGCATCGCCACGCAGATCAAGGATGGCAGTTGGCCCGGGCCCGGCATCGTCTACAAAAGCCGCTTCGAAGAAGGTGTACAGCGCAATCTGTTCCGTTTCTACGGCGCCATGATGAGCGCGCCCAAAGACCAGTTTCCGGCCTTGCGTTTCGAAACCGAAGGGTCCGATGCGCCGGCCGAGGCACAGGCCCAGGCGTGAGCAAGCGGGCGGAAGCAATGCAGAAAAAGGGAAAGCAATGAGCCGACTTGACGGGATCGTGGCCATAGTCACCGGCGCCGGAGGCGGCATCGGCCGGGGCATCGTGCGGCGCTACGTGTCGGAGGGCGCCAAGGTGGTGGCCGCCGACATCGACCAGAAGCTGCTCGACCGGCTCGATGATGAGTTCGGCGCCGATGTCCTGACGATGCGGGCCGATGTGGCCCAGGCGCAAGCCAATGTCCAGCTGGTGGACGTGGCGCTCGAGCGTTTCGGCCGCCTCGACGTGTTTTGCGCCAACGCGGGCATCTACGACCAGAACGTGGCGCTGGCCGATCTCAATATCGAGGCGCTCGACAAGGGCTTCGACGAACTGTTCGCCGTCAACGTCAAGAGCGTCCTGTTCGCGGCGCGCGCCGCCCACGATGCGCTGGTGGCCAGCCGGGGCACGCTCATCGGCACGGCTTCTTTTGCCAGTTTTTCCAGTTCGGGCGGGGGCGCCTTGTACACGGCGTCCAAGCATGCCGTCGTGGGCCTGATCAAGCAGCTGGCCTATGAATTCGCCCCCGACATCCGTGTCAACGGCGTGGCGCCGGGCATCGCGCCCACCACGCTCAAGGGGTTGAATGCACTGGGCCAGCAACCCAGGGATTCCGTGCTGCAGGGCACCGATCGGGCGATCCCGCTGCAGGCCATTCCCGATGCCGACGCTTATGGCGGGCTGTATGCGCTGCTGGCCTCGCGCGAAGACGCTGGGCACATCACGGGTTCGGTGTTCAACGCCGACAGCGGCCTTGCCATACGAGGCATGTCCAGTCCCGGCGGCCGGGTCCGGTAGCCGTGCGGGGGCCGCCAGGGGCCGGCTGCGTGTAAACGATAACCATGCGAACGTGCATGTTACTAAAGGATTGAAGATGGAGATTCTAGGGTTGGTGTGGCTGGGGTCGCGTACGGCGGAGTACAAGCGCATGCGAGACTTCGTTGCCGACGTGCTGGGGCTTGACGTGCATATGGAGCAGCAGGACGCCGTGGTGTTCGGCCTGCCCAATGGCGATGCCTTCGAGGTATTCAAGCCCACCGATACCGAGCACAGCCATTTTTCCCATCCGGTCACCGGCTTTCTCGTGGCCGACGTCGACGAGGCGCGCCGCGAGCTCGAGGCCAAGGGCGTCGAGTTCGTGGGCGAAGTCCACCGGGGCGTCGAGGGCGAGAACTGGGGTGCGGCATGGACTCACTTCCATGCGCCGGACGGCCATCTGTATTGCCTGGTCAGCCGCCACCAGCGCCATCCCGGGGGCATGGCGCGCAAGTTCCGCGAGCTGCGCTTCTGCATGAAGGTCGACGACCTGGATGCCGCGATACGCGCTTACGAAGACGGCCTGGGCATGAAGGCCACCGAGGTCTGGGAACATCCGGGCGGCGAACGGGGTGCGCTGTTCGCGGTGGCGCCCGCCGCCATCGAACTGTTCTCTTCACAGCAGTGGGACTTCGTCGACCGGCATGAAGCGGGCAAGACCTTCGGGCAGGAATTCGCGCTGCGGGTCGAAGTGGACAAGGCCGAGGCGGCGGCGCGGCAACTGGTCGAGGCGGGCGCCACCCAATTGGCCGAGAAGGCCGAGGTGCCCTGGGGCCAGCAAGTGATACGGCTGGTCATGCACGACGACGTACACATGTCCGTCAGCGAGCTTGATCCCGCAGAGCGGGCCGAAAGGGCGGCTCAGCGGGCGTTGTTGCCGGACTGAAAGAAGAGGGCCGGAGCAGCGCGACATACGATGCGGGTCCGGGCATTCCCTGATGCATGGCTGTATTTTTTTTCTTCATAATTAAAATGCGTGCAAATTTGTATGCAAAAATACGATAACTCGGAGGAGTCACTGATGAAAAGCCGAACCCTACGCAATACATTGATGTTGGCCGGTGCAATTTCATTCTCGGGTGCGGCCGCGGCTGCCAATTGGTTCCCCCTGCAGGTCAATTCGGTGGGGGCGGACGGCAGCACGTCGGTCGTGGAGTATCGCGGCGTCGACAGCGCCGCCAAGCCCTGGAAGATCTGCGCAGCCTATCCCCACCTGAAAGATTCATTCTGGATGGCGGCCAACTACGGCATGGTTGAGGAGGCCAAGCGCCTTAATCTGCATCTGCAGGTGATGGACGCAGGCGGCTATCCCCATCTCAATAACCAGATCTCGCAGATCGAGAACTGCGTGGCCGGCGGTGCGCAGGCGGTCATACTGGGCGCCGTGTCGCGCGACGGCCTGAACAACCTGCTGGCCGAGCTCAAGAAAAAGCAGATTCCGGTCGTCGACGTGTTCAACGGCGTATCGTCCGAGGACGTGGGCGCCCATGTGCTGGCCTCGCCCTATGCCGAGGGCTACAACTCGGGGCAATACCTGGTAAAGCGCCACCCCGAGGGCTCGCCCAAGGTCAAGGTGGCCTGGCTGCCCGGCCCCGCGGGCGCCGGCTTTGTCGAGCAGTTCGACCTGGGCTTCAAAGAGGGCGTCAAGGGCGGGGCGATCGAGATCGTCGAGACCAAGTACGGCGACCTTGGCAAAGAGGTGCAGACCCGCCTGATCGAAGACGTGCTGCAGACCCATAAAGACCTGGACTACATCGTGGGCTCGGCGGTAACGGCCGAAGCGGGCGTGCCGGTGCTGCGCTCGCGCAACAAGCAGGGCGACGTCAAGCTGGTGGCCCTGTATATGACGCCCGGCGTCTACCAGGGCATCAAGCAGAAGGCCATCGAGGCGTCCTTCCTGGAGCCGGCGGTCAACATCGCCAGGATGTCCGTCAACCAGGCGGTCAAGCTCCTGGAAGGCAAGGAAGTGCAGCGCGCCATCATTCCGGTGGGCCGTTTCTACGACCAGTCGGACATCGATCAGCTGAACACGGATGAAGCCTTTGCGCCTGCGAGCTTCCGTCCGGTGTTCCGGGTGCCTTAGGGTCAAGTCCCGGACCGGCAAGGAACAGACCATGGCTTCCCTACCACGCACCCACTACGAGCAGGCGGACGATGCGGGCCGCAGCGAAGGCTCCCGCGGCGGCATCGGCATGGCGCCGGTGCTCAGCATGCGGGAACTGGGCAAGCGCTACGGCGCCCATTGGGCGTTGCGCAACATCAGCCTGGACCTGGCGCCGGGCGAAGTGCACGTGCTGTTCGGAGAAAACGGCGCGGGCAAGTCGACCCTGATTTCCATGCTGGCCGGCGCGGGCCAGCCCACCGAAGGCGTCTTGAGCATAGGCGGTTTCAAGGGCGCGTTCCGGTCCGTTACCGAGGCGCGCGGGCACGGCGTCAGGGCGGTGTTCCAGGAGTTCTCGCTGGTGCCCAATCTGCCGGTGGCCGACAATATCGTGCTGGGAGACGAAGCCACCGGCCGCTGCGGCCTGCTGGACAAGGCCGCCGCCCGCAGGGAAGCGAGCCAGTTGATCGAACGGCTGGGCTTCGACCTGGACGCGCGGGCGCTGGTGGCCGACCTGCCGCGCGGCAAGCAGCAAATGGTCGAGATCTGCAAGGCCGTGCGCGCCCTGCCCAAGGTGCTTATTCTTGACGAGCCCACGGCGTCTCTTTCCACCCACGACACCCAGGCACTGTTCGCCTTGCTGAGCCGCATCAAGGCCAGCGGAACCGCCATTGTGTATATCACGCATCGCATGGAGGAAATCGGCGTGTTGGGCGACGTCATCACCGTGCTGCGCGACGGCGAGATGATCGCCACGGTGCCCGCCTCCACCGAAGAGTCGCGCCTGATCGAATTGATGAGCGGCCGCAAGCTGTCCGACCTCTACCCCCAGCCGCGGACCGAACTGGGCGGGCCGCGGCTGCAGATCGAGGGCCTGGCCACCGAAGACGGTCTGGTGCGCGATGTAAGCCTGGACGTCCGCGAAGGCGAGATACTGGGCATAGCGGGCCTGGTCGGATGCGGAAAGAGCGAGCTGGGCCAGGCCTGCTTCGGCCTGCGACGGCGCGCCTTGGGGCAGATCCGGCTTAATGGCCGGCCCGTAAGCTTCAAGCATCCCGCCGACGCCATTGCGGCGGGGCTGTGGTACAGCCCGCCGGACCGCAAGCGCGACGGCCTGGCGCTGATACGCCCGGCGCTCGAGAACATGCTTGTGTCGGCCCTGGAGTTCGGCAAGATCAAGGGCATGTTCCTGAAACCCCGCGCCGAGGCCGAAGCGTCCCGTCGCCAGTCGTCCAAGGTCGAGTTTCCCGTCTCGCGCATCGGGGAGAGCGTTGCCAACTTTTCGGGCGGCAACCAGCAGAAGGTGATGCTGGCCAAGAGCCTGGGGCAGGACATCGACGTATACATATTCGACGAGCCCACGGTCGGCGTCGACGTGGGCGCGCGCCAGTCGATCTATCGTTATTTGAGTGAGTTGGCCGCGTCCGGCGCGGCCATTGTGCTGATTTCTTCAGACCTGCCCGAATTGCTGGGTATGTCCAACCGTATCGCAGTCATGCGCTCGGGCCGCCTGGCGGCCCAGTTTCAGCGAAGCGAGTTCGACCAGCACAAGATTCTTGAACAGTTTTTTGAGTGACTACCGCCATGTCAACGACCTCTCCATCGGTTTCAGCGATCGTTCCGGCCGAAGGCCCCCGCCAGTCCGGCTCCAGGCGCTGGCTCCAGCACAACCAGCACCGGCTGGTGCTGCCCGCGCTGTTCCTGTTCGCGCTGCTCATCTTCGCGTTCTCGGCGCCGGGGTTCTTCTCGGTCGACAACCAGCTCAATGTGTCGCGCCAGTCGGTCTACCTGATGCTGGTCGCGCTGGCCCAACTGATCGTGCTGGTGGGCGGGGGCATCGACCTGTCGGTGGGCACCATCGTCGCGCTTTCGTCGATCTCGGCATCGCTGACCATGAGCGGCGTCTACCAGAACGGCGAAGGCTCGGCCGAGTGGGCCATCGCCCTGGGCACGGCGGTGGCCCTGCTGGTCGGCGGCCTGGTGGGCCTGCTCAACGGCATTGGCACGGCCCTGCTGCGCATTCCTTCCTTCATGATGACGCTGGGCATGTCCTCGGTGGTGTTCGGCGTGGCGCTGTACCTGAGCGGCGGTGTACCCATATACGGTCTGCCGCAAGAGTTCGGCCAGGTGTTCGGCTATGGCTACTTCCTGGGCATCCCCTCTCCGGTGCTGGTGGTGCTGCTGGCGATTGCCGCGGTATATGTCCTGCTCGAGTGGACGCGCTACGGTCGGCACCTGTACGCCATAGGCGGCAACCCGCGGGCCGCAACCCTTTCTGGCGTGCGCACCGAGCGCGCCACCATCATGGCCTTCGTGCTCTCGGGTGTGCTGTCGGCCTTGTCGGGGGTTTTGCTGACCGCCCGCCTGGGAACGGGCGAGGCCAGCATAGGCACCACTTTCCCGCTCGAGTCGATCGCCGCCTGCGTGATCGCAGGCGCGGCGCTGACGGGAGGCGTGGGCCGCACGCTGGCAGTGGTGGCCGGCACCTTCCTGATCGTCATGGTGCAGAACGGCATGAACCTGATGCAGATCGGCGCTTATGCGCAAACCATGGTGGTGGGCGCCCTGCTCATCTTTGCCATGGCCTTCTCCAAGAAATGAGTTGATTCAAACATTGAATACGAGGTAGCAGCAATGGATTTACAGTTGGCAGGAAAATTCGCCCTGGTCACGGCGGCAAGCAAGGGCATAGGCCAGGCCGTGGCACAGCGCCTGGCCACAGAGGGAGCCGTGGTGGCGGCCGCCTCGCGAAGCATGGTGGGCGCGCCCGAGCAGGAGTTCCCGGGGGGCGGCCGCATCGTTCCGATCGGGGTCGACCTGGGCAGCCGCGAAGAAACCGGCCGCCTGGTCGATGCCGTGATCGAGCGCTTCGGCTGCCTCGACATCCTGGTGCTGAACACCCCCGGGCCCCGGCTCAAGCCTTTTCTGGAAACCGAACTGGCCGACTGGGAAGGGGCGTTCGACCTGCTGGTCAGACCGGTGCTGCAACTGGCCATGGGCGGCGCCCGGCATATGGCGCAGAACAAGTCGGGCAGCATCGTCTTCCTGACTTCCACCTGGGTCAAGCAGCCGGCGGCTTCGGGCGCCTTGTCGGCCTCGATGCGTTCCACCCTGTCGTCGCTGTGCAAGCAGATGGCGCTCGAACTGGGGCCCGCGGGCGTGCGTGTCAACCAGCTGCAGCCCGGCGCCACGGGCACCGACCGCATGGCCGACATCGTCCAGGCCAAGGCCGAGAAAAACGGCACGACCCCCGAGCAGGAGATCGAGCTGATCGTCAAGGACATACCGCTGGGGCGCTGGGGCGACCCCGAGGAAGTCGCCAATGCGGTGGCCTACCTGGCCTCGCCCGCGGCGGGCTTCGTCACCGGCGCCACCCTGCAGATCGACGGCGGCGCCGTGCGCTCGGTGTAGCCCTACGTGAAAAGATACCTGGAGAACTGATATGAGCATGTCGCTGACCGAGCTTTTCGTGAAGCAATACAAACTGTGCGGCCTGGACGACAGTCAGATGGTCGCGGTGATCTTCGAGCACGGCCACAAGGCCGAGTATGTGGACGCCTCGGTCGCCGCGGCGCGCGCGCTGGGCGCCGGCGTGCTGGTGCTGGGCGCCTCGAGCCTGTCCAACCCCACGCTGCCCCCGTACACGTCGGACGGCCGCGAAGTGCCGGCCCTGCTTTCGGCCGCGGGCGAGTGCGACCTGGTCATCGACCTGACCGTGGGCGGCCTGATCCACTCCAATGTGCGCACCAGCATCATCGGCAAGGGCAAGCGCATGCTGTTCGTGGCCGAACCCGCCGACGTGCTCGAGCGCCTGATGGGCGACGAGACGCTGCGCGCCGACGTCGACGCCGCCGCCGAGATACTCAAACAGGGCCGGGTCATGCACGTAAGCAGCGCGGCCGGCACCGACCTGAGCTACGACATCTCTTCGCCCGAACTGCCCATCACGCGCCAATGGGGCTACGTGGACGAGCCGGCGCGCTGGGACCACTGGCCCAGCGGCTTCATCGCCTGCTTCCCGCGCGACCGCAGCGCCCAGGGGCGCATCGTCCTGCAGGCCGGCGACGTCATCATTCCGTGGCAGCGCTGCGTGCAGACGCCTGTGCAGCTTACCGTCAAGGACGGCTTCATCACGGCCATCGAGGGCGATGGCCCCGAGGCCTTCCTGCTCGAAGATTACTTCAAGCGATGGGACGATCCCGCCGTCTATGCCCTGTCGCACGCGGGCTGGGGCATGCACCCGAACGCCAGCTGGACTGCGCTGGACGTCTACGATGCGCGCAGCCTGTATGGCCAGGAACTGCGCTCGGTGGCGGGCAACTTCATGTGGTCGACGGGTTCGAACCGCTTTGCCCAGCGCGAGACGCCCGCGCACCTGGACATTCCCATGCGCGGTTGCACGGTCGCCATCGACGGCCGCGCCGTCGTGGTCGACGGGCAGCTGCAGCGCATGGCCGAGCTGGTCGGCTGAATGAGTGAAATTGGATAAAGCCATGGACAAGAAAGTATTGGAAGCCGCCATTCTCAAGCTGGGGCAGACCCCCGAGCTGCTGGCGCGATTCAAGGCCGATCCCGCGCAGGTGGGAGCCGAAATGGGGCTGGATGCGCATTGGTCCGACGTGATCGCCCGGGGCGAGCGCAATTTGCTGCGTTCGGCCGGTGTGAACGACGGCGTCACCATCCTGGTCAGCCGCTGGTTCCAGGACAACCTGTCCGACAGCAGCAGCAGCGAGAAATTCGCCTTCGACGGGCGCGCATCGACGGCCGTGCCCGATGTGCCGTCGAACATCGTGTTCGCCGGCGGATGCTCGCATGTGCCCGACCTGCTGGCGCGGCCCGAGATCGACCCGCCCGAGGCCGTGGAGCGGCTCAAAGAGGGCTACGCCAGGCTGCGCCAGGCGCTCGAGGCGGCCCAGCCCGATCTCATCGTCGTAACCACCGACTGCCATTTCCAGAGCTTCGAGACGGGGGCATTCGTGGTGGGCGTGGGCGAACAGCACCAGGGCTCGATGGATTTCTTCAAGCGTCCCGACATCGACCTGAAGCTGTGCGGCGCCCCCGATTTCGCCCGCCAGATCGTCGACAGCGCACGCAGCAGCCATCTGGAAGTCGAGGCCGCGCCGGTCGTCAACCTGGATCACGGCCTCATCGTGCCGCTGCGCCAGGTCCTGCCGCGGCCCGACCTGCCTGTCGTGCCCCTGGTCACCCAGCCGGCGCGCACTTTTTCCCCTTACGGCGCCCGCGCTTTCGGCCAGGCCTTGCGCCGCGCCATCCAGGCTTCCGACCAGCGCATTGCCCTGCTCGCCACCGGCGGCCTGTCGCATTGGCTCGACCCGGGCAAGTTCGGCGGGGTCGACACGGTGTTCGACGACTACATCCTGCAGATGATGCGCCATGGCAGGGGACTGGACCTGGCCGATCTGGAGCCCTATCCATTGTTGGACCACGGCCAGTACGAATTCCTCAACTGGCTGATCGTGCTGGGTGCGCTGGGCCCGGGCATACGGGCCGAGGTCTACGCTTACGAGCCCCTTCAGGCCTCCGGCGGTGGATGGACGGTGGTCAACATGAACGTCGACCAGCTGGAGGCCGCGCATGCCTGAGGCCGCCTCGAATCGCAGCCTGCGCGTCGGTCTGATGCAGCTTCAGCCGACGCGCAATGTGCAGGCCAACCTGAAGGACGTGCTGTCGGGCATCGAGCAGGCGGGCGCACAGGGGGCGGAACTGATCGTGGTGCCCGAAAACGCGCTGTGCATAGGCAGCAATGCCGAGATGCGCGCGGCGGCCGTCAGGCTGGACGGGCCGGAAATAAGCGCGATCCGCGATGCGGCCCGGCGCGCCGGGGCCACGGTGGTGGTGGGCGGCTTCAAGCAGAAGTCCGAAAGGCCGCTATTGCAGAACACGGCGCTTGTCATCCGCGAAGACGGCGGCATCCAGGGTTCGTACGACAAGGTCCACCTGTTCAATGCGGTGGTCAACGGCACGGCCTTTCGCGCCTCGGACGTGGAGTCGGCCGGCGAGCAACTGGTCATTGCTGACGTCAAGGGCGTGAAGGTGGGCCTGTCCATCTGCTTCGACATCCGCTTCCCGGAGATGTTTCGCCAGCTGGCCCGGGCGGGCGCCGAGCTCATCCTGATCCCGGCGGCCTTTACCCAGGCCACCGGAGAGGCTCATTGGGAAATCCTGGTCCGCGCCCGCGCCATCGAGAACGAGGCCTATGTCGTGGCCTCGGCCACCATCACTTCCGACGATGCGGTGGAGTCGGGTTTTCCAACCTACGGCCACGCGCTGGCGGTGGGGCCCTGGGGCGAGGTCATTGCCGACCTGGGCACGGCGCCGCATGCCGTGCGCGTGGTCGAGCTCGACCTGGACAAAGTGGCCCGGATCCGCGCAAAACTGCCGGTCCTGGACGTGGCCAGGACCGACGTATATGGAAAAGAGCCGCTGCGGATCTGACGGCGGCCGATTGGATCGACAATGAGGAAAAGCTTCAAGATCAGTACGGAAGGGCGTGGAACCCGGCACGGGTTCCGGGCCTGCGTCCGCCTGGCAGTCGATGGCGTCTCGTCCGGGGCTTGCGCCTCCATGATGGGGGTTCGACGTTATCATTCCAGACTTGACATCGAGCGAGCCAGGGTTCGCCCCGAGGACTGATTACAGGAGCAAAGAAAAGTGGCAGAGAAACGAGGCCATTCGGTCGACGAAATCTACCGTGTGCTGGCCGACAGAATCATCAACGGTGTTTATCTACCCGGGCGCAAGATGTCGCAAAGCGACCTGGCCGAAGAACTGGACGTCAGCAGGACGCCCTTGCGCGAAGCCTTGAACAGGTTGCAGCAGACCGGGCTGGTGGTGGCAGCCACCAACCGGGGCATGGAGGTCTCGCCGGTTACCTTCGAGGAAACCGAGCAGCTTTACGCCATACGGCTGCTGATCGAGCCGCCCGTGGTGGCGGCCGTAACCGGGCAACTGACCGAGGCGGACCTGGCCGCCATGGCCGAGGCGCTGGACAGCATGCAAGAGGGCGCCGAGCGCACCAAGGAATTCCAGGACGCCCACCATCGCTTCCACGAGGCCGTCCTGGTGCATTATCCGCAGGCCATCCGCGAGATGATCGAGTCCATCTACCTCAAGATCATCCGGCACCAGCGCATCTATTTCAGCCGGCCGCGCGCGCCCGAAGAGTTTTGCGAGATAGACCGCCTGCTGCTGGACGCCTCGGTGGCGCGCGACGGCGAGCTTGCCAAGCACATTCTTGAATTCCACCTGATAGACGCCGCGCTGGGCCTGATCCTGGACGCCAATCCCGATTTCCAGCCGGCGGCGCTGGCCATCGCGGCGCGCGGGCTGGGAATCAAGATCGAATTCAATGTTCAGGGCGGTTCGCCGCGGCCGGCGCGGCTGTCATGGACCAACGGGACGGCCGCCAATGTGCCGCCCATGAGAACCGGCAATTTGTTTTACGAACCCGACAGCTGAACTTCAGCCCGCGCACTTCGTGTCGGGCCGGGGAATGGCTGCGAAATCACAAACTGGAGAAGACAATGAGCAGTGTGATCGAAGCCTCTCGCGCCGGCCTGGTGTCCGGCGCGGCGGACCAACCGGGCACCCCCACGAAGCAGGGCACAGAGGCTCTTTTCCAGCCCGGGCGCATCGGCAGCCTGGTGCTGAAGAACCGCATCGTCAAATCGCCGCAGTCCACCGCCCTGTCCAATATGGACGGCACGGTCACCCAGCGCTCGGTCAACCATTACAAGCGCCTGGCCGAGGGTGGGACGGGCCTGGTCATGACCGAGTACACCTATATCGACGACGACGCGGCCAAGGCCATTCATTGCCAGCTGGGCAATACGCGCCGCGAACACGTGCCGGGGCTGGGCTGGCTGGTCGACGAAGTGCATGCGGCCGGTGCAAAGATAGGCATGCAGCTTGCGCACGGCGGGCGCCAGAAGTTCCTGGGCACCGCGCCGGTCAAGGCGGCGTCCGACATTTCATGGGACGAGGTCGAGGTCCAGTACGGCGTCAAGCCCGTGCCCATGACGGCGGCCGAGATCGAGCAGGTCATGGTCGACTTCGGTGATGCGGCGCTTCGTGCGGTGCAGGCGCGCTTCGATCTGGTCGAGGTCCACGCCGGTCACGGCTACCTCATTACCAATTTCCTGTCACCCTTTACCAATAAGCGCAGCGACGAATACGGCGGCTCGTTCGAGAACCGCATCAAGCTGCTCATGGGTATCGTGCGCAATATCCGCGGCAAGATTCCGCGCCAGACGCCGCTAAGCGTCCGGCTTTCCGTGGTCGACTACGAGCAGGACGGCATCACCATCGAAGAGACGGTCGAGCTGTGCCGCCGCCTGGAGGCCGAGGGCGTGGACGTCATCCATTGCTCGGGCGGCCATCATGCGCTGATGCAATACGAGGTGAGCCCCTGGTACATGCCCCGCGCCCTGCATCGCTGGGGCTGGGAAAAGATCAAGGCCGCCGTATCCATACCCGTCATCGCCTCGGGTTCCATCGTCGCGCCCGACGTGGCGGCCGACATCGTCGGCTCGGGCAGCGCCGATTTCGTCTCGCTGGGCCGGCCCTTGCTGGCTGACCCCGACTGGCCCATGAAAACGCAGCAGGGCAGGGTGGGCGACATTGCGCCCTGTATCCGCTGTAACGACGGCTGCCTGCATCGCGGGCTGAACGTGGGCCGCAGCGCGGGGTGCACGGTCAACCCGTCCATGGGCGAAGAGTATCGCTACCCCATTGAAAAAGCGCCCCGGGGCGAACGCATTGCGGTGGTGGGCGGCGGCCCCGCCGGCATGAATGCGGCCCGGGTGCTGGCCGAGCGCGGCCATCAGGTGGTGCTGTTCGAAAAAGAGCGATTGGGCGGGCAGCTCAATACGGCGGTGCGCCACGATCTCAAGGCCGACTTGCGCGCGCTGCTTGCGCACCTCGTGCACAAGCTCGATGGCATCGAGGTCGTGGCCGAAGAGGCGACGGCCGACCTGCTGGCCCGCGGAGGCTTCGACCGGGTGATGCTGGCCACCGGCCGGGCGCCCGCGCCTTTCAAGGGGCGCGTTTCGGGGGGCAGGGTGGTAATGGCGCAGGACATTGCAGACCCCGCGGCGCTGGAAGGCCCCGTGGTAATCGTGGGCGCGGGCATGACGGGCTGCGACACGGCCGTATGGCTGCAGCGCGCCCGGCGGCGCGAAGTGACCTTGATCGACGCGGCCGACAAAATACTGTCGGGAGGCTATGTGTTTACCGACGAGATGGGCATGCCGGCGCTGCTCGCCGAGCATGGCGTGCAGGTCAGGACGTCCATGCGCGCCCTGGCTGTCGACGAGCAGGGGGTTCGGGTCGCGAATGCTGCGGGCGGCGAAGAAGTGCTGGCCGCCGGCACGGTGGTCATTGCATGCGGTTACGCTGCCCGCGGGGATCTGCTGGAGCAGCTTGCCGAGAAGGCGCCTGGGCTGTCGGTAGAGCTGGTTGGCACGGCACGGCAGGACGGTCGGGTGATGGACGCCTTGCATGATTCCTTCTTCACCGCCCGGCGTTGCTGATGCAGGGCTTTTGTGGCGGAGCGGCCTCGCCGCGGGTGGAGCCCGGCGGCCGCGCTATTTGTCGCATGAGGGGCCTGCGGGCGAGCCCGCGGGCGGCATCACATGAAGATCCAGGTGCATGAACTTCGCCTCGATCATCTTCAGGAAGAGGCGCGCCGCCTTGGTCAGGGCCCGGCTGCTGGGATACAGCGCATATAGCTGGACGGGCGGCGGCTGCCAGTCCTCGAGCACTCTTACTAGCCTGCCCGATTCCAGGTCGGCACGGCAGGCGGGCAGCGGCAGCGCCGCGACGCCCAGGCCCGACAGCGCCGCGTGACGCAGGGTGGCCAGTTGGCTGGACGACAGCCGCGGCTTGAACGGGATGCGGCGGATCTGCCCGCCGCGTTTCAGCTTCCAGCTCCAGCGGGCGGTCTTGTTTCCCAGGCCAAGGCAGGGAAGCCGGGCCAGCTCGTCGGGCGTGACGGGCATGCCGTCTGTCTTGAAGAGCGAGGGGCTGGCGACCAGCAGGTAGGGCACCTCGACGAGCTTTCTGGCCACAATGTCGGTGTCGGGCAACACGTCGAAGGTGGGGTAGATAATGAGATCGGCCGTAATGTGTCGGGGGTCCAGCGTTTCAGTGCTGGTGTCGATGTGCAGCACCACCTCGGGCGACTGGGCAGCGAACCGCGAGGCCAGCTGATCGAGCATCTCTTCGCCCAGCATGGGTGGGCAAACGATATGCAGGAAGCCGCTGGGCGCGTTGCGGGCGCGGTCGGCCAGCAGGAACAATTGCTCGGTCTCGTGGATGATGCGTTCGCATTGCGCCAGGCATTCGGCCCCGAAGTTCGTCAGTACGAAGCGCCGCCCCGTTCTGTGGAACAAGGGACCGCCCAGGCGGTCTTCCAGCGCCCGGACGCGCCGTGCAAGCGTTGATTTGGCGATATTCAGCTTGCGGCCCGCGGCCGAGAAGCTGCCGTGCTCGTTCACCATCCTGAAGAGATGGATGTCGTCCAGATTCTGCATTTTTCGGCCTGAAAATAAAACGATAGCGTTTCAATATTAGAGCAGTTTGAAGCACGGGTCAGTGATAAGATTTTTTCAGCCGATAGAAAAAATCAGAACTTTGCCAGGAGGCACGATGGAGACCAGGATTACCGATACGCCTTGCGGACAGCTGGAAGGCGCCGCAGTGGACGGGATCGTGCACTATGGGGCAGTGCCTTACGCCAAGCCCCCGGTGGGCGAACAGCGCTTTTCCCCGCCCCAGCCTGTCGAACCCTGGCACGGTGTGCTCAACGCCACGCACCCGGGTCCGGTTGCGCCGCAATTGCCGTCCCGGCTCGACAAGGTCATGGGTGTCTATCCCGCACGGCAGGACGAAGACTGCCTGCGCCTTGAAATCTGGGCGCCCGAGGGGCCTTCGGAACCCAGGGCGGTCATGGTCTTTGTGCATGGCGGCGGTTTCATGACCGGGGGCGGGGCCTTGCCCTGCTACGATGCGGCGTTGCTGGCGCGCCGTTTCGGCGTGGTGGTGGTCAATGTCTCGTATCGCCTGGGCGTGCTGGGCTTTCTTCCCGTCGAGGGGCTGGCGCCGGCCAATCTGGGCCTGCACGACCAGATCCTGGCGCTGCGCTGGGTGCGCCGCTGCATCGCATCGTTCGGGGGCGACCCCGCGAACGTCACCCTGGTGGGGCAGTCTGCGGGCGCATTCAGCGCTGCGGCCCTGGCCGTGGGCAAGAGCGGGCCCGAGTTGTTCGATCGGGCCGTGCTGATGAGCGCGCCGTTGGGCGTCAAATGCTTCACGCCCGAACAGGTTGGTGCCATCGGCCAAACTTTTTTGCAGAAGCTGGGGCTCGAGCACGATCCCCAGGCGGCGCGCCAGGCGCCGGTCGAGGCTGTGCTGCAGGCGCAACGCGAGACGCTGCGGCATTATGTCCCCGAGCCGGGCCAGACCGCGCCGATATTCTTTCCCGCCATCGATGGCGACGTGGTCACTGATGACCCCGTCACGCTGCTGGCCTCGGGGGCCGGAAACTGGTGCGAGTTCATGATGGGCTCCACCCGGGAAGAGATCGCGGGCTTTTACTACCAGGACGAGGCGCTGGCCGCCGTGGCCGAGGCGCAATTGGCCAAAGAGTGCCAAAGGCGCTGGGGCGAACAATGGCGGCAGGAGCTTGACCGACTGGCCTCCCATCGGGCAGGCGGCAGTGTAGACCTGCTGGCCGACCTGCACGCCGAAGTGTTCGCCTTGTCGGCAGCCTCGCTTGGAAAGCGGCTGACCGACGGCGCGTCGGCGGCTTATGTGTATCAGTTCGACTGGCAATCGCCCAGCCCCGGTTTGGGCGCTTGCCACTGCATCGACCTGCCTTTCCTGTTCGGCAATTTCGACGTATGGTCCGCTTCGCCCATGGTGGCGGGTGCCGGCGACCAAGAGTTGCGGGGCCTGGGCCGCAGGTTCGCCGAAAGCGTGGTTTCTTTCGTCAAGACAGGAAACCCCAACGGCCCGGGCCTGCCCCCGTGGCCGCCCTATGCCCCGCAGGCGGCGGTGATGCATTTCGACCGCCATACCTCGGCCAGGCGCCGGCTCGAGCCCTGAAGCGGCGTTCTGCAAGAGCATTCCTGTTTCATCCAATATAAAAACACGGAGACTTTCCATGAGCTCTCATGCAGCGACAGAACACCCGGCCACGGCCGGCAAGCCGGCCGTCTACGCGGTCGTGGCGCTTGCCTTCATCATGGTGCTGATCGATGGTTTCGACACGGCCTCCATTGCCTTCGTGGCACCGGTCATCGCCGGGCAGTGGGGGCTGTCGCCGGCCGCATTCACGCCCGCCTTTGTGTCGACAAGCCTGGGGGCGGTCGTCGGCTACATGATCTCCGGCTCCATGGCCGCGCGCTGGGGCGCCCGGTACACCGGCCTGGCCAGCGTGCTGGTGTTCGGCCTGGGCAGTCTCGCCACAGCCTGGGCGAATTCGCTCGAGATGCTGGTTTTGCTGCGCTTCGTCACCGCCGTCGGCCTGGGCGCGATTCTTCCCATCATGGTGTCGCTGGCCACGGAGGTCATTTCGCCCCGCAAGCGCGAGACCGTTGCCATGCTGGTGGTCACAGGCTTGTCGGCCGGCAGCGTGCTGGGCGGGGTGCTGGGCGTGCCCCTTATCCATCGGCATGGCTGGCAGTCCATATTCTGGGTCGGCGGCATCGCGCCGCTGGTACTGCTGGCGCCGCTGGCCTGGGCGCTTTCCATGTCGCGCTCCAATGGCGGGCAAGCCGCTTCCGTCCCTGGCGAGCGCAAGCCCGGCGTCGTCCGGGCGCTGTTCGACGGCGGCTTGGCCCCGCGCACCATTTTGCTGTGGCTGTTTGCCTTCGTCGTCTTCATCAAATCTTACGCGTTGATGTTCTGGATTCCCTCGCTGCTGATGAGCTTCGGCTTCGAGGCCGGACAGACCCCGTTGGGCACGGCTGCCCTGGGCGTGGGCGGGCTTGCCGGAAGCCTGTTCATGATGGTGTTCATCTCCAGAACAGGGGTCAAGCCGCTGCTGGCGCTCATGACGCTGCTGGCGGCCGCATGCGTGTGGTTGATCAGCCGGGCGGATATCCAGCAGTCATGGGTGTTGCCCCTGATCGCCGGCCTTGGCGCGGGTTCCATTGCATGTTGCGTTGGCCAGAGCGTGTTGGCCGTGTCCTTCTATCCGCCTGCTTTGCGCACCGCGGGCGTGGGCTGGGCCGCGGCCCTGGGCCGCATCGGCTCGATCGTGGGGCCGGCCGTGGGCGGGGCCTTGCTGTCGCTGGGCTGGAACGCCCGCGACATCGTGCTGACCGTCGTGATTCCCGCCGCCGTGGCCCTGGTCCTGTTGCTGGGCATGGCGCTGAGCGATCGCCGTGCGCGTGGCACGGTGAAGGAATCGACAAGCCGG
>Ga0180219_1001071_pt1 | contig 19002 bp, 24 predicted proteins | sample eDN3rd30CBELigMG_FD_151338 | JGI IMG/M metagenome (GOLD analysis project Ga0180219, IMG submission 151338) | Enriched Miracle-Growth compost microbial communities from Emeryville, California, USA - eDNA 3rd pass 30_C BE-Lig MG (version 2)... ...
TAGGCTCAGGACTGTATCAAAACCAAACTATTCGGCCATGAAAACGGGGCCTCTCAAACATCGAGAGACCCCGTTTTTGCTTACTGCGGTTCACTTACCGCATTACCGCATGACTGCGTTACTGCGTCAGCTTAGAACTGGTGGCGCAGGCCCACGGCGAACTGGGTTGCCTTCAGGTCGTCGTAGAAATGAACGCCGGTACCGTAGGAGCCCAGGGCATACACGTTGGTGCGCTTCGACAGCTTGTAGGTGTAGCCCAGGCTGTAGAAGTGCTGCTTGTCCTGGCGATCGGCGCCGAAGCCGTCCTTGGGATCAGCCATGACCCACGAGGCCAGGATCTTGCCGTTGGCGCCAACCGGAGCGCTCAGGCCCAGGGTGTACGAGTTGACCTTGGCGCCGTCGATGGCGGTCCAGCTTTGGCGGCCCTGCATATCTTCGGCGCCAGCCATGTCGCGATAGTCGATCGCCGACACATGCTTGAACCAGCCGTTGCGGGTCTGGCCAACACCAGCGTGCACTTCAACGACGTCGAAGTCGAAGCTGCCGGCCAGGTTCCAGGACTTGACCGAGGTGTCGCGATCGCCGCCGATACCGTCTACTTCTACTTCAGAGGTCTTGTATTCGTCGTACGACAGGCCGACAGCCACGGGGCCGTTGGCATAACGCACCGCGGCGCCCCAGGCCTTGTCGTTCGGCTCGTCGCCACCGCTGGTCTTGAATTCCTGGCTGGCGCCGTCACCCGTGAACGAGTAGTTCAGACCGAGCTGGAAGCCCGAGAACTTGGGCGTCTGGTACGTGATCATGTTGTTGTAGCGGACGCTGTTGATCGCGCTGAAAGCCGAGCCAACAGAAGCCTGGCCCCAGTCGGCGCCGAAGGGGCTGGCAACGCCTGCCAGGTACTTGCTGGCGACAGTGGTCTGGCGACCGAAGTCGAGCTGACCCCAGGAGGAAGCCTTCAGGCCGATGGTTGCCTGGCGACCGAACATGCCATCGCTTTGCGTGCCATTGTTCAGGTTGAAGCCATTCTCGAGAACGAAGACGGCCTGCAGGCCTTCGCCCAGATCTTCGGCGCCCTTCAGGCCCCAGCGATTGCCGCCCATGATGCCATTGGCCATGCCGGTGTTGCTGCCCTTGAAGCTTTCACCGGTTGTGGGGTTGGTGCCCTTGAACTGCTGGTAACCAATACCACCGTCGACGCGGCCGTACAGGGTTACCGAGGTCTCGGCTTGAGCGGCGCCGACAAAGCCGGCGATCAGAGCAGCAACGAGCAGACTCTTTTTCATGTTTGAAAATCTCCGTAGATTTAAGTAGCGGGGCAGCGAAGTTTGGCTTGCCGCCTTTCCAACTTCGCGAGCGGAAGTTGGAGGTATTCCAGCAAAAAACGGCTTGGCGAACCACGAGCACTTTGAAGAAGCGGGACTTTTCTTCTGTTTTTGCAGCTTAAATACAACGAAATTGTTGTTTTATCGCTCTTTTCTGTAACCCAATTGTCTTATTGTGCAGCGCAATAAATACATTGAAATCTACGTTATAAAAAACAGATTTTCCGCCTATTTTTATTAATTTCATTCTTTACACTTTTATTTCACGACATTTATATTTCATTTTTATTTCTTGTCATTTTTGATGCAACGCAATATATACCTGCATTTCCATTTTCTAAAAATCAATCTAGGCGTATATTTCGATGCTTATATGAACTAAAATAATGCCCAAAAAAGTTACCCCAGATACATTTCTTGGCTGATTGAACAGGCGCATCTCTGCTGTCCAAGCGGAATACCTCGCCCGCCTGCCTGCTCTCCCTTTTCCATAGCCCTATGGATCGCGGCGCGACGCGGCCGCCACCCGCGACGACACGCGATAAAATCACGTATTGTTCACAGACAGGAATCCGTATGATCAAGGTAGGCATCATTGCCCTGTGGCTGGGTTCACTGACCTATATCTACTTTCGGGGCAAGGTCCGTCTCAGTTTCTTTCGCACGGTGTTCAACCACACCGCCCTGCTGGCGCCGGTCAATGCCTTCATGTATTTGTTTTCGGCTGTCCCGGCACGGCCCTATATTTCCGACACCGGCATAAAAGGGCTTGTGGCGCTCGACGAAAACTGGGAAGTGATACGCGCCGAAGCCGCCAACCTGGCGCAGGCTGAACGCATACGCGCGGCGGCCAACAACGACGACGCGGGTTTCAATTCGTTTTTCAAGACCGGCTGGAAGCGCTTTTACCTGAAGTGGTACGACGCCGAGCATCCGTCGGCCGCCGAGCTATGTCCACGCACCGTGGCCCTGCTGCGCCAGATTCCCGAGGTCAAGGCGGCCCTTTTTGCCGTGCTGCCCCCCGGCGCCAAGCTGAACCCTCATCGCGATCCCTACGCGGGTTCGCTGCGCTACCACCTGGGGCTGGACACACCCAATGCCGACGGTTGCTTCATCGAAGTGGACGGCCAGCGCTACAGCTGGCGCAATGGCGAAAGCGTCGTCTTCGACGAAACCTACATCCACTGGGCCGAGAACACCACCGACCAGACACGCACCATACTGTTCTGCGACCTGGAAAGACCCTTGAAGTATGGCTGGGCCGCCCGATTCAATCGCTGGTTCTCCAGGGTCGTCATGACTGCGGCCGCCTCGCCCAACCAGGAAGGCGACCAGGTGGGCCTGGTCAGCCGCCTTTTCCGCTTCTCGGCGGTGGTGGGCCAATACCGTCGGCGCTTCAAGCGCTGGAACAAAACGGTTTATCAACTGGTGCGGGCCGCCCTCATCCTGGGCGTCATCGCGCTGATCATCTTCCTTTGATCGGCCAGGCCGCGGCGCAGGGCTACGGCTACGGCTGCCGGCCCAGCACCCTGTCCAGGGCCAGCGCATTCGTCAGCGCCTGGTTGCGAAACGACGAAGGCGACGCGCCCACCCAGCTGTTGAACGCTGTGGAAAAATTGGCGGCGCTCGAAAAGCCGACCATCGCGGCAATGGCGCGTATGCTGAGGGTCGTGTGGGTCAGCAGATATTTGGCCTTGCGCATGCGCTCCTGGCGCATGTATTCGGCCACCGACATGTTCAGGCAGCCCTGGAAAGCATGGCCCAGGCGCCGCTCCGATACGGCCAGGGCCTCGGCAATATCCGCCAGGCGCCGTATCTCGGGCAAGCGTTCTTCCAAGTGCTTTTTGGCGCGGCGAACCAGATCCCAATCCCCCCGGTTCCCGGAACGCGCGCCCTCACGGCGCGCGCCGCGGGTTTCACGCAACATCAAAGACAGGCGCAACTGCGCCTGCACCCGCTCGACAAGCTGTCCCACCGTAAACGGCCTGATCAGGTAATCTAGGGTTTCACTGCGGTCGGCAGGCTCGATGCCGCTCAGATGCTTGACAGTCGTGTAGAACAGCACCGATACATCTTCGGTAAGCGGGTTCTCGCGCAACATGCGCTCCATGGCGAACGCATCCAGGCCCGGCGTCTGAAGACTCATCAATATCAGGTCCGGCCGGCTCTGCAACGCCAGATCGTAGGCTTCGCGGCCCTCTGCGGCCACACTCAGATGAAAGTCGTTCCCCCGCAGCATCTCCTTGAGAAGATGCTGCTCTTCGGCGCTGCCATCGACAATCAGCACATGGGCCGCGGATAGGGGTAAAGAAGGAAAGGACTTCACAAAATGACAAAATTCATTTGGACAATAACAGGCCTTATATATAAAAAATGGCCTGTTTCCTGTCCAAGAATTTCGTCGTGGCTTGACGTTTGTTGACAGTGGACGCCTGGAGGCGGCTCAGGAAGGCTTCTTTCCGCTGCGCTCGTGGAACAGCGCAACGTAGATGCCGCTGCCTGCAATCAGCAAGGCGCCCATGTAGAACCAGCTGGAGGGTATTTCGTGCCAGACCAGCCAGCCGAACAGCGCGGCCCAGATCAAGCCGCTGTAGTCAAAAGGTGCGACGATAGAGGCAGGGGCCACGCGAAAGGCCTGGGAAATCAGGCCCAGCCCCAAAGTGCTGAACAGCGCGATGCCGGCAAAGCCCAGCAAATGCCCTGACTGTATGGGCTGCCATACCGGAACAGACAAAGGTCCGGCAAAGACGGCCTGGCCCAGCGCAAGATAGAGCATCATGGTCAGCATGCTTTCCTGAGCCTTGATGTAGCGCGCCGTAGTCATCATGACCGCGTAGGCCAGCGCCGTGGCCAGCGGCAGCAACGCGGCCCATTGCATGTTGCTCGGGCTCGGACGCACGACCAGCATCACGCCGGCGAACCCGATACACAGCGCAAGCCAGCCGCCCAGCGCGACCCTTTCCTTCAGGAACAGCACGGAAATAATCGTGACGAAGAACGGCGCGCTGAAAGCGATGGCCGTGGCCTCGGCCTGGGGAAGCATGGTCAGGCTCAGGTAAAAGCAGTATGCCGCCGCCACATTGAGGGCACCGCGCAGCAAATGTATGCCCGGGTGCAGGGTCTGCAGGGCTTGGCGTCCGCCCGCCGCCGCGGCCAGGCCCAGCAGCACGATTGCGGCCAGGCCGCCGCGCAGAAACAGAATCTGCATGGGCGAATACATATGCCCCAGCCATTTGGCCAGTGTATCGCTGATCGTCAGGCAGAAGATGCCGCTCGTGATGCAAGCGATGCCCAACGGGACGCGTGAAGAGAAAACACTCATAGGCGCCCATGATACCCAAAAGCAGCGCGAAATCAGCCTCGTTGAGCCAACTGGTGGATTGCATCGAAATCCAGTTCATCGAGCGCCGCTTTTACCGCGATTCTAAAACCGTCATGGCACGATGAAGAAAATACCGCCGATTCGAGCAGCTTGTCGATGTCGCTATAGCTGCCCTGAAGGGCGTACGCTGCCAACTTTTCCAGCACTACGCCAGGGGGCTTGCCGCCCGATGGAGGCCCATGAGCAACGGCCGTCCCACCCGTCTCTAATTTTGATTCGAGCGGCTGCCATTCGGCCGGCAGCGGGGTCTGCGAGCATGCCGGTACCCGAAGCACGAGCGAAAAACAGCTACCTTTGCCGGATTCGCTGACCACCTCGAGCACGCCGCCCATATTCTTTGCAATTCTTTGTGCAATATACAGGCCCAGGCCTGTGCCGGGTCATTCCTGATCGGGACGCTGATTTTTCTGAAAGAGCATGGCTAGAAAACCGGCCTCGATGCCTGGCCCCGTATCCAGGACCTTGAACTCGAGCTTCGCCGACCCGAATTCGCCGGGCGACGCCGCCACATGAAGCGCAATCGTGCCCCGGCGGGTTGCCAGCGCCGCGTTGGAGATCAGATTGAGCAGAACCTGCTTCAATCGGCGTTCGTCCGTCTGTATCTGGCCGGGCAGTTCCGTCAGGACGCGCAGTGAGAAGTCGTTGTTCCCCGCAATACACCATGTTCGGCCGTGGACACACAACTCGGTCAGGAAGACCTCTAGCTGGACGGGCCCGGGGTCGACGTTCAGCAAGCGAAAATCGTCGTGCCCGCCCGCAAGAATGTCTTCGATCAACGAGGCTTGATACTGCGTGCTGCGCTCGATCGCCCGTTCAGACAGTACGACCGCAAAACGCCATTTTCTTCGATGAACAGGAAATACGCCCGGCATGCCATGGCGGCAATCAGAATTGCCATCGGGACCGCATAGCGAGGCCTCGTCCCGGACAGAGCGATCAGCCCTTGCGCGAAAACAATGACGGCCAGCAAGTACATCATGCCGCTGAACAGTACGTTGTGCGCATGACTTGAAGGAAGGTGAACGACCTGCGACGCGGCGCCGGCGGCATAGAGCAGATAGCTGGAGCCGAAGTAAAGCAAATACCGAGGCCGCCGCGGATCAGCGCACCACAATGCCAGCACGCCAAGGGCAATCAGAACCACCACCAGAGGATGGGCGAGTGCAAGTTGTGTACCAGCGTCATTCAACATAAATTGGCCAACCACGTCGACCCGGATATCACCGCCGGGATGTTCAAAGCAGCTTTCGCAATTATGTATCAGTTTTTCATGTTCAGCTTTCTGCCAGGCGAAGACGACAAAAAACCCGCATGTACGAAAGTTCATGCGGGTTTTGGTGCCCTATCGGTCGTTCTCTGAATAAACGGACCGACCTTAAATTTTGGTGCGACGGCGAGACTCGAACTATCCTCTGTATTTATCGATAAAAATCACGAAAGGTACACAAGAAGGTACACAAAAATCGTCGCTTGAAAGGCCGGCACCTCTTTTTCGAGAGAGGACCCTATGTCATGCACATCAAATCCCACCACCGGACCTGCCAACCAGTCCGACGCCTCCTTCTTCTTCGATGACTACATTTTCGCGCCTATGCGTTTCGCTGGCGAAGCCTTCGACCAGTTGGAAGCCCTCTTCGCTGCCATGCAAGCTATCGCCGACAGTCCAAAGGGGCCGGCCACCATCGCCCGCATGGATAAGCTTCGCAAATTAGCCGATATCGGACGCTTTGTTGCAACAACGCATACCGACTTGCTTTTATCAGCGGCGGAAGGCCTGCAACAGGAATATCCGGTATTTTTACGATCCTTGAAGCCAAGCCGAGATCAGTAGTAGGCAACGATTGCCTGCGGAACGATGAACGCTGGTTACGCCCGATTCGTGCTGTCCGCAGAAACTTGCCGCACATCCGATGCAGGCACCTGTTGCAACAGATCCTGGACATCAACACCCAGCGCATGGGCAATACGCTCCAACCCATCAATGCTGATGTTGGTGACACAGCGCTCAAGCTGAGAGACGTAAGTCCGATGAAAGTCGGCCAGCTCGGCCATGCGCTCCTGGCTTAACCCACGTTCAGCGCGCAACCGCTTCAGGTTCACCGCGATTCGTACCCGCGCCGCCATCGGTGCGGAGGTTGTCTTCGTACTCATCCGTGAAGAGTGGCGGACTACTGCTTAATACGCTACAGTATGTAACTCTACTGCTTTTAAATCTCATGAAGAGGATTTCCAAATGAAGGCATACATATTTGGCCTCACGGCTCTGGCAGCAATCGGCATGACGGGCTGTGGAACGACCGGCGGCATCATGAAAATGGGGCCTGATACATATCGCGTATCGGCATCCAAACACAATATGACAGGAGGAGCGCCGGGGGCGGAAAGCGATGCACTACGGTTAGCCAATGCCCATTGCGAACAGTTGGGCAAGGAAGTCCTCGTCACAGGGACCTCATCCGACTTCGACCGGCCCTTTTATACCTATACAGCGACATTTCAATGCCTGAGTATCGGTGATCCGGATCTGCATCGACCGAAGTACGCTCCCGCACCAACGACCGTGATTGAAGACCGCAGGCGGTGAGGGATCATCCTTATATTTGTCATCACTCGTCTGACGGCCATCATTCCCGTTCAGACTACCAGCCCCCATCCATCTCTGGTTTCATTGGCGTGCAACGCCGCGTCGCTGTAAATCCTAGGCCAGGATATGGCAATGACTTGCCGAATTTGTCTCAGAAAAGGTAGCGCCGACGCCTTCAAAACGGGGCGTGTCGCCGTGTGCAGGCCATGCATCCGTCTACTCAACTCTTCCTGCATGACACCAACGCAGGCGGAGACGGTCCTCCTCGAACACGCGCGCGATCGCCTCCGGCAGTGGGACAATTCCACAATTATCAATCCCGCTGAACGGGAACCATGGCAAGTGAACGCCGCGCGGCGACGACTTACAGACCCTATAGAAAATGAGCGGTACCTCCACGAGGAATTCGCCAGCTGGTTGTTAAACAAACAGACCAACGGTAAGTACGTCAGCGGACTATCTTCGGATCAACGCCTCGCCCTCAAAGTGATGCGCGCCTATCGGCGTAAATTATTGCGAGCGAAACTGCATCGCAACGCAGACTACCCGCACGATTGGGATAAGCGAGCCGCCAAAGTTCGAGGTATGGACGGCGATCAATGCCGGGAATGTGGCGGGACATGGGTTCCAGGCCTCATAGATATGCACGTACATCACATCATCCATAAATCCAATGGCGGGAGCCATAACCCGAACAATCTGGTGACGCTCTGCCACCCGTGCCATAACAAGGAACACCCGGAGCAAATATTCACGGCAAGAGCAAAGAAGCCTGAAAGCATGCGTCCCCTTCTGTCATCGCCGCTTCTAAAAAACACAGTGACACTTCATCCGAAACCCGAGCTCTCAGACACGGAAGCCCTTGAAGCAATCACCTCTTCCACAAAGGCGGCTAATGCTGTCTTCAAAGCATTAGCTTCGGGCATCAAACACGCCAAACATGAAAAAGATCCAAAGGCCATTGATCACAGCGCAGACGCTGACAGTGGCCTTACCCACTCCCAACAAGCAGCCCAGGAACCAGCCTCAAGCTCTGTTGAGGAGTATTCCGAACTCGGCTCCGATAAGATCGTCAGCGACATGACAATAAAAGCATCCTCTGTGCCTACCATCTTAGCCAGTATTGCCATGGTTTTATCGTATTTTCTGTGCCTGATATTCGTTATGCCTGTGCTGCTATGGCTCTACGACACACTTCTCGGCTCCTGGCATGCGTTTGGCAATCCCGCCGTCAAGGAAGCGCGTGAAAACCCTAGCGTTTTCAGCATACTGATCAGAATTACTCTTTCTTCAGGGTTTTCCGCATATGCAGCGGCCAGCATAACTTCCAAGATTTTCCCGGGGGCGCACGCCCGCGCCGTAGCAATCGTCTTCGGGCTAGCACTGACGATTTTGCTCGCCCTAATGATCATGGGAGCCATCTATGAGCCCACATACTGATTAGTGATAGAAATGCTTATCATCGGAGCCAATCTGGCCCCCCCCGGCCATGATCACTCGGGCTGTCTGGAAACGCGATTTCTTTTCCAAATAAGAGGAACGATGGTATACCTCGAATGACTGCTACCGCCGCCTTTTCTGCCTCTCGCACCAACAGACATATGATGGATTCCGTTCAACGTGCCGCTCAGTTGATTTCCAATGCCCATGCCATCCTGGTTGTCACGGGCGCAGGCATGGGCATTGATTCCGGCTTGCCGGATTTTCGCGGGCCGGAAGGCTTTTGGAAAGCCTATCCGGCACTCGGACGCCAAGGCATGAGTTTCGCGGACATTGCCTCCCCTGATGCCTTTCGCAAACAACCACGCCTTGCCTGGGGCTTCTATGGCCATCGCCTGGCCCTATACCGCGCCACGCAACCTCATGCCGGCTTCAGCATCCTCCGCCGCTGGATGGATGATAGTCTTATGGGTGGAGCCGTCTTCACCAGTAATGTCGATGGACAGTTCGAAAAAGCTGGTTTCGGCGGGCAGTTGCAAGTCGAGTGCCATGGCTCCATTCATCACCTTCAGTGTCTGAAAAATTGCAGGCCGGCAGTCTGGCCTGCCAGTGAGTTCTGCCCCGAGGTCGAAACGGACAGCGGTCTGTTGCTCAACGAGCCGCCTGTCTGTCCCCACTGCAGAGCCCTAGCCCGTCCGAACATCTACATGTTCGATGACTTCGAATGGCAACAGCAGCGCACCCAGACACAGCACCGACGCCTGAATCGATGGTTGCAATCGGTAGACCGTCTATTGATCATCGAGATCGGAGCCGGCACGGCCATCGCCACCGCGCGTGAATTTACCCATCGCATCGCTTTCGAACTGAAGGCTCCCGTTATCCGCATCAACCCCGATGAAGCCGAAATACATCCACGTCACGTATCCTTGCCCATGGGCGCTTTACATGCGTTGAAGGCAATCGAAGCACGTCTTGATACGGATGCACCTTCTGCGGACCGGATGTAGCAATTCCCTACAGATAGGATAGAAACATGCGCGTTGAACGATACATCGTTGACCGCTTCGCTGAACGGATTGAGCAGTACGTCATGGCGCACGCCAAACGCTACCTGCGGCAATTCGGGGCAGAGTACCTTCTGTCGGACGAAGACTCGCCTTTGCAAAATATCTGGGATGAGATCTGCGCCCAGCAGCAAGGAGAGCACTCACTCTACTGGTCGGCATACCAGGACCTCATCGACAGTTTTTTGGTGGACAAGATAGCCCACCTGGATCGTGCATCTCTCTTGGCACTGTGGTTCCAAACCGATGACGGCTCCAACTGGCTGTCTGACCACCATGCAGACACGGATAGTCTCGAACAGGCCGTCGTAGATGACAATGACGTGCTGATCTATCTCAGGGCCCTTTTGCTTCGAAAGGCCACTGACGAGAACAATGAACGGGTCAACAAACATCTGCACCCAGAGGAATGAAATAGACCCGAATAACGAACCAATGTACTTTTGTCAGCGCATCATCTCTGGCGGCCAGACCGGCGTGGATCGTGCGGCACTGGACTTCGCCATCGACCATGGCTATCCCTATGATGGCTGGATACCGCATGGGCGTGAAGCGGAGGACGGTCCTATTCCGTTGACGTATCAACTCACAGAACTGCCCGTGGGCGGCTACCGTCAGCGTACCAAGCGCAACGTGGAAGACGGTGATGGCACACTGATAATCAATATCGGCCCGCTGGATGGTGGAACCTTGGCGACGCAGGTTTTTGCCCGCAAGCTAGGCAAACCTTGCTTTGTCGCCCAGCTCGATACCAACGGCCTGGAATGTATCGCCACAGATGCCGTCGAATGGCTTCACTCGCATAGGGTAGCAATACTGAATATAGCCGGTCCGCGTGAAAGCAAGCGGCCAGGAGTTTATCGTCTTACCCGCAAATTTCTTGAAGAAGTCGATGCCATGAATGAAGCATATATATTCAAGATATCTGACGGAGACCGCCAATCCTGAAATTACACGAGAGGAAATGAACAATCTCCTGCGGCTCAGTGGGTCGGCGAGATAGCCAATGCCATTGCATTGCCCTAGAACGATCCCCTCCGCAAGAGGCACCCTTAATGTAGAGCCGAGCAACAATCCGAGGTAGAACACCGCCGCGAAGGATTTCAGTGTCATCGACACTCAGCCTTCCAACGCCCGAAGCGACGGCGGCTCCTGCCCCCGCAGCTCAATGGGCGGCCGCATCTGCCAATACCGATGGTATTGACCTGACTTCCACCCGCTCTACGGGAAATACAAGCGATTTAGAACCGGCCGGGCCCAGCGCGATAACTGTACAGGACAGTTCCCCTTTTCCCTAGGGCCAAATCGATGTAATCGCCACGATGGATGAACACGCTGCAGCGTAATCCTCGCATCCCAACGTCCGCGACGATGGCGACAGTACCAACAATAGCACGACACTACCTTCTTCCGCCAGGGGGGCGACATAGCCCACCGCAAGACCAGCCACGCCGTCAGCATAGCTAAAGCGATGCAAGGAAGCTCCGAGATCACCACCAAGCCTTCAGGGTAGCCGGCTCCATGGAAGGGGAAGAACCACTTTGGGATGGGGCGCAGTCCGATCAAACTGTTTCCAGAATCCCTAGCGCTATCTCGGGCCAAAATGGTATCGGAAATGTAGCATACAAAGACGAGCGGTCGGCGGCGCCATACATTGCTTCCACCATCGCGCGCACGCGCTCGCGTACCGCTCTTAAAACTTAGCTTTTGTTAGCAAGCCAAGGCGTTCCATCGCTTCTTGTCGAAGTCGCTCACATTCTGCGCGGCGAAGCGCACGCCGCTCAGCACGGCCTGCCTTCTTTGGCTGAGCACGCCGTGCCGCCCACTCTTGCCGCCGTGCTTCCTTCTGGGCAATTTCTTCCTCGGAATAGTATTGCGGGCGGTCCTTTACATTACCGAGAAGTAGCCTTTCCAGCGTGCGGCCAACGCATTCGCCAGGCGCTTTCTGGCTCTGAAGGTGCGCAATCAGGTCAAGCGGCACATACGCACTGATGCGCTTGAATCCAGCCTCAGCGAGACGTTGCCGATACGCGGCAAGCCGCTGCGCGTTATGGTTTGCCGTACTCATTTTCTACCTATGTACCTTTCCCCATAGAGGGTGCGCAGTGCGTTGTCGATGCAATGGGCGGCTTCCCTTATGTAGGCGTCGCGTAGCCCATCATCGAATCGCCCCGACTCAAACTCCATTGGCTGCGATATGGATTGCGCAATGACTAAATCTCGCCAAGCATCCATGTTCCGCCTGTAATGGCCGAAGGTCAGCAGCCGAACCAACCCTCTTAGCAGCCGGATGATGCGCTTAACCGCCATTTTGATTTCATTGTGAATCGGAGCATCCATCATGGTGCTGGGTCTCCTGTTTTATCGTCGTGACTGCCGTCTGATACGTCTGCCACAGAGGCCCGCCGACAGCGCAGCGGTTCAGAAACGGATTCTGGCCCGCCGCGATGCAGTACAGACAGCCGAAGTGATGGCGGTAGTACTCATCGGCCAGCGATCGCCAAGTTACGCCAACAGGTGCCGATGCAATAGTGGCCGGTACCTTCCCGGGGCGCTCGGCCAAGTCACGAAAAATCATGCTGTCGGGGGCGGGTATTGGATCGTTGGCGGCCACCGTGCTCGTTACCTGAACCTGTCCGATATCAGGTTGTGTCGGATCGCCGCCATCGCTAGACCAGGTATTCAGCCAGGCATCAAACGCGGTCAGAATGTTCTGTGCCATCATCGCCGCCCCCCGGTTCTTGGCCTCCCCCTATGTGTCCCAGAGGGAACGCAGGGAACAGGAGGGACAACCGCACGGGCAAAGGCTTTCCAGCGTTCCCTCATGCCGGAGGGCCGGAAGAACAGAGAGTACAAACCCGCCTGCTGTTTCCTATGTTCCCTCACCATGCAGCACAGAGGGAACGCCGGAAATCCGCAGGGATAAACGATGTTCCTCCTGTTCCCTGTGTTCTCTCGGGAAAATGGACATACGGAAGACATCACCGCTCCCCACCTAACTTGTCCGGGTCAATGTGGTACAGCGAAACCGGGCGCCCGCCCGCTGTCCGCGCTTTCTTAGATCGCTTGCCGGCCTCCCTCTCTGGGATCGCCCCGGCACCGTCCAACGCATCCAGCACCCTGCCAAAGTCATAGCCTTTCGTGGCGTCCTTGAGACCGCCGGAGGTGAACAGGTACCGCCTGCCATCCTCGACGTCTTTCCAGTACCCGGCCCGGTCGCGCACCGCCTGAGCGTCACGGCCATTCAGGCTGGAAAACCGGCTATCCCCGTGCTTGTCGATAAAGTCTGCCACCGCTCGCAGGATCGCCTCATCTTCAGCGTTGCGTCCATCGGTACCCCGATGATTACGCCACCGATTGAAGCAATACAGCGCCGCCTCGGCCGCTTGCCCAGGCTTCCACAGGACAATTCCTGCTTGGGTCGCCAGTTCCCCAGCCAAGGCGCACAGACCAAATATCCGGGCCGCCCGCGTTTCCTGCCCACCCGCCGCGCCAAACCTCCCCACCATGACTTGCAACCTGGCGGACAGGTCGCTGTCGGCAGGCATCACATGAATGAGCGCACTTACAAAGGCTCGTCCCGCATGGCCATAGTGCTGGGCCGCGCCGTCACGGATCGCATCTGACAAGCAGGCCCCCGAGGCGTAGCCGTGCAATTCATTCCATGCACCATAGGGCTCAGCCACGGGAACGTCCAGCAGCCGTAGCCCCTGCCCCGCTTTGGCTTCATAACCACCCGCTGCCATCCTAGACGATATGGTGATTTCTCCGGTAGAAAGAACCAACACCCGCCAGCGGGATACCTGCCGAGCTTCGCCCCGAATATTGGCCCGTGTCTTGCCGTGTCCATTGCATAGCGCATAGGCCGATTCGTACAAATCGCGGGGACTGACTTCGCCCACCTCATCCAACGCCAGTAGGGTGCCCGTGTGCATCTTGGCGGCCCCTTCCAACCCGTTCGATGTCGCACGCCAGGTACGCCGGAATATTGGTCCACCCCAGACAGAGATACTAGCGGCCAGAATCGAAGTCTTGCCGGTGCTGGAGTCTCCAAACAGATGCAGGCCCGCGCCGTCGATATTCACACGTTCCAACAATACACCAGCGAACGCTGCCGACAGGCTCAAAGTCAGCAGAGGATTACCCACGGCGCGGGCCGCCACCGTATCGCGCCAACCATCCATGGAACCCGCTGTGCCATAAGGTGCCGATCGTTCCGTCGCTTGATACCAAATATCGTCGGCACCGATCACCTCATCAGGTAGTACGAAAGCAGCACCATGCCAGCCGGTGGTGGTTGCCGCTCTCAAGCGCTGACCGGGAACCTGAGCATTGATGTAGTCCAGAATACCGGCCTTATTGCGCCGATCCAAGATCAGCCCTTCCCCCAGCAATACAGCCAGCACTTCATTACCGTCACCCGCAAGCATGTGCATGGGCATAGCCCACCGCTTCCAACGTCCAGTGGCACTACAATACTGCAACAACCGCCCATGCTCTGCATCTTCTCGGTTTGCCGTCAGCGCTTCGACATGCAGCGGCCCGCAATGCCAAGTATCGGTCAGAGTGGCCGGTACATCGCCATTAGCGCCTCCCCTGATCCCGTGCAAGTAGACCCCGGCCCGCATCGCCTTGCCGTGGCGCTCAATCGGCGTGTCGTAGCAGCGCCAGCATGGCCGCTCGTCCTCTGCCGGGAAGGGATCAGCAGGTTTTGCGGCATCCACATCCAGCTCATCTAAGCGAGCGGCCTGTTCAACGAAATCTGCTTCACTCATACCACCGCCTTCCGGGAAACTAACTCATCGGCCCAATCGCCCCTCGCCTCGGGCAGTAGCACACGAGCCAGAAGCCCCATCGACGCCGCTCGGGCTGCCAAGCCGGTTGCCGCCTTTTGCCCCGTGCCTGATTCGTCGTTATCACCCATGACGTACAGGTGATGTACCCCTGGGGGCGGGCTAAACGCCCCCATACCGTGCGCCGACACGCAAGACCAAGTGGGCACACCACTCAAGATGCCAGCCGCTATCGCTGTCTCGATGCCCTCGGCCACCGCCAGTCCCAGCCGACCATCGGGCCGGGCCACAGGCTGTCCGATTTTGATTGACGCACCCACCATCGCACCCGCCGATTGGCACAATTTCTTTACAGTCGGCACATCGGCTTTCCGGCCATCCGCTGACAAGTAGGTTCGATGCACATTGACCAGCGCCCCCTCGGCATCGGTGACGGCGGCCAGCATGGCGGGAAAGGTGCCGACGAATATCCCGTCGTGCCAGTAATCCAGCTTAGGAACAAATCGCAAAGCATCGGTGTTCGGCACGATCAGCCCGCGCCGCTCCAGGTACACGCCCGCCGCGCAGGCTTGAGTCAATGGCTGGGCGCTGTCCCACAAGCGCATCAAGTACTTACTATTGCTGACCCGTTGAGCCGCCTGCGCCGCAGCATGCTCGCGCCTGGCCTGTTCGATCAACTGTCGGTGTCGATAACGATCAATGCCGACAAGTGGGCGCTCGGCCGATACCCACACCCCGCTTTCAGACGTTTTCCAGTTCCACCACGGACAGGCCGGAATTCCGTCATCAAACAGACGGTATGCACCGCTACGTTGGGCGCCCTTATCGCCCTCCACCCTGCAGCGTTGTAGGCTCCCCGCGGTAATCACGCCAGGAATAAGGCCGCCAGCCTGCAAAGCGCATTCAAGTGCCTGGATGTCTTTAATCACGATTCACCTCCGGCAATTGATGCGTATTCATGCTGCTTTTTTCAACCGCATCCATCAACCTTTGGAGACGCTCAACATCATCCATGCGATGCAAATTTTCCAGGGCTATGCCTAGCAAGACATCAGCATATTCATCGTCCGAGTCATTTGAGCGTAGTGCCATAGCACCGACAATCAACGCTGATACTTGCTCCGCTTGCGCCTGAATACGACTGGCAATGAACCTGGCCGCGCGCGACGGGATGGCTTTTTGAGCGATTTCTTTCTTGCTCATGGTTCAGCCCTCCGATTTAGCGGCTTGCCATGCTTGAGGATCGACCATCCATTCACGGACATCGTCCACGCTCCACGCGGAAACGCGTGCTGATAATTTGACCGGAGCAGGAAAACGTCCTTTTCGTACCCAGGCCCAAACGGTGGAGCGACCCAAACCGGTTATGGCACATACTGTAGGCAGGCGGACATAACCTATGGCTGGGAGCTGGACGGAAGCATAAAGAGCTTCGCGGTTGATGTGAGCTTTTTTCATTGCGTCAAATCCTTATGTGGATGGTATGACGCAACTTTCCCTGAGACTGGTTTGCAACTCACCGCTGAATTGCAAAATTTATGCGATTAGATTCTTTTTCAATACATTATTAATCGTTTTGCGGCTCCACCCTGGTGTCCCACGATGCTCTTCTGTAAGCTTAAGGGCAATGCCGTCCCTTTTAAGCGCAGGGTTCTTGACAAGCAGATTTTCAGCTTCTTGACAGATCTGCTCGTGTCGGACGGTCAGACCTTCCTGTCGATACTTCGACTTGCTTCCTCTTTTTCCACCTTTACGCAACCGTTCCCGTGCTTCGACATCTTTTCGCCTCGACTCCGCCTGAGCCAAGCTCAACCACCGATTAGCCGCCGCGACTGCCTGTTGGGCGTCTTCCCCTGCAACACGAATACCCGTAATCCCCAGCGGCTCCTGGCGTAGAACCTGCACAGCACGCCGAATTCGATATAGGGCATACGCGGCGATGAACTCCCAACGCTCGGCAGCAATAGCCTTGGACAAGACCTTGTAGTTCCCATCCACAAGCCTCCATATTGCCGTGCCACGCAACTTCCAGTTATAGCCAGGATCGGGGAACTCAAACTTCCAATCTTCATCTCCCAAGTCTTCGGCCAGCGACGAAAGCGCATCAAGCATTGCCTCGATATCAACCACTGAGCGATGACAGAGCAAATGGCATCCATCAAAGACCAAATTCGGCATCCCCAGCGCAGTGCCGTGAGCAAGCACTTCTCCCACCCACGACTTCAAGCCATCAAAATTCTTGCTTCTTCCAGCCATGACTCTAGGCCTCCCGTACCAACGGCACTACGTTATCTGCAGCTAACGCTTCCAAATAATCGGCCCAACGCTGCATCACAGCTCGCCGCTCATCGTCAAACCGTGTCCGATCATAAGCAGCCTGAATCTCATCTTTTTTTGCATGGGCAAGCTGGGCTTCCAGCACATCGGGATCAATTTTCATTCTTTCCCGTGCGACGGTGCGCAGCATAGTTCGAAAGCCATGCGGAGCATGCTTCCCGCCAAAACCCATACTGCGCAACGCCGCTGATAGTGCGTCGCGTTGAAGATGGGGATTTCGCATTTTCCCCACGGGAGGGAAAACATATTCTGTGCCACCCGTGTATTGATACATTTTGCGCAGCATCTCTACGGCCTGCCTCGGCAAACTCACAACATGATCATGGCCGGTCTTCATGCGATTCTTCTGTTTTCCGGTTTGATGAAACGCATCTTCCAGCCCAGGAATACTCCACTCGGCTCGCTCCAGGTCAATTTCAGCCCACCGCGCGCTTGTCACAACACCTGAGCGCAATGTTGTCCAGGCTGCCAGCAAAAGCGCATTGCGCACTACCTCCCCCTCGTAGGCGTAAATCGCACGCATCAAAGGCCCAACGTTCTGTTCACGGGTTACAGCAGGGATATGTCCGCCCTTGTGCTTTGGCAGCACGCCTCGAAGCACCAGAACCTGATCATCTTCACGAATACCGGCGTGGATGCAGTGCGTCACCACGCCATTGACGTACTGCGTCGCCTTTTTTGCCAAGCTGGGGGCTTTCACGGCTATCTCTCGCAGTGACGGAATAACGTCCTTGCTGCGCAAGGTACGCATATCCAGTGCACCGATTTTTGGCTGTAGATACTGACGCACAACATATCTCGCCTTGCGGTACGTTTCATCGGCCCAGCTGGGTTTCATGGCGTCGAGCCAAGATTCTGACTGCACATTGAAAGAATGTTTATGGGCGTCTTCCGCACTAGCCTGCGCTGCTATTTCCTCCTCCGTGCGGGTTTCCTTCCTTCTTCGGGCTTCCAGCCTGACCCCTACAACAAGCTCTCCAGTACGCGCAGCCAGATGGGTTGCTGCAGTCCTTTCACGCGCTTCTGCCAGACCCATGACCGGATATTCACCGATGACCACCTTGCGCGCCACGCCTTCAGACGTTCGATAGCGAACCAGCCAGCTTTTTGATTTATTCGGCGTCACCCGAAGGTAAAGCCCATTTCCGTCCGGCAATGTGTATGTTTTGGCCTTGGCACGGGCATTTTTGATTGCCGCTTCCGTTAGTGGCCCAGCGAGCTTCGGCATGCATCCCCCCTAAAACAGGCTTAATTCGAGACCGATTTGTGTACCTTTTATATAAGGTACACAAAAAAGGACACAAAAGCCATAGATTATGGGAGACTTAACAAGCCTTTCAGATAACAAAAACCCGCATCCTCATAGGAGAAATGCGGGTTTCATAGACTTCCAGGTACAACCTGATTTTAAATTATGGTGCCGACGGCGAGACTCGAACTCGCACAGCTCTCGCCACTACCCCCTCAAGATAGCGTGTCTACCAATTCCACCACGTCGGCAAATGCAAAGAACGCAATTTTAGCACGTTTTTTGATGTGCATAGGGGCAAGATGGGCGGTACTGCAAAAATGCCGCTTACCCGCCCTCGGCATCAAGGCGCGGATTGCGCGGGCGCCTCGGGAACCTGGGCCGGCTGTTCGGGCACCTGGGAATTCTGGGCCGGTGCAGGAGCGCTGTCGGCAGCCGGAGGCGTGGACGCGCCCTCGGCCGGAGCGGACGGAACCGCCTGGCCCTGGGGCGCCTGCTCGCCCGGAGCGGCTTCGCCTCCGGGCACGGACGGCACCGCGCTACCCGCGGCGGGCGGCGGGGGGGCCTGGTAGTCTTGCATCAGGCCGCCGTCGAGAATGGAATCGCCCGTGCGGTGGGCCGTATAGGCCAGCCCGATGGTGGACAGGAAAAAAATGATGGCGGCCCATTTGGTCATGCGCGACAGGAAGTTGGCGGCGCCCGACGCGCCAAAAAGACTGCCCGCCGAACCGCTGCCAAAGGCGGAGCCCATTTCGGAGCCCTTGCCCTGCTGCAACAGAACGAGCACGATGATGCTGAGCGAGGTGATGACCTGAATCGCCAGAAGTA
>Ga0180219_1001075_pt1 | contig 18960 bp, 27 predicted proteins | sample eDN3rd30CBELigMG_FD_151338 | JGI IMG/M metagenome (GOLD analysis project Ga0180219, IMG submission 151338) | Enriched Miracle-Growth compost microbial communities from Emeryville, California, USA - eDNA 3rd pass 30_C BE-Lig MG (version 2)... ...
TTCCAGTGGCTGAAATACACGCTGGAAAACATCATGGCCATAAACCACAAAAACCTCAAAGACTTATACCCGCAGAACTATAAAATTATGGTTCAAAAATCAAACATGTAGTTCATAGGGCGGATACGTTCCACGGACTGGAAAAGTTCGGTGCGGCTGGATTCCCTGCGCTGGAACAGCAGGTTATTATACCGCCCGAGCAGTATGCCGATCTCCCTGTTGAGGTCGGCCAGCGAGAAGAAAACCATCTCGCGCATCGGATAATAGATCCGCTGGTAGGCCAGATGGACCGCATTCTCCACCAATGCCTTATCCTGTGGGGAATACACACGGGTCGGGTTGATAACACAGTTGTAATGGCGGGCGAAGTCCTTGAAACTCCGGTTGATGTCCGCTTCGTATTTGCTGCCCCTTTTTACAGCGGACTTCAGGTTGTCCGATATGATCGCCTGGGGAACGCCACCGAAAAAACGCAGGGCATTTGTGCAGCAGGCAATCAGCTCGCCCCGTTTCTGGCTCATGCAGGCCTGTACGTAGGTATAGTGGCTGCAGGGAAGGATGGCAATGAATACTTCCACGGGAATGAGTTCGCCGGTCTCCCTATCGGTGATATGCAGCTTATTCCCTGCGAAATCGATGAACATCTCCTCTCCGGCCACATGGTCAAGCTTCATCGAGCCTTTTTCTTTAGGGTATTTACGGCGGTAATGTTCAAGGAATTGCGTATAGCTGTACGGTTCCCGCGCCTGCTCCACGTATTGCTGGTAGTGATGCAGGAATGTGAACCCCGGGTGGTTCCGGGCTTTGTTGACCCCTTCGAAATACAGCATCAGCTCGTTATGCCGCTGGGTGTCCAGGGTCGTATGGGAGGAGAACAGCTCCGATAAGGCAGCCGTGTCAAAACCCAGGAGCTCTTCAGCGGAATAGTCGCTTGCGGCAAACAACTGCATATAAGTGTTCACCGTATTGCGGGAAATCCCCAATACGGAACCTATCCTTCGGTTGCTGGCCCCGTCAAGGTGTAATGTGATTATCTGTTTCAAGTCCATCGGATCAAGTATGTTGGCCATGTCGCTGTATTTACGTAAGGCGACAAGGTAATCCCTGATCTCTCAAAGTGGCACAAAACGAACCGTAATTGTTCCGCTCTGTAATTCCGTTAACGAACCGGCCTGGTTCGATAGTGGCACAAAACGAACCGTAATGGCAAGCTTCGGAATCAAACTAAAATGGCATCATTTGAACCGAAATAACTGGCATCATCCGACCGAAATGGCTGGCACCATTCGAACCGTAGTATCCAAGGCTTAGTTTCGGAGAAGATTGCCAATGCTTCTTGTACGACGGGGATTTTCTTTAATTCCTCCTGCTTTTTTCTGCGTGCAGCGGCGTTGTCGGCCAATGTATCCAAGTCGTCCTCCATTTTAGGATTGCCGACCAAGTGGTAATGTTTATAAACGGGATGCAGAATGAACGCACGGTATTCCTTTTCGTCACAGATTCCCGTATAACAAAAATTTGTCATCTTTTCCATAAAAGAGCGGGCAAGCATGACGGATTCGGTGGTAAAAGTTTCCGTCTGGTTTGACAAATGCAAAAGTGCAGCGCCGGTTTGTCCACAGCTGATCAACAGCACGGCAGCCTTTGCCAAACGGTCATCGGTAATCTTGGGTATCGCCTTCTTTAACAGCATCAGTTCCGATGCAAAAAACTGTGTTGCCTCGTTATGGTATCGTTTCAGATTGTCAAGGGAATGGGTTGTTGGCATAAAGCTTAAATATATCACCCTCTTTTGAGGCTTTTTCCTTAAAAACCTGATAAATTTTACTTTTAATAAGATGGTTTTCTATTTCCGTCACCATTTTAGGACCTTTATTCATTAACAATATTTTCAACCAAATCTGGTTTCATTTTTTGAATTGCCTTTTCAATCAGCTTATCCTCGTAACCACATACCCTCAACATACTTTTATAGTGGTCTTCATCCACTTTTTTAATCAACCATAAGACGTCGTTTACCACATTTTTTCCTTCCTCAAACAATGTTTCTATGGTATTGTCAAATGATTCGATACGGTCTAAATGAGAATATTTGTTTATGAAATAAAAAATCCTTTCCTTTTGCTGAGAAGTCAATCCTTTCTTTTCGCCCAATTGAAGTGCTCCGTTAAATCCAGCATAATCGGGTGTCTTAAAACTTGTGAACGCTTCTAATAACCTACGAACCGAATTTGCAATGGTAAAGCAAAGACTTTCATCTAAGTCATCAATATCCTGATAATTTAAAACAGCATTGAATACATAGTGATATTCAGAATGAAATCTAATTAAGGAATTACCAGCATCCATAAGAACGCCTTGTTTCGTCAAGTAAAAATGTGCAACATCTGGGTCTTCTTTTCCTCCATTTTTCTTCAACATCCAATCCCGAACCTGTTTAAAAAACCAAAAGTTATGTGTTAATACAAAAAGCTGCTTTGCTCCTTCGGTTGATTTTTTGATAAGACTTGAAGCATTAAACAAATGGTTACTGTCAAAGCTGGATATAGGGTCGTCCAAAATAATAATTTGATTGGCTTTAACCGCGTCATTTTCCTGAATTTTGGAAAAAAAATAGACTAAAGAAATTGCTGTCTTTTCACCTTCGCTCAAATTTCTTGCTATGATACCACCTCTTTTTAACCGATAGCCGCCTTCTTCCTGCCGTTCGAGAGTAATATCATTGCGTCCTATAAACTTGTGAAAATTATCATTAATTTCTTCGATAGCCAGTGTATCACTCTTTAATTCATCCTCCAGTTTCTTTATATCTTTGTTTAGGGATGAAATCAAAACCTCGTCACTATCTTTTTTTGCCTTTATTGCTTCAAGTTCCGTTTCAACGTCATTCAGCTTTTCTGAAATTGCAGATTGGCTGACAAAATGGTGTTCGATTTTCGTCTTCGCTTGTTCTGCCAGTTGCTGATGCGATTGGCTAATTTTATTGTGCTCTTCAATTATAACTTTTAGTTTGTCAAGTTCGGTATTGAAATCTGAAAACGGTGAGCCATTAGGGTTAAGGTTTTCAGTAATCGAAAAAGGATTTGCCTTTTTACTCGCCAAAAGCTCAATCCATGAATTAATCTTGGCATTTACTAATTGTAGTTTGCTGTTGGTTTCAATAATTGCATTATCATACGATTGCCTTAAATTTTCATAAAGCAAATGGTTTTCATTTGTCAGTTCACTTCTAATACCCCTTTTAAGCTTTTCAATGAGGTCTGTAATCCTGGCTATTAGCTCGGTATATTCTTTACTAAAATGCTCATCCAGTGAGTTAATTCTCTCCTCTGGTAAAGGTTGTCCACAAAATTCGCAATTTGTGCTTTCGTGATGTTTGTGTAGTGAAACACCTGTAGAGACCCATTCGCCAATATCCGGATTGTTTTTAAGCCTTTCTATTACTTTAGAAACAATATTAGTTGTAAGCAATCCGCCTACTTCTTCTTCAATTTCTGACAGTTTATCAATATCAATATTCGGAGGGAGCGCTGTTAATGGGACTTCATCTTTCTTGCTATTTAGCAACGTATAGTTTTTCTGTGCAGTGAGTTCCTGCTCTGATAATACAAAGTTTTCCAGTGGCGTTGATTTGGTCGATAGATCTGCCCATATATCAGAAGAAGTTTTCTTGTTGTAAGTAACGTTTGCATAAATAGTACCTAAGAGAAAATCTTTGATTGATTTTCCTGCGTTCTTGTGAAAGTCATCTATCTTCTTCTCAAGTGTTCCTTTGTCCTTTTCAATCTTAGCAAACCCTTTTTGCTTTTCATTTAATTCGTTTTTTTTCTCGTCTAACTCTCGCTTTTCATCAACTTTCTCTTTGCTGATAAATATAATTGGATTTGTTTGGGCATCAAATAAGTTAAGGTTGTCCGCAACAAAGTCTTGATTAAACACCCTAATGTCAAGATTATGGGCATACGATTTTGAATCAACTTTCCCATCCGCCAAATCAATTGAAAAATCCGCATCACTAAATGCTGAATGGTTAGATTTGGTTTCCAAACAGCGAAGCAAACGGGCAAGTGTGGTCTTGCCGCTGCCATTCCAACCATAAATTAGGTTGTAGACGTTAAATGGCTTTCCTGTATTATCTGCCTTAAAATTGTCTAGTATACCAAAGCCATTTATTTTAGTTATCTTTTTCAGCATTTCCTTTCATATTGATTTAACAATTGATCAGTCAGTTGTTTTTAATTTCAGCTATTCTATTTATTTAATGATTTCCGCTTTCTCAATATTCAAATACCCCTGCCGTAACAGGCAGGTCATCGTTAATAACGTGACCTAAATCCATATGCGCTTTAAATCCTATTAAATCTTCCGATGTTTCGTTATCTACCCACCTCCTATTTCGTATTAGTCTAAAAAGTCACAATTTATTATCTTAACCGCCATTTGATTGCAGCTGATTTTTCAGGGGCGTCTGACGAATCCATCCATATTTTACCTTCTTTTACTTCTGCGTAAAAGATATTTCCATTTACCCCCATAAATTCGACACATTTATCTCCATCAAATAGGCTTTTATTTAGGTTGTCATCTATCTCACCATTGGAGCTTTTTTCGATTTCTATCCAACTCATTTTTGAAATTATTTACAGTCTGCTGTTTCAAAGTTTATGTATGCTGTTTTAGTACTAAGGTTTTTCTGTATTTATCACGGCTTACACACCTTACACGCCCCATAGCCATTCTTAACCGCCTCTTTCTTCGTCGTCTTGATCTGGCTTTTACTCAGATACCGGCACCCTGCCTTGTGATACTTCTCCCCCGATTTGGTGATGTACACCGTGGCATTCTTTTGCTCGGCGACGGCATAAGCGGCTGCCTTACCCTGCGCATTCGAAGCCGCAGGCAGCAAAAGCCCGAAGACGAGAAAAAGGTAAAGGATACGTTTATGCATGATGGTTGGTGTTGGTTTCTTTATTAACGGTTAGCGGTTAGTGAATTCGGTTATTGATTATAGGGTATTATTGATTTATCAATTGTTTTTCTTAGGCCTATTAGCTTATAATGGCAGTTATTATGTGCAAGGTAAAACATCGGATTGAGAATTACAAATTTTGATTACCCAAAGGTAACCTGAGGAATGGTGAGGACATTACGGGAAACCGGAAACCTATCTTTGCAAGTTTTGCATAAATAGCATCAATATTACTAATATTTTTAGTTAATTTGCATTCATGAAACGAGGAAAAAAACGAAAAACAGAAGTCGTGGAACTGCAAGCACTGCGAGAGGAGCTGTATGCCAAACATATGGCGAAAATCCACCCCACCATTAAAAAGAACCTGCAATTGGATGGTGTTTTGGATGAGGTGTGCCATCACTTGGTGGACTTGGATTTCATAAACAAACGGCTGCCTTATCCCTCTCGTGGATTGCACGACTTCACCCGGCTATATGATCATAATACCGACTTATATATCCACGTGCATTATAATGGCAAGAAGTATCGGTTTGATGCGAAAGAGGTTGAGGGGTGAGCGGATGGGCTTGCCAAGAGGTTTATGACCGATTTTTGATGGTCGCTAGGGTGTAGCAGCAATTTATTCTTTTAATTGCATTACTTCTTTCAACAATGGCGGTAAATCATTCGCACCAATGTCGTCCGTATAATGGCTCAAAACACAGGAAATATATCTTCCTTTTACTTCCGTTGTCACGTAGTAAATTATAAGGATATTACTACCACCCATTATTAGTTTAGGAATTTTAATTTTCAGTTTTCTTTTTAAGGCTATTGTAGGCTGACCTTCAAATATGATAGCTATTTCTGTGTCCTCAAGCACGTCTCCCATTTTCAAACTGGAGTTCAACGCTTTTTGACCCTCAGTCATTTGCTTAGCTCTCTCAAAATTGCTAAATTCAGACCAGTTCATTTGTCCCATGTTTGGGCACTGTAAATTACGGACACCCATCCAATGACAAGCAGGTCCCAATGTTATTTCTCTACCTGAAAATTTCACTTTGTCAACTTCCATTGGCGTAAAAATCTCTTTTGGAAGCGTGTTAGCTAGTATCGCATTGAAATATTCTTGTTCAATGGCTTTAGCTCTGTCGCAAAGGGTAGAAAAACCAATAACCTTTATCTTACCTTGTTCGGTCTGTAATACATAATAAACAGACTGGGTTTTACTCTCACCTTTCGTGTCGATAGTTGTAAAAATTCTGGCGCCGGAAAAATCTTGGTCCTCTGTCGGTTGTAACTCCTTTGGAATTGATAATTTTTTCTTGACCTTACCTATTCCCTTTTTGTCAAAATTATACTGAAAATCCTGTTGAAATATAGTATAACCCTCCGCATCATAAAAAGTTATTTGCTCCTGTGCTATTGCTTGCGCATTTTGAAAATTGCCTATCTGCCCATAGGAGAACGACATGACCAAGGATAACGCACTAAAAATTAAAGATTTAATTGTCATATTGCTGTGTGCCATAATACTATTTCAGCTAGCGGACCACGTATTGGTAAGCCGCAGGCAGCAGTAACCCGAAGATGACAAAAAGGTAAAGGATACGCGTACACATGATGGTTTGTGTTGGTTTCTTGATTAACGGTTAGTGGTTAGTGAATTCGGTTATTGATGATATCGTATTATTGATTTATCTATTGTTTTCTTAGGCCTATTGGCTTATAATGGTCGTTATAATATGCAAGGTAAAACATCGGATTGAGAATTACAAATTTTGATTACCCAAAGGTAACCGCAGGCATGGTGAGGACATTACGGGAAACCGGAAGGTTGGTGGGTTTGATTAAAAATTATTTGTAAGGCAGCGCTATGTTTACTATATTTGTTAGCACCATTTATTACGAACCCGATTATAGTAGAAAATAAATACCCCAACGAAACAATAACCTAACCCATCATAATGAAAGAAATAACAAAAGCGGACCTTTCAGCATTTTTCAAAAGCAATGAGGTAAAGTACAGTTCTACTCATGTCAAATTATGCCTTCCTATTATAAATAGGATATATAAAAAGATGGTGAATGGCATATTGTTTGAACACATCAAAGTATGCGATAACTTGTTGATTGACGGCCATCATCGTTATGTAAGTTCTCTTTTTGCAGGTGTGAAGATAGGCATGGTGCCGAGTGTTAAAACTTCGACAACTGTGGAGTATAGCTGGGGAGAAGTGGATTTCATGTTAGAGGAGTGGGATACGGCCGAGAAGATTAAATATCTAAACCAGTTGGATGCCAAATTCAACAACCTGCCCATAGAAAAAATAATTGAAATGACAAAATAATTCCTTAAATTTGCATAATGTTGTTGTATTTGGACATAGATGGTGTAATGGTTCCTGCCAACTCCTGGAGAAGACCCGAAATCTTAGATGACGGCTTTCCAGCGTTTGGTCAGATGGCTACCGAAGCCCTCCGTAAGATTATTTCTTCAACGGGCGCTGGTATTGTATTGACCACATCGCACAAGTCCAGGTATACGCCAAAGGAATGGCGAGACATTTTTAAGAAGAGAGGTATCGGTGTAAATAGCGTTAAGCGGCTCCCTGAGAACACTTTGCATCTAAACAGGAGAGATGAATTAGTGAAGTGGTTTAACACAAACCCCGTTCATGATAATTTCATCATAATAGACGATGATAAGTCTTTGAATGAATTGCCACAGTTTTTGAAAAACAGGCTGTTACTGACAAGCGGTTCTGTGGGATTAACCGAGTATCAGGCCGAGGAGGCGTTGCGGCTATTTGAAAGAGAAAGCCACGAATTAGCATAATTTATATCGAATAGATGTATAAATAGAAGGGGCCATCTGGGAAAACAGATGGCTTTTTTCATATAATATATTTCCATATAGCTGATAGTACACCGTGGCATCCTTCTGCTCAGCGGTGGTATAAGCGGCCGCCCTACCCTGCACATCCGACACCGCGGGCAACAAAATCCCGAAGACGAGAAAAAGGTAAAGGATACGCGTACGCATGGCGATGGGTTTAATGTATCCGCCCTACCAAGTACATATTTCCTGATTAACTGAGTGCCGGTAGTTTTACGCCCAAAATAATATGATTATGAAAGAGCGTAGAGACTACATGTTCACCCTTGTCCGCCAGTGGCGCGAGAGCGGATTGACCCGGAATGAATTCTGCCAGCAGCATGGTGTCACCCTTTCCAAGTTTGGTTACTGGATTGCCCGGTTTAAAGAAGACCAATCGGACGGAGGAGGCCGTTTTATCCCGATGGGCTGCTCGGGGCCATCGGGCCATGCTGTTTTATCCGTTATTTATCCCAACGGCGTACGGCTGGAAGTCCCGTCTGCCGCCCTGGGATTATTGTCCAGGCTGATTGCCCTTGGCTGATGTTCAGTTTGGGTTCCTCGCACCGTTATTACCTGTACGGTGGCCATTGTGACATGCGTAAATCATTTGACGGGCTCTGCGGGCTGGTGTCCACCGGTTTAGGCCGTGGGGCCACGGGCGGGGATGTGTTCGTCTTTCTGAATACCGAGGATGTAAACTGGGAACCCTGGTCCGTATTGAAGATTCCGGTTTGCCGTGTCTTTCCATGGCATCTCTCATGACGTCCCTGCACCATTCGGCGCTCATCGTATTGGAAACGTCCCACCCCATGATCTTGCGGCTATAGACATCAATGATAGCAAACATATACATAAACCCACGGAACATGGGGATGTAGGTGATGTCCGCCTGCCAGACCTGATTGGGGCTTTCTATCTTAAGATTTCTGAGCAGATAGGGAAATTTATAATCACCTTTGTTTGCCCGGCTGAGATTCTTTCTGGGATGGATGGCTTTCAGGTTCATGATTTTTTAGATATCTAAAAAAATGAGGAAGAGAAGATATTTTTTTGAACAATTAAGGGAGGATTTTGCTGAGTTTTTGCAAAATCCTCCCTTAAATATAATGGTATTATCTTAGGCTATTTGGCAGCTAAAATGTCCAATTTTTCAATAGAAGGAGGTGTTGCCAATAGGTCTGGTGCATTTTCCATTAATGCTTTTGCGATCTTACCGCCAAGGTGTGCCTCTCTGCCTTCTTCGTTTGAAAAAGTATCGTAAATACCGAAGGTAGAAGCATCAATACGGAATGCATACCACGTAACGGTACCGGCTTCTTCAAGAGCAAGCGGTAATGCTCCTGTAATAAAATCTTCAACGTTTTTTTCTTGGCCGGCCTTTGCTTCCAACCGAACTAACAATCCTAATTTTTTCATTGTTTTTATTTTTTAGTTAAACAATTCTTCAATCAAACAAAATTAGAAAAAACCAGCGCTGCTTCGTTTATTAGTTTGGTTCAATAAGTTACGAAAAGAGGTCAATTTGAGTGGATGTGGTTGGGGCTATACCCAAATTCATTTTTAAAGGCTGCACTAAAATTTGACAAGTTGCCATAGCCAAAGTCCATAAAAATTTCGGAAGGTGTGACTTGGTTATTATGTAACAATTCTTTGGCCTTGTTAAGCCGTTTTTGCTGAAACCATTTCCCTGGAGATTTCTGGTATATACTTATAAATTTTCTCTTAAAAGTAGAGGCACTCATATTGCACAGAAAGGCTATTTCGTCAATATTCAAGTTCGTATAAAGGTTCTTTTCAATTACCATTTTAAATGATAATTCTCTTTCATTGATTAGTAAATAATGTAAGTAATCTAAAAATACCGTCCCATATTTATCCGCCAGATAAAGCATTATTTCTTGAAATTTCAGTTCCAAAATCTTTTGAGAGATAGATTGTTGCAAACCAAAAATCTGTTGGAGCGAATGAATATAATGGATGATAAAATTGTCTTTCTCTAAAAGGAAATAAGGTATATCCGTTATCTTTTTATCTGAGGCATTCTGACTGAAAGAAAGGGAATGTTTCAATAAAAAATCGGTGATGTTTTTGTGAGAAAAGAAGAAGAGTAAACAACGGTATGAACTTACACCTACCAGTTCGGTAACCAAAACATTATTAGATGTGATAAGTAGCGATTGTGTTTCATTGATTGAAATGATATCATTAGAAAAGTGAATGTTTTTTTGACCATCCAATAAGAAACTGAATACATTTTTATTCAGGCCAATCTTGTTTCTGGAACCGTTCTTATACACTTCGTAATTGAAAATTTGCAAATCCGAAGTATGAGTTTCGTTATGTTCCCATAGATCTTCGGGAAGGTTTGTAATGTCCATCGTCAAAATTAAATTGATTTTTTACGGAGTGTTCTTTGGTTGTGTCATTAAGAAATTCGTTCCAAAAGCGATTTTAGCCATTTGAGTTTTTTCTTGCTGTAAGGAGGGTACTTGATAACGCCTTACCACCTGTCGAATAGATAAGCTCAAAAAGCTGTTGCTTTCTTTCATCCATCTTTTTCGGGAATATTTCCAAAAGTTTTTCCGAAACCTTTTCTGCAAAGCTATCTAAGCTTGTAAGGTCTTCTTTAGAAATATCCCAAAAACCTGCGGGAAGCCGAATCTCATCTTTTCCAAAATCTGTCCCGTTGTATCCGAGCAGGTATTCGGCACCGAGCAAGGTAAGACATACCATAAAAAGCTTTGTTTGCTTTTTGAAAATATACCGCCTTGCTTTTTTATCCAGATTAAATAATTCGGCTACCAATGGTTCCTGATCTGTACAGCTAAACATAATGTCCACTCTTCCATCGGGAAAAATAATGACTTCTTTATCTTCATCGGTATGATTGGCACATAGCAGGAAACTCTCCACAAAACCGGAGAGCCGTTCGTCAGGAACAATTTTTATGTACTCAAAATCTTGCATCGTTTTTATGTGCATCTGACCTGGGAAGAAATATTGGATATTCTTAATCAATCTGTCAGATGAATTATATATGCAAAACTAACAAAATAAAAAAACAGTCTAAAATACACCACCACACCCGGCAAATGCTGAGTGTGGTGGTGTAAGATTTTACCATTAATGAGGTCGTATGGGCTGTTACAACTTATAGATTTCTTTTAATGCTTCTTTCAATGCCAAAGGTTTTCTTCCCAAAAGGTTTTCCAGATCGTTTGTTACCTCTTCAAACTGGTGGTTTTTCTGATCTTCGGCAAAACCGGCGGTTAGTAAAATGGCAAATTCGGGGACGCCAAACTGCTTTAGTTTTTCGGTAAACTCTGTTGGGTCGGCATTGGTGTAAGAAACCGATTTGCCTGATAATTCCGAAAGAGCCTGAGCTACATCGGTGTACGAATACAGTTCGCTGCCTGTAATTTCATAGGTTTTATTTTCGTGTCCGTCCTGCAACAAAACATTGGCAACAGCTTCTCCCATTTCCCTGCGGAGGGCAAACGGTGCTTTACCATCACCGGCAGGCAGGTAAATTCCGGCTTCAAAAACGTGCTCTCCCACATACATCGGTATCACATCGGTGTACAACGCATTGTGGAGAAACGTATAAACAAGGCCGCTTTCCTTGATGGCATCTTCTGTTTCGAAATGGCTTGCCATCAACCATTTGATAGCGGATGTGCTCAGATCTTTTAGCGAAACACCAGTGTAAACAATATGTTGTACACCCGCTTTTTTGGCAACTTCTACTACGGCTTTTTGCTGTTCGCCCCTGTTTTGAGCTACCGTTGAAATCAGTAAAAGTTTGTCTATTCCTGCAAAGGCTTTTTCCAGCGATGCGGGATCGTCAAAATCGCCAATGCGTACCTGTACACCCTTATCTTTCAATGCCTTTGCTTTTTCCTCGCTTCTCGCCAATGCAACAAAGTTCTCTGTCGAGGTATGTTTTAACAACTGGTCTATTACCGCTGTTCCCAAATGCCCTGTGGCTCCCGTTACTAAAATCATTTTTTCTATTTGTTTACTATTTTCCAATGTGACAAAGTTACCTATATTTGCTATACATTCTATATGACTATACGATTGTATAGTGTTATACAGATGTATAGTTCATATAAATAAAAGTAGTTGTTGACAGGAATTTTACGAACAAAATAATTGAAATGATGGATAGCAAGTATTCAGATATTATGAAGTGTGACAGGGGTTTAATCATGGCACTGACAGACACGCTGAATGTGGTGAGCGGCAAATGGAAGCTGGCGGTGGTATGCACCTTGCTCAGTGGTAAAAAACGTTTTACGGATATACAAAGGGCAATTACGGATATTACGCCCCGAATGGTTTCCAAGGAGCTGAAAGAGCTGGAAGTCAACGGCGTGGTCAGGAGAAATGTGATTAACTCCACACCGGTTTTGATCGAGTATGAATTGACACCTTCAGGTGAGCAGCTTTATGAGGTCATCCAAAAAATGGTGGAATGGGGCTTGCAACATCGGGAGATTACGCTTAATGGGATGGAGGAAAGAATGATACTTGTGCGTGCGAAATAATAGGTATTGAGAATTTTTGATTGTAGTTTCTTTTCGGACTCGCTGGTTTGAAGCTTGGTGTCGAGATAGGCATCTCGCTGTTGCTCGTCAGATAAAGGTGGCAACGTAGGTAGTTCGTTGTCCTCGGCTTCGTCGTTGCCATCGGGTCTGCCCAAAAATGTCATGGATTTACCCTTGCTCACAAGAATATCGAAAATTGCAGAAGATTTTTCTTGAATGATATGAAGCCCTCTCGCTTTGGGGATTCTATAGTTCAATAAACTATTCCGCATGCTTAAATCGAGCAGTTCCTTTCTCGAGGATTCTAGTTTTGGAGCGATGGTATGTTCCATAGGTGTCAAGTATTTACAGTCCCAAATATATCACTTACGGCTTACATACCTTACACGCTCCGTAACCATTCTTAACGGCCTCTTTCTTCGTGGTCTTGATCTGGCTTTTGCTCAGATACCGGCACCCAGCCTTGTGGTACTTCTCCCCCGATTTGGTGATGTACACCGTGGCATCCTTTTGCTCGACGACCGTATAAGCGGCTGCCCTACCCTGCATATCCGAAGCCGCAGGCAACAAAAGCCCGAAGACGAGAAAAAGATAAAGGATACGCTTACGCATGATGGTTGGTGTTGGTTTCTTTATTAACGGTTAGCGGTTAGTGAATTTGGTTATTGATTATATGGTATTATTGATTTATCAATTGTTTTTCTTAGGCCTATTAGCTTATAATGGCAGTTATAATGTGCAAGGTAAAACATCGGATTCAGAATTACAAATTTTGATTACCCAAAGGTAACCTGAGGAATGGTGATGACATTACGGGAAACCGGAAATGTAAAAAGCAATAATTCTGACCTCGCCATCCGGAACGCTACCATTGCAGCAAAAAAATGGATTTTTTACCGCTCTTTGCTACCAATCAAGTTAGAACGCTACGTGGAACTGTTCGTGAAAAGTGGATCACATACACTATTGGGAAAAGGCTGGCATACTCGTATTCGACCTCAAGGTCTAGTATTCGAACAAGGCGATTGCTTTCAGAAGGCGCTATAAAATTAGCTTAATGGGACCAAAAAATAACTCAATTGCAATTTTGACATAAGATAAACGATTTATTTTCGGTTATCTTGTTGTTTTTTTACAGCATGAATTTAAAGGTATCATTTCAGGAACTCGCTGCGTTGCAAATGGAAATGCTATCCAAGCAATCACCGATTTCATTAAAAAAAGCAAAGCAGCAGGTATTAACGCTAAAAAAGACAAGCTCGTCAAAGACCAAGAAGCAACGGCAATCCTAACATACGCAGATAGCAATGATTACATAAACCCCCAGTTGGTTTTTTTTCATTGACACGGTATTCTTTCTCATGCCCGCATTTTATCATTAGAGACAACATTTTCTGGACACCTTCAAGATGTATATATTTATTGCATGCTTACAGCGATTCACACATCACGGAAACTTGAAAAACTCATAAAAAAGTGGGTAGTTCCACAAACGCACAATATCGAAAATGCACCCCTGGGAAAATGGAACGCTACCGTCTTCTTTGTAGATCGAAAAAAATGCTGGCTCATAACGAATGCTAAAACACAGTACCACGTCATTCTGCCTGACGTCAAAGCTGCCGACATGGCTGATATTGATCGGATTTTTAAGCGGGCTTTTTATGCACAACTGCAATATGATGGCATTTCTATTTCCCTGGACAATGTTAATCGCCTGTTGAATGATGTTCACCTCTATCCTACCGATAACGACAGAAGCTCAACCGCGTATCAAAACCAGCGATTACTCGATTTGGATTACTGGAAACACGAATATCAAGGTCTGGAATATATGCCAATCCGTGATTTGACTAACCGGATCAACAAAACCCCGATTAACCTGACCTCTAAAAAGAGGTTTAGCGGTTATACCGATGCATTGACTGAGATGAGACGACTGTTGGACACCCATGCTATGGGCGAATGATGCGGTTGCCTCGGTTTTTTTCGAACATGCAAATTGTCATGTCGGCGATATTACAATTGAGACACGGCAATCTCCGACAATGTTTCGCTTGTAAAATTGTGCATACCACTTAACCAATTGGTAATTTCCGACGGATGCTTGCCTACACAGTCGGCAAAATCCGATTTGCTCAAACCACGCTGTCTGATTAAATCATCCAATTCAGCAGCCAGCTTCATTTTGACTGCTGTTTGTGTTTTTTCTGCGAGGGTCAATTCGCCCATGATCTCGCCAATTATTGAACTACAGATTTTCCTTGCTTTTTAGTAGTCTTCATCTACAACAGATTTAAATCCCCTTCCAATTCCGAGGGCCACCATATACATAGTAATGCCCGGAGAGAGACTCGAACTCTCACCGCTTTATGCTTGCTTACTCCTTACACACCTTACACGCCCCATACCCATTCTTAACAGCTTCTTTCTTCGTGGTCTTAATCTGGCTTTTACTCAGATACCGACATCCAGCCTTGTGGTACTTCTCCCCCGATTTGGTGATATATACCGTGGCATCCTTTTGCTCGGCGATGGTATAAGCGGCTGCCATACCCATTCTTTAGAATACACACACGCATATTGATCCATTTGCATCCTAAAAACTTAAGTCCTATCTTTGTTAAACAACAGAATAAGCGATGGCAACACTCACGGTAAATATTGAGGACCAAGGAGCTGAGCTAAAAGTACGTGCGCTCTTGGATAAATTGGGATTGAATTATTCTATCAATATGGATAATACACTCTACAATTGGTGGGAGGATGAGCTGTTGGTGGAGGAACTGGATAGGCGCTCGGAAGATTTAAAATCCGGCAGGGATAAAGGTGTTTCTTTTGCCGAAGTAAAGCAGCGTCTACTCTCCAAATAAAAAGCGCAGCAGCCTGAACCGTGCCCAATACCGTTATTATATCTTCACTCGCTGAAAAGGAATTGCAGGATTCCTTCGATTGGTATGAAGAGCAACGGATCGGGTTGGGTAAGCGATTCCTAAACCAAATTGAGGCCTCAATAGCTGCTGTAGCTAATAATCCGAAGTCATATCCGGTAAAAGTCGGCCCTTACCGTCAGTATGTGGTATCGACATTTCCTTTTGTAATTGTTTACGAATACATCGCCGAAGGGGAACTTGTATATATTCTACATATATTCCATGCAAGCCAGAGTCCTGTTAAAAAATTAAGAAGGAGATAATCTCCAAGCTTAATCACAGGCATAGGTGGTTTCGATATGCTTTTTCCGATCCAGCTCCCGAGCAACAAGCTAATCTCTTAAAATAATTGCTATACTTCAATATTTTCGTAAATTATATCCCGTTATTTTGTCGTCGAGTACGAACCTTATAAACATGACACTTCAAACATTACCTTTTAGTACACTCATTGCAGTTGACAGACGGTCCACAACTCCTATATTCAGGCAGGTCGCAAACAGCTTGATAGAATTGATCAAAAGTGGAAAAATAAAACCTGGTTATCAATTGCCAGCAAGTCGGGATATGGCGTCAATGCTAAAACTAAACCGTACAACGGTAGTTGCTGCTTATGAGGAATTGCAAGCTCAGGGTTGGTTTGAAGTGATAGAACGGAGGGGCAACTTCGTTGCGCGACAATTGCCTGTAATGAATCCGAAATCGTTCGGGGTGAGCTCCTCAGATAAATCCTTATCACAGGAGCAAGAGATCTTTTACCGACAGGTTGCTGCTCGCCAACCGGTAACAAGGCAGATAAAACCTTACCAGTTGATGATTAATGATGGTTATCCTGATGCGAGAATTGCGCCGTTAGATTTGATAATCGATCGGTACAAATTTTTGTCAAAAAGAACGAATATCCACAGTAAATTATTAGCCGACGGCTCGCACGGAAGCAATTCGTTGAGAACGGAACTTGCGTTGTTTTTGTCGAAAACCAGGGCTTTGAATATCACTCCTGAGCAAGTTTTGGTGACCCACGGGGCACAATTAGCTATTTCTGTTGCTGCAAGTATGATTCTACGGCCCGGCAGTACTGTTATTGTCGGCGACGTAAACTATGTTTTAGCTGATAGACTTTTTGAGCAGTTGGGTGCTAAGCTTATAAAGGTTAAAGTTGATCAAGATGGCATTGATGTCGATGCAATTGAGAGCATCTGTAAACAATCAAAGCCTAGCCTCTTGTACATTATTCCCCACCACCATCACCCGACGACTGTCACACTCAATGCTGAAAGGCGAATCAAACTTTTAGATATCATTCGCCGTTACCGTCTTCCTGTAATCGAAGATGATTACGACTATGATTTTCACTATGAAAATGCACCGATATTACCCTTAGCCAGTGCAGAACACGATGGCTATGTTCTTTACGTTGGATCAATTTCTAAAACATTGGCTCCAACGATCAGGCTGGGGTATTTGATTGGAGGAGAGAATTTCATATGGCAGGCAGCTAAACTCAAACAGGTACTGGATATTCGGGGCGACGTACTATTTGAAGAATCTGTTGCCCACCTTTTCGATATGGGTGAAATGCAAAGACATCTGCGACGATCGGTAAAGCTGTACAAGAAGAGGCGGGATGAGTTCTGCGAGATTTTAAGTGCTTCTATTGGAAATGTTGCCAAATTCAATTATCCAAAAGGAGGAATGGCGGTTTGGACCTTATTTGATCCCGAATATTCCATACCCCACCTCTCCGAAAGGCTAGCCAACCGCGGTATTTATATGAACGATGGAAGCCTTCACAAATACAGAATTGATGTCAACGGAATAAGGTTTGGTTTTGCTTCCTTGAATTCAAACGAAATGGAAACTTTCGGCCAAGCCCTTAAAGAATCTATATAAGCTCCCTATTATGTTCTTTTCCAGTCATCGAAACTTATCTTACCCGGATAGAACTCGCCAGAGGGAACTAGGCCTGATTTTGAAATGCTATGGAACATGTATTTGTCGTCCTGATTAGATACTACAACTTTATCTTCACCTTTCGCCTTCAAATAGCTTTCCACGAAATCGCTCATCAAGCCGCGGTCAGGTCCGGCTATCTCCACTATCTTGTTTTTGGGTTGCTCCAAAGCGAACCTTACCACATAATTTACCACGTCCTGCAACGCTATCGGCTGATAGTCAATTGTCGAGACGTGGACGTTCCGGCCTTCACCCTGAACGGCGATAATGGTTCCTATATGCTCATGGAATTGGGTCGAGCGGATGATCGTATAAGGTATGCCGGATTCGACTAAGGCATCTTCCTGATACTTTTTTGCTTGCAGGTATCCTATATGTTGTGCCCGATCTGTTCCGACAATAGAAAGTACCAAATGATGCTTGATATGCGCAAGCTTCTCAGCCCCAATGAGGTGTTTAGCGGCCGTACGAAAAAAATCTAAAGCGATTTGATCATCTGGTGATTGTGAATTGGAAAGATCAATTACAATTTCGGTTCCATCCAAAGCTTCTTTTAGACCTTCCCCCGTCAAGATATTAATGCCGGCTGAGGGTGCTCCTACAATTACCTCATTTCCCATACTTTCCAATTTTTCACTCACTCCCTTGCCGACCTGGCCGCTTCCTCCGATTACTAAAATTTTCATGATTAAACTATTTAATAAAACTTGTTGAAATAAAAACAGATTCCATTTATCAATGCGAGCTACCGTCTTATTGATTTACAAAAAAAGAGATAAAATAGACGACGATGACCATCCACTATTCAGATTTGCGGCAGTCCAGGTCCTAACATTAGTGTTTTGAACTTGGGTAAATTGTTGGTGGGGTTGGTTGTAAACAAAAAAGCCACCGCAAGCGGTGGCTATGTTCGATTGTAAAGAAACTTATTTGTCTTTTTTCTGGAGGTCCGCGCGGACTTTTTCGACGAAGTCGATGGATACTTCGGCTACCTCGGCAGCCTGTTCGTTCGTTAAACCAAGCTTAACGATCAGGTTTTTTACAAATTGATAACCAGCTTCCTCCTTCCCTTCTTCTTTTCCTTCACGTCTAACCGAATCAAACGCGTTTTGCGTATCCCACTTAGCCTTTAAACTTGCTTCGTATGCCATACGTTCCTCCTTTCTTAATTTTGCCACTTCCGATATCTTAAAAATCAGCTGGAAAACCCGTTTATCCAAAAATGTCGGCACTTTATCCAGTGTGTTCATGTGCTTCAACAGATACATCCACTTATCCATATCCGTGAGCAGACCATCCGCCTCTTTTACAAAGTTAGGTAATTTATCAGATTCTTGTCAGCTTTCATTGGCCTGATAGAGCCCTGACGGGGTTCCAAAAACTTAAAACCCAACTTGTTGTAAAAAGGTTTGCAGGTGTGCTTATCCATTAAAGCAATATTGTGGAAGTACCGGTCCTGTTCACCGGCATCCATGCTGAATTCCAGAATGCCGATCAGATACACTTCCGGAAGTTTGTAACTGTTGGTTTCTCTCCCCTTCCGAAGCAGCCGCTGGATGGTATCCGCCCTATGAACTACATGTTTGATTTTTGAACCATAATTTTATAGTTCTGCGGGTATAAGTCTTTGAGGTTTTTGTGGTTTATGGCCATGATGTTTTCCAGCGTGTATTTCAGCCACTGGAA
>Ga0180219_1001077_pt1 | contig 18945 bp, 15 predicted proteins | sample eDN3rd30CBELigMG_FD_151338 | JGI IMG/M metagenome (GOLD analysis project Ga0180219, IMG submission 151338) | Enriched Miracle-Growth compost microbial communities from Emeryville, California, USA - eDNA 3rd pass 30_C BE-Lig MG (version 2)... ...
CCAAGGGGTAGCCAATGCTACGGTGCGGAACTCCACCTTGGGCCACATGGGTATCAATGCCATCGGTAGTGGAACATTTACGGTTGAAAACAGCACCATCCTAGGCAGGAGCATCGTGAACTTACGGCCGGATTATGGCAGTACGTGGCAAGGCGAACTGATGATCCGAAACTGTGTTTTTAAACCCATTAGCAGCGGATCTCATGTATCGCTTATCAGCGGGAGCTATAATGGATTGCATGACTTTGGTTATGTATGTTATATGCCTGAACGCATTACTATTGAAAACCTTCAGATTGAAGATGCTCCTCGTCCGGAAGGCTATCAAGGGCCTACGCTTTTTGCTGATTTTAATCCGAAAATGAAGGATGCGTCGTACAAAGAAGAATTTCCTTACGTAAGAACCAAAGAAGTGGTGCTTAAAAATGTGACAACCACATCGGGTAAGCCCTTAATGGTGAGTGATAATCCATTTATGTTTAGCGATGTGAAAATCGTTGGAGCGGTCTTGAGAACTCCCATCGACAAGGGATTGGACGATGAAAAAAGGGCGGGAGTTCTGCACTGATTGTCATGAGTACATCATCATTTATAAAAAAAATTAAAAATGCTTGGATGTGTGTTGTTTGTACACTATCTTTGTGTCATCATAATTTAGGTTTATAATTGGTTAGTTAAAGGCCTTCAATCTCCCCGGTTGAAGGCTTTTTTATTACACGATAGTCGTTTTTTTTCATTTGGTTGTAGATAGAGCATAGGAAATGAGCAAAGCGATTAGTGGTTTACAATCGTGCTTTCAATCTACCAAATGATTTTTAAATTGTATTTTGGAAGATTTCGATCTCGTGATATCAATGTGTAATTTAAATCAATAGCCGTTGCGGCTATGATTCTGTCAAAGGGGTCTCGATGAATAAAAGGTAATTTTTCTAAGACAGTGAAGCATGATAATTGTAATGGTAGAATAGTAATGCGGTTAATTAAACATGATTGAAGAAGATCATCTATCTCGTAATCCAATTCTAATTTTCCTAATGACTTCTTGATCACGACTTCCCATATGGAGACAATACTGACATAAAGTTCATTTGAGGAATCTGCTAATAATTTTCTTGCCTTTTGAGAAAGTTCAGGATTATCATCTTGCATCCATAGTAATGTATGTGTATCTAATAAATGTTGCCCCATTACATATAATCCTTAAAGTCATCCAATGGTTCATCAAAATCAGGACTCATTTTTAATTTTCCCTTTAACAGACCTAATTTCCTTTCACCGGCAAGATTGTTTTTTGTGGCCCTTTTTTCTAGTATAAAGTCTACAAAATCTTCCACTTCCTGCTGATAAGCAGGTGGTATTTTCTTTACTTTTTCTATTAACTGGGTGTTTCTCATGTTGCTAATATACAAAAAAAATTTGCGTATATCGCTCACATATGCCTTCTTGACCCCATTCTTGCATCACCCTAGCCCATTTAATGAGATATCATTCCGAGCACAGCCAATGATTCATTTTTAGTGTTAACAATTCGCCAACCACCAATTTAACCTAATAATAACACACGCTTGGTATTAAATAATAAATAATAGTATTACCTTAGCCTGAATACAATACACATGCGCTCACTTAAAAAGCGATGTTCAACAATCCTATTTGTGAAAACGGTGTCTTATAAATGCTATACGGATAGAGACTTGATACGCCTCATCATACATGATGACCATAAGGCTTATATGGAAGCTTATGACCGTTATTCGAGGGCCTTGTACAACTATGGTAGCAAGAAGCTGTTTAATCACGATGAGGTGAAAGATTTGCTGCAAGATGTTTTTGCTGCCCTCTGGCAAAACCGCTACGCACTATCGGCCGATACCCCACTGGCCGGATACCTGTATGCAACTTTACGGTATCGGGTAATCAAGCACATTGCGCATAAAAAAGTAGAGGCCGTATATTTCGAATCATTAGCAGCATTCCATGCGCAGGATAACGTGTCGGCAGATGATTTAGCACGTGAGAATGAATTGAGGCAGTTGATTGAAAACGAGATTTCCCTATTACCCAAAAAAATGCAGGAAGTATTTCGGATGAGCCGCGAATCACACCTGTCGCACAAAGAGATTGCCCTGCAACTAGGGCTTTCTGAAACCACGGTGAAGAAGCATGTGAACAATGCCTTGAAATCATTACGGTTGAAATTGGGGGCATTACTATCCTTGATCTACATCTTTTTTTTCTAAACTTCCATTTTTTTAATTTTTTTTACGCCCTGAGACTTACTAACCGTACTATACTGTTTGAACACCAGATGGTAAACCAACAAGTATGGAAAACGAAGCGATGAAGCACCTATTGAAACGGTATCTGGAGGGTAAATGTACCCCCCAAGAACGTTTGCGGGTAGAACAATGGTACGAGCAGCTGGAAGTGAATCCAGCCGGAGTGCCCAATAGCCAAATGGAAGGCGATATTGATGAGGTGCGTGCACAGCTACTGCCTAAGTCTGCTCATAAGCCAACGAGTTGGTACCGCTATGCCGCAGCCATTGCGGCTCTGTTGGTAGTCACAGCATTTGCTTACGTTTATTGGCTCCAGCCTGCATTTAGTCCTTCTAAGACTACCCAAATGGCCAGCACAGCGCCAGACTTGGTGCCGGGCGGAAATCGGGCAACACTGAAGCTGGCCGATGGCACGGAGATACCGCTGGATGATCGGTCAAACGGAGAGATCGCGCGCGATGGCAATCAAACGATATACAAAAATACCGATGGGCAAGTGGTATACCAGCATACAAGCCAGACAGGGATAGAGTCTGTAGAACCGGTATTCAACACCTTGAGCACGCCTCGTGGGGGGCAATACCACATGATATTGCCCGATGGTACCAAAGTTTGGTTAAACGCGGCATCTACCTTGACCTATGCCATTAACCAGACTTCGAAAGAACGCTTGGTGAAATTACAGGGTGAGGCCTATTTTGAGGTGGCCAGAGATGCCGAAAGACCGTTTCGAGTAGCATCTAAAGGGCAAGTGGTAGAGGTATTGGGCACCGAATTCAATGTAAGCAGTTATCCAGATGAGTCCAATATAAAAACCACTTTAGTGCAAGGGGCTGTTAAAGTAGTAGAAACAAGCGGTAATCAGGATGTGGTGCTCGTGCCAGGGCAGCAGGCTGTTTTAGATCATAAAAATCAGCTTTCCGTCGCTTCGGTCAACGTGGCGGATGCCATGGCCTGGAAAGATGGAAAATTCAATTTCAACCAGTCGGATATAGGTACCGTTGTACGGCAATTATCCCGGTGGTACGATGTAGAAGTAGTCTTCCAGGGCAATGCGTCTCATATCACCCTTTCAGGTGAAGTGTATCGAAATACAAATGCCTCTAAAGTATTGGAAATCTTGTCGTTTTATAACCTCGATTGCCGTATTGATACAGCTGGAGGAACCAAACGAATCATGATTCAATAAATAAACAATGTTTAACCTAAAAATGCATATGCTATGGAAAGAAAAACCTGATACACCTAGAGATGCTCAATAAAAAACGCCTTCCGACGGCAATCAGAAGACGTGAACGTTTGAGCCAACCCATTCAATACCGGTTAATTGTACGAATTATTATCAACTCAAACATGACAAAGTTAATGAAATTAGCATTTCATGCAACGGCTATTGCGTCAAAAAGGCCGTTCCTTAAACAATCCACTCAACTGAAATTCATCATGAGATTCCAGTTTTTTGTCGGTCTGCTACTGGCTATGTTCATTCAGGTTAGCGGGTCTACCTTTGCACAAAATGTTTCACTGAAAGTAAATAACATGCCTTTGGGCCAGGTTTTTAAACTGGTGGAACACCAAACGGGCTATGTTTTTCTTTATGACGATGTGCGTTTAAAAAAGCAAAAAGTTAGCCTATCGGTACAGAATGCACCCATCGATCAGGTCTTGGAGACATGCCTGGAAGGGCTTCCGGTTACCTATAAGATTGTGGAGCAAAATGTGCTCTTTAAGCATGACGAAGACAAGCTTAGGTTACAGAAAGCAGTTTTAAAACAGCAAACACGGGTAAGTGGCACCGTGAGCGATTCGTTAGGCAATCCGCTATCGGGGGTAAATGTTGCCGTAAAAGGGACCGTACGTGGTGTGGTGACCGACCAGCAAGGTCAGTTTCAGATCATGGCCTCGCCCAATGAAGAGCTGGTATTCAGCTTACTGGGCTATCAAAAGCAAGAGGTAGCCTTAGCGGAAAACAACCACTTGGACGTGGTGTTGAAGCTGGCATTATCTGATTTAGACGAGGTCGTGGTGGTAGGTTACGGCACACAGAAGAAGATAAACTTAACAGGTGCGGTTTCACAAATAGATGGAAAAAAGCTCGAAAACCGTGCGGTAACCAATATGGGGCAAGCCTTGCAAGGCGCTGTGTCTAACCTGAATATTACGTCTACCAATGGGGGAGCACCGGGTGCCAACTCGGCATTCAATGTACGGGGATATACCGGTTTTTCTTCTAGTGGTGCGGCGCTATCGCAATCGCCACTCTTTGTAGTCGATGGTATTCCCGGAGTGGATATCAACACCATCAACATCAATGATGTAGAAAGCATCAGCGTATTGAAAGATGCGGCTTCTGCAGCTATATATGGTTCCAGTGCGCCTTACGGGGTTATCATCGTGACAACCAAACAGGGTAATATGGGTGAAAAGCCCACCATTACATACAACAACAACATCATGTTGTCGCAACCGATTAACCTACCAAAATACATGCGGTCTATTGATTTTGCGAACCTTTATAATGAGGCAGCCGATAATGCGGGCACGAGCCGACCGTTCAGCGACGACGCCCTGCAGCGCATCCAAGATTACTTGGATGGGAAGATGACAACAGAAACCATCGCCAATCCGGCACCGGCAACAGACGCTTGGTTTGAATGGGGCAATGCCAATGCCAATAACGACTGGTTCGATATTCTTTATCGCGATGTGCAGTTGAGCCACCAGCATAACCTGGGGGTTTCGGGTGGTACGAAAACAACGAAATATTACGTTGGCTTGGGTTACAATAAACAAAACGGCATGTACGATTATACGACAGACGCTTATGATCGGTACAATGTACGGGCCAATTTATCGAGTGCCATCACATCATGGATGAGCTTTAATTTCAGGGGAGCTTTCTCGCGTGGAACGATAGATTCGCCAACGGCGGAAGGCAATTGGATGCAGGTACTGGCGGCGCGCAATTGGCCAACTGAACCGCTATATATGCCGAATGGCAGCTTTGCTGCGGAAAGCCGGATGGCCGGTTTCGTTAACGGTGGGCGTACCAAAACCACGACAGATAAAGCGGTTATTACCGGCGAATTGGTGGTAAACCCTTTGCCGGGTTGGAATATTACAGCTAACTATACGTACGATGGCGCGTATTATGAACTGGCAAAACATACCAAAACGGTTTATGTAACGCGACCCAGTGGTGCCGAACAGGCTTTGTATACACCTAACGCCTTTCAGCGGCAACATAATAAAAGCCAGCATTATACGGTGAATTTATTCAGCTCCTATGAGAAAGAATGGAATGGCCACTCGTTCCGTGGTTTATTGGGTTTTACGCAAGAGTTGTATGATAACCTGTCTATGAATGGCCTGAACTATTATTTGTATTCCAATGATATCCCAGCGCTTTCTTTGACCTACGGGGCATCGCCTACGTTGAGCGATAATGCTTCGCAGCTGGCTATTCGTGGTGGTTTTGGTCGGATAAACTATAATTACAAGGGAAAATACCTGGTTGAGTTTAACGGTCGGTACGATGGAACATCGCGCTTTTTGACCGATAGACGTTTTAAGTTTTATCCGGGTGTATCGGCCGCTTGGGTGCTGTCTAACGAATCGTTCTGGAAACCGGTAGAGCCGATTTTAAATGTTTTTAAATTCAGGGCATCTTATGGAAAATTGGGCGACCAGGGCTTCACAAGCAGTTATTATCCTTTTTATCCGTCGCTCAATACGGTTAGTCCAACGAGCAGCAATTTTTTGTTTGGAGGTGGGAGAGAGGCATATATCAGCCAGCCGCCATTGATCGATGCGTCGCTGACGTGGGTAACGGTTAAAACGCTCGATTTTGGGGCCGATATGGCGGCATTGAAGAACCGGCTCAACATATCGTTTGATTGGTATAAGCGTACGGCGGATGATTTTGTAGGCCCTGCTGAAGCCTTCCCGGCACTTTTGGGAACCTCGGCACCGGAGGTGAACAATACCGGAATGGTGACCAAAGGGATCGACTTGACGGTGGGTTGGAAAGATAAGATTGGCCAGGTGCAATATGGTGCCGATCTGGTGCTGAGCGATTACCAAAGTAAAGTGCTCCGATACCCCAATCCAACGGGCTTGAATACCACTTGGTATAAAGGCCAGAAGCTGGGCGATGTTTGGGGTTATGAAACGGTCGGCTTTTTTGGCTCGGATGAGGAAATTGCCAACGCACCCAAGCAAGATCTACTTTACAGTCGTTGGTCTGTGGGAGATATCCGTTATGCCGATCTCAATGGCGATGGGGTGATTAACTGGGGGAGTAATACCGTGGAAAATCCGGGCGACCGCCGGGTGATTGCCAATACGACACCGCGGTATGCATTCGGACTGAACCTAAACGCTGCCTACAAGCGGTTTGACCTGGCGGTTTTCTTACAGGGAGTGGGAAAGCGGGATGCTATCTTCTCTAATGCCAATGTGTGGGATGGCGCTTATTTCTGGGGAATTACCGGCGATTTGTATACCGGCATGCTCACTACCGAACAATACGACCGATGGACGCCCGAGAACCCGAATGGCTACTACCCTAAATTCTACATGGGGGGCGAAATGCGCAAAAACTCGCAACCGCAAACGCGTTATGTACAGAGTGCCGCTTACCTCCGCATAAAAAATGTGCAACTGGGTTATAGCTTGCCGGAAAATATACTGAGGGCCATCGACTGCCAGCGCTTACGGTTTTTTGTGAACATAGAAAACCTCACCACATTTACCAAGCTGCTCAAGACCATGGATCCGGAGTTTTCTACGACAGACGGTCGGGTTTACCCTTTGCAAAGGGTATGGGCCTTTGGGGTTAATATGACTTTTTAATGAACCATTTTTCGAATTCGAAGATATATACAGATGAAACGATATATATGTACTTGGGTAAGTCTGTTTGTTTTGCTGACTTCCTGCAACGATGATTTTTTAGAACGCTCGCCTTTGGTCGATATCAGCGATAGCGATTACTGGACTACGGTCAATGACTTGAGGTTGTATGTGAACAATTTTTATAATGACGATGGTTTATTGCCTTCACGCAGGGCATGGGGTACAGGCCCTTATACCATTGATGCGGGCGAAGGAAGCGATACCAACGTGCCTACCAACTACAATAGGAGAATGAATGGCGAGGCAACCTTGCCGTCTTCTGGCGGTGGCTGGTCGGCCAGCGACTGGGCACCTTTGCGCAATATCAACTATTTCATGGATCATTACCCGCAAGTGCAGGCTACTTCGGATGAGGTGCTGCCTTATGTGGGTGAAGCACTGTTTTTCAGGGCGGTTTTCTATTACGATAAGCTGCGTAAATTTGGCGATCTGCCTTGGGCGTCTACAACGGTAGCGACTAACTCGAATGTGCTTTTCGCAGAGCGTTTACCACGCAATCAAGTGGTTGATTCTATTTTATTGGATTTAGATCATGCCATTACTTACCTTCCTGCACGGGCAGGTGGAAGCTGGAGCGGTCGGATTACCAAAGAAGCAGCATTGGCTTTGCAGGCCCGTGTAGCGCTTTACGAGGGTACCTGGGAGAAATACCATGCTTTGAAAAATACGGCATTTAAGGTGGCAAATGCCGATGGTGAAAAGTTTATGGAGAAAGCGGCGGCGGCAGCTGGCGAGTTGATGCATATGGCCGAAACAAATGGCTATCCTGGGCTGGATAATGTGGGGGTGGAAAATGGCTATTGGCTGCTTTTTAACCAGAAAGATTACGCGGCCAGCAAAGAGGTGCTTTTTTGGCGCAAATACTCGGCTGCCGACCGGGTGACGCATACCTGGACACGCTATTCCATTAATGGCTCGGGAATGGGCTTGTCGAAAGATATGGTAGACTCTTACTTGTGCATAGATGGAAAGCCCATCAGTGCCAGCTCATATTACATGGGCGATCGTACACTGCAAGATGTGGTCAAGAACCGCGATCCGCGGTTGAATCAGACTATCCATGTAGACGATAACAAACACGTGAAATGGTATGCAACAGGCGAGTTTTTTACCACACCTGCTTTCGAAATCAATGGAGCAAATAATACATCAACCGGTTACCAGATCTATAAAGGGCACACCGGTGATTTTGCAGAATTCAATGCTTCGCAAAGCACACAGGGATATATCCATTTCCGTTATGCAGAGGTATTATTGATCTATGCAGAAGCGAAAGCCGAGCTGGGTACGCTGACACAAGGCGATATTGATAAAACGATTAATGCATTGCGCCAGCGAGTGGGCATGACGGGTGGTTTATTGCAGCTGGCTAATATTACACCCGACCCACATTGGGAATTCCCGACCTTATCGCCCATTTTGAATGAGATACGCCGGGAGCGGAAAATAGAGTTGGCTGCCGAATGGTACCGGGTAGATGATCTTTTCCGTTGGGCGGCAGCAGATGAACAAATTGTAGGAAAGAGACCTTTGGGCGCTTATAAAAAACAATGGGATAACTATCCGGGTGCCACGCCGCAGTTTCTAAAAGCGCTTGCTGCACTGCCGGTGAATGCGGATGGCTATATTGATCCTTTTCAGATTTATAGCGCCATGAGCAATGGCTATCAATTTAATCTGGGGCGCGATTACCTGCTGCCCATACCCACGAATGAGTTGACGCTGAACCCGAAGTTAAAACAAAACCCCGGTTGGTAATAGAAGATGGTTGAAGAAAAAAATGAAACAAATGAAATACTTACGTATATCTTTCGTAGCCCAATTGGCCATGATGATCGCTATTTCTATCATCGCTTGTTCTGATATTCCATTGACCCAAGCTGATACGGAGCAAGAAGCGCCAGTGGATGAAACACTGGGGACGGCTACCGATGATTTTCCCATTGCCATTGCCAATCAGGGTGCTGGTAAAATTCAAGTCTTTGATCCGCAGGTAAGCGATTGGAATAACAGTGCTTCGATTATTTGGTCGTGGTACCCCCATGCTTCCAATGGTTTTTCTGCTTCTACGCCCGGTTGGGGGGCACCTTCTGATGTGAAACTCCGGAATAGTGCTTTCTTTGGTACCCAGGTAATGGCGGTAGCCGATTCGCGAGGCTTCTGTGCGCTTATTCCATATCCAGCAGGCAACACCAAGTATTGGTCGGCCAATGTGGGCTTACCTGCTGCCGGACAAAATAATTTACATGCCATTGAATTGTTGCCCAATGGGAATACAGCGGTTGCTGCTTCCAATGGTAGCTACATTCGAGTATATACTTCATCGCAGGGGAGTAGCTCGACGACCTATGCGAGTTTTACCTTGAGCGATGCCCATGGGGTGTTGTGGGATCCGACGGAAAATGTACTCTGGGCGCTGGGTGGTTCGGTGCTCACTGCTTTAGAAATTGGCGGCACGGCTGCTGCACCGGTTATTGCCGAAAAAACCACTTATCGGGTATCATTGCCTACAGCAGGCGGACATGACCTCTATGCTTATTACGGAGATACCAATTTGCTGTGGGTAACGACGCATAGTGGCGTATATCAGTTCGATAAAACCACGAAGATGTTTACGCCCCTCAGCGGATCAGCTTTCGGCACGGCTGTGAAATCCATCGGCAACCAGCCCTCTGGCCAAATTATAGAGGCCAGACCATCTACTTGTACTGATGGATGGAACACCAATACCGTACTGTTTTATGCGCCAACGCTCTCCCGAACCATCACCGGAGCTTGTTTGTATAAAGCGCGTATATGGTGGAGTGATTATCAATAAATTTTAACATAAAATGATTGTTGGATAAATGGCCTGCTGGTGTTTCAGGTCATTTATCCGATATTATAAAAGAAGATCTAATGAAATATACCCCCTATAAAAATATAATGACGAGACTGCTCCTTGTTTGCTGTATCTGTTGCTTTGGGCTTTCCCAAGCACAAGAGCAAAGGGTTCCTGCACCAGCATTGAGCGAAGCGGATGCTTATACGTGGATATTACTACCCGATCCGCAAACCTATACCAAGTTTGGAAGAAACCAAGCGCTTTTTTCGAATATGATCGATTGGATAGTGGATCAAAAGCAAAAACTAAATATCCAGATGGTATTATGCACAGGCGATTTGGTAGAGCAGAATAACATCCTTGTACCCGATAGTATCAACGGCGATCAGCCGAGTCATGCACAATGGCAGTTTATTTCCAAAGCGTTTTATAAGCTGAATAAGCAGATACCATATATCCTCTGTACGGGGAATCATGATTATGGTATAAAAAGCTCCGAGAACAGGTATTCGCAATTCAATAGCTATTTTCCACCACAAATCAATCCGTTGAATAGGCAATTGCTGGTAGACATGTTTACCAATGCAGAAGGGGTAGAAACCTTGGAGAATGCGGCTTATGTTTGGAAAGATCCCGCTGGGCAACCGTTTTTGATTTTTTCGCTGGAGTTTGCTCCGCGGATGGAAGTGCTTGCCTGGGCAGATAGTGTAGCCAACATCCCTCAGTATAAAGATTACTTGGGGGTGGTGCTGACGCATAGCTACCTAAACTCGGATGGCGCACGCACCCATTTGGAAAACTATCCGTTGAAAAATGCGCACTACGGTAAAATTATTTGGGAGAAATTCGTTTCGCAAAGTCCACAAGTTCAGTTTGTATTTAGTGGCCATATTGCCAATAGCGATGAACATCGCGATCAGGTGGGCTATCGCTTGGATAAGAATGGCCGCGGTTTACCGGTACACCAAATGCTGTTCAATGCGCAACGTGAAGGCGGAGGTTGGCATGGAAACGGTGGTGATGGCTGGTTGCGTATATTGGAGTTTGTGCCCAGCCAACGGAAGGTAAAGGTGAAAACGTTTTCGCCTTTGTTCTTTATCTCGCCGTCGAGCCGATCGCTTGCGTGGCGGAGGGCTGCCTATGATGAATACGAAATGAAATATTAACCATACAGCATGTTTCTAAGAGATATCCATATGAAACTCGGTTGGATAACGGGTTTCGCTATGCTTTGCTGCGTGCAAAGCATCTGCGCACAAAACAGCATACCCAATAGCTCGGTGGTGCCCACGCCTAAGCATATGGTAGCTATTGGTCATTCGGTAGCGCATTTTACGCAATTCACCTATCATTTGGATGGGCAATTAGACAATCGCATGGTAGAGGTGTTTAAAGAAGAACTGGCCCTTTTAGGGTCGGTTCCTTTCACAAAGGCTGCACCGGAAAAAAAGGCCAATATACAATTTTTCTTAACAGACACCTTAACTGTTGAAGCATACGAGATTCGCATTGATAGTGGTATTCAAGTATATGTTGGAAGCGATCAAGCGCTGGCCTATGCGACGACTACATTGGTGCAGTTGGTAAGCGCCAAACGGCATGGTTTTGACTGGCCCCGGGTATGGATAAAGGATGAGCCGGCTTATGCTTACCGGGGGTTGATGATTGATTTGGGAAGGCAATGGCATGATGTGAATACATTGAAACAGGTGATTAAGCTCTGCCGCTTTTATAAAATTCCTTATTTGCAGCTACATTTGGCAGATGATCAGTTGTTTACTTTCCAATCGGAGACCTTTAAGAATTTGACAAAAGGCACCCATTACTATTCGAAAGAAACCTTGCAGCAGCTGGTGGATTATGCGGATAGCCAAGGTGTTACCTTGATACCTGAGTTGGATTTACCCGGTCATAGTACGGCAATGCGCCAGGCCATGCCGGAGCTTTTTGGGCCAGCATCATTGCGTGTGATTAATATAGCCCAAGAGGCAACTGTGCGGGCGGCAGAGTCACTTATTGCGGAACTGGCCGATATCTTCAAGAGCAGCCCTTATTTTCATATCGGGGGCGATGAAACGAATTTGGATGCGCTGGCGGCTCTGCCTGAAATGGCTAGTGTGCTTCGGCAAAAGGGTTTCGATGATGTGCACGATCTATTTCTGGATTTTATTGTCAGGATGCACCGGCAGGTAACCCGTACGGGCAAGAAAACGCTGATGTGGGAAAGTTTTGCCGGTACGGGCAGCCCGCGGGTGCAAATACCGAAAGATATACGGGTGATAGCCTGGGAAACCTTATACCAAAGGCCAGATGCGCTTTTGAGGCATGGGTATAACATCATCAATGCGAGTTGGAAACCGCTCTATCTGACGCCAAGGCAGCGTTGGTCTGCACGCCAGCTGTATGAAAATTGGAACCCCTATAAATGGGCCAACTGGTGGGATAAAGCACCTTCTTTTTCACCTATTCAACTTGAACCGAACGAGCGTGTGCTAGGTGCCCAGTTCTGCTCATGGGAACTGTCTGACTATATGGAAATTCCGGAACTCTGTGCTAGATTGCCATTTTTTTCGCAGCAGTTGTGGCGCGGAAACGCGGATGTGCCGTACCATGCATTATCGGACATGGTGGAGCAAAAGCATGACCGCATAAGCCGACTCCTTTTTCCTGCGTCTTTGCAGGTGGATGGGGTAGAGCCAAGTATTTATAAGGATTTGGTGCACACGAATCACGTTTTTATAGACTCAGTTATTTTGATAGCGAGGCCTCTGTATACAAGCGATTATCTGACCTATACAACCGATGGAACTGTTCCGCAGGCTAAGAGCCAGCTATTGCCCGATCGCCTAAGCATCCAAACGGATACGGATATAAAAATAGCACTATTTGATTCGAACGGTAAATGGAAAGGTTATTATCACAATGCTTTCAAAAAGGCTACTTGTATATTTAAAATAGATGGGCCTTATGGCTTGCCGGATGATACCAACGTGCAAGGCGATGTTTATATTCAATTTCAAGCACCACTCACCGTACATATAGAGGCGGCTAAAGATAGGGAAGTGGTATGCCGTAAGGTACAGGGAGATAAGCAGGCGGATTCCCTTTCATCTTGGGAGCCAGTTCGTGCGGTGCAGGTAGACGAACCTGGTGTTGTGGAGGTAAAAGTAGTGGGCGATAAAGAAGTGTACAGCTTGCATGTTTTACCAGAAAAATGAATCATCTGTATACGGTAATACGGATCTCGAAATAGTTTGCGTTCCGTAGAGATAACCTACTAATCACCAGTTACTGCCTATGAAAGCCTAGCTGCAACTGTTTCGGCTGCGATAACTGCTCCTTCCATATAGCCGGGGCAGGTAGTGGCTGTTTCTGTTGCGGCAAAGTGCACCCTTCCGTCCAGATAGCTTTGCTGCAATAAAGGGTGCCCATTGTATTGATGCGGCCTTTGAGTAACCTGGCTTCCAGCCGATATAAATTCATCGGTCCACAGTTTGTCGAAATAAGCAGTGGGTGAGGATGCCTGCTCGCCAAATAAATCGGTCAATTGGCGTAAAACCAATTCTTTTCTTACCTCTTGCGTGTAAGAAGCGGCACCGCTGTTCAGAAAACCGGTGAAACCAAATTGAGTTTCTTCCAAGTTGGTATGGTCGTACATTTCTGTAATGATCCCGGCATGGCTGTATAACATCCCCGAATAACCTGCTTCACGCCAAAAAGGTGTGTCATATTCCAATGTAAACTTAATAGCGCCTGCCATCCACGTTTGTACATCGGGTAGGATAGCCTGTAAGGTATCGGGTAAGGAAGGAGAAAATGCGATTTGCTTTGCTACCAACTGAGGGGGGATACAAATGATCGCCTGGTCGGCGTCCCAAGTTCTGCCATCGGCAGCTTGTAATAATAGACCGTTTTGGCTTGTCTGGATGGCGCTTATGGAAGTGTTTAATAAAAAGGTCTCGCTTGGTAAGGCTTGCGCCAAGGCATGGATCAATACCTGGGTGCCTCCGGCCAGTCGGTAAGACGGCATGTCTGCTTCGGGTACGAAAAACTTTTGGGCTGGTTCAAACGATTTCGTTTGGAATAGGGATATGCCTTTCGAAAATTGTGGATATGGCTGCAAGCCCAATGCTTCGACTAAAGCCAGTAAATGGGGGTGCATGTCTGAAAACCAGGTAGCACCCAGTTCCAAGGGGGTTCCTTTTGCTCCCTGGATGGTTTGTATCCTTCCGCCTAATCGGGAAGAGGCTTCCAGGACAGTAGGCTGGATGTTTTTTTTAGCCAGTAAGTAAGCCGTTGTCAAGCCGCTTAGTCCACCACCAATGATAAAAATCCGTTCTTTTAATTGCATTTCGACGTAAAGGTATTGATTTTAAAAATGCGAAATTCCCTTTTTGTACGCATATTCTTCGTGTACATATGAGAAAAAGAATGGTATTTATGCGCATGAGTAAGCCATAGACTGCCTAAATAGCGAATGTACCGTCTTGATTTTTGTAAATTAGCCACGCTTATTTGTAATTTATAGCAACATGGCGAAAGAAAAAGATTCGATCATCAACGAGTATCACCTGAACAGGCATCAGCCCGATAAACCGCAATTGGCCGTGCACGATCTGCATCGTTATATGCAACTAAATCGGGAGGACGCAACCAAACCACATATACATAGTTTTTATCAAATCATCTGGTTTAAGAAAGGAAAAGGGAAACATTTTGTAGATTTCAAAGCATACGATGTTTTTGATCATGCCATTTTTTTCGTAGCGAAGAATCAAGTCCACTATTTTGACGGGAATACGGAATATGCAGGTGTGCTAATTCACTTCAATGAAGCCTTCTTGATACAGAACGAGAATGAAATGGAATTTCTCTTAAAATGTAACCTGTTCAACAATCCTTACCAACAACCATCCTGCTGTATGGGGTCGGGTATGGAAGCTGTTTTAAATACGTATATCATGCAGATGAAACGAGAATTGGCCGGTGATGAAGCGTTTGGTAGAGAACAACTCTTGAGAAACTACCTGAAATCTTTTTTGATTCAGATCCAGCGTAGGAAAAATGAGCTTGAAAAATCAACGAACCGTTTACCTTCGGCATTGGACGAAAAAAGGGTGCAATTAATTAAGTTTATCAATCTGATCAATGAAAATTACCATAAAGGGTTTACCATAGCTGAATATGCCCAGCTGCTTCATGTGTCTACCCGGAGCTTATCTGATCTTACCCACCAGCTTTTGAACAAAACACCATCGCAGATGGTACAGGAACGCATGATATTGGAAGCACAGCGGCTACTGTTGTATTCCAACCTGAACATCAACCAGATTGGCTATCGCCTGGGTTTTGATGACGCCTCTTATTTTGTGAAGTATTTTAAGAAGCACATGCATATTTCTCCTTCGGAGTTCAGAAAGTCGGTTGCTTAAATCTACCATTCGTTTTCCTTTCTGCCCATTGTTTGAAGGGAGCGTAGTCATGACCTTTGCTGTATCATAAAAAATCAAAATGATGGCAAAAGCATATTTAGAAATTACACTAAAAATTGATGATGCAGATAGGGCAAATGCTGCCGATGTTTACAAGCAATATAAAGCACCCTTTTTGGAAACCATTCAAGGGGCTTTGTCTAAGGAGTTACTGATACATCCGGAAGACGTACAGGTACTGCACGGTTTTGATAACGTGGAGCATGCCCAAGAATACCTAATGAGTGATCTTTTTAACCGGGATGTAGTGTCCTCCCTGAAACCTTACTTAAAAGGAGCGCCTGATATCAAAATCTATCGTGTGTCATAATTTGTCCACAAGGACAGCTAAATGCGCACCAATCGGTGGGCTTTTCCTACTTTTGGGTAAAAATGGATGAAGATGAATTACACAGCATATAAACGATTATTGGACGAAATATTGAACGAACCCAATCCGGCAGCACCTTATGACGATGCGATGTATTTCAATTATACGAAATTGAACCGATCGCGGATGAACCGATGGGACAAGCAATTGGTGCTTGATGACCTGTTGGTTTCGGGGTTAAAGCAAATTGCTGCACCACAGCATTGGATCATTATTACCGAACCGTGGTGTGGCGATGCGGCTCATATTGTTCCGTTTCTGATCCAGATGGCAGAGCAAAACCAACTGATAACTTACGACCTGCAACTACGGGATCGGGAGCCTTTCTTGATTGAACATTACCTAACCCGGGGCACCCGAAGCATTCCTAAATTGATTGTGCGGAATGAAGCAGGTAACGATATTTTTGATTGGGGTCCACGACCCCAAGGTGCACAAGAATTGATGGACAGGATGAAGGCTGATAACGCCGATTTTGAAACCATTAAAATAGCCCTGCAAAATTGGTATAACCAAGATAAAGGCGCATCGCTTTGTAAAGAGCTGATGGTTTATTTTTAATAAACGGCTTCATTTAAAGGTGCGAACGTGTATCTTAAAATACTTGTATCTTTAGTTCATTATATCATGCCATGGAATCACTGGAGCAAATAGCGGCCTTTAAATCGTCGCCTGAATTATTGGAGAAGCTCTATCGCTATAGTATACACAAAGCGTACAAAGCAGGAAGCGTTATTCTAAATGAAAATGCGCATGTCCGTTCTATTCCCATTGTTACAAAAGGAACATTAAAGGTCATCCGGACAGAGGAAGATGGTAAGGAAATATTGTTGTATTACATCAAAGCAGGAGAAAGTTGCATCATGTCTTTTTTAGGTGGATTGCATAATGAAACCAGTAAGGTCAGGGCAGAAGTGGAAGATGATGCAGAAATACTCTTCTTACCCATAGAAAAGGTTTCGCTCTTTATCAAGGAATATCCGCAATGGCTGGACTATATTTTCCGTTTGTACCATAAGCGTTTTGAAGAACTGTTGGAAATGATTAATGCGATCACATTCAAAAAAGTGGACGAACGCTTGTTGGCCTTATTGCACAAAAAACAGGAACTGACAGGACAACCTACCTTGAACATCACACATGAGCAATTGGCCAACGAGCTGGGAACTGCCCGCGTAGTGGTTTCGCGTCTTTTAAAACAATTAGAAGAAAACGGAACCCTGTTGTTGGGTAGAAATAAAATTACCCTTATGTAACTAAAGTAACTGTACAGCTTTTTGAATTGGTGCAAATTTGTCGTATCAATTCAAAAATATATGTATATGGCTGGTTACTTGTCATCGGTTTTCATTGGTATCTCTTTAGGGCTGATTGGAGGCGGGGGAAGTATCTTGACGGTTCCGGTATTGGTGTATCTTTTTAACATAGATGCTGTTTTAGCCACAGCCTATTCGCTGTTTATCGTTGGTGCAACTGGTGTTGCGGGGTCGGTATCTTATATCAAAAAAGGCTTGGTAAACCTCAAAATGGCTGTTTTTTTTGGTATACCATCCATTGTAGCTGTTTTTTTCACAAGAACATATATTCTTCCGGCTATTCCATACGAAATTTTTGACTTTGGAAATTTTGTTATTACAAAGGACATATTCTTGATGTTGCTTTTTGCTATACTGATGATTTTTGCTTCTTACAGTATGATAAGAAAGAACAAACCAACTCATAATAAGCCTTTGAAGAAAGAAACGTTCGGTTATCATCTAATTTTCATACAGGGAATTTACATGGGTACCATTACGGGATTGATCGGTGCCGGTGGGGGCTTTCTTATTATTCCTGCACTGGTCAATCTGTTGAAATTACCAATGAAAACAGCCGTAGGCACTTCACTAATGATTATCTCCATCAATTCTTTACTGGGTTTTTTGTTTTCTTTATCACATATTTCCGTACAATGGGGCTTTTTATTGGGTATCGCTTTTATAGCTGTAATCGGTATACTAATCGGCAGCTTTCTGGCAACAAAATGGAGTGGTGCGAAGTTAAAACCGATTTTTGGTTGGTTCGTATTGGTGATGGGGTTATATATCATCTTCAACGAAATGTTATTGAAATAATTTAGTTCAGTAACTAAAGTAACGCAACAATAGGATAGAACTTCGGAAATTTGTAGGTGATCAACATCAAGTAAAATACATTAAATAAGGGAATATGTTTTTTCAGCACATTTATGATGAAAGTTTGGCACAGAGTAGCTATTTGCTTGGCTGCCAGGCTACGGGTGAAGCCATGATAATAGACGCCCAAAGGGATACAGATATATACCTGGAAATTGCAAAGCAAAACAATCTCCAGATCACGCATATTACCGAAACCCATATTCATGCCGATTTCCTCTGTGGTTCGCGCGAACTTGCTGCTATTACCGGAGCTGTTCTGTACCTTTCGGATGAAGGAGGTGAAGACTGGCAATATCAGTTCCCACACAAAGGATTGAAAAATGGAGATGTAATCAAGGTAGGCAATCTGACCTTAGAAGTGATGCATACCCCCGGGCATACTCCCGAAAGCATTAGCTTCTTACTGACCGACCACTCGGCAACGGATAAGCCCGTGATGGTATTTACTGGCGATTTTGTGTTCGTAGGAGATATTGGTCGCCCTGATTTATTGGAAAAAGCGGCAGGAATAATGGGCACAAAAGAAATGGGTGCCAAACAACTGTTCCAATCGTTGAAAAAGTTTGAAGCCCTATCTGAATATGTGCAGGTTTGGTCGGCACATGGAGCAGGATCTGCCTGTGGAAAGGCTTTAGGTGCGGTGCCAAGCTCTACGGTAGGTTATGAAAAAATCCGCAATTGGGCCTTGCAATATGGTGCAGATGAAAAGGGATTTATCGATAGCTTGTTAAAAGACCAACCCGAACCGCCAACATATTTCGCGATGATGAAACAGCTGAATAAGGTAAACCGCCCCTTGTTGATTGAAGTACCAAAACACCCGAAATTATCTAAAGAACAGTTTCTTTCGGCTTACAAAAAAGGTATTCAAGTGATTGATACCAGG
>Ga0180219_1001078_pt1 | contig 18932 bp, 15 predicted proteins | sample eDN3rd30CBELigMG_FD_151338 | JGI IMG/M metagenome (GOLD analysis project Ga0180219, IMG submission 151338) | Enriched Miracle-Growth compost microbial communities from Emeryville, California, USA - eDNA 3rd pass 30_C BE-Lig MG (version 2)... ...
GGCCTCGTCGAGGCCGTCGAAGCCGATCACTGCGACGTCGTCGGGGACGCGCCTGCCCGACTCCTGCAGCACACGCATAGCGCCCAGGGCCAGAGTGTCGTTGAGCCCGAAGACGGCGTCGAAGGTGACGCCCCGTGCGAGCAGCTCGCGCATCGAGTCGGCACCATTGGCGCGGTGCCAGAGCGTCGTATAGCCGATGATGTCGTCGTCGTACGCGATTCCCGCGGCATCGAGGGCTTCCCGATAGCCCTGCAGACGCAGGGCGGCCGACCCGACCACCTCGCCCTCGTGCGCGCCGACCACGGCGATGCGGCGGTGGCCGCCGGCGATGAGATACTCGGTCGCCGCCCGCGCCGCTGCCACGTTCTGCATCGTGACGTGGTCGGTGGGGCCTTCGAAGATGCGCTCGCCGAGCAGCACGACGGGGTAGGGGAGATCGAGCGCCGCGGCGTCTTCGGGTCCCATGCCGAGCGGACTGAAGATGAGGCCGTCGGTGAGCTTGAGACGTGGGCTGTGCAGCAGGTCGAGCTCGCGCGTGCGGTCGGCGCCGGTCTGCTCGACGAGCACGACGACGCCGGCTGCCTCGGCCTCTTGGATCACCTGGGCGGCGAGTTCGCCGAAGTACGCCAGGCTCAGGTCGGGCAGCGCCAGGGCGATGGCGCCGGTGCGGCCCGAGCGCAGGCCGCGGGCGGTGAGATTCGGCGTGTACTGCAGTTCGGCGATCGCTGCTTCGACCTTCTCGCGCGTCGCGTCGCGGATGTGCGGGTAGTCGTTGATGACGTTCGAGACGGTCTTGATCGACACACCCGCCAAGCGGGCGACGTCATGCAGCGTCGCGGCCATCGTGTCCCCCCGCCTGCAACTCTATAACGTTGTATGGTCGCGCCCCGGTCGCGGTGCGACGGCCTGCGGCAGGTCGCAGACCGAACGACACGCACGAGTAGGCTGATCGCGGCAGGGGGTGGGATGCGCGCAACTCTCAAGGACGTCGCGGCGCGGGCGGACGTGTCGGCGAAGACCGTCTCGAACGTGATCAACGGCAGTGCGGTCGTCCGTCCTGAGACGCGTGAGCGCGTCGAGGCGGCGCTGGCCGAACTCGACTACGTGCCCAACCTCAGCGCGCGCGGTCTGCGAAACGGACGCTCGGGCGTGATCGCCCTGGCGCTGCCCGACCTGGCCACGGCGTACTCGGCCGAGATGGCGCACGCATTCGTCGAGGCCGCCCACGAGCGCGGATGGGCCGTGCAGATCGAAGAGACCGGCGCGCGCCCCGATCGTGAGGCGACGTTGCTCTCGCGCGCCCGCGCGCGCATGGTCGACGGGGTGGTGCTCAATCCGACCGTTGCCGACGAGTTCGAACTGCCCGACGATCCGCAGCAGCGTCCGCCGGCGGTGCTCATCGGCGAGGTACCGCAGAATCAGCTCGACCAGGTCGTCGTCGATCCCGACGGCGCGGCGTACGACATGACGACGCTGCTGGTGCAGTCGGGGCATCGGCGCATCGCGGTCGTGGGTGCCGCCGAAGTGACGAACACGTTCACGTCGGTTCTGCGCACGCGCGGGTACCGGCGCGCGCTGGCCGACGCGGAGATCGATCTCGACCCGCGGCTCGAGATCGCCTGCGATGAGTGGACGGCACGCGGCGGCGCGCTCACGGTGGCGGCCTTCCTCGACCGCGAACCACTGCCCGACGCGTTCTTCTGCTTCACCGACACGCTCGCGATCGGAGTGCTGAGCGAACTCTGGCGCCGCGGCATCCACGTTCCCGATGATGTGTCGGTCGCCGGCTTCGACGATGTCGCGCACGGTGAGTTCGCGGCCCCGCCGCTGACCACCGTGTCGTTCGACAAACGCGCGTTCGCCGACGAGGCGCTCGAGCTGCTGGCGCGGCGCATCGCCGACCGGGCGGCGCCGGCGCGGTCGGTGACGGTGCCGTACCGGCTCGTGCGGCGCGAGAGCACCCGGTCGCGCTGACGGGTCAGGCGGCTGGGTGCTCTCGGGCGCGGATCAGCCCTTCAGGCCGCTGCCGGTGACGCCCTCGACGATCTGCCGCTGGAAGATCAGGTACAGGATCACCAGCGGCAGCGCTGCGAGGATCGCGCCGGCCTGGATGTCGGCGTAGCGCTGCCCGAAGCTGCCCTGCACGGTCGCCAGTCCCACCGGGATCGTCATCAGGTCGGGGTTCGACAGCACGAACAGCGGCAGCAGCAGGTTGTTCCATACCCCCACGAACGTGAGGATCGTGACGGCCGCTATCACCGGGCGCGACAGCGGCATGACGACCGACCAGTAGATGCGCCACTGGCTGGCACCGTCGATGCGTGCGGCCTCTTCGAGCTCGCGGGGGATGCCGTCGAAGAACTGCTTGAAGATGAACACCGCGATCACCGCCGGCACCTGCGGGAAGATCACCGACCAGTAGGTGTTGAGCAGGTTCATCCAGTTCAGCAGCTGGAAGATCGGGACGATCAGCACCTGGGTGGGGATCATGATCCCGAGGATGATCAGCAACAGCACGAGGTTCGAGCCGCGAAAGCGCAGCCGCGACAGGGCGAATGCGGCCATCGACGCGAACAGCACCGTGAGTACCGCGGTGAGCACGGAGGTGATGGCGCTGGCGGTGTACCAGTTCCAAATGTCGTTCTGCCCGAGCAGCGTCGAGTACGAGTAGAGCGTCAGGTTCCAGTTCTTCAGGATCTCGCTCGCACCGGTCGCGGCCACGCCGTTGTCGGTGAGCGAGGTCTTCAGTGCGAACAGGCTGGGGATGAGCCAGATGATCGCGAAGACGACGAGCACGATGCCCGCGACGATGTTGAAGGTGCGCGAGTCGACGGGCCGATGCGGGTGCCGGGACGGCGCCGCGGAGGAGATGGGGGACGCCGTGCGGCGTCGTGCGGTGACCGTGGTCATCTCAGAACTCCTTCCGGGCTGCGGCGCGGTCGGCGACCTGCCGGATCACCGCGATCACGATGATGACGATGAACAGCAAGACGCTGGCGGCGCTCGCGGCCCCGACGCGGTTGTCGGTGAACGCGGTGCCGGTGATCAGCTGCAGCGAGACCTGCGTGGAGATGCCCGGGCCCCCGCCGGTCATCAGGTACACCTGGTCGAAGATCTTCAGACTCGCGATGATCTGCAGCAGCAGCACGAGCGTCGTCGTGCGGCTGAGCATGGGGACGGTGATGCTCCAGATCTGCTGCCACGGAGTGGCGCCGTCGACGGCGGCCGCCTCGTACAGCTCACGCGGGATCTCCTGCAGACCCGCCAGGTACAGCACGTAGTTGAAGCCGAGCGTCCACCACAGGGTCGCTATCGCGATGCCGATCATCGCCGTGTTCGGGCTGGAGAGCACGCCCGCACCCGGGGTCATGCCCAGGGCCTGCTGCACGAGGGCCCACAGTCCGGTGGACGGGGTGAAGATGAACACCCAGATCAGCGAGATCGTCGCCGACGGCAGGATGAACGGCAGGAAGAACGCGAGACGGTAGAACCACTGCGCGTGGCGCATGCGGTTGGTCAGCACCGCGAACACGAACGCGACGACCACGAGGGGCGGGGTCGTGTAGATCGTGAACTGCAGGGTGTGCCACAGCGAGCTCCAGAAGTCGGCACGAGTGAGCATCTCGGCATAGTTCGCGAACCCCGCGAACGAGCCGAGGCCCGTGCGCACCGTCGAGGTGTTGAAGAAGCTCATGACGAACATGTAGATGGTCGGCCCCAGCAGGAACGCCAGGTAGAAGATGCCGAACGGGGCGATGAACAGCCAGGCCGATCGCGTGTCGCGGGTCGCGCGCGGATGTGCGGCGAAGCGACTGCGCCCGCTCGACGGCACGATGAGAGTTGTGGTGGTCACGTCGTTGTCCCTCCAGAGTCGAAGTCAGAGCGGGCTCGGGGTGTTCAGGTACACCCGCAGCTGGGTCTTGATGGCGGCCAGAGCCTGCGCCGGGGAGCTGGCGAGCTGCTGGACGAGGCCGAGCTGGGCGCCGACGATGCCCTCGAACGTCGAGCCCGACCCGCCGTACCAGGCGGCGTCGTCGTAGACGGCATGCTCGGCCGCCGACGCGTACTGCGACTGCGGGCGCAGGGCCTTGTACTCGGCGCTCTCGGCGACCGGCAGGAACGCCGGCACATGGCCGCCCTTGGCCCAGGTCATCGACTGGTCGAGCATCGCCTTGATGAACTTCATCGCCTGCAGACGCTGTTCGTCGGAGCGGTTCTTGCGCGGCAGGACGAACGTGTGGGAGTCGGCCTGCGACGCCGGCGTGTCGTACAGCGTCGGCAGTGGCACGATGCCGAACTCGAATCCCTTGACCGACTGGGCGGTGGTGATCTCCCATTCGCCCTCGAGGTAGAGGCCTGCCTTGCCGGTGAACAGATACGACTCGGCCGTCGCGTAGTCGAGCGCCTTGTTGACCCATCCCTGCTTCACCCACTTCTGCAGGCGGTCGTTGACGTCCGCGAAGATGTCTTCGTCGACGGTCAGCCGGGCCCCGTTGTCGGAGAGGAACGGGGAGGCGCCTTTGTGCTGGTTGTAGAACGTCCAGAACACGCGCCAGGGGGTGGCGGTCTCGCCGCCGACGTTGGCGATGGTCATCGCAGGGCCACCGGTCACCTTGCTGATGGCGGCCATTGCGGCCTCGAAGGCGTCCATGTCGTCGAGCGACACGAGGTTGCCCGAGCCGTCGAGCAGGCCCGCCTTCTTGCACACCTCGGAGTTGAAGAACATCACGAGCGGGTGGGTGTCGAGCGGCATGGCGATGTTCTTGCCGTCGCTGACCTGCGCCTGCCACGGGCGTTCGTTGAAGTCCGACGAGCTGAGCCCGACCGACGCGAGATCGGCCTCGGTGATCGGCTCGAGCAATCCGCCGTCCCACAGCGGCTTCGCGCGCGTGAGGTGCGCGACGGCGACGTCGGGTGGCCGGTTGCCCACCGTGGCCAGCGTGAGCTTCGTGTAATAGGGGTTGCCCCACGCGAAGGTCGTCGCCTGCAGCGAGTTCGGGCCGTAGATCTTGCGGTACCCGTCTTCCATCGCCTCCATGCGGGTCCCGTCCCCGCCGCCGAAGAGATTCCAGTAGACGAGTGTCTCGGGCGAGAGTTTCGTGCCGAAGAGTCCCGCACTCACCGGTGACGAGCAGCCGGCGAGCAGGGGGACGGCTGCGGCACCGACGGCCGCGGTCAGAAACCCACGGCGAGAGAGCGTTCCGGTTCTGTGGTCCATAGCGATCGAAGACCTCCTCGTCGACGATGAGCAGCGGCGCATTTCAACGTGGTAAAGCTAGCACCGGGCTCGCCGGGTGTAAACGGTCGCGCATCCCCGCGTGTCGCTCGCGCGCCCCTGGTGCGCGTCAATTCAACGATGTAATAATGTCTGCCATGACTCGCGCAACTGTCATTCTCGACCGTGATTTCACCGTGGGCCCCGTGCCTCGTCGCCTGTTCGGCTCGTTCGTCGAGCACATGGGGCGGTGCGTGTACACGGGCATCTACGAGCCCGGTCACCCCACCGCCGACGAGAACGGCTATCGGCAGGACGTGCTGGAACTGGTCGCCGAGATGGGCGTGAGCGTCGTGCGCTACCCCGGCGGCAACTTCGTGTCGGGCTACGACTGGGAAGACGGCGTCGGGCCCGCGGCATCCCGCCCCCGTCGTCTCGACGGCGCATGGCACACCGTCGAGACGAACGCGTTCGGTCTGCACGAGTTCGTGGGCTGGGCGCGCAAGGCCGGGGTCGAGGTCATGGAGGCCGTCAACCTCGGCACCCGCGGGGTCGACGACGCGCGGCGCCTTGTCGAATACGCGAACCACCCCGGTGGCACCGAGCTGAGCGACCGACGCCGCGACAACGGCTCGGAAGAGCCGTTCGGCATCACCCTGTGGTGCCTGGGCAACGAGATGGACGGGCCCTGGCAGATCGGGCACAAGACCGCCGATGAATACGGGCGGCTCGCGCTCGAGGCCGGCAAGGCCATGCGCCTGGTCGACCCGTCGATCGAGCTCGTCGTGTGCGGGAGCTCGGGCAGCGGCATGCCCACCTTCGGCGAATGGGAGCGCATCGTCCTCGAGCACACGTACGACGTCGCCGACTACATCTCGCTGCACGCGTACTACGAGGAGAAGGACGGGGATGCCGCGAGCTTCCTCGCCTCGGCAGTCGACATGGACCACTTCATCGAGTCGGTCGTGGCCACCGCCGATGCCGTGCGCGCGCAGCGCAAGGCGACCAAGCACATCAATCTCTCGTTCGACGAGTGGAACGTCTGGTACCAGACCGCGCGGGAGGGCGACGATCTTCCCGCCGCCATCGAGGCGAGTGGCGTGTGGCGCGAGCACCCGCGCATCATCGAAGACGAGTACAGCGTCACCGACGCGGTCGTGGTCGGCACGCTGCTGCACTCGCTGCTGCGGCACGGCGACCGCGTGGCGATCGCCAATCAGGCGCAGCTCGTGAACGTGATAGCGCCGATCCGCAGTGAAGAGGGCGGGCCCGCGTGGCGGCAGTCGATCTTCTGGCCGTTCGCGCGCATGTCGGCGTTCGCACGTGGCGAGATCCTGCAGGCACGCACGTCGTCCGACACCTACGAGACGGCGCGGTTCGGCGACGTGGACGTCGTGGACGCGAGTGCGACGTGGGATGCCGAGGCTGGCCGCATCGCCGTGTTCGCCGCCAATCGCGGGCTCGACGAGGATGCCTCGGTCAGCGTCGCGCTGCGCGGCTTCGCGCCGACCGGTGTCGCGCAGGCCGAGGTGCTGACGATTCCGGAAGGGGCCGATCGCTTCGCGAGCAACACCGAGGCCGACGCCGACCGGGTCGGCCTGGTATCGCTGGATGGCGCGACGATCGACGGCGATGTGCTGACGTTCACGCTGCCGCCGCTGTCGTGGGGATGGGTGCTCGTCGAGGCGTCGGCGCGCTGAGCGCGCGGCGCGGAGCACGCGCGATGGGAGGATGAGGGCGTGAACGAGCAGATGAACTGGGCCGGCAACCACCGCTACCGTGCAACGCGCTTCGCCGAGCCGGGCAGCGTCGACGCCCTCGCATCGCTGATCATCGGCTCGCCCGCGGTGCGGGTCATCGGCAGCCGGCACTCGTTCAACGACATCGCCGACAGCGACGATCTGCTCATCAGCACGGCTTCGCTGCCGACGTCGATCGAGATCGATGCCGATGCGCGCACCGTGATCGTGGGTGGGGGAGTGCGGTACGGCGATCTCGCTCTCGCGCTGCAGGAGCAGGGCTGGGCGCTGCACAACCTCGCGTCACTGCCGCACATCTCGGTCGCCGGTGCCGTGGCCACCGCCACGCACGGGTCGGGCGACCGCAACGGGAATCTGGCGACCGCGGTCCGCGGCATCCACTTCCTCTCCGGCGCCGGCGAGGCCGTCGAACTGCACCGCGGCGACCCCGGCTTCGACGGCGCCGTGGTCGCTCTGGGCGCGCTGGGCGTCGTCACGTCGCTGACCCTCGACGTCGTGCCGACGTTCGGGGTGCGGCAGCGTCTGTTCTCGGGATTGGGGTGGGATGCCGCCACCGCCCGCTTCGATGAGATCTTCGCCTCGGCCTACAGCGTCTCACTCTTCACACTCTGGGATGAGCCGACCGTCTCGCTCGCGTGGATCAAGGAGCGGGCCGACGAGCCCTCACGGGTGGGAGAGGACTTCTTCGGCGCGGTCGCCGAGGGCGCCCCGCGGCACATGATCGCAGGCATGGACGTGCGCAACGTCACCGAGCAGCTGGGCGTGGACGGGCCCTGGAGCGAGCGGCTCGCGCACTTCCGCTACGCCTTCACGCCGTCGGCCGGCGCCGAGATCCAGTCGGAGTACCTCGTGCCCCGTGCGCGGGCCGTCGAGGCGATCGAGGCGGTGCGCCTGCTCGGCCCGCGGCTGCGCGATCTGCTGCAGATCAGCGAGATCCGGTCGGTGGCCGCCGACGGCCTGTGGCTTTCGACCGCGTACGGTGCCGACGTGATCGGGCTGCACTTCACCTGGGCGCGCGACAACGAGGGCGTGGCGGCCGTGCTGCCCGCGCTCGAAGAGGTGCTGTATCCGCTGGGCGCCCGCCCGCACTGGGGCAAGGTGTTCTCGGGCCTCGACGCGCCGGCGATGTACCCGCGGCTGGGCGACTTCCGCGCGCTCGCCGATCAGTACGACCCCGACGGGCGCTTCCGCAATGAGTTCGTGCGCCGCGTGCTCGGCTAGCCGACCTCATCCCGCCACGAGAACCGCGGTTCGTATCCCAGCAGCCGGCGCGCCTTGGCGATCGACAGCAGCGTGTCGTGCTCGCCGATCGGCTCGTGTCGCGGCACGTCGGGGAAGACGGCGTCGAGCAGCTCGGCATTCGTGCGCGACATGACAGTGTCTGCGGCGGCGATGATGAACTGGTCGAATCCCGGCGGCGCCTCCTCGAGTGCACGCTGCACGGCCTGCGCCCCGTCGCGCGCGTCGATGTAGCCCCAGAGGTTCCACTTGCGCAGCATCGGGTCGTCGTCGAACGCGGGGAAGGCCGCGTAGTCCTCGGGCCACATCACGTTCGAGAAGCGCAGCGCCGTGATCGACAGCTCGGGGTGCCAGCGCACGAGCTCGGTGGCCATCCGCTCCTCGAGCACCTTCACCAGCGAGTACACCGACTCGGGGCGCGGCGGATACTCCTCGTCGACCGGCACGTACGGGGGCGGCGCGTCGAAGGGCAGGCCGAGCACGGTCTCGCTCGACGCGTAGACGATGCGACGGATGCCGAGCCTTGTCGCCGCCCAGAACGCGTTGAACGTCGCGACCATGTTGTTGTGGAACGTCGCGACGTCGCTGCGGATCCCCGGCGCCGGAATCGCTGCCAGATGCACGAGCGCGTCGACGCCGTCATGCCGGTCGCCGACGGCGGTGAGTGCATCGACGACCTGCCCGTAGTCGGTGAGCTGCACCTCGACGAAATCGGGGCCGCGGGTGCCCGCGGCATCCATCCCGATCACCTCGTGGCCTGCCGCGCGCAGCTCGCGCGCGACGACCGAACCGAGCTTGCCTGATGAACCCGTGACAGCGATGCGCATGATGTCAGTCTTCACCTCTCAGGCGGTCGGAATCCACACCCGCATCGTCGACGGGCCCCGGTTGCCCCACGAGTGATACGGCACGAGCGGCACCTCCACGGGAGACGTGGATGCCGCGGCCGCCGCGCCTGCGTAGGGCCAGGCGTCGTCGCGCTCGGCCCGTCTCACGACGGGCAGCCACACGCGGCCGTCACGCGCGACCGGTTCGGGCAATGCGACGGCATCGGCCACATCGTCGAATCCGGCGAGGTCGACGGACTCGAGCGCGAAGACCTCGGGGCCTCGCTCGACGGCCACGCAGCCGCGCGCGGCATCGATGCGCGGGTCGGGCCGCGTAATGCGCGGGGCGACGGGGAGGGTCAGTTCGACAACGTCGCCGCGGCGGAACGCGCGCCGGATGCGGTGCACACCGGGGGCCGCAGCATCCACCTCTCCCGCCACCTGTACCGTGGCGCCCTCGGCCCATGCGGGGACGCGCAGCGCCAGCTCGAACTCCGCGTCGGCGCCGACCTCGACGCGTACACGCCCGTCGGCGGGGTACGCGGTCTGCACCTCAAGCGCGATCTCGGCGCCCGACGGCAGCGTGGTGCGGATCGTGCACGGCGCGTACTGATGCAGTTGGATGCCGTCATCGGTCGCCGTCGCGACGTATGTGTCGAGGCTGGCCAGGGTGCGGGCGACGTTCGGCGGGCAGCACGAGACCTCGAACCAGGGTGCGCGCAGCGACGACGATGCGCGCGGGGACGTCGCATCGGGGTCGGGGACAGCACCCGGAACGCGCTGGTGCAGCGGGTTCGCGTAGAAGAAGGCGCAACCGTCGTCGGAGGGCGACGTGGCCACGACGTTGTAGAGAGTGCGCTCGACGAGATCCGCGTAGCGAGGGTCGGCGGTGGCCAGCAGCAACCGCCACGAGAACATGATCGAGCCCACGCTCGCGCACGTCTCGGAGTAGGCGCGGTCGTTCGGCAGCTCCCAGTCCTCTCCGAAGGCCTCGTCCTGATGGTGCGAGCCCTGCCCGCCGGTGAGGTACGTGCGGCGGGCGACGGTCGTCTCCCACTGCGTGCGCAGTGCGTCGAGCAGCTCGGCGTCGTTCCTCTCGGCCGCCACGTCGACGGCGCCGGCCGACAGATAGTTCGCGCGCACCGCATGACCGCGCAGCACCGTGGCCTCGCGGACGGGCAGGTCGTCCTGGAAGTAGCCGCGGCCCCACTCGATGTCGCCGAGCACGCCGTGCCCGCGCCGTTCGACGAACAGGGCCGCCTGGTCGATGTAGGCGGGCTCGTCGAGCGCGCGGCCGAGCTCGACGAGCGCCACCTCGACCTCGGGGTGCCCGCACACGCCCTGGTTTCCGTCGGGCCCGAACGTCGCACGGATCAGGTCGGCGGCGCGGCGCGCGACCTCGACGAGACCGTCGTCGGCGCCCGGGGCGGTGCGGTGCCGGGCGACCGCCGCCTGGAACAGGTGTCCGAGGCAGTACAGCTCATGTCCCCAGGCCAGGTCCGACCAACGCGGGGGCTGGCCGGCGCGGCCGAAGGCGGTGTTCAGGTAGCCGTCGGGCTCCTGCGCGGCGGCGACCCGCGCGACGGTGGCGCGCAGGCGCTGTTCGAGATCGGCGTCGCCGGTGCGGCCGATCTCCCACGCCAGTGCCTCGAGGTACTTGTACACCTCGGAGTCGGCGAACTCGCGCCCGCGGCGCCCCTCGGGCAGCCGTTTCTGCGCGGCGAGGTCGAAGTTGGGCAGCCAGCCCTCCGATTCGAGGCGTGCGCCGATGTGCGCGAGCGTGCCGCGGGCGTTGACCTGCTGGCGCTGCGCCCAGAATCCACCGGTGATGTGCACCTCGGCCTGGCCGAGCGGGCGCAGCGTGCTGGTGGAGGGAACGACGGGAGAAGCAGGCATGGTCATCCTTTGAAGGCGCCCGACATGAAGCCGCGCACGTAGTGACGTTGGAGGAGGAGGAAGAGAAGGATGCACGGCAGCGCCAGCACGACCACGCCGGCCTCGGTGGCGCCGTAGTCGATCACCCCCTGCACCTGCACGCGCAGGTTCGCGACGGCCAGGGGCAGCGTCATCCGGTTCGTGTCGGTGATGAGGATCAGCGGGGCCATGAAGTCGTTCCACGCCGCCAGGAACGCGAACAGCCCGACGGTGACGAGGCCCGGCTTGACCGCCGGCAGCAGCACCCGGCGCAGGGCGCCGAAGGTCGAGCAGCCGTCGACCATCGCCGCCTCGTCGAGCTCGCGGGGGATCGACTCGAACGAGATGCGCATCATGAACGTCGAGAACGGCAGCTGGAACATCGTCAACACGATCGCGACGCCCACGAGCGAGTTCGACAGGCCCACGGCGTTGAGGATCACGTAGAGCGGGATCAGCAGCGTCGCGTACGGCACCATGAGGATCGCCAGGGTGACGAGGAACAGCATGTTCTTGCCGGGGAACGCGAAGCGTGCGAACGCGTAGCCGCCCAGCAGTGACACCACGAGCGTCAGCAGCACCGTCAGCAGCGAGACGAACAGCGAGTTGAACAGGTACACCCAGATGCCCGCTTGGTAGTGCGCGAGCGCGGCGTAGTTGCCCAGGCCCCAGCCGTCGACCTGGCTGGTGCCGGCCTTGGGCGCGACCGACGAGATCGCGGTCCAGATCAGCGGGTAGAGGAAGATGATCGCGAGCGCCGTCGTCAGCACCCAGAAGGGCATGCCGGCGGCGATCCGGGCACCGGTCGATCGGGTCGGGCGTTGGTGCGGCCCATCGACGCGCAGCACGTCGGTGGCGGTGAAACTCTGCGTGGCCATGGTTCAGCTCTCGTCGGGGCGGCGGAACGCGCGCAACTGGAAGATGTTGATCACGATGAGGGCGACCAGCACGATGACCGACAACGCGGCAGCGACGCCGAGGTCGTTTTGCCCCTGGAACGCGACGTTGTAGATCAGCTGCACGACCGTCATCGTGCTGTTGTCGGGCCCGCCCTTGGTGAGGATGTAGAACTGCTCGAACGCCAACAGCGACCCGGTGACGCACATCACGGTGGTCAGGGCGAAGGTCGGGCGCAGCAGCGGCACGGTGATGTCGCGAAAGGTCTGCCACCGGCTCGCGCCGTCGATGCGGGCGGCCTCATACACGTCGTCGGGGATGCCCTGCAGGCCGACCAGCATGAGCAGCATGTAGAACCCTGCGTAGCGCCAGACGATGAGGAACACCGTGGAGAACAGGGCGCCCTGCGGACTGCCGAGGAACGTGAAGCCCCAGTCCTTCATCAGGTCGGCGAAGGGACCCGCGTACGGCGAGTAGATGACGTAGAAGAGGAGGGATGCCGAAGCCAGGCCCAATGCGCTCGGAATGAGGAACGCGGTGCGCATCAGCGACTTCCACCGCGTCGACTCCTGGACGAGCAGCGCGAGGCCCAGCCCCAGGCCGATCAGCAGCACGGTCGTGATGACGGTGTAGGTGATCGTGAAGCCGATCGAGTTCCAGAACAGGCGGTGAGTGGCGGCATTGACGTAGTTGTCGGGCAGGTTCACCCCCTGGTTGCCGCCGAGCAGCGGCCAGTCAGAGCCCGACATCTGCAGCACGAGCAACAGCGGCAGGATGAAGACGAAGAGGACGAAGGCGGCGGTGGGAGTGGCGTAGCCCCAGCCGCGCCATGCGTCGCGCCGGGCGCGGGGGGACCGCCTGCGTCGCAGCGGAGGAGATGCGGTGATGGTCATGGGAATCCTCGGAATCGGTGAAGCGGAAGGAGACGGGGGCGGGATGGCGCGGCATCCCGCCCCCTCATGTCTCACTGCTGCAGGATCTGCGTGATCGCGTCGTTGTCGGCGTCGACCGTGCCCTTGTCATTCAGCACCGCATTGCGGACGAGGGTGACCCACGGGCTGCCCGGCGCGTTGAACGCCTGCTGGAAGTTGAGCGCGACCGGTGTGTCACCCTCGCCTGCGACCTTGTTGATCGTGACCAGGCGCGGGTCCTTCGTCGCGTACTCGTTCTCGGCGAGGTCGGAGCGTGAGACGACGTCGTGGTCCTTGGCCAGCACGCCGACCTGGGCGTCTTCCGACATCATCCAGGAGAGGAAGTTCCACGCCTGTGCGGCGTTCTTCGAGTCCTTCGAGATGCCGATGCCGTCGCCGCCGACGAAGGTCGACGAGCCGCCGTTGGGGCCGGGGATACCCGCGACACCCGCGTCGAACGGCGTGGACGAGAGCAGCGTGGCGGGGTAGAACATGAGCCCGACCTTGCCTTCGGTGAAGCCTGCGGTCCAGGTCGCGCCTGACTCGTCCTTCGAGCTGGGCAGCACGGCGCCGGACTTCCACAGGTCGGCCCACGTCGAGTACACGGCCTTGGCGGTGTCACTGTTCATCAGGGACTTCGTGCCGTCGTCGTTCATCACCTGCTTGCCGTCGGCCCAGACGCTCGGGAACCAGGTGAACACGAGGCATCCACCGCAGTTCAGGCCCGTCGCGGTGCCGTAGACGCCGTCCTTGCCGAGGGCCTGGATCTTCTTGGCGTCGGCGGCGAACTCGGCGAGGTTCGCGGGGGGAGTGTCGGGGTCGAGACCGGCCTCGGTGAACAGTTCCTTGTTCCAGAACATCATCGACAGGTCGAGCACGAACGGCAGCACGTGCTCCTTGCCCTCATAGGTGCCGGCGGCGAGGTGCCCCTTGTTGATGGTGTCCTTGTACGAAAGGCCGTCGATCTGCTTCGAGATGTCTTGGAAGAGCCCCTGCTTCGCCCAGTTCGGCACGTAGACGATGTCGGCGGCGAACAGGTCGGGCAGACCGCCGGAGCCGGCTGCAGCGCCCACCTTGGCGACGTAGTCGTCGTTGGGAACGACGGTGAGCTCGACCTGGTTCTTGTGGGTCTTGTTGTACTCGGCGACCAGAAGCTTCGCCTGCTTCTCCAGGGGCGCGCGCGTCCACAGGGTGAGGCTCGTGCCGTCGTCGGTCCCGTTGGCGGGGATCGACGCGGCGGGCGCTGCGCTGTTTCCGCCGCCGGAACAGGCGGCGAGGCTCACCATGAGCGCGCCGGCCGCCAGAACGGCGATCGCGGAGCGCCGGTGGCGTCCGATTCGGGTCATTGCTTTCTCCTCTTGCTCGACAGTGAGCGGAAGCAGACCGGCCTCATCGACCCGGTGCTGACCGCGGGGGTGGATTTCGAAATTACCGAAACCCATTTCGAGAAGGTATCGTCGGCGGAGTCGGACTGTCAAGAGGATCGTCCGATAACGTTTCCGTAACCGGAGGTGACATGCGGGCAGAGACGGGATCGCGGACGGCCACGCTCAGCGACGTCGCGGTGCGCGCGGGGGTGTCGATCGCGACCGCGTCGAAGGCCATGAACGGCCGCAGTGATGTGGCAGCCGCCACACGTACCCGCGTACTGGCTGCCGCCGAAGAGCTGAGCTTCACCCCCAACGCGATGGCGCGCGGGCTCTTGGCCGGGCGCACCGGCACCGTGGGTCTGCTCACCAGCGACCTCGAAGGCCGCTTCGTCATCCCGATCCTGATGGGCGCCGAAGACGCGTTCGGCGCCGGGCAGGTCAACGTCTTCCTCTGCGACGCGCGCGGCGACGCGATCCGCGAGCAGCATCACCTCAAGGCGCTGCTCAGTCGCCGCGTCGACGGCATCATCGTCGTGGGACGGCAGACCGACCCGCGGCCGTCGCTGGGCGAGGACGTTCCGGTGCCCGTCGTGTATGCGTACGCGCCGTCGGACGACCCGCGCGACATCTCACTCACCCCCGACAATGTCACCGGCGGGCGCATGGCTGTCGAGCACCTCATCGCGTGCGGGCGCTCGCGCGTCGCACACATCAGCGGTGATCCCTCCTACGCCGCGGCGCAGGATCGCCTGACCGGTGCGCGCGAAGCGCTGCGCGACGCCGGGCTCGAGCTCGTGGGCGAGCCGATGTTCTCGGCGTGGACGGAGCATTGGGGGCGGGATGCTGCGGCCCTTCTCCTGCAGCGGCACCCCGACATCGACGCGGTGTTCTGCGGATCGGATCAGATCGCCCGCGGGGTGCTCGATACGGCGCGCGAGCTGGGGCGGCGCGTGCCCGAAGATCTCGCCGTCATCGGGTACGACAATTGGGCGGTGCTCGCCGAGAACACCCGCCCCGAGCTGACGAGCATCGACGCCAACCTGCAGCAGCTGGGCCGGCGCGCGGCGCGCTGCCTGTTCGAAGCGATCGGCGGCGACGCGCCGGCGCCGGGCGTACGGCACCTGCCCGTCACGCTCGTGATCCGCGGGTCGACGATCGAGCGGCGGTGAGCGTGGACGCCGCCGCGGATACGCTGAGGACGTGAGCGACACGCGACGAGTGGGCATGCGGGATGTCGCGCGGGCCGCAGGCGTCTCGGCGCAGACCGTGTCGCGCGTGATCAACGACCACCCGAGCATCCGCCCGGAGACGCGGCAGCGCGTGCTCGAGGCGATGGGGGCCCTGGGCTATCGCGTCAACAACGCGGCACGGGCGCTGGGCACCGACCGCTCGCGCGTGCTGGGAGTGCTGGCATCGGATGCGACGCTGTTCGGCCCCGGCGCGGGCATCGCGGCTCTCGAGCGCGCGGCGCGCGAAGCGGGCCGCTGGGTGACCACCGCGTACGCGGACGCCGCCGACCAGGCCTCGGTCGACGCCGCCGTGCGCCATCTGCTCGATCAGGGTGTCGACGGCATCCTGCTCGTGGCGCAGCGCATCGACACGGTGGCGCGGCTCGAGCGCGACGCGTCGGTGCCGGTGCTCGCGCTGCACCAGGGCACCGGGCTGCAGGCCGACGCCGCGGCGCTCGCCGTCGCGCACCTCGCCGACCTCGGTCATCGCCGCGTCGCCCGGATGGGCGGGCCCGAGGGCTGGATCGAAGAGGCCGCCCGCTCCGAGGGCTTCGACACCGCCGTCGCGGCCCACGGCATGTCCGTCACCGATCGCTGGTCAGGCGACTGGTCGGCGGCGTCGGGGGCGGCCGCGGCTCCGGGGGTGCTCGCGGCGCTCGCCCGCACCGACGGCCCGACCGCGATCGTCGTCGCGAACGACCAGATGGCGCTCGGACTCATGTCGGCGCTGGCCGCCGCGGGCCGCGGCATCCCGTCTGACATCAGCGTCGTGGGCTTCGACGACAATCCCGACGCCGCGCACTATCGCCCCGCTCTCAGCAGCGTGCGCCTGGACATCGCCGGCGAGGCTCGGCGATGTGTGGCGGCGGTGCTGGATGCCACGGCCCCGACCGCGATCGACACACCGGTGCTGGCGGCGCGGGCATCGACGGCACCGCCGACGCATTAACGTCCGATCGATACCGCGCCCGCCTGGCCGCCGTATGGCAGTCTGTGGAGAGGTCTGGCGATCACTCAATGTTACCGGTAACATATTCGTAGACGATCCCGATGGAGGAACCGTGACCGACTTCGATGAGCCCACCGCCGCAGCCATCGCCACCGTCCGCGCCGACGTCGCCCGGCTGCACGGCGAGCTCGTGCGCTACGGGCTGGTGGTGTGGACCGGCGGCAACGTGTCGGGGCGGGTCCCCGGCACCGAGCTGTTCGTCATCAAGCCCTCGGGGGTGAGCTACGACGACCTCGCGCCCGAGAACATGATCCTCTGCGACCTCGATGGGCGCGTCATCCCTGACACTCCTGGCAGCGACCGCAGCCCCTCCAGCGACACTGCCGCGCACGCCTACGTCTACCGGCACATGCCCGAGGTCGGCGGCGTCGTGCACACCCACTCCACCTACGCGGTCGCGTGGGCGGCGCGCGGCGAGGAGATCCCGTGCGTCATCACGGCGATGGCCGACGAGTTCGGCGGACCGGTGCCGGTGGGCCCGTTCGCGATCATCGGCGACGACTCGATCGGCCGCGGCATCGTCGACACGCTCACCGGCCACCGCTCGCGCGCCGTTCTCATGCAGAACCACGGGCCGTTCACGATCGGCGCGACGGCGAAGGACGCCGTCAAGGCGGCGGTCATGCTCGAAGACGTGGCCCGCACCGTGCACATCGCACGGCAGGGCGGCAAGCTGCTGCCGATTCCGCAACGGGCGATCGACAGCCTCTACGACCGCTACCAGAACGTCTACGGCCAGAGCAGTGACGACCGGCGGAGCGCCTCGTGACCGCCGCCGAGACCATCGCCGCCGGCCGGGCCGTGCTCGGCATCGAGCTCGGATCGACCCGGATCAAGGCCTGCCTGGTCGGTGACGATGTGAACGACGTGCTGGCCACGGGCTCTCATGCGTGGGAGAACTCCTACGTCGGCGGCCGCTGGACCTACGGGCTCGACGAGGTCTGGACGGGGCTGCAGGCCGCCTTCGCCGATCTCGCCGCCCAGGTGCGCACTCGCTACGGCGTGCCGCTGGAGCACCTGCACGCCATCGGCGTCTCGGCGATGATGCACGGCTACCTCGCGTTCGATGACGCAGGCGACCTGCTCGTCCCCTTCCGCACCTGGCGCAACACGTCGACGGCGCCTGCCGCCGCAGAGCTGACCGAGCTGTTCGGGCAGAACATCCCGCTGCGCTGGTCGATCGCGCACCTGCACCAGGCCGTGCTCGACAGCGAGCCGCACCTCGATCGCATCCACTCGCTGACGACACTCGCCGGCTTCGTGCACGAGCGACTGACCGGGCGCACGGTGCTCGGTGTGGGCGACGCCTCGGGCATGTTCCCGATCGATTCGGCGACCGGCGACTACGACGCGACGCTGCTCGCGCGCTACGACGAACGCGCCGCGGGCCGCGTGCCCGCGCTGCGGACGCTGCTGCCCGAGGTGCTGCGCGCGGGTGAGCCCGCCGGCACGCTGACCGCCGCCGGCGCCGCGCTGCTCGACGCGAGCGGCACACTGCAGCCGGGCGCGGCGCTGTGCCCGCCGGAGGGGGATGCCGGAACCGGCATGGTCGCCACGAACGCCGTCGCGCCGCGCACCGGCAACGTCAGCGCCGGCACGAGCATCTTCGCCATGGTGGTGCTCGAGCGCGCCCTTTCGGCGCTGCACCACGAGATCGACCTCGTCACGACGCCCGCCGGCGACCCGGTCGCCATGGTGCACTGCAACAACGGAGCGAGCGAGCTGGCGGCATGGGCAGGCCTGTTCGAGCGATTCGCCGCGGCATCGGGCACCCCGCTTGATTCGGATGCGGTCTTCGACGTCCTGTTCCGCGAGGCGCTCGACGGCGATGCCGACGCCGGCGGGCTGCTCGCCTACAACCACCTCGCAGGCGAGCCCATCGCGGGCACCGACGCGGGCCGTCCGCTGTTCGTGCGCACCCCGGGCAGTGACCTGTCGCTGGCCAACGTCATGCGCGCGCAGCTCTACGGTGTGTTCGGCACGCTGGCCCTCGGCATGCGCATTCTCGCCGACGAGCAGGTGGCGCTCGACCAGATGTATGCCCACGGCGGAATGTTCCGCACGGCCGGGGTCGCCCAACGCTTCCTCGCGGCGGCGCTCGATGCGCCCGTCGCCGTCGGCGAGACCGCCTCGGAGGGCGGAGCGTGGGGCATCGCCGTGCTCGCCGCATATCTGGATGCGGCATCCACCCTCGACCTGACCGCCTACCTGCGGGGCCGCGTCTTCGCCGACGCGCAGGTCGCGGTCGTCGATCCCGACCCGGCTGACGTCGCCGGATTCACCGCATATCTCGATCGCTACCGCGCGGGGCTCGCCGTCGAGCGCGCCGCCGTCGCAGCCCTCCCGGAAGGAACAGCATGACCCTGAACACCACGCTCGACGGATACGAGGTCTGGTTCGCCACCGGCAGCCAGACCCTCTACGGCGAAGAGACCCTGCGTCAGGTCGCCGCCCAGGCGCAGCAGGTCGTCGCGGGCCTGGCGGGCCTGCCCGTCAAGGTCGTCTACAAGCCGGTGCTGACCGAGCCCGACGGCATCCGCCGGCTGGCCCTCGACGCCAAC
>Ga0180219_1001079_pt1 | contig 18921 bp, 16 predicted proteins | sample eDN3rd30CBELigMG_FD_151338 | JGI IMG/M metagenome (GOLD analysis project Ga0180219, IMG submission 151338) | Enriched Miracle-Growth compost microbial communities from Emeryville, California, USA - eDNA 3rd pass 30_C BE-Lig MG (version 2)... ...
ATAGGCCAGGGCGACAAATGGGTGCGCATCTACCAGGACGTCATCAATACCCAGCCACGCTGAATCGCGAGCTTTCATGAACGCCGCCAGCCCCATGCACCCGGCGCGCCCACACCACCTTGAATCGAAGGAGACGCAGTGAACGAGCAGATCAACGCCAACGGCCTGGAAGGCCAGCTTTTCATGCCCCATGGCGAGCCCGGCGAAGACGCCGTCATCATTCTTCATGAGCGCTACGGCCTGGCACAGCACACCCTTGACCTGGCCCAGAAGCTGGCCAACGACGGCTACGTGGCCCTGGCGCCCAACCTGTTCTCGCGCTGGCAGGGCGACAAAGAGGCCCTTAAGGCCGGTGAAGTGCGCGTGGTCATGCCCGACGACGACATTGCCCTGGCCATAGACCAGGCCATAGACTTACTGCGCACACACAAAAGCCTGAACATAAAGCGCATCTTCCTGATGGGTGTGTGCCAAAGCGGCCGCTACCCCTTCGTAGTGGCCAGCCGGCGCAATGACATAAGCGCCTGCATCGTGTTCTACGGCGGCACCCAAGAGCGCGACTGGGGCGCCAATGAGCTGCAACCCATGGCCATGCCCGACATGCTGGCCAAGATACACGTGCCGTCTTTCTTCGTGTACGGCGAGGCCGACCACAGCATATCCATTGAAAACATACGGCGCTTTCGCAACACCCTTGAAGAACACCGCAAAAGCTACCGCATGCGCATACTCAAGAATTCGCCCCACGGCTTCATGAACGACACCATGCCCGGCCGCTACCGCCCCGACGACACCAAAGTGGCCTGGCAGATGCTGCTGGACTTCATGCAAGAAGTGCGCAACGGCCAATGGCCCCAAGACACCGTGCAGTGGGAATTTCTTTCCCACACCAGCCCCGGCTACGACTTCAGCAAGAACGTGCGCCAGGCATGAGCGCCGTCGACCCCACTTTGCAGCCCAACGTAGCCGTGGTGACCGGCGGCAGCAAGGGCATAGGCCGCGCCATCGCCCTGGCCCTGGCCCAGCGCGGCTACAGCCTGGCCATCCTCGACCCCCACGGCGACGGCGCACAGGTGGCGGACGAAGCCAGAGCATTCGCCGTACAAGCCCTGCACCTGCCCGTGGACGTCTCGGACCCAGCCGCCGTAAAACAGGCACGGGCCGTAGTGGACCAGCAACTGGGCCCCTGCCGCCTGCTCGTGAACAATGCCGGCATCTTTCCGCGCGCCCCCGCCTTGGAAATGAGCTTTGACACCTGGCAGAAAGTATTGGGCGTGAACCTGACCGGCGCCTTCCTGTGCAGCCAGGCCTTCGCGCCCGGCATGCTAAAGGCCGGCTCCGGCGTAATTATTAATATCGCCTCGGGCCGCGCCCTGCAGGGCGCCGCAAAAAACGGCGCCCACTATGCCGCGTCCAAAGGTGGCCTGGTGGCGCTGACCCGCTCGCTGGCGCAAGAATGGGCACCCCATATACGCGTGAACACCGTTATTCCCGGCGTAACCCATACCGACCAGCCCCTGGAAGCCACTACTGTCAACGAACTGTACGAACGCGGCAAACGCATACCGTTGGGCCGCATCGGCCAGCCAGAGGACATCGCCAAAGGCGTATGCCTGCTGGCCAGCGACGATGCCGGCTACATTACCGGGCAGAGCTTGTGCGTGAACGGGGGTGCGGTCATGCTTTGATGACTTGGTGCACTTGTACGCCTTGGCGCCTTAACGCTGCGATGCCGCGCTGTGAGGCTTTGGCGCCGGGCGTGTCACCCTTTACTGAGTTTTCTCCTGAATCTTCTCCCCGCCCCGCTCGATATCCTGACCCGCGCCATGCAGCGTGTTCGTGCAAGCACCCGTCAGGGCCGCAATCGCCAAAAGAATAGGCATCCAGACTCGTGTTTTCATAAGTATTCTCCCTAGAGTTTGCTGCCATGCAGCACAAAGCGCTTGGATAAGGAAGCGCTTGGGGAGCGGGAAGCAAGTAGCGGGCCTGGTATTGAGGGATGGAAGGGGAAATTAGGGCTGAAACATGCGTGTATAATTACGCCTTTCCTGCCACGCCCGGCGTTCTGCCTGGCGTTCCATTCAGCCCGGGTGGTGAAATTGGTAGACGCAGGGGACTCAAAATCCCCCGCCGCAAGGCGTGCCGGTTCGATTCCGGCCCCGGGCACCATCCCAAAATCTTCTGCTAATTCAAGCCGTTAGAAGATTTCTCAGTACAAGCCCCGCACCGGGGGATTTTCCTAAAATTGTGGTCAGGTACAGTTTCGGTACAGTGATGCGGCGCTAGCCCCATACGGAGTACTCATGGCTACGATCGTTAAGACTTCCGGCTCTTCCCCATAATCGGGGGAAGGGCACTCATCAGACACGGTGGTGACGGCGGCGCAGATACAAGCGCTACCGTCATTGGGAGGATATGTGGCGTTGGCGGGGGATTTTCCGATAGCGAGGGTCACGTTGCCGATTAGGAAATTTGGATCGGCTGCAGTGTCATTCACAGAAATGGGAAGAACACCCGAACGCGGATTTTAGAAAACCTCGGCAAAGCCAGGGACAACAGGCATAATTCTACTAAAGAAAAGTATCTCACAATCTTTGGCATTAAGCAGTAATCAGCCACACGGCATACCAGCTATTTGGCAATACTGCGGTGAACAACACTCCTCACCGAAAAGCTAAATGTATTACGTGCCTGTGGAATACCGTTAATCTCAAAGTTAAGCGGTGTCGACTCTACTTTAATCGCTGACCTGTTTGCAATGGCAACTGTCTGAGCAATATAGAGGCCGAGGCCCATTCCACCCGGATGCATTGTTATTGCAGCCTGCCCACGGAAGCCTCGCACGAAAAGTCGAGATTGCTCATCTGACGACAACAGTGCTCCCTCAGAGATGACGGACACTAGCAATCCTTGGGCAGTCTCATCTACCTGAATAATGACCGAGCAACCCTTTCTAGAATATTTCTGTGCATTATCGATAAGAGTCAGCGGAATTAACTTGAAGCTCTCATAAACATCAAAGACCTTACGTGTATTCCCTTGCAGCCGTACGGCGGGGCGCTGCTCCTGTCGCCGAGCGAGACCAGCAATCTTTGCTAGCTTGTCGAGCAATTTATAGATTTCTATTGCGCGAGGCTGACCGAAAGCCGCAGCCTTTGGATTCAAATAAATTTCAAGCAGGTCAAACGTATCCACAAGCAATGACGCGGTCTTGACCAACGCACGTTGGTTCTCTGACGCAGCGGCAAAGCGATCCAATGAATTTGAATTAGCTTCCAATAACTCCTGCTCAGCGAGCTGTTCAACATCTCGTGCAAGCCGCATAGCATCGTGCAGTGGCTCCAACGCTTCCGCCAATCGATTTTCCTGCGCAGTAACGACTGTACTTTCTAAGGTTTTTAAGGCATCTACCCACGCAGAGAATTGGAGGGCAGTAACTGATCGTCCTTTACACGCCTGTTTGAACTGAGGATACTTGGGAAGATCGTCACGATGCTGAGGCCCTACCACCCCAAAAACTTGAATTCGAGCGCCCGCGACTCGACCTTCATATACTGTAAGCCCCATGTGACAGCGCGTACCTATCACAGTACTTCGATCCTTTACGCACTCACGGACTTTGCACGTTTTTCGACAGATATCATTGATTCCAAGTTGCCCTTCAAGCTCGATTCCGTCAGGAAGTCGCGTGGGCCAGGGCAAACTGACAGCCCCACTCTTGAGTAAATCAACAATCATTTTGAATCCTGATTCAAAGAATATCGAATGATCTTCAAATCACTAATAATTTTCGGAGCAAAATCGCTCAGTAATATCGAGGATAGAGCACCGCGAACAGTCTCCTCGTCGCGCTTACCTTCTAGGAACTCAATTACCACGCGGAGAGCTTTACGTGTAGCCCGGTTGACGGAACCACCAAAAGATGCCGCAGAGTCCACACGTAAAGCAGCATCTACAGCACTGAATCTTGCTTTAAACGCTCCTTCAATGATGCCTTCAACTTCCGCCTGAGGAATAGGCTTCTTCAACCGATGGTCAGCCAACATAAAGAATTCGCTCATAGTGATATCGAACCCTTTGGATGAAACCGCTACGACATAAGGGCCATCAACGGCCTTCAGACGCTTCAGTATCTCAAGCCCACCTCGTTTGGGATCCTCAATCAACACTCCGTTGATGTCCAGCAGAATGCAATGGTAGGTGAGAAGACGAGGCACGTCTCCCAACCCAAGGCTCGAGATATTCACGACCGAGTAGCCTAGCCTGCGCAGAGAGTCCAACGGGTAGTCGTCTGGATGATCATCAACAACCGCAACTCGCAGCGCTTTTGCTGACGAAAACTGATTTGGCTTTCCTGCCAACCATAGGGATACTGTACTCAGCCGACGGATCTGAATACACCTTAAGATCCACCTTCCAACTCGCCAAGCAGCTAGAAAAACAGCAACTACTGCCCCTCCAATTTGCAGAAAATTAGCCAGCGCTCCCTGAGTTTCGAAGAATTCGATCAACATCTTCCACATGATTTTTCGTTGAGAGCTTTATTGTTTCGACTTAAGTAAATGCATCCATAGAGATGCAGTGATAACGTTTTCTGAAAGGTCTGATCGCCCACCACAAAGAGCCCCCAACCCAACCCTTACCTGATAATTGAGCTGGCCGAAACAGCAATCCGAACAAAAATCTTAGCGTGGAGTGGTCAACGCTTCGGCAAAACCATCGCTAGAAACAATCCCTACGCTCACATCACCGAGCGCTCGAAGCTCACACAGCGCCATAGGTTCTTTACGTAGCCACTGCCTAACCGAAAATTCGGCCGCAGTCCCATGAAGCTGATCGATAACAGCTGGAGGCGCAATATCGGAAAGATAACTTAGTGCCACGACACGCTCACCACGGATGGCCGCCAGTGCCCATTCATCTCCACAGTGCGAATCGCACACGGCTTCAGGAAGCGGATAGATTTTCATGACAATGATTACAACACGTTTCAGAAATGTGAAATTTTATATTACACATACTTATTATTGGCCCAATTGGCTATAGGGATTACCCACAAATCCCAGATAAACCTCCTTTCTCCATCGTTGCTACCCAGTTGGTCACAGCAAATTCACGTTCTTCAGTAGCACACCACATTCCTTGCCGTTAACCCGGCCCGCCCCCTCAACTCACTCGCATCTGGAGTTTCCATGATCTCGCACAGCCAGATCTATCGCGCCCGCGCATCCGTTGCTACCCACTATTACGCAGACCAGGCAGACGATTACTACAGCCGAGATGGTGAAGCTGCCACTTGGCAAGGCGAAGGTGCTCGGCGACTCGGCGCAGTCGGCGAGATCGATCCGGCTCGCTTCAAAGCCATGCTGCAAGGTGAGTTTGGCCATGGCGTTGCGGCTGGCGAATCCATTCGTAAAGATGCCAAGGCCCGGGCCGCCCTAGATCTCACGTTTGGTGCCCCGAAAAGCATCACCCTACAAGCCCTGATCGGTGGTGACGAGCGCCTGATTCAAGCCAACGACACAGCAGTCGCAGTGGCCCTGGACTATGTTGAGCAACACTTGGCCATGGGTCGCCGCAAGGAAAACGGCAAATCGCGCATCGAGCACACGGGCAATCTCATCATCGCCAAGTTTCGCCACGAAACTGCCCGCCCGACCGAGGATGCTGCGCCAGATCCTCATCTACACGTTCACGCCCTACTGATGAACCTGACCCAACGGTCCGACGGTAGCTGGATCGCCCTGTCCAATGAGGAAATTTTCAAGCTCTTGCGCGTAATAGACTCGATCTACCAGGCAGAACTGGAGCGCAACGTCCGAGCCCTAGGCTACGACGTTCGCCATGAAAAGCACCATATTGAGTTGGCGCACATCAGCCGCGAGCAAATCGAGTTCTTCAGCAAGCGAAGCGCCGACATCACGGCGGAGCTCTCTGCACGGGGTAGCAGCCGAGACGAAGCCCCTCACGCCCTGCGTCAAGGCATTACCTTGGCCCGTCGGCAGGCCAAAACGGAAAACTTCGATCGCACTGCATTGCAGCAACAATGGCGCGACGCCGCCGCTGCAATCGGCATGCAGTTTGACCACACGATCCCATCATTTCAAGAACAGCAAACTACACACCCGCAGGCACCGGCCAACCTGGTCGCGGAGGCCTCATTAGACTGGGCTATTCGGCACCTGGCCGAACGAGAGTCCGTCATGCCCTTGGCTGATCTTTTACGCCACGCAGTACGCCACACAGGCGGGCACGCGAACATTGCAACCATCCAGGACGCAATTCAGCAGCGTGTCGAGTCCGGCACATTGATCCGAGAACCCCCTCACTACCGCAATGCCCAAGACCAACGCGCATCGCCCATGACGCGAGAAGGCTGGGCGACGGAAGTGACACGCCTATCCAACGTGGACAATCCTGCCGCCCTGCAATTGGTCGATCAAGCCATCGCATCGGGGCGTCTGTTGGTGGAAGCCCCTCGGTACGGAACTCGGGAAGCTTTCGATGCCGAGGCCAGAATCTTGTCGGCGGAACTCACAGGTCGCAATGCCTGGCCCACCACTATTGCCGAGCCTCATGTCTCAAACGATCTGGACGCCCGGCTGACTCCAGGCCAGCGCGAAGCGGTCATGCTGATTGCAACGGGATCGGATCAGGTCGCCGGTATTCAGGGACTGGCAGGCACAGGCAAATCCTTCGCACTGCAAAACGCGCAATCCGTACTCCACCAGCACGGCCATACGATGGTTGCTCTGGCTCCTTACGGGAATATGGTGCGCAATCTGCGTGAAGACAACATAGCGGCCAAGACGATTGCTTCCGTACTCGCCGCTTCCGACAAACGCACGTTCACCGACAACCTGAACACTAAGACCGTGGTCGTCATCGATGAGGCTGGGGTGGTACCCGTCAGGCAGATGGACAAGCTGCTGTCTCTGATTCTGCCAACCGGTGCAAAAGTGGTTCTGCTGGGCGACACAGCCCAGACCAAAGCCATCGAGGCCGGACGAGCCTTTTCCATGTTGCAAGAACACGGCATGCATACCGTGCTGATGGGGGATATTCAGCGTCAACGTTCGGAAAGATTACGCCAGGCGGTTCAGTTGGCCGCCGACGGCCAGGCCAGCCGATCTCTCCCGCTCTTAAACGAAATCCGCACTGTTGCCGATCCGTTCACGACAGATGAGCATGGCCACAAGCGTCGAGACAGTTCGGCACGATATGAAGCCATCGCTCAAGCGTATACGAAGCTGTCGGCAACGGAGCAATTGAATACCCTCGTGGTCACGGGCACCAACGACTCACGCATCGCATGCCCAAATACACCGACTGCTTGGACTGCAAGACAAAGGCCAACAATGTGAACTTCTGACCCGCCGCGACACCACGCGCGCAGAGCGCAGTATGGCTCGTTACTACACAGAAGGTGACATTATTATTCCCGAGCGGGACTACCAGTGTGGGCTGAAGCGCGGCGAACCTTACCGCGTAACGGACACCACGCGCCATGACCGTATTACCGTCGAATCAGTGACAGCCCGACAATCGTCTGCTCAACCCATAGAAATTATTCCAAAAACCATGAGCAAGCTCTCGGTCTACCACCAGAGCCAGGCTGAGTTATCGGTCGGAGATCGCGTGCGCATCACGCGCAATGATACGCATAACGACCTGGTCAATGGCCAACTGGCAACGGTCATCGCCATTGACTCGGCCCATGTCACCCTTGAAACCCACGGCCGCTACGTACGACTGTCCACAGACCGGCCTCTCAATATGGATTACGCCTACACCACCACCGCGCATAGTGCACAGGGTTTAACTTGTGACCGTGTGCTTTACAACGCGGAAAGCTTCAGTCGCACCACGGCCCAGGATACCTACTATGTCAGCATCTCCCGTGAACGGCATGAGGTCGTTGTGTTCACGGACGATGCGGAAAAACTACCAGAGCGCGTGGATCAACTCACGTACAAAGGGCTGGCACATGACCTACAACCCATGGTGAGTAAAGATCTGACTGAAGATCAGAACGAACTGGATCCTCTTGCTCTGCACGCAGAGTCTGGGCTGGAAGTAGGATAATTAGCCGCCCCTTTCTCTCTATTCCATATATCGCCTAGTTAACCAAATAAACAGCTGCAACTGCGTCAAAGTGGGCCTGTTGTCTGGCCCGGCACATATCGGCCAGAAGCGGACGATCACCATCAGCCGTTTATTTTTAGCAATTTATTAGGCTGCGTAGGGCATGAGCGTGGGATCCCGCTAACCCGGGAATGCCTACTGACAAGTTGTCGAGAGCACGCCAACAGGCTCCGAAAATTGCAAGCATCGTGTCGGTCGGGATCGAGCAGCGAAGGTCAGACGCACTAGCGACTCAACGTAGAGTTGGATGGGTTGTCTCGGCATCCGATCGGGATCGCTGGCCGCAACCAGCATGCTTTACCGCTGTTCTAACCGCCGATTGACACCGATAGAGACCAAGCGGCTGCTGATTGCTGTAGATGCCTACTCGAATCCTATGTTCAGCTGGATTGTGCGGATAGCCCTGATGGGCTGCGGATCTCGTTACGAAGCCAAACCGAATTCGCCGAGCAATGGAATGCCGCACGGCGGAAAGTTGGCCGACGAGTGTACTTTCGTGCAAGCGTCGTCGCTGACTTGATTGACGCTGCATAGCATTCTTCTTGTGTCCACACCATCAGGTGTGCACCTGAAGAACATTCACTGGCTGCACGCAGCCGTAACAACACCCACCACACTTCCAGACTCACTGCTGCTTGTGCCACAGGCTGTGGCACAAGCAGCACCTGCCGCACTTCAGGCTGCCGAGAACGTCAGAACAGTGCTCCCACTCCCAGGGCGGGTTTCTCTTTTTTGATCAGTAACCATAATCCGTCTTTGAAAACCCAGCCTCTTGATTGAATATTTCTCCATTTTTAACTTATGTGAAGAAGCTGACGACATAATCTAATCAAACACCTGGAGCTCGACCTCCCTCGTAGACTGACGGCAAAATAAAAACACCCACAATCATCGCATGAACTGCGGCGAATGTATCTGGCAATCACCGCATTGGTCTGTCTGGCAATATGATCTCGCCGCTTTGGCCGAGCCTTTGGTGGCCATGAGCCGCGCAAAGGGCCTAGCCCTTCAAGCCCCACAGGCCAACTGTCCGAAAAACATGTCATTCTTCGGACAAGGTGTACTCATAAACGCCGCATAGAACTTGACCACCATGTGGGAAGCAGTTAGCAGTCGCCGGGAAAGGCCTAGTAGTAGCCAATAAAACCCAAATTGGGTATCATAAACCCCAATATGGGTATTTCAAATATTACTGCGCCCCGTCGGAGCCTGTCCGACGCTCTCTTTCCCGGCACCAAACAACGGGTGCTAGGGATACTGTATGGTCAACCCGATCGCAGCTTTTATGCCAATGAATTGATCAGCCTCGCGGCCAGTGGCTCCGGTGCCGTGCAACGTGAACTCGTCACGCTCACGAATAGTGGCTTGGTGACCGTGACGGCAGTCGGCAATCAGAAGCACTACCAAGCGAACGCAGAATCGCCCATCTTCAATGAGCTACGTTCCATCATTCAGAAGACGGTAGGCCTGGCTGAACCGTTGCGCACAGCCCTTCAGCCCATATCGGCCCAGATTACCGCAGCTTTTGTCTATGGCTCCGTCGCCAAGAAGACGGACACGGCCAGCAGCGACATTGATCTGATGGTGATCAGCGATGACATCAGCTACAGTGAACTTTTCACCGCCCTTGAAGCGGCCAGTGCGACCCTCGGACGCCCGGTCAACCCAACCATTCTGTCTCAAGACGAGTTTCAGAAACGTCTTGCCAATCAGGAATCATTCCTGACCCGTATCATGGAACAATCCAAGATCTGGATATTAGGGAAAGCCAATGACCTCGGCATTTGAAAATCTGAGCGGCCCCGGCAAGCCATTACGGGCCGAACCCCCTGACAAGAAAGAGTTTGAAGGCCTGGTTCGTTCTGGGCGGGCGCGATTGCGCGATGCTCTAAACACAACTCTATCCATCGAAAGCCGCTTCGACCTGGCCTATAACGCTGCCCATGCGTTGTGCCTGGCTGCGTTACGTTGGCACGGCTATCGCTCCGGCAACCGATATGTCGTATTCCAACTATTGCCGCACACGCTGAATCTTGGCCCATCTGTCTGGCGAGTTCTCGACAAGTGTCACAACATTCGCAACCTGGGTGAGTATGAGGGCGACTTGAACGTGGATGATCGTATCGTCACCGATCTGGTGACAGCCTGCCAGTCAGTTGCAGACCGAGTCGATGCTTTACCGCCGTTGAAGTAGCTGTGCGCAAGGCGACCGACCGACTGTACCGAACTGTACTTCGAACTAAATTTCGGTACAGTACAGGTACAGTGACCAGTTTTACCGAATTTCGTTAAAATACGCTAATAGACTGATTAGTAAGTATTTTTTTCTATTTTAACTTGCACCCAGCTTCGCCCTGCTTACCTATACAAACACCTTAAATCGCCAACTCAAATCCCCCACCACAAGGCGCGCCGGTTCGAGTCCGGCCCCGGCACCACCAGAAAACCTTCCGAAAACTCAAACAATTGGAAGATATCGCGGCTCTCCCCCACGAACGGAGAATCGGTACTCATCACACCCCGCGTCAGAGCTACGGTTCTGAGGGCGTCAGGAAGCAGTACTGCCTTTCTCTGAATTGCATTGCCAGATATTGACAACCGCTCCAGTTCTCGGTCAAACAGGCCTGCTCGGGCTCCGCCATCTCGTTCAAGGTGCATTTTTCGTTTTGGCATATCTTTGTATACACCTTCCCCGTTTTCAGGTGACCAGCGGAAATGATGGTCTTCTCCCTTGGCAGGGTGAGTGCTTCGAAAGTGTCGACCATGGCTTGCTGCTGCTGGCGCGTACCCGACGACGGCTGCCTGCCGATAGTCAATTCTCCGGCCAGAACCATGATCTTGTTGTATTCGGAATACTGCTTGCTGCCGCAAGAAAGTTGCCCCTGTGACGAAGCCAGTGGCGGTTGGCTGTTCTCGCCAAAAAAATGTGATGCGATCAATACACCGGCTATCACGAGCAACAATGCCAATCCCGAGATAAAAAACTGTCGCTTGTTGTGAATCATGCTGATTTGCTTCATACGATTGAGTGAATCTTGATATGAGGGCTGCCCCCCAACTCGCTACTTCCGGCCCCTGGCACCAGCCTGAAACTGGCTCTTCGCCATTATCACTGCACCAGCAGATCCACATAGGCTTGGTAGCTGTAGCTGCGGTTCTTCTTCTGACCCGTCACTTCAACCACAATGCCCAGACTCTCCAATACCTGCACCGCTGAGTTCGCTGTGGGAAAGGTAGTGTCGAGTTGCTGACGCGCACGCTCCACGGTAAAACGCGGCATCATAGGCAACTGTTCGAACAGTCGGTAGCTCGCGGGGCTGGACTTGGGCGACTGAAGCAGTTTGCGTCGGTCGGCAGCGACCTGGCTCGCAATCGCGATGATATTTTGCTCGGCTTCCGCCGCGGCCACAGCAACGCCTTCAAGAAAGAACGACACCCATGCCTCCCAGTCACCGTCGGTACGGATAACCGACAGACGCCGGTAGTATTCGAGCTGGTAGCGCTTCAGGTAGCCGCTCAGATACAGCAACGGTTCAGGAAGCAGCTTCCAGTGCTCCAGCAACGCCGAGATCAGCAGGCGACCGATGCGCCCATTTCCGTCCAGAAATGGATGGATAGTCTCGAACTGCGCGTGAACCAGCGCAACCTTCACCAAAAGAGGGAGGTCAGTCGATTCGTCATGGATAAACCGCTCGAGATCTGACAGCAGCTCTGGCACACGCTCTGGCGGTGGTGGCACAAAGACAGCATTACCAGGCCGAGTACCACCAATCCAATTCTGCGATTGTCTTAGTTCCCCTGGCTGCTTACCCGCGCCCCGTGCACCACCAAGCAACAATCGATGCGCATCGCACAGGAGGCGCACACTGATGGGAAGCCCCTTGGGATCACGCAACTGCCCCTGCACCAACCGAAAGGCCTGCAAATAGTTAGTGACCTCAGCTACGTCATCAGTGTTGCTGACTTTGAAGCCTGCTTCCTCGTCAAACAGATCTCTCAGGGTGGCCTGCGTACCTTCCAGCTGCGAAGTCAGCAAGGCCTCCTTTCGTACGGCGCTATAGAGCAGCCAATCCACCGACGGCACGAGCCCAGATACGCCAGATAACCTGGCCAGCGCCAATTCCGCCTGTCGATTCAACTCAGCAAATGACGCTATCTTCAAAAGCGGATCGACGGGCGGTAACGGATGCGGCACGAAGGCGCGCACCGTTTCGCCCAGCGTGGTGGAAGTCGCGTATGTCCCTGTGATTCGATTCATTTTAAAGCTCGCTTTCACATTCAATCACTATATTAAAGTATTGTTTAATATGAATCAAAGATTAAAAAGGAGCTTTAATAAGAAGCGCTAACCAAGCCTAGCCGAGCAGTGATCCAAACATATGCGCAAGGCCCAGGCGCTCTAGTCCTCGTCAGTGCTCCACACACCCGAGCAAGTTATTATCGACTTCAGCAATCTACCCTGGGAAGTCAAGGAAATGAATCAAGTCATTGAGAAGCTGCGCCAGTTCCGCGATGAGCGAAACTGGCAGCAATTCCACAACCCTAAAGATCTGGCCCTGGCACTCAGCATTGAGGCTAGCGAACTGCTGGAGGCGTTTCTTTGGAAGGCCCCTGAAGCCGCCGACCCAAACAAAGTGAAGGAAGAGCTTGCCGATGTACTGGCCTATGCGCTGCTGCTTTCCGACGCGTACAACTTCGACATAGAGAAGATCATTCTAGAGAAAATCGAAAAGAATGAAGAGAAGTACCCGGTACACAAAGCCAAGGGAACAGCCAAAAAATACAACGAGCTATGAGCCAAACCCATCTTGTCGAGGTTAACCGTTTTCGGTTCTCTGCAGAGGCGCTAACGGAAATTGAAACCGATGCATACGCAGCCAATAACTGGCCGTTGGTGTACATCCTTAGCGATGGGGACACCAGTCGCGCCTACGTCGGCGAGACCACAGACACGATCGCTCGACTAGGCACACATCTCAAGCACCCTCAGAAACAATCCTTGACGACGGTCCACTTGGTAAGCAGTGAGCGTTTCAATAAATCGGCGACGCTCGACATTGAGTCCTCCCTTATAAAGTACATGTCAGCTGACGGTCGCTTCAGTTTATTGAACGGCAACCTGGGCTTAAGCGACCATAACTATTATCAAAGAGACGAGCTCTATGCCAGAATATTTCGGGAAACCTGGGACAAGCTGCGTACGCACGGGATTGCAGAAAGGTCTTTAGAAGCCATCGACAATTCGGATGTCTTCAAATACTCTCCATACAAAGCCTTATCTTCCGATCAACAACAAGGCTTGATCCAGATCATGCGATCTCTGGTCGACCCCACGCTGAAGAATATCGTGGTTCAAGGCGGGGCAGGAACAGGAAAATCAGTGCTAGCGATATTCCTCTTCAAACTGATCCACTCCGACCTTGAGGAACTGGACCTACGGGAGTTTTCTGAAGAAGAAAAAGAACTGCGCGAGCTTCTGCTGCAACTCAAACAACGTCTCCCGCTTCCGCGCATGGCTTTAGTAGTACCCATGAACTCGTTTCGCAGCACCCTGAAGAAGGCGTTTCGTAATGTCGCTGGCCTACACCCCAGCATGGTCATTAGCCCGTCTGAACTAACGCAACAACGCTACGACATCGTCTTGGTGGATGAGTCACACCGCTTGCGCAAGCGCGTCAACCTAGGGGCATATTACGGCGCCTTCGACAAGGCATGCGCTGCTCTGGGTCTGGACAAGTACGAATGCAGCGAGGTGGACTGGGTTGCCCACCAATCAGACAAGGCCGTCTTTTTTTACGACCCAAACCAAAGCATCAAGCCATCTGACGTCAATGCGTCGGACTTCAATACCATCAAGTCACTGCCCAACAGCAGGGTTATGACCCTTGTTTCGCAGTTTCGGGTTCGAGCAGGGGTGCACTACGTACAGTTTGTCGACGACCTGCTGAATATGCGGCTACCCGCAGACGCAGCATTTCGCTCACGCAAGTACGAATTTCTCGTCTTCGACGAACTGTCGGACATGATTAGGGAAATTGAGCACAAGAATAGTAGCTACGGCTTGGCACGATTGGTGGCCGGCTATTCCTGGCGCTGGGTCTCCAAAAGCTCACCAGAACTGCACGACATTGAGATCGGAGACGTAAAGCTGCGCTGGAACAGTACGAACGCAGACTGGATCAATACCCATGGCGCCGAAAGTGAAGTGGGTTGTATTCATACAACCCAAGGCTATGACCTGAACTACACCGGCGTAATTTTTGGCCACGAAATCCGCTATGAAGAACAGCTGGATCAGATCGTTATTGACGAGACTAATTACCATGACCGGAACGGAAAACAGACCATTACCAATCCGGAAGATCTCAAGCAATACATATTGAATATTTACCGGACCATCATGCTGCGAGGGATACGCGGCACGTTCGTTTATGCATGCGACAGCAGCTTGCGACGCTACCTGAAGCGACATATAGAAAGCTATAAATCTAACGTTATTGCATTTCCAGAACCCGCGACTGCGCTGAAACCCTACGTCAACGCAGTTCCTCTCTATGATCTGCGTGCCGCTGCAGGCGGGTTCAGCAGCTTTCAGCAGGTCGAACATGAGAACTGGGTGGCCGTACCTGAAGGCATGCCTGTAGGCGAGAATATTTTCGCGTGCCGTGTGATAGGCGAATCCATGAACAGAATCATTCCTGACGGCTCTCTCTGCCTATTTCGTTTGAACCCCGGAGGCAGTCGAAATGGAAAAATCGTGCTCGTGGAATGCTCTGATCTCCAAGACGGAGACGCAGGCTCGCGGTACACAGTGAAGGAATACCAGAGCTTCAAGGTGCATACCGAAGACGGTGCGGAGAACCTGCAGATCGTATTGAAACCCAGATCGACCAATGAAGCGTTAACCGCGATTGAACTCAACAGTGACGACGACGAGCATCGCTATAGAGTCGTAGGTGAATTTTTGGGAGTGATCGATTAGGCTGTAATTCCTACTCGTCAACGCACCAAGGCAGGCCAAGGCCAGCGCCGAAAAATCTTCAGTACGCAGCACCGCTTACAGCAAGGGGCTAAGCATCGCCATGGCATTATTACGAAGCCGGTAAGGCCCGGTCCAGGCCGCGACATCAGCAGCGCTGATCTGTGTAGCCTGACCGATGTAATCCTCTTGTCTACAACGAATCGCCTGCGTCAGCACAGAGTCTTCGAACAGAATATTGTTTTCGAAGTTAAGCTCAAAACTGCGCCTGTCCATATTTGCGGAGCCGATCAGGGTTATCTCGCCATCAATGGTCAGGGTCTTGGCATGTAGCAGGCCACCCACATATTCGTGAATACATACACCCGCCTCCAATAGTTCGGCATAACAGCTACGGCTGGCAGCGCCCACGAACCAGCTGTCATTTTTGGCCGGCAAAACAATCGTCGTTGCAATGCCGCGCCGGGCACTGGCGCATAACGCCGCTTGCATGGTTGCATCGGGAACATAATAGGGCGTGGTAATTACCAGTTCGCGTCGGGCACTGAACATCAATGTGGCAAAGAGTTCCGGCATGGCCGAATAATGGTTCTGGGGGCCGGTCGCAATGACCTGGGCCCGGAAGCCTTCTTGCGATTGCATCACGGGGTGTTGCGACAACTCACGCAAGTCTTCGTGAGTGGTAAGGAACCAGTCCTCTAGGAATAGGTGCTGGTTTTGACTTGCAATGGGGCCTTCAAAACGAACCACTGCATCAACCCACGGCGCATATTTGGGTTTGACGGCAAATTCGGGGTCTGCGCAGTTTTGGCTGCCGCAATAGGTAATGTAGTTGTCGATCACCACGACTTTACGGTGGTTACGAACGTCGACTCGCCCCTTCAAAATACGCACCAAGACGTTGCCAATGGCTTGGGCCCGTGCCAGGTGCACACCTGCCCGACTCATGTTCGACCAGTGCTCGCTGCGGATAAAGTCTCGTGACCCTAGGTCGTCTACGATCACGCGGCAGGCGACACCGCGCTGCGCCGCACGCGCCATCGCTTCAGCCACTTTCCGTCCGTTGTTGTCGGCAAGCCAGATATAGAAAAGAAGGTGAACGTGCTCTGTTGCCGCGTCGATATCCCTGACTATCGCCTCGATGGTCGCGTTCGAATCATCAAGCAGTTTCCCTGTGTTTCCGCCGACTGCGGTGAATCCACTTAAGGACTCGCCTATGGAAAAGCCAGGCGCAACGACCGTAGATATGCCGGCTTGTTTCTGTTGTGGATGAAAAGCGAGGGACCGATCGTTCATCGCGCCACGAGGGTTTGCAACTCTGGACAAGCGCACCTCGCCCAGCATCAAGTAGGCCAGCGCACCGACATAAGGTAGGGCGGCGATGAACAGAATCCATGCAATACGTGATGCCGGATCGCGCCGTGGCCGCAGCAGAACACGAGCGGAAAGGCCAATAATGATAAGAAAATGGGCAAACAGCCACATGACAATACCCTTGTTGTAACGATGCATGGCCTCGCCACGGGTGCGCGCACTAGGGCGCTTACCCGTGGCAGATAAGATGAGTACTACCGGTCGCTCTTTCGCTTAGCTTTTTGTTGCCGTGTCGATAGCCTGCCACAGCAATTCGCCCTTCTCGGCCTTGAGTACAAGCGCACCCTGATCGTCAAAGGCAAAACCGCGTACGCCAGACAAATACTGGTCGACTATATCGGCCTGCTTCATGATGGCAGGTTCGCAGGCCATGCGCGTACTTGCCAGCTTTGAAAAGCTCAGGCCTTCGCCACTAAGCGCATAGCTGCCCATAATACGGTTGCACCCGTTGGAACCCGCCACACGGTTATCGGCAAGAAATTCGAGCGAGGCCTGCGTTTTCACTGCCTTGCCATCGATGGCTTTCAACTGCCAGCGCACGCCTTGCAGCAGACGCGCCGGGTCGCCCCCGCAGCCCTGCATAGTTTGTTCATTCAAGTTCATGCTCACTGTATAGGGACGCGGCTGCCCCGACATATTGTCTACGCATAGCTGCGGGTTGATATCAAGATACATATTGGCTTGGCCTGATTGGGCCAGTACCCGCCACCCATCACCCTGCGGGCTTTGCCCCTTTACATCGAAACTGCGGGGAGCTTGCCCAGGCTGGCTCAGGGTCACGCTCCAACGATCGTAATCGACTGCCCAGAATGGTTCGTTACCGCTGGCGCGCATGGGCACCATAAGCGCGCCGTCTTCCACGCAAACGGGGAGTTCGGTTCCCGACCATGTGACGTTGGCCTGGCCGCCTTTACTCCAGAACTCGGTGCCGGGGTCGTTGGGCGCCACGTAGCGGGCACCCGAGGCCGAGACGGCCTGTCGCAGAATCTGGCTGTCGCCCCCAACCACGACTTCCATGAACTGACCGACCATGCGCACCTGAATGGCCTGGCGCGCGCAATGCCATGTGGTGAAGGGATGGCTGGCTTGCGAGATTTCAGTGACACGCACCCCTTGGAACGCTTGCGCTTGCGCCGCACCAACTACCGGCGTAGAAAGGCATAGGGCCACCACCGCGGAAGCAGGAAGTTGCAGAGAAACATTGAATAAGCGCTTGAGTAACATAGGTGCTTTCCTGTGATTTAGTGTTGATGACCTACACCTTTCCATTAGAACTTTTGCTGTCGCCGAAATGGGTGGAAAAGACGCACTTAAACGTAGCTTATACACATTGAGGCGCTGAATCACGTCACGCAAGCGCATCACCGGCACTGCCGCGGACATGGTCAGTATTATGAATAGCTTTGAGTTGAGGAATCACCTCTTCCCCCAACTCTTGAACCACCTCTTCAGCCGGCCGGCCGCCGGACAGGTTGAACAGCACATGCCCCACGCCAAGTTCTTTCAGGCGCAGCAGATAATCGATCAGGGCCTCTCGGCCGGTACGCATGCCCAGTTCCAGCGGCTCAGGCTGGGCCGAAACCGATTCCAGCAACTCTAGCTGCATCGATTGTATGAAGGGCTTGTCGGCGCCCTGGGCGCTTTGCTGCAGTGCGCCGCGCCACAAGCCGATACGGCTCTGCTGCCGGGCTTCTGGGCGATGATAGGTGGCCCAGGCATCGCCCTGCGCGGCTATCCACTGCACCGATTGGCGGGCCGACCCGACCACAATCATGGGAATCTGGCGCTGCGGCACCGCCATAAGCTCGTAGCCTTCGGTCAACTCCAGCAAAGGCCCGCGTTCTTGCGGCAGGGGCGACAAGGCAGCACGCACCACCTGCCAACGTTCGCGAAAGGCTTCGCGGCGCGCTTCAAGGTCTTGGCCGAACGAGGCAAACTCGGCCGGCCTGTCGCCGGAACCCACGCCCAAAATAAAACGCCCTGCGCTGAGGCGGTCCAGGCTTAACGCAGCCTTGGCCACGTGCAAGGGGTGCCGCAAGGGCAACACAATGGCGGCGGCGCCCAGCGCGATGTGTGTGGTGGCGCCCGCAAGGCCGGCCAGCCATAGAAAAGGGTCATCGAGCGCGCTGGTGGAATTGTCGCTGCCCTGGGGAATCATCAACGGCACATCGCGCGCCCACAGCGCGGCGAAGTTCAGCTTGTCGGCCAGCGCGGCCTGCCGGAAGGCGTCGTCAATGCGGGCCATGCTTCCCTGGCGGGCCAGCGGGGTCATCAACCCCAGGGTCAGCTGCTTCGGCTGGAAAACCTTTTGGTAGGCACTATTGAACTCAGACACGTTACATACCCCATGGTTTCGAATTGGCGATAATGCGCCATGCTACTTATTACCCTTATTGAATCATGCTGAACGTTCTGGAAAGCGA
>Ga0180219_1001089_pt1 | contig 18850 bp, 22 predicted proteins | sample eDN3rd30CBELigMG_FD_151338 | JGI IMG/M metagenome (GOLD analysis project Ga0180219, IMG submission 151338) | Enriched Miracle-Growth compost microbial communities from Emeryville, California, USA - eDNA 3rd pass 30_C BE-Lig MG (version 2)... ...
CGACGCGCTCGGCGTCAGGCGCCGACCTTGAAGCGGGCGAAGCCCGTGACGACGATCCCCGCCTCCTTGGCGACCTGGCCGACCGTCTTCGAGTTGTCGCGCGCGTACTCCTGCTCGGCGAGCGAGACCTGCTTGTAGAAGGCGCCGAGGCGTCCCTCGACGATCTTCGGCAGCGCCGCCTCGGGCTTGCCCTCGTTGCGGGTGATCTCCTCGACGATGCGCTTCTCGTTCTCGACGACCGACGGCGGGACGTCGTCCCGGGTCAGGTACTGCGGGTCGGCGAACGAGATGTGCTGCGCGATCGAGCGCGCCGTCTCGGCGTCGGAGCCCGTGTAGGCGACGACGACGCCGATCTGCGGCGGGAGGTCCTTCGAGGTCTGGTGGAGGTAGACCTCGAAGTGCTCACCCGGGATGCGGGCGACGCGACGCAGCTCGATCTTCTCGCCGATCGTCGCCGCCTGCTCCTCGATGACCGACTGGACGGTGCCGCCCTCGGCCGGCGCCGCGAGCGCCGCGTCGACGGTCTCGGCGCCCGAGTCGGCGAGCGCCTGCAGCACGCGCTGGGCGAGCGCGCCGAACTTGTCGTTCTTCGCGACGAAGTCGGTCTCGCAGGCGAGCTCGATGAGCGTCACCGCGGTCGCGGACTCGATCGCCGCGACGAGGCCCTCGCTCGTCGAGCGGTCGGCACGCTTCGCGTTGCCCTTCGCGCCCTTGAGCCGCAGGATCTCGACCGCCTTCTCGATGTCGCCCTCGGCCTCGACGAGTGCGTTCTTCGTGTCGACCATGCCGGTGCCGAGGCGCTCGCGGAGCGCCTTGATGTCGGCGAGGCTCACTTCAGCCATGTGTTGCTTCCTTCGCGTTGTCTGGTCAGAGGGTCCGGGCGCCGATCACTCGGCGGCCGGCTCCTCGGCCTTCTTGGTCGTCTTGCGGGCCGCCGGCTTCGTCGCGGCCGCCTCGGCCTCGATCCGCGCCTCGGTCTCCGCGTCGGACTCGACGTGGTGGTGCGGGACGACCGTCGGGTCGGCGGCCGCCTCGTGCTCGGCGACGAGCGCGTCGGCGTCGTTCTCCTCGGTCGGGGTCTGTGCCGCGACCACCTCGGCGACCACCTCGGCCGCGTTCTCGCCCTGGTCGACCGCCTCGATCTGCTCGGCGACGCTCGTCGGCGCGCTCGACGCCTCGAGGAGCTCGCGCTCCCACTCGGCGAGCGGCTCGACGTCGGTGACGGCCGAGACGTTGCCCTCCGCCGCGGGGGCCTGGTGCTTCTGGATGAGGCCCTCGGCGGCGGCGTCTGCGACGATGCGCGTGAGCAGCGCGACGGAGCGGATCGCGTCGTCGTTGCCCGGGATCGGGTACTGGACCTCGTCGGGGTCGCAGTTGGTGTCGAGGATGCCGATGACGGGGATGCCGAGCTTGCGCGCCTCGTCGATCGCGAGGTGCTCCTTCTTCGTGTCGACGACCCAGATCGCGCTCGGGGTCTTCGTCAGGTTGCGGATGCCGCCGAGCGACTTGTGGAGCTTCGCGAGCTCGCGCTTCTTGAGCAGGAGCTCCTTCTTCGTGAAGCCGCTCTGCGTGTCGTCGAAGTCGATCTCCTCGAGCTCCTTCATGCGGGCGAGGCGCTTGGAGATCGTCTGGAAGTTGGTGAGGAGGCCGCCGAGCCAGCGCTCGTTGACGTAGGGCTGGCCGACGCGCTGCGCCTGCTCCGCGATGACCTCCTGCGCCTGCTTCTTCGTGCCGACGAAGAGGATCGTGCCGCCGTGCGCGACGGTCTCCTTGACGAAGTCGTACGCCTTGTCGATGAAGGCGAGCGACTGCTGCAGGTCGATGATGTAGATGCCGGAGCGCTCGGTGAAGATGAAGCGCTTCATCTTCGGGTTCCAGCGGCGGGTCTGGTGCCCGAAGTGGACGCCGCTGTCGAGCAGCTGGCGGATGGTGACGACGGCCATGGCCGGACTCCCTCTCTTCGCCGACCCACAGGTCGGCATCTCCTCGCCGCATGCCGGAGCCTGCGACGGTTTCTCAGTTGAACTCGCCGGACTCGGATCGAGCCGGCGCCTGGCGTCCCGGAGTCCCCCGCCCTGCTCGCCTTCTGGCTCGCTGGGACTGATTGGGTTCGGCCGTGCGCGGACGCGCGAAGTCACTCCTTGCGAAGTGCGACGTCAATGGTAGCAGGCGCAGGCCGCTTGATCCCCCTGCACATGGCTCCGGAAAGGCTCGTCATCCACATCGGGCCCCGGACGACAGAACGCGAGGCCCCGGCTCGGTCATGGTAGCCGGATGCTGCTGCCCGCCCTCCTCTGCCTGCTGCTCGCATCCTCCGCTCACGGCCCGGCCGCTGCGGAGGACTGGTTCTGGCCCGTGGACCCGCCCCGGCGGGTGCTCAGGGCGTTCATCGGGCCGCCCGAACCCTGGCAGCCGGGCCACCGGGGCATCGACGTCCTCGCGGCGTCGGACGCGCTCGTCGCGCCCGCCGACGGCGTCGTCCGCTTCGCCGGCAGGGTCGTGGACCGCGGTGTGCTGTCGATCGATCACGGCGGCGGCGTCATCTCCAGCTACGAACCGGTCGAGGCCCTCGTCGCCGAGGGCGAGGCGGTGTCGCGCGGGCAGATCCTCGCGCGGATCGGGGACGGGCACTGCGCGTCGCGCTGCGTGCACGTCGGCGTGCGGGTCGACGGCGCATATCGCAACCCGCTCCTCCTGCTCGGCGGGTGGCAGCGGCCGGTCCTGCTGCCGACCAGGTCGCTCGACGGCTGACCGTCCGGCTCGCGTCCGGCTCGGCTCAGGCGCGCGGGTGGGCCAGGCGATAGCCGTCGCGGAGCTTCTCGATGCTGACGTGGGTGTAGAGCTGCGTCGTGCCGAGGCTCGCATGCCCGAGGAATTCCTGCACGACCCGCAGATCGGCCCCGCCGTCGAGCAGGTGGGTCGCCGCCGCGTGCCGGAACGAGTGGGGTCCTCGAGGACCCGACGCGCTCTCCTCGCGCAGGAGGCGCTCCACCAGGCCGTACACGGCCCGGGTGCCCATCCGCCCGCCGCGGGCGCCGAGGAAGAGCGCTGGAGTCGGGGCCTCCTCGCGGCCGAGCGAAGGCCTCGCGTCGATCCAGCGCGACAGCGCGCGCGCCGCCGGGGCGCCGAACGGGACCACGCGCTCCTTGGCGCCCTTGCCGAGCACCCGCACGGTCCCCCGCTCCAGGTCGAGGTCGGGCAGGTCGAGCCCCACGAGCTCGCTCACCCGGATGCCGGCGGCGTAGAGCAGTTCGACGACCGCGAGATCGCGGACCGCGACGGGGTCGTCCTCCGAGGCTGCGGCGGCGAGCGCGTCCATCGTCTCACTCGCCTGCTTCTGCGACGGGACGCGAGGGAGGCGACGGTCCGGTCTCGGGGCCCGCAGCCTCGCGGCGGGATCGCGTTCGATCGCGCCCTCGCGCTCGAGTGCCGCGAAGAACCCGCGCACGGCGGCCGCCCGGCGGGCCATGGTCGAACGCGCGGCGCCCTCCCGGTCGAGCGCCCACATCCAGTCGCGCAGCAGCTCGAGGTCGATCTCGTCGGGACCGGACGCGCCGTGTGCCGCCGCGAACTCCGCGAGCGCCGCGAGGTCCCCGCCGTAGGCCCGGAGGGTGTGCTCGCTCAGACCGCGCTGGGACGCGAGCCGGTCGAGCCAGCCCTCGATCGTCGGCGCCCAGTCCATCGCACCATCGTCCCGCCGCGGGCCCGCGCTCAGGGGGTGCCGCGCCGCCCGAGCTCCTCGGCGATGCGTGCGGCGGCGCTCGCGAGCGCCTCTGGGTCGCCGCTCAGCACCGCGGCGGGATCCAGCCCCGAGTGCTTCCAGGAGAACAGCTCGTGCCGCACGTCCGCGGGCAGCGCGGCGAGCTGCTCGAGCGTCTCGATCGGGAATCCGGACACGAGCGGTCCGTCGCCGAGCGGCACCTGCGTGTGCACGACGCGGTCCGGGTAGACGTGCAGCACGTCATAGGACTGGAAGGCGTCGTAGCCGCCGATCATGACGTCCGCCCGCGCGAGCGCCATCGTGTAGCAGCTCGCGGACGCGACCGAGACGGGGACGCCCGCGAACGTCGAATGCGACGAGAAGTGCAGATGGCCCGCGAGGATCCCCCGCACGTCGGTCCCCAGGATCGCCTCGGCGAGCCGATCCTGGTCGAGCAGCTCGAGCAGCTCCATCGACATGTCCAGCGGCGACGGCATCGGCGGGTGGTGCAGCGCGATGAGCGTGCCGTGGGGCGCCGGCGCGGCGAGCTCGGCGCGCAGCCACTCGAGCTGCGCCGGCTCGAGATCGCCGTGGTGGTAGCCGGGCACGCTCGTGTCGAGCGAGACGATCCGCAGCCCCCGGACGTCGTACACGCGGTCCTGCGGCCGCACGCCGTCCTGCTCGTCGAAGAGATGCCGCGCATAGGCCTCGCGCTCGTCGTGATTGCCCATGACCCAGACGATCTGCGCGCCGAGGCGGTCGGCAACCGGCTCGACGAGCTCCCGCAGCCGCACGTAGGCGGCGGCCTCGCCGAGGTCGACGAGGTCGCCCGTGACCACGATCGCGTCCGGCGCGAGACCCGACGCCTCGAGCTGCTCGAGCACGGCGACGAGATGCCCCGTCGATTCGACCGTGCCGAAGAGACGCCGGTCGCCCGCGAGCAGGTGCGGATCCGACAGGTGGGCGACGACATGCGACGGCGCCGGATGCTGGCCGAGCTGCATGCGATCACGCTACCGCCGCCCCTCGTCCGCGCGTCCGTCGTCGTCTCCGTCGTCTCCGCTGTCTCCGCTGTCTCGGCCGTCTGGGCCGTCTCCGGTCGGGGCGCGACTGCCCGGCACCCGCACCCAGCCGGACTTGACGCGCCGCACCACCTCCGCGATCTCGAGCGACGCGAGCACGCCGAGCGTCTCGCCGACCGCCAGGCCGCTCGAACGCGCGACCTCATCGACGGTGCGGCCGCGACGTATGCCGATCGCGTCGAGCACCCGCACGACCGACGGGTCCTCGGGCTCGTACGCGAGCATCGCATCGCCTCGATCGCCGCCCGCGAGCTCGATCGCATCGTCCGCGGAGGTGACGCACATGGCGTTCTCCTCGCGCAGGAGCCGATGGCAGCCCGCCGAGGCCGGGCTCGTGACCGGTCCGGGGACCGCGCCGACCGGGCGGCCGATCGCGAGCGCATGGTGCGCGGTGTTGAGCGAACCGGACCTGAGCCCGGCCTCCACGACGACCGTCGCCGCGCTCGCCGCAGCCAGGAGGCGGTTGCGGTTGAGGAACCTGACCTTCGTCGGTGCGACCCCCGGCGGGACCTCGGAGGCGACGACGCCCGTCCGCGCGACGCGGGCGAGCAGCTCGGAGTTGCCCGACGGGTAGTAGCGATCGAGACCGCCCGCGAGGAACGCGACGCCGATCCCGCCGACGCCGAGCGTCGCACGATGCGCGGCGGCGTCGATGCCGTAGGCGCCGCCCGAGACGACCGCGCGACCGCGCTGCGCGAGACCGCCCGCGACCTCCGCCGCGACGTACTCGCCGTAGCCCGTCGCGGCCCGTGCGCCGACCACGGCGACCGCCCGATCGAGCGTCCCGAGCACTGCCGTATCGCCGCGGACCCAGAGCGCGACGGGCGCGGCCGGGCCGAGCCCCTCGAAGCCGTCCGGCCACTCCGAGTCTCCGGGGAGCACGACCCGCAGGCGGAGCCCCGCGGCCTGCTCGATCGCCCGCACGACGGGTCGGGCCGCGAGACGGGGGCGCCAGCGGTCGAAGGCCTCGGCGACCACCCGCTCGGCCCGGTGCGGGCTCACGCCATCACCGATCCAGGCGTCGATCGCGGCGGTCGGGTCCTGCGCGATGAGCGACTCGAGTGCGCGGCTCGGGCCGAGCGAGCGCAGCAGCTGTCCCGCGACCTGGTCGGCGGGCTCGGCGAGCACCGTCCAGGCGACGCGTGCGAACGCATCGGCGACCGACTCGGGCGCCTGCTCGCCGCGGATCGACCCGACGAGGCGCTGGACGTCATCCAGCGGGAGGTCGAAGACCCTCATGCGGCGACCACCGTCCGGTAGCCGAGCGCCTCCGCAATCTCGCCGCGCCCCGGCGAGACGGCGCCGTCGAGGTCGGCGATCGTCCAAGCACTTCGCAGCACACGGTCGTAGCCGCGCATGGTGATCGCCCCGCGCTCGAGGGCCTGATCCAGCGCCGCCAACGCGGCGGGCGCCGGACGCCGCGCTCGCTCGCGCAGCCACGACCCGGGCACCTCGCCATTGCGTCGCCACGGCGTGCCCGCGAGCCGCTCGGCCGCGTTGCTCCGCGCCTCCCGCACGAGCCTCGCGGCAGAAGCGGTCGTCGTCCTGCCGCTCGCCTCGCCCGTCGTCCGCAGCCCCGCGGCGGTGATCCGCCTGACCGCCAGCTGGAGATCGACCCGATCGAGCAGCGGGCCGGACAGCCGCCCCAGATACCTGCGCCGCGCCATGGGCGTGCAACTGCACCCGGCGTCCGAGAGCCGCCCGCACGGGCAGGGATTCGCGGCGAGCACGAGCTGGACGTTCGCGGGGAACCGCGCCGTCGCGTTCGCCCGCTGCACGGTGATGACGCCGCTCTCGAGCGGCTGGCGCAGCGCGTCGAGCGTGACGCGGCTGAACTCGGGGGCCTCGACAATCAATCAGATTTACAATCAATCGAACGGAAGGATTCGATTGACCAAGACAGCCGCGATCTACACGCGCATCTCGAAAGACAAGGAAGGCCGCGAGGTCGGTGTCCAGCGTCAGGAACGCCTCTGTCGCGAACTCGCCGAGTCGCTCGGTCTGTCCGTCGTGGCCGTGTTCTCGGACAACGACATCAGCGCCTCCCGCAGATCCCGTAAGCCGCGGCCTGGATACGAAGAGCTGCTTCGCCGCGCCCGAGAGGGTGACTTCGCCAAGGTGCTCGCCTATTCGACCTCGCGGCTAACTCGGCGGCCTCGCCAGTTCGAGGACTGGATTGACCTCTTCGATGAGAAGGGCGTGGTTGTTCACTCCGTCAATGTGAAGGGCAGCAACTACGACCTCAGCACAGCGCAGGGCCGGGGTGATGCGCGGCGCCGGGCGGCCTCCGATGCCGAGGAATCTGACGAGATCAGCGAGCGCGTCAAGGCCGCTGTCGATGATCGAGCACTCCGCGGTGAATGGCATGGTGGACCTCCACCGTTCGGCTATCGGCGCGGCAAGATCACTGAGACAGTCGTCGACGAGGACACCGGCGAAGAGCGGGAGCGAGTTCGTTCGATCCCTGTGCCCGAGCCTTCGGAGGTCGCCCTACTCGAACAGGCCGCCCGTCGCCTACTCAATGACCGCGAGGCTACGCACTCCATCGTGAAGGACTGGACCGAGCGCGATATCCGCACACGGCAAGGGAAGCACTGGCGCCAGTCGAACCTGCGGGCAATCCTCCTGAATCGTTCGCTTCTGGGCGAGACGAAGGCCGGCGTCAAGGGCTGGGAGCCGGTGCTCGATCAACGCACCTTCGATCGGCTGCAAGCCCTGTTCTCCGATCCTGCCCGGAAGGTTGTCCACTCCCCCGGCGTCAAGGGCGGCACCCGCACGATGGGAGGCGGCCTCACCGTCTGCGGCAAGTGCGGAAAGCCGCTTGTCACTCAGCGCAAGTCCCGCGCTGACGGCAAGGACCGATTCGCCCTCGGCTGCCGTGCCGAAACCAGCGGCCCGAGCGACCAGCACCCTGCCGTGACCCGAACTCGTGGCAAGGTCACACGCACCGAGTACGCCGGGCGCGTGCTCATCGACCATGACGCTCTGGAAGAGGTCGTGTTCGACGCCCTGCTCGACTCGCTCAACAAGACTCCTCGCTTCCGCGAGCGTATGGCCGAGCCGAACCCCGAGAACGAGCGCAAGGTCGATGCCCTGGAAGCCGAGCGTTCGGCTCTGCGCGACGAGCGGGCGCGTGCTGGTCGAGCCTTCATCGCAGGGATCATGACCGAGCACGAAGCACAGCGCGAGGTCGCCAGAGTCGATGCCGCGCTCGCTCAGGTCGAGGTGAAAATCACAGAGCTGCTTCGCGGTCCTGTTGTAGCGGACCTGCTCCGGCAGGGCGAGGACTGGAACGCCTGGCGTGACTGGAACCCCGGCAAGCGACGGGCGTTCCTCCGGCTGTTCATCAACAAGGTCGAGGTCTATGACCCGAAGGTGGTGCCACGCACGTCCCGCAAGTCCGGCGAGTCGGACGAGTCCCTTGCCAAGCGGCGCCACGATCTGCGGATTGCGGCTGTCCGTGCCCGCATCCATATCGACTGGAAGAAGGGCGCTTAGCCCTCAACCTCGCGGATCAGCGCGTAGCAGTACCAGCCCACCATGCCGCCAGCCGTGGCGAACTCGGTCTGAAAGTCCACGAGGTCGAACTGCTTGCCAGGGAACCGCTCGGCGATCTGCGCTCGCAGATCGTTGTAGGCCTCCCTCGGCGTCTTGAAAGCCGCCAACCCTGGACGCGAGTTGACGTAGTGGAACTTGCCCGGCGCTCCCCGGAACGAGACGAAGGGATCGGCAATCTCGGCCTCAGCCTCGGCATAGGCGGCGGCCTGCTTGTCTGCGATCTTCGCCTGAGCCTGCGCCATTGACTCCTTGTACGAGTCACGGAATCCCATGTCGCCCTCCCCTCGGCTGGTCGATTGGGCCGAGTCTAGTGGTACGCATGTCCCGTGGACTCATAGCCCGCAGGCCGTGAGCGTTGAGGGGTGCCCGAACCGCGACCAAAGCTCCTCGCAGAGCGTCGCGCCTTCGGCGCACGGGTCCGTCAGGCAAGGACGGCGATCGACCTCAGCCAAGAAGCACTGGCGCTCAGGGCCGGCCTCGATAGGTCTTACGTCGGCCAGGTCGAACGCGGCGAGCGAAACGTGATGCTCGACAACATCTACCGGCTGGCTCGCGCCCTCGGCGTTCGACCTGGCGATCTGCTGTAGCCCGCAGTCAGTCGTAGTCCTCGATGGTCTCGTCGACGAGTTCCATTTCGAAGTCGTGATGCACAATGCGCGTCAGGCGTCGAACGATCTTCCGGGGCTGTCGCCCACGCTCGCGCCCCTCGATGGCAGAGGACAGCGTTTCGCCCTCGGAGAGATCAAGCGCCTTCTCGAACCGTGCGCGCTTGTCTGCGTCGAGGGTTGCTAGGGCCGCATCGAACGCTTCGGCCACGACTTCTGGCGTGACATCGCGCGCCTCGATCGACCTACGTTCAGCGTCCGCCTTCTTTGCTTCTGCGTTCGCTTTCTTCGCCTCGGCGAAAGTCTTGACGGTCTCCGCGACCTTCTTTACAACGTGATTGACGACGAGGACTCCCGTGCCGACTCCCGCGACCACCGCGGCCGGTCCACCGATGTCAAACAAGATGTCGAACGGACTGCCGTACCTGAGCTTGACAACACGCGGCCGCCGGTGGAATCGGTGCTCCGCACCTTGCCCGACGGCTTGGGCGAGGCCGGCCAGGAAGCCTGCATCGTCAAGATCGTCCAGCAGTCGCTGCACGGGCAGCCCACGCTCTTCACGGATACGAATACGCAACACCACGGGGCGAGCATATTGGTAGCCCGTTGCGGCATCGAATGAGCAAGGTCGATTAGTTGTCCAGTCGAGTTATCCCCAGCCCGCTCGGTGTCACTGGCGGTCGCTCCGGGCGCTCGCTAGGTTGACGCGATGGACGCCGTTCGCTGGATCCAGTCGCCGTGGACCCTCCATGCCACGAATTCGCAGAACTGCCCGGAATGCCTGCACCGCATGGAACTCGTCGTGTCCGCCTGGTATTGCGAGGGGTGTCGCGTTGCGATTCCAACCTGGGAAGTGTCGGAGGCGTCGGTAACCTCTGAGGCGTGAGCGACGAACCGCAGAAGGTACCGTTCGGTCAGACCACGGGCGGGATCATTCTCATCCAAGGTGTCGTGACCGCGGTTGTCTCTGTCGTCGTGACGTGGCTCATCAACAACGCCGCCGATCTGCCGTGGCTACTGATTGCCGCCGTGTTCGTCGGTGTCGCCGTCGTGGTGTTCGTCGTGCTCTCGCTCTTCTCGAAGCGACTTCGCAAGTCCATCTGGGTCCGGTTCGGCAAGTGGCTTCGCGGGACTTGGCCGGTCACGACTCGAACGAAGGAACGCGCGGTTGTCTCGGCATTCCAGGCCGGCATCGACTCTGAGAAGGAGAAGGTCGCCGCCGAACGTGCTCAGGCCCGGAATCCTCAGTGGCACATCGACGGCCAGGACCGGCTCGGAGAACACGATCTCTTGTGGCTTGAGAACCACGGGGCACAGGTCAAGGACGTGGTCATGACCTGCGACCCCGCGCTGTTCGTGCTGGATGGAGATGTGTCGTGGACGGGCACACTTGGGACCGATGGGCCTGGGTATGAGGGCAAGCAGTTCCGAGGGCAGCCGACGGAGTTAGGTCGAACTCAGGGCGTCATCTTCCATGTGGTCTGGTACGACATGAACGGTGACCGACACGAAGGCAACGTCACATATCCGCCGAAGGAGATGCGCGCCCGCGACCAGGAGATCCACAACGAAGCATGGGCCGAGGGTCGGGAGGCTGGCAGAGCAGAGGTGCTTGCCGAGCTAGAGGCGGCACAGCCCGCGCCGCCACCGATCAAGCCGCGCTGGGTGCTCGTCCAGGATCACACCGACAACGCGCCCGACGACGGTTGGATCGTTGCGAATATGGCGAAGGGTGCCGTGGCTCTGCACGTCAGCCTCGATGCTCCCCGGGAAGAGTTGGTGTTCCTGAGTGCCGCCGATTGGCCGGACATGACCGGGAAGTCTCAGCAGAACTTCTCGGGTTACCTCACCAGCCGAGGTGAGTCATACGGCGTGACCTTCAAGATCGAGTGGACAGACGCGAACGGTCAGCGCAAGAGCGAACGCATCGACTGGGAGCCAATCGGGTGACTCGCCGGTAGGACTTTCGGACCGATGCAAGCGAAAGCGACTATCGCCTTCTTGCAGAGCGCGCTTTCCGTTGACCCCCGGTGCGCCCGTCAGCATCCGGGCAAGGTCACGCGGCGCGGAGCTCCACATACCGGACTGAGGCATGTCTCCATCTCGCGGCTCCGCCCGGCGTAGGCACCTTCGCCTTGTTCAGACGGTCGGCAATGGCTTGGAAGGTCATGCCCTCAGCCCGCAGGTGGACGATCTGCCGGGCAACGGACTTGGGAACCGTTGACTGTCGGCCGATCTTTATGCCCTTGGCGCGTGCAGCCGCGAGACCTTCCCGAGTGCGTAGCCCGATGGTTTCCCTCTCCCACTGAGCGACGGCGGCCATCACGGAGGCAACGAGTTTCCCCGTCGGCGTGCTCGTATCGAGATTCAGGTCGAGGGCGATGATCGACCACCCCCGGTTAGCCGCCAGGTCGAGCAGCCTTGCGAAGTCCACCATGCTCCTGCTCAAACGGTCGAGCTTCGAGACGACCAGCGCCTCTGCCTCGCCCCTGGCCAGCGCCTCGAGTGCAGCCTGAATGCCGGGCCTCTCGATGCTCTTCCCCGAGCGGCCGGCATCCTCGATGAACTGCACCTGCCAGCCCTTCCGCGATGCCTCCCCTGCAATCGCCGCCCTCTGAGCGTCGATGCCGTGCTCCTGAGAGGCCGTGCTGACCCGGAGATACCCGATGACCCTCATGCCAGGGTTCCCATGTAGACATCGCCCTCGACGTAGGTGAGGCTGGCGTCCGTCTCGGGGTGGGTGGCGACCCAGACGTAATCGCCGTCTCCGAAGCGAATGCTCCACCCCGCGTCAGCGAGCGCGTGGGCCAAGGTGTCGTCCGCGCCTCCGGGGAAGAAGGCGTCGCCGGACGACTTGGAGCTGAACACGTCGAGGATCAGCTTGACCCCAGCAAAGGTGGTCGGCCTCTCGGCACGGATGCGGGCAAGGGTTCGGTCGTATCGCTCCCAGTACGGGTCGAGGTATGCCATGTTCTTTCCTTCATTACCCCGGATTTGCTTTGTAGGACCGGGCTATTAGCGATTCGATTAGCCCTATGTCCCCATGTCAAATACCCGTAAAGAACCGAACGGTCATCGACATATGACCCGTTTTCTTGCCTCCAAAGCGGTAAATGGCTTGCTTGTCAACTTCTCGGGTATATGAAGTTGACATTTAGGAATATTCGTCAAATGGCACGAGAAGTCATCCTCAGATGCAGGTCGAATCGAACTACTAGCCCTGGCCCGCTCGTGTCATCTGGGGCACGGTAGGTAGCTCTCGATGGTCCCTGGTGCCCGTGCGGGACCGTCGAAATGACCCTCATACCCGCCTACCGTCCCCAGGCCAGCGACCTCTCCCCTCGCGCGATACGCGCGAGCGCGCAGGTACGGGCTGAGGCTGGCCGCAGTTCCAGCAGCCTCACCTCTCGGGCGCGATGCTGAACTGGAACTGGAACTACCAGCTATAGAGCTGGTTAGTTCCAGATCCCTAGTTCCAGCAAATCCGGTCTGGAACTCTGCTGGAACTAGTTCCAGTTCGCGGTAGTTCCAGCGGGCGCTCCTGGGCCGCCGTTATTGACCTCTACGACTCTCGGGCTTCGACCTCTCGACCAGCCCTAGTTCCAGTCGTAGTTCCAGAAACGCCTCTGGCTGGAACTACCGCGTAGTTCCAGCCAGAGTTCCAGTTTCAGGCTCGACGCGGCTCGCGCTTTGAGACGCCCTTGAACGGTTCGCCCACCTTGACGCCGACTACCTTCCCGGTGTCCAGCGTGCGCTTGACCCAGACGCCGTTCTCCTGCGCCTGCACGCGGTTGCGGACTGCGCCTAACCTGCGACCTTCGTTGTTGACTGCCATGTTCTACTCCTTGAAGTTTGAGTGTCTTACTTGCTTCTCAAGGGTTCGACTCCGCAAGTCAGGCCGTCATGTCGCGGTATCCGCGAAGTGCCTCTTGTGCTCGCTTGTCGCCCCAGCCCAGACGGGCCATAACATCGCGCTTTGAGCGCGGTGCAGGAGAAAGATTCATAAGGGCCTGCACATCCGATTCCGAGTCTACTTCCACGGTCGCCGGGGAAACGAAAGGATTTGTGAGCGGCACGGCATCCGGCGCATAGAACGTCCAGGTCGAGTGCTCGATCCCGAGTCCAGCCGGAGCGATCACCAGTGTTGCGGCCTTGACGCGCTTCCCCGGCTCGCACCGGGCGCGGATTCCTCCGGGCCGGTCCTTTGCGATGAACAGCGCGGCGCGCCCGCCGTGTGCGCGGTCGAACGGCGACTGGTTCTGGACCTCGTACCCGACGCCCGACAGCGCCGCAGTCTTTCGCATGGTCCCGCCAGGACCGCGACGATTGCCGGGGTCTTTCGGGTAGTGGTCCACGACGAGTACCGCCGTGCCGTCCTGCGCGAAGGGCTGGATCGCTCGGCGGTTGAGGATCGCGTAGTCGTCTGACGAGTTGGAGTTGAGGCCGAACATCGGCATCAGCTCTCCTACCGAGTCGATCATGACGAGCGCGGGCCGCCAGCCGATCCCCTGGGCCATGACTCGCAGGTACGAGTCCATGTCCTCCGGCTCGGCCAGCCGGAATCGAGCACGGTCCCCCAGCACGCCAGGATCGACCCCGAGCGACAAGAGCCGGGAGAGCGTGATCGCCGCGCCGTTGTGGTCGATGTCGATGAACAGCGCCGATCCCCCGTCCGCCAGAATGTCCGCCGCCATGCACATAGCGATGAGGGTCTTTCCGGCTTCCGGGTCGCCGTACAGGGCGTTGACCTTGCCCGAGTAGAGCAACGGCAGCCCGTCCGTTCGGCGCGAGCCGGTGTCCGGCTCCGGTACGGCAAGGTCACCCGCCAGGAGCGCGGCGACGTCCACGAAGGGATCGGCGTCGCCCTCCGAGAAGGGAACCTGCGTGTAGTCCCAGGGGTCGCGGTGATCTTGCGCGAAGGCCGACTCGATGATCGTGTCGATCTCGCGGTCGCTGAGGCCGGACCTGCGCCCTCGCTCTCGCACCAGGAGGTCAACGGCCTCGCGGTTGTCCTTCAGCGAGCGCCGCAGACCGCAGGCCATACGGAACAGGGTGTCGTTGCGCTCGCCCTCCGGTACTGGATCCAGCAAGGAGCCTCCGCCGCTGCCAGTCGCCGCCGGCGGCAGAGGTGGAGCTGCGATCAGGTCGACCAGCATCTCCGGCGCCGAGCGGACCTCTGCCTCTCGTGCAACCGAGTAGAGGCCGCCGCTCAGGTGGTTGGAGCCGGGCAGGAGAACGTAGCCGCCGTCGCCGCGAACATCGACGCCGGGGAGCACGTTCGTCCGGTTACGGACGGCGCGGGCAGCGTCGAAGTAGTAGTGCCACCCACCTCCACCCGTTGCCACGACGAGCGTTTCCGGCAGGGTCAGCCCGCGCTCGGAGAGCCAGGCGTCGAGGCTGGCCCGACCGTCGGCCTTGTGAGCGTCAATGTCGAGCACCCAAACCCCGGATGCCGCCCCAGTCGCCACGGACCAGTTGCATCCTGGGGACTGAGCAGCCCACGCCGCGATCTGCTGAGGGTCGCGGCTCGCGCCCTTGACGCCGTTCGGGATTCGCGGGTGCTTCCCCGGAGAGTCGCAGTCGGGCTTACCGCAGGAGCAACGCCCGTCCTCGATGTGGTGCGTCGGGAAGATCGCCCAGCCACGGGCAAGGGCGTACTCGATCATTTCGGGAACCCCTTGGCTAGATTCGATCTGCGATCTAGTCGCGGTGGTGTCAGCGAAACCCGCCCCGGGGCCGCCCTGCTCTCTTCCGGTACGCAGGGCGGCCCTTTCCACGTTCTCAGCGCCCTGCATTGTCAGCCTCCGCCCCGCGAATGAACGCGATAGCCCGGTCGATCTGCTCGTCCGAGAACACCGGAGGCTCCTGGTCATTGAGCATGACCGGCTCGGCGCTCATCGACGGCTCCGAGCCGCGCGGGCGTCATAGAGGGCGGCGGTCGCGCTCATGGTCGTGTATCCGAGAATCAGCCCGGCGAGCACGAGGCCGCCGCCGAAGCAGAGGACGCCGATCATCGGTCGACCTCGCTGTTCGAGACGGCCGGGAGCGCACCGCGTCCACGGCGAGGCGGCCACGGGCCGTTGCGGTACTTGAGTAGTTCCGCCTCTAGGAGAACTTCGACGGGCATCCCGCCGAACGCCTCGGGGAGTCGCTGGATCTCATCCGGCGAGGGATAGATGCGACCGTTCGCAATCTGAAGGATTCGCCAGTGAGTTGAGCCGACCTTCTCGGCTACTTCGTCATAGGTGGTGTCGTGCCAGACAACGAACTTCGCAAGTTGCTGGCGACGGCGCGGCAGAGCCATCGGGAAACCCGTCCGGGCCTACAAGGACGGTTCAGAGTCGAACGACTCCTAGGAGCGAGACGGCTCCGCTTTGTCCCTCTGCGTGTAGGCCCGCAGGCTGTCGCAGATCGAGGGTCCACAGCCACTCAGATCGTCCACCGTCGCTGTTCCCGCGACGACTTCCTAAGCGGTGCTAATCGGGCGGGAGTCGAGCCTCAGATACCCCGATTGGTCCAACAATATCGAGGGATTCACGAAAAAGATCACAACTTGGCCCTAAGCCTGACAGGGCTGGAATCGACCAGCCGCCAGAGGCCTGCGACAGCCCCGCGGAAGCCCTGAGCGGGTGTCTGCGGCGCTTTCCGGTCGCAGTCGAATCGAACTACCAACCTCGCGCCCGAATGCTCTCAGTGGCATCTAGGCGTAGTCGCTCGGCGGCGTTGCCGAGCCGACCCGGACGGGAACTACCTCGGCCTCGATGACCTCGGCCTCGAGTTCGGGCAACGGGTCGGCCTCTGGGAGTTCTCGGATGATGGTTTGCATGGCTTCCTCCCACGGCTTGACCGTGACCTCGATCGCCAGGCTCGATCCGGGGCCGTAGCCAGTCCGGTCGAGAATCATGGCGATAGCGCGGAGCCGGTCGCTGTCGGAAGTCGTGGGCTGGGACACGATGCGGCTGAGTTCGACGAGCGCAGGCTCGACCATCGCCAGCAGCCGTTCCTTCGCCTTCGCCGCAGTCTGAGGCGCGGTCGCACCGTGCTTGACGCAGACAGTAGTACCGGGCGCAGCGTTGCGCTTGCACCGTTCGCCGTTCTTCTTCGTGACCACGCAACGGTTCTCAAGGCTGGCCGGATTCGACAGCAAACCCTTCTTGCTCCCGCCGTGGACGGCGCAGAACTTGGAGCCGGAGACGGCCCACCTTTGGCAAGGGCGACCTGCGCGACCATCGACAACCGCGCCCCGTCCATTCAGGACTGCCGCGCAGGTCACCCTTGCACTCATGCGACCTTCGCCTCCGCAAGAACAACGGAGGGAAGGCCGAGCTCGGCGCATCTCGTGTCCACGTCGAGCAGGCACCGCTCGCAAAGGTGGAACTCCGAGACGTAGTTGAAGTGGGCGATGTGAACCGGGTGGACGCGGCGAGCCTCCGGTTTGCCGCCGAGAACCACCGCGACATCGACCCAGCACTTATCGCAGAGGCCGTCATGGGAACCCTGGACAGGGCCGCCGTCCTCGCGGAGCGAATAGGCGAAGTACCACGTTCGCCAGTTCAGCGCAGATCCGCGCTGTCCCCGGTACTCGTCCTTCATGTGCTGGAGGGTCGCCTTCACGATGTACGCCTCGCCGCCGAGCGCGTAGGTGCCGTCCAACTTCTGGAGGATCGTTCGGCTGGTCAGTTCGTTGATGTGCTTAGTGATCCAGCGATCGACGTTGCGCTCGATCAGGTGCTGGTTGCGCGGCGCGTACCGATGCGCCAAGGCAGAGGCGTTCGTGGCGCGGTCGATCGACTCGCGGCTCGACGCCTCCAAGATCGAAGGCTTCGCGGTACGGCCGGCCTCGACAGCGGCATGCAGGGCGCTGGGGTCCGTGATGTTCAGGTAGGGGTGACGCTCTTCCATTTCGTGCTCCCTCGGTGGTGTTGGTGGATCGGAAGGGGACGCCGCCGCGAGGCGGGCGGGCATCAGCGACGGCGTCCCCGGCTGTAGATGTCCCGGTTAGGCGACGTATCCGTTCGGCGCCTCGTAGGAGCCGGACGCCTTCACCTGCATGACGGCAGCCGCACCGCGCTTCTGGATGCCGACCCCGAAGCCACGCTGGTAGCGGGCCTCGATGAGCGGCGTCCGGGCGTCGGCGCGACCCGGAATCACCCGGAGGCCGCGGAACTCGGCGCGCTCGTGCTCGCGGAAAGCGAGGGGCTTGGTGTCGGTCGCCACCGCGACGGCGTAGCCGGACGGGATCAGGTAGTCCTCGACCAGCAGCGCCTTGCCGTAGGAGCCGAACACCGGGAGGCCGCCGACCTGCTCCGGGGGAAGGTCGCCGACGATGTTCTCCACGGTGATGCGCGCCGGAGCATCACCAGCCGGGATGAAGTCGAACGGCTTGGTCGCCGGGTTGCTCGCCAGGTCGGCGCGGAACCCTCGGATCGTGTCGCCCTGCTCGGGGTTGACCAGGATCGCCACGGGCCACCGCTGAGACAGGCCATAGCCGTGCTCGGTGATCGTGTTGGTCAGGTCGCGGAGGTCGCCGCCGTCAATGGTCGCGGCACCAGAGACGAGGTAGTGGCTGTGCAAGCCGTCGAAGGTCTTGCCATTGAACTCCGGGGGCGTCCCCGTCGCTCCGTCCCACAGGCCGTAGATGGTCGCACCGTTCTCGTTGGTCGAGCCGTTGCCCTTGTTGAAGAGCGCCTTGAGGATCGCCCGGAATACGAGCCTGTTATCGGCTTCCAGAGCGTTCGCGTGGACGGCCCGAACCTCGGACGCCGTCGCATCGCGAAGGAACGTCTCGGTGTATCGAGCCGCGAGGTCGAACCAGAACAGGGGGTAGCCCATGACCAGCGGTGCGACGGTCGGACGGGTGGACTTCGGAAGGCCGAACTCTGAGGCTTCCTCGAACTCATCGCCGTGCTCGGACTGAGCGACGGCATCGCCGGTCTTGGTGGTCGTGGCCGAGAAGAGCGAGGCGAGGGCGCTGCGCTTCTCGTTCCAGATCGAGAGGGTTTCGAGATACTCGTCCCAGATCGTCGCCAGCGAAACGCCGTCGAGCGTCTGGGAGAGGTGGTCCGCTCCGACGCCGAAGCCCCGGTCGCGGCCCGTGATGTCCATGAGGAACATGGCTTCTCCTTGGGTCGTCAGGTGGGTTGCGGGCCACGGGCCAGCGCAGAGGAAAGCGAGGACTCTGCTCTCGCAGGACTCCCGTCCGATACCAGCGGAGCTACGCTCTGAACGCTGGTGCCTACCGAGTGCGTCGGGCTACCTCTGGTAGCCAGTTATCGAGATAGTACCAACCGATGAACCAAAATGTTCGCCCTCGACTATTAGTTGCTGACCTGATCGTTTGACTCGTCGAGAAACAGCACGCCGTGCGCGGCGCGGGCGATCGCTCCGGGTCTGATGATGCCGCTGCCGCCCCCGACGATCGACGGCGTCGAGGCGGTGTGATGCGGCGCCTCGAACGGCGGACGCAGGCTCAGCGCGCTGACGGCCATGCCGCTCAGCGACCGCACCGAGGCGCATTCGATGGCCGCGTCGGCGTCGAGCTCCGGCAGGATGCCGGGCAGCCGCGTCGCGAGCATCGTCTTGCCCGCGCCGGGAGGCCCGAGCAGGAACAGGTGATGGCCGCCCGCGGCCGCGATCGTGAGCGCGCGGATCGCCTCGTCGTTGCCCACGACGTCGGCGAGATCGGGTGGACGCTCCTCGCCCTCCGCCTCCGCGGACGCCGCGATCGGATCCCCCGCGTCGTCATCGGGCTCGAGGGCGGCGCCGTGCCAGATCGCCGCGGCCCGCAGCGACGCGACCGGCACGACGCGCACCCCGTCGACGAGCGAGGCCTCGGCCGCGCAGACGGCGGGGACCAGGACCGTCGATCGGCCCGCGCGCTTCGCGGCGAGCACCGCGGGCAGCAC
>Ga0180219_1001090_pt1 | contig 18835 bp, 17 predicted proteins | sample eDN3rd30CBELigMG_FD_151338 | JGI IMG/M metagenome (GOLD analysis project Ga0180219, IMG submission 151338) | Enriched Miracle-Growth compost microbial communities from Emeryville, California, USA - eDNA 3rd pass 30_C BE-Lig MG (version 2)... ...
CCAGCAGAGGTGTCGTCCCTGCCGCGTCACGCACGGCCGCCAGGAGCGGACGCAGCGTCTCCACCGCCTGCAGGCCGCGCAGACCCGGCGTGTTGGGCGACGATACGTTCACGACCAGGTAGTCGGCCACCGGTGCCACCGCGCGCGTGCTGGTGACGTAGTCGGCGGTCGCGGCATCCACATCGACGACGCGGCTCTTGCCGATGTTCGCGCCCAGCACGAGCCGCTTCGTCCGCCGCCGCGCCTTCGACAGCCGCGTGGCCGCGGCTGCGGCACCGCGGTTGTTGAATCCCATGCGGTTGATCAGTGCCCGGTCCGGGACGAGCCGGAACAGTCGCGGCTTCGGATTGCCGTCCTGCGCGATGGCGGTGACCGTGCCGACCTCCACATGCCCGAAGCCCAGCGCGTACAGCCCATCGGTGGCGATCGCGTTCTTGTCGAAGCCCGCCGCGACCCCGAACGGCGAGTCGAACACCAGCCCCAGCGCCTCGGTGCGCAGGCTCGGATCGGGGCGCGTGATCGCCCGGGCGACCGGGCGTAGCGGCCAGACGCCGAGCGCGCGGATCACCAGCATCGCGGCGTGGTGCGCCGTCTCGGGATCCATCCGGGTGAACAGGTGACGGAAGATGAACGCGTACATCGCCCCTCAGCCTACGGGCGCGCCGCGCACGCTCGTGCACGCGCGCGGCGGATCACTCCCCCGCCGCCGCGTCCGCGGCCCGCTCGATGTCCTCGGCGTGGTCGGCGCGCAGCTGCGCGATGGCGCTCTCGAAGTCATCGAGGCTCTCGAACGCCTGGTACACACTGGCGAACCGCAGGTACGCGATCTCGTCGAGCTCGCGCAGCGGCGCGAGGATCGCGAGCCCGATCTCATTGGTGTCGATCTGCGACGTGCCGGTCTGACGCACCGTCTCCTCGACGGCCTGGGCGAGCAGAGCGAGGTCACCCTCGGTGACCGGACGGCCCTGGCATGCCTTGCGCACGCCGGACATCACCTTGTCCCGGCTGAACGGCTCGATCACGCCGGACCGCTTGATGACGTTCAGGCTCGCCGTCTCGATCGTCGAGAAGCGTCCACCGCACTCCGGGCACTGGCGGCGACGGCGGATGCTGAGACCGTCGTCGCTCGTGCGCGAGTCGATGACGCGCGAGTCGGCGTGGCGGCAGAACGGACAGTGCATGGGCGACCTTCGCTATCCGGACCGGTGTCGGCCCTTACTCGAATCGGGCGGTGACGGCCTCGCCGTGCGCGGGCAGCGCCTCGGCGTTGGCGAGCGCGACGATCCCGTCGCGGACCGCCGCGAGCGCGTCGCGGTCGTACGCGATCACCTGCTGCGGGCGCAGGAACGTCGACGCCGACAGCCCGGATGCGTAACGAGCCTGCCCACCGGTGGGCAGCACGTGGTTGCTGCCGGCGAGGTAGTCCCCCAGGCTGACAGGAGAGTAATCGCCGACGAACACGGCGCCGGCGTTGACGAAGTCGTCCACGCGGGGCTCGCGCACGTGCAGCTCCAGGTGCTCGGGCGCATAGGCGTTGCTGAACGCCGTGGCCGCCGTCAGGTCGTCGACGAGGACGATCGCCGACTGCGGCCCGGCGAGGGCCTGCGCGATGCGGTCGGCGTGGCGCGTGCGTGCGGCCCGCCGTGCGACCTCGACCGCGACGGCGTCGGCGAGCGGAGTGGATGCCGTGACGAGCACGGCCGCGGCCTGCTCGTCGTGCTCGGCCTGGCTGACCAGGTCGGCGGCCACCAGTGCGGGGTCTGCGGAGTCGTCGGCGACGATGAGGATCTCGGTCGCGCCGGCCTCGGAGTCGGTGCCGACCACGCCGGCCACCACGCGCTTGGCGAGCGCGACGAAGTTGTTGCCCGGTCCGGAGATGACGTCGACCGGCTCGAGCCCCAGCGACGGAACGCCGTAGGCGTACGCACCGATCGCGCCCGCGCCGCCCATCGCGTAGACCTCGGTGACGCCCAGCAGCGCGGCCGCGGCGAGGATGACGGGGTGGATGCGGCCGTCGTGCTCACGCTGCGGCGGGGATGCCAGTGCGACCTGCGCGACACCGGCCACCTGCGCCGGCACGACGTTCATGACAACACTGGAGGGATAGACGGCCTTGCCGCCGGGCACGTAGACGCCGACGCGCTGCACCGGGCGCCAGTGCTGTTCGATGCGGGCGCCGGGCGCGACCTCGGTGACCGCGGGTGCGGGCACCTGAGCGGCCGATCCCTCGCGTACGCGGACGATCGCCTCGTCGAGCGCGGCGCGCACCTCCGGGTCGAGCGCGGCCAGCGCCTCATCGAGGTGCTCCTGGGGAACGCGGATCGCGTGCCCCTCCACGCCGTCGAACTGCGCGGCCTGTTCGCGCAGAGCCGCTTCGCCGCGACCGGCGACATCGTGCACGATGCGAGCGGCGGTAGTGAGCGCTTCGTCGCGGGCAGCGGAGGCGCGTGGCACCGCCGAGAGCAGGTCCGCGGTCGTCAGATTCCGACCGCGCAGATCGATCGTGCGGAGCATCCCTTCAGATTAGCCCGTCTGCCGCACGGTCTTCCGCCGCGCTCAGCCGCGAGTGACGCCCGACACGTCGGTGAGATAGCCGATCCGGCCGTCCTCGTGTCGCACGACGAAGGCGTCACCGCGATCCTCGATGACCAGCGCCCAGGCCGTCGGACCGACGGTGAACAGCGGGATGCCGTTCTCGTCGACGACGTCACGCTCGACCGGCGCGAGTGCCCAGAACGCCTGAGTGGCTGCGGCGGGCTGCACCTGGACGTCGGCCTGGCTCAGCACCTCGGTGTGTGACTCGGTCTGCGATTCGGCGTGCGGAGCGAAGGGCGACGGATCGGCGGCGGCGCCGTACCCGGCGGAAGTCGTGCCGTAGGCCGCCGGTGCGGTGGCAGCCGGAGGCTGAGCGGTGCGCTCGACGGCGGGACGGGCCACGACCGGGCGCGCCCGGCGCGCAGCGGAGTGCGCGACCTGCTCGGGGCGATGCCGGAAATCGGCGTCGAACGGGGCGATGAACGGCGCCAGCGTGGTCAGGAACACGCCGACGAGCATCAGGAAGAACTCGACCCAGACCACCCAGCTGTTCAGCCAGAACCCACCCGATGCAGCCCGGGCGATGTTGTTCCACAGGATGCCGAGCCAGACGACGGTGGAGACGGAGAACGCGACCGAGGCGAACTGGTCGATGCCCAGAGAACCGACGCGGCGGATGCCGTCCGGGGAGAACCGGCGCAGCGCGATGAGGAAGACAGCGGCGGTGGGCACGCCGATCGTGAGGATCCAGTCGATGCCGCTGGTCCAGACCGAGGCCCCCAGGCCCAGCGCCTCGCCGAAGCGCGACTCCGCGTAGACGGAGAAGAACGAGACGATGAACGCGACCAGCCAGACGCCCAGCAGGGCGACCTCGCGGACAGAGAAGGGCCCGATGCCGTAGTGCGGGGGTGCCGCGTCGGCCACGGACGATGCGGCCACGTCGGTCTCGGCATCGCCCTCCGCGGTTGCGCCGGCCTCACGCGGTGTCTGCGCCGCGGCGCCCGCGTCGACCTCGGTGGCCGCGTCGGCGGCGGCGACGTCATCCACGGCGGGCACCTCGTCGGCGGCGAACGGCTCGTCCCGGACGGGCTCGTCGGCGGTGTTCTCGTGGGGGGTGTTGGCGTCGCTCACGACGATTCCTTCCAGTGGGGAGCAGGTCGGTGGTGCGATCCTACTCGCGTGCGTGATGGCCCGGCCGAAGCGCTGCGGCTCAGCCGAGGCACTGCGGGCCGAGCAGGCCCTTGAGCTCGCCGTACAGGTCGGCGGTGACCGTCACCGCCATCGGCACGTCGAAGACCTTGGCGGTGCCGCCCTTGTGCAGCTTCAGCGTCACCTCGGTCTCACCGCGATGGCGTTCGAGGGTCTCGGCCAGTCTTCCGATCGTCGTCTCGGTCGCACGGTGCTCGGGCAGCATCAGCACCAGCGGACCGGAGGCGTCCATCGCCCCGAGATCAGGCACGAATGCGGACTGGCCGTGCAGGTTCAGACCGTCATCGCGTCGTGACACCCTGCCGCGCACGACGAGGATGGCATCCTGCTGCAGCATCGTCTGGAACTCGGTGTATGTCTTGCCCATGAACATGACGGTCACCTCGCCGTCGAAGTCCTCGACGGTGATCATGCCGTACGGATTGCCACTCTGCTTGGCGACGCGATGCTGCACGCTGGTGACCAGGCCGGCGATGGTGACCTGGTCGCCGTCCTGCACATCCTCGGAGGCGAGCAGGTCGTGGATCGACGTCGACGCATGCTTGGCGAGCGGGATCTCCAGCCCGGCGAGCGGATGGTCGGAGACGTAGAGTCCGAGCATCTCGCGCTCGAACGCGAGCTTGTCCTTCTTGGTCCATTCCGGGCGCTCCGGCACCCGGGCCGGCATGATCTCCTCCGCCTCGTCGTACAGGCTGTCGAAGTCGAACCCGATCGCGCCGGTGGCCGCCTTCCGCTTGACGTCGACCGCGGCCTCGGTGGCATCCTCGTGGATCTCCATGAGGGCCCGCCGCGTGTCGCCCAGCGAGTCGAACGCGCCCGCCTTGATCAGCGACTCCACCGTGCGCTTGTTGGCGACGTGGGCCGGCACTTTCGTCAGGAAGTCGTGGAAGGACGCGAACGACTCCGCCTGCCGTGCCTCCACGATGCCGTCGACGACGTTCGCGCCGACGTTGCGCACCGCGCCGAGACCGAAGCGGATGTCCTCGCCGACGGCGGCGAAGTAGCGGATCGACTCGCTGACATCCGGCGGGAGCACCTGGATGCCCATCCGGCGACACTCGTTGAGGTAGACCGCCATCTTATCCTTGGAGTCGCCGACGCTCGTCAGGAGGGCGGCCATGTACTCGGCCGGGTAGTGCGCCTTCAGATATGCGGTCCAGTACGACACGAGGCCGTATGCGGCCGAGTGCGCCTTGTTGAAGGCGTAGTCGGAGAACGGCAGCAGGATGTCCCAGAGCGCCTGGACGGCGCCGTCGCCGAAGCCGCGCTCCTTCATGCCCCCGGAGAAGCCCTCGTACTGCTTGTCCAGCTCGGACTTCTTCTTCTTGCCCATGGCGCGGCGCAGAATGTCGGCCTGGCCGAGCGAGAACCCGGCCACCTTCTGCGCGATCGCCATGACCTGCTCCTGATAGATGATCAGGCCGTAGGTCGTGTCGAGGATGTCGCGCAGCGGCTCCTCGAGCTCGGGATGGATCGGGGTGATCGGCTGCAGTCCGTTCTTGCGCAGCGCGTAGTTGGTGTGCGAGTTCGCGCCCATCGGGCCGGGGCGGTACAGCGCGATGACGGCCGAGATGTCCTCGAAGTTGTCCGGCTTCATGAGGCGCAGCAGCGCCCGCATCGGCCCACCGTCGAGCTGGAAGACACCCAGCGTGTCGCCACGCGTCAGCAGGTCATAGGCGTCACGGTCGTCGAGCGCGAGATGCTCGAGGTCGAGCTGCTCTCCCCGGTTCATGCGGATGTTGTCGAGCGCGTCGGAGATGATCGTGAGGTTGCGCAGCCCCAGGAAATCCATCTTGATGAGGCCGAGCGTCTCGCACGAGGGGTAGTCGAACTGCGTGACGATCTGGCCGTCCTGCTCGCGGCGCATGATCGGGATGATGTCCAGCAGCGGCTCGCTGGACATGATGACGCCGGCGGCGTGCACACCCCACTGGCGCTTGAGTCCCTCCAGACCCAGCGCGCGATCGAACACGGTCTTGGCCTCGGGGTCGCTTTCGATGAGGGCCCGGAACTCGCTCGCTTCCTTGTAGCGCTTGTGCTCAGGATCGAACATGCCGCCGAGCTCCATGTCCTTGCCCATGACCGCCGGCGGCATCGCCTTCGTGAGCTTCTCGCCCATGCTGAACGGGAAGCCGAGGACGCGCCCGGCATCCTTCAGCGCCTGCTTCGACTTGATCGTGCCGTAGGTGACGATCTGCGCGACGCGCTCGGAGCCGTACTTCTCGGTGACGTAGTCGATCACCTCGCCGCGGCGGCGGTCGTCGAAGTCGACGTCGAAGTCGGGCATGGAGACGCGGTCGGGGTTGAGGAACCGCTCGAAGATGAGGCCGTGCTCAAGCGGGTCGAGGTCGGTGATCTTCATCGCGTAGGCGACCATGGAGCCGGCGCCCGAGCCGCGGCCGGGTCCGACGCGGATGCCGTTGTCCTTGGCCCAGTTGATGAAGTCGGCGACGACGAGGAAGTAGCCGGGGAATCCCATCTGGAGGATGATGCCGGTCTCGTACTCCGCCTGCTTGCGGACCCGGTCGGGGATGCCGCCGGGATAGCGGTAGTGAAGGCCCTTCTCGACCTCCTTGATCAGCCAGCTGTCCTCGGTCTCGCCGTCGGGAACCGGGAACCGGGGCATGTAGTTCGCGGAGGTGTTGAACTCGACGTCGCAGCGCTCGGCGATGAGCAGTGTGTTGTCGCACGCCTCGGGATGGTCGCGGAACATCTGCCGCATCTCGGCGGCGGTCTTGATGTAGTAGCCGTCGCCGTCGAACTTGAACCGGTTCGGGTCGTCGAGGGTCGAGCCCGACTGGACACACAGCAGCGCCTCGTGCGCATCGGCCTCGTGCTGGTGCGTGTAGTGCGAGTCGTTGGTCGCGACGAGCGGGATGTCGAGGTCCTTCGCCAACCGGATCAGGTCGGTCATGACGCGCCGCTCGATGGAGAGGCCGTGATCCATGATCTCGGCGAAGTAGTTCTCCTTGCCGAAGATGTCCTGGAACTCCGCCGCGGCGGCGCGGGCGGCGTCGTACTGTCCGAGCCGTAGGCGCGTCTGCACCTCGCCGGATGGACAGCCCGTCGTCGCGATGAGGCCCGTGCCGTAGGTCTGCAGCAGCTCGCGGTCCATGCGGGGCTTGAAGTAGTACCCCTCCATGCTCGACAGCGAGCTGAGCCGGAACAGGTTGTGCATCCCCTCGGTGCTCTGGCTCCACATCGTCATGTGGGTGTAGGCGCCGGAGCCGGAGACGTCGTCGCTCTTCTGATCGGGCGACCCCCATGCGACGCGGGACTTGTCGCTGCGGTGGGTGCCCGGCGTGACGTAGGCCTCGAGGCCGATGATCGGCTTGACCCCGGCGTTTCGCGCCGCGTTGTAGAACTCGAACGCGGCGAACGTGTTGCCGTGGTCGGTGACGGCGATCGCCGGCATCCCGTACTCGGCGGCCGCCTGCGTCATCGCCCCGATCTTGGCGGCACCGTCGAGCATCGAGTACTCGCTGTGCACGTGCAGATGAACGAAGGAGTCGGATGCCACCCATCGAGTCTACGAAGAGCCCCCGACGTTCCGGGTCGCGCGGCGCGGGTCGGGCGAACGTCGTCTCACCCTCGAGTTGAGGGTGAGACCCGTACCCTGGAGGAATGGCCACCCCCGACTTCGTCCTGTCTCTGCGCGAGAAGATCGGCCACGCGCCGCTGCCCCTCGTCGGGGTCACCGCGATCGTCTTCCGCGACGAGAAGGTCCTGCTCGGCAAGCGCGCCGACAATGGGTCGTGGCAGCCGGTGTCGGGCATCGTCGACCCTGGTGAAGAACCCGCCGATGCCGCCGTGCGGGAGTGCCTCGAGGAGGCCGGCGTCGTCGTGCGCGCCGAGCGCCTCGCCCTCGTGCACCAGATCCCGCGCATCACCTACGCCAACGGCGACCAGGTCGACTACCTCGACCTCGTCTTCCGCTGCTCCTGGGTGTCGGGCGACCCGCACCCCGCCGACGGTGAGCTCACCGAGGTGGGCTTCTACGATCTGGGCGCGATGGGCGACATGGATCCGGAGCACGTCCGCAAGGTCGCCCTCGCGATCGCCGAGGACGACCCGGCGTCGTTCCGCGGCGGGCGCTGACCTCTCCGCGTCAGGACTCCTCCAGCGCGTAGTGCTCCACCCAGGATCGCGGCACGGGCATCGGCACGGCGTAAAGGTAGCGGATCAGCTGACCGTGATGCTGGGTCTCGTGCTCGAGCAGGTTCAGCGCCCAGTCCCACCCGTACTCGTCGTCGGGGGCGAGCTCACCGAGCCACGCGTCCACCTCGGCCGCCGTGCGCTCCAGCGCCGCGCGCACCGCGCTCGGATCGTCATCCGCGGTCAGTGAGCTGTCGAACCCCTGCCAGGAGCCGGCTCGGGCGGCGCGGACATAGCTCTCCCGGGCACCGGCCACGCACCAGAAGTGGTTGCGGACCGGACTCGAGCGCACACCGGGCAGGCGCGTGCGCAGCAGGTCGGGCGTGAGACCGTCGAGCAGGTCCAGGTAGAGCCGGTTCGCGGCGGCATGATGACGTCGGAGCAGCGCAGATGTGGCCATCGGAGTTCCCTTCCACACAGGAGAGGCGCTGTCGCCCCCTGCGGCCATGATGCCGCAGGGGGCCGACAGCGCCCACCGTCACTGCTGCTCGCGCAGCAGTCTCTCCTCGGAGTACGTCAGGTCGCGGATCATCGCATCGCCGAGCGGATCGTCCAGACTCACCGTGAACGGCACCGTCTGCACGCTCGTGGCGCATCCGGCATCCTCCGGCTTGCGGATGCCGACCCACACCTCGACCAGGTCCTCGCCGGGGTACTCGGTCTTCGAGATGAGCTCGACCTGGCCCTCCGGGTCGTCGCCCTCGCAGAAGGCACCGGTCACCAGCAGGCCGATCTCGGTGGACTCCGCCGTCAGCGGGACCTCCGGGTCGAGCTCGACGTCGGCGGGGTCGTGATCGGGCGGCAGCTCCTTCATCACGCACGTCTCCCAGCCGCTGAGCTGCCAGGCGCCGTCCGTGTTCGTGATCGTCATGAGCTCGTGCGTCACTCCGGCCATGCCGGTCGGCACCGGACCGTCGGTCAGCTGGCGGCCGTGCAGGACCCACGACCACAGCACGACCTGCTCCGGCGACTGCGCCACGGCATACCACTCGTCGTCCGCGAGCGCCGGCACGCCCTGCCCCGCCACGGCGGCACGGCCGTTCTCGTCGAGCATGTCGTCGAGCGTCTCGTAGTAGAACACCGAGCCGGGGATCGGCGTGCCGTTGCAGCTCGTGGTGGCCGGGTCGTCGGGGACGACGACCGTCGGCGCCTCGTCGACGATCGAGTACGTGTACTGGAACGTCTCATCGGGCAGGTTCTCATCACCCCCCAGCGCGCCCGCGGCGACGACACCGGAGATCGGCAGCAGCGACCGCGCGTCGATCACCAGCGTCTTCATGACGGGGTCGCCATACGTCAGCTCGATGGTGTCGCCTAGGTCCGTGCGCTGCGTGTTGGGTGCATCGCCCACCTCGTCGATGACCGCCGCACGCTGGTCGGCGGTGAAGGCGTACCAGACCGGGTCGGACTGGGTCGTCAACCAGAACAGGCTCTCCGCGTCCGCAGCCGATTGCGGCGCCTCCGCCCCGATCCGCTCCGCGATCGCCGCGAACACGCCCGCGGCGTCGGAGGGCACCGCCTTCAGCCATCCCGGCTCGGGAGTGGTGGCCTCGTAGATGAACGGCGGCTCGTCGAACGCCACGTAGGTCGCCATCGCCTCGCCGTCCGGCCCCGCCGTCGACACGATCACCGGCGGCTGCTCACCGCTCGCGTTCATCCAGGCGGCGTCATTCGAGAGGTAGTGCGAGATCGTCGTGCGCAGCACCACATAGCTGTCCGCGGAGGGGACCAGATCGTCCGACTCGTACCGCGTGCCCGACTCGCTCGTGATGGTGACGCGGACGTACTGTCCGGCCCCGATCTGGTCGAGCAGCGGCCGGGACACGTCGAAGTCCTGCGCCCACTGATTCTGATTCGCCACGTCGGGAACGGGACGGGTCAGCCACTGCGACGCGATCACCGCGCCTGCCGCGATCACCGCGACGATCAGCACCGCGGCGACGGCGGCCACGGCGGCGCCGGACAGCCGGAACCCGGAGGCGCGGCCGGAGCGCAGCGTGCGCACCCGTCTCGGCTTCTCCGCCGCGATCGCGGCGTTCAGGGCGCTGCGCGCCCGCTGCCGGTCCTCCGCCGACACATCCACGTCCGGGGCCAACTCACGCACCCTGCTCGACAGCTCGTCCATTGCTCTCCTCCTCTCGTCCCGTTCCGGCAGGCGCCCCCACCACGCTCGCTCCCGGTGGCGCACCGGCCGCCGGCTCGATGCCGAGTCGGCGTCGCACGCGGTTCAGCCTCGATCGCACGGTGCCGACCGGCACGCCGAGCGCGACGGCGATCTGCTCGTATGTCAGATCGCCCCAGGCGTACATCAGGAGCGTCTCCCGGTCGCGTGCCGGCAGCGCGGCGATCCGCGCTGCCATGCGCTGCACAGCGGCACCGGCATCCATCCGCTCGTCCGTGCGCGCCATCTCATCGGGGCCGTGCTCCCGTGTCGTCGCCGCCGACGCCGCGATCGCGCGCCACTGCTTGGCCTCCTGGCCGCGCTGGCGGTGGATGACGCGGGTCGCGATCCCCATGAGCCAGGGCCGCGCCGAGTCCCAGGCAGCGTCGAACGACGCGCGCTTGCGGAACGCGATGAGGAACGTCTCGCTGAGCACGTCCTGCGCCGCCTCCGACCCCACGCGCTGCGCGGAGAACCGCCCGATGGCGGCGGAGTGGCGTTCGAAGAGCTCGGCGAACGCGGACGGCTCCTCGAGGGAGCGCCTGATGATCATGCTGTCCGTGGTCACACTAGGTATTCCCCGATCGCGTGCGGACGGTTCACGTTCAGTCTCGGCGGAGGACGTCCAGCGCGTTCGCCAGGTCGGCGGGATAGTCCGAGACGAAGGTCACCGGGTCGGTCGTCACCGGGTGCGCGAAGGACAGCTCGTGCGCGTGCAGCCACTGCCGCGTCAGGCCCAGCCGGGCCGACATCGTCGGGTCGCCTCCGTAGAGCGGGTCGCCGACACAGGGATGCCGGTGTGCGGCCATGTGCACGCGGATCTGGTGCGTGCGGCCGGTCTCCAGATGGATCTCCAGAAGCGACGCACCCCGGAACGCCTCGATGGTCTCGTAGTGCGTCACCGAGTCCTTGCCGTTCGGTGTGACGGCGAACTTCCACGAGTGCGAGGGATGCCGGCCGATCGGGGCATCGATGGTGCCCACGAGCGGATCGGGATGCCCCTGCACGACGGCGTGGTAGATCTTCTCGACCTCACGCTCCTTGAACGCACGCTTGAGCGCCGTGTACGCCCGTTCGCTCTTGGCGACCACCATGAGTCCGCTCGTGCCGACGTCCAGGCGGTGCACGACGCCCTGCCGTTCGGCGGCGCCGGTCGTCGCGATGCGGAAGCCGGCGGCGGCGAGGGCGCCGAGCACCGTCGGGCCCTCCCAGCCGATCGAGGGGTGAGCGGCGACACCGGCCGGCTTGTCGACGACGACGATGTCGTCATCGTCGTAGACGATGCCGAGGTCTGGGACCGCGATCGGCACGATCTCCGGTTCGCGTCGGGCCTGCCACTGCACATCGAGCCAGCCCCCGCCGCGGAGCTTGTCGCTCTTTCCGAGGGTGCGCCCGTCCAGGCTCACACCGCCCGCCTCGGCGACCTCGGCCGCGAACGTGCGCGAGAAACCGAGCATCTTGGCCAGCGCGGCATCCACGCGGACGCCGTCGAGCCCGTCCGGGACGGGGAGGGAACGCGACTCCATGTCAGTCCTGTGCGGTCGCGTCGGGGGCGGGCGCGTCGGGCGCGGCATCCGTCTGATCGCCCACATCGGCCGCGGCACGTGTGCCGTCCAGGCGCAGACCGATCAGCACGAGGATCGCCACGCTGATCATCATCGTGACGATGAACATGTCGGCGACGTTGTAGATGGCGGGGTTCATGCCCAGCCACATCCACGGGGTGTTGATGAAGTCGACGACGTGGCCGATGAGGAAGCCCGGCTCACGCAGCAGGCGGTCGGTGAGATTGCCGAGGATGCCGCCGAGGAGCAGGCCCAGAACCGCCGCCCACGCCCGCGAGCGCACGCGAGTGACGGCCAGTACGACGATCGTGATCGCGGCGGCGGCAAGGATCAGGGTGAAGATCCAGGTGACCTCCTCGCCCAGCGAGAACGCCGCCCCGGGATTGCGCGTCAGGTAGAACTGCAGGACGTCGCCGAGGACCGGGACCGATTCCTGGTAGGGCAGGTTCTCCAGAGCGAGATGCTTCGTGAACTGATCGGCGGCCAGCACCAGCACCGCGAGAAACGCGATGATGGTGCCGGCCGCCGCAGCACGAAGGGGCGTCCGACGCAAGGGTCGGCTCAGGAAGCCGAGACCGGCGTGGCGCCGGTGCCGGCAACATCGAGGTCGCGGAGCTTCTCCTCGATGAAGCCTCGCAGCTGGGAGCGGTAGTCGCTCTCGAACTGGCGCAGCTCGCTGATGCGGGTCTCCAGGCTGGAGCGCTCGCTCTCCAGGCGCGCGATCTCGTCGCGGCCCTTCGCCTGAGCGTCCGCGAGGATCGAAGCGGCCTCGGCGCGGGCCTCGGAGATGAGCTTCTCCTTCTGCGCCTCGCCCTCGGCGACGTGCTCGTCGTGCAGGCGCTGGGCCAGCTCGATGATGCCGGCCGAGGTCGCAGCCGGGGCCGACGCCTCGGCGACGGGGGCGGCGACGGGTGCCTCGACGATGGGTGCCGGGATCTCCTCGACGACGGGCTCCTCGACCTGCTGGACCGGCTCGGCCGCGGCCGGGGCGGCGCCCGACTCGTAGGCGGCGAGCTTGGCCTTCAGCTCATCGTTCTCAGCGATCGTCTTGCGCCACTCGACAACGATCTCGTCGAGGAAGTCATCGACCTCATCCGGGTCGAAACCTTCCTTGAACCGGACGTGCTGGAACTGCTTGGTGACGACGTCTTCGGGGGTCAAAGCCATGGCTAATCCTCTTTCAGGGCTCTCGACGCGGGCCGATACGGGATGACCCGCACTTCGCGAGCCGTACCTCCACAGCATAGTGCGCCCGTCACAGGGGCGCGAGGAAGTGTCACACCGCGGCGAGCTGGAACACGGTGCGGACGATGGACAGGAGGATGAAGCACGCCAGCATCGTGAGCGGGAAGCCCAGGTCCAGCGCGACGGCGCCGAGCCGCAGCGGCGGCACGAGCCGACGGAAGAACCTCAGCGGCGGATCGGTGATCGTGTACACGAACTCGGCGAGTACGAGACCGACGCCGCGCGGGCGCCAGCCGCGGTTGAACATCGGGATGTACTCGAGGATCAGCCGCGCGAACAGCACCAGGATATAGAGCAGCAGCAGGTAGTTCGCGATCGACGCGATCAGCTGCACGACCGCCACGACTACTGCGCGAAGGGGGTCGTCTCGGGGTCGGCCTGCGTCAACGAGCCGTCACCGGACACAGCGACGTTCTCCGGCGAGAGGAGGAACACCTTGCTGGTGACCCGCTCGATGCGTCCGTACAGGCCGAGCGACAGACCGCTCGCGAAGTCGATCAGGCGACGCGCGTCGGCATCGCTCATCTGCGACAGGTTGATGATCACCGGGATGCCGTCACGGAAGTTCTCCGCGATCACCTGCGCATCGCGATACTGCTTGGGATGCACGGTGAGGATCTCGCTGACGGTACCGGGAGCCGGCTGGCGCACGACTGCCGGCCGGTGCAGCGGGGTCACCGGAGCGGCCTTCTCGACGGCCTTCTCCCGCGTGTCGCGCGTGTCGCGGCTCTCGCGGCGCGCGGGCGCGGCCGGCTCTTCGTAGACCTCTTCCTCGTCGGCGAGGCCCAGGTACACCATGGTCTTCTTGAGCGGGTTCGACATCGCATCCTCCGTGTGTGCTCGTCTGTTCTGAGGCTAATCGCGGACAGGCCGCGCGCCCGTGATTGCCGAACCGATCCGCAGGTGTGTCGCACCCGCCGCGATCGCCTCGGTGAAGTCGCCGGACATACCGGCGGAGATCCACTCGGCATCCGGAACGATCGTGCGCAGCCGCGCCGACGCGTCGGCGAGGCGGGCGAAGGCGGATGCCGGCGGTTCGTCCAACGGAGCGACGGCCATGATCCCGCGCAGGCGCAGCGTCGGACAGGCCGCGACGACGTGCTCGGCGAGCGGCAGCAGTCCGTCGAGTGCGATCCCCCCGCGATCCGGGTCGTCGGTGAGGTTGAGCTGCAGGAGGACGTCCAGCGGGGCGTCGCCCGGCTCGGCCGCCCGGTCGAGCGCGTCGGCGATGCGGTCGCGATCGATCGAGTGCACGACATCCGCCGCCGAGCGGATCGCCCGCGCCTTCTTCGTCTGCGCCTGGCCGATGAAGTGCCAGCGCAGCGAAAGATCCTCGTGCGGGGCCTCGGCCTGGGCCGCGCGCTTCGCAGTCAGCTCCTGCTGCCGGTTCTCCCCCACGTCCCCCACACCGAGCGCATGCAGCTGCTCGATGAGCGAGAGCGGGTGGAACTTCGTGACCACGATCCGGGTGATCCCGGCCGGGTCGCGGCCCGCCGACCGCGCGGCATCCGCGATGCGCGCGTCGACGTCGGCGAGCCGCTCGGCGAGCGTCACTTCAGGAAGTCGGGGATGTCGAGGTCGTCGTCACCGAACGCCGACTCGTACGAGGAGGTGATCGGGGTCGCGGCGACCGACACGGGCTCCTTCTGCTCCGACTCCGCGGCGATTTCGCGTGCGGCATCCTCGGCCGGGATGGCCGGCAGGACCGGCGCGGAGGCCGGGCGCTGCGCGGTGATCGGCTCGATGCGGGTCTGCGGCTCGCCGCCGTCGAAGCCGGCCGCGATCACGGTGACGCGGACCTCGTCGCCGAGGGTGTCGTCGATGACCGTTCCGAAGATGATGTTCGCCTCCGGGTGGGCCGCTTCCTTGACCAGCTGCGCAGCGTCGTTGATCTCGAAGATGCCGAGGTTCGAGCCGCCCTGGATCGACAGCAGCACACCGTGCGCGCCCTCGATCGATGCCTCCAGCAGGGGCGACTCGACCGCGAGCTCGGCAGCCTTGATCGCCCGGTCGGCGCCGCGCGCCGAGCCGATGCCCATGAGCGCGGAGCCCGCCCCCTGCATGACCGACTTGACGTCGGCGAAGTCGAGGTTGATGAGGCCCGGGGTGGTGATCAGGTCGGTGATGCCCTGCACACCGGCCAGGAGCACCTGGTCGGCGGTGGCGAAGGCCTCGATCATCGAGATGCCGCGGTCGCTGATCTCCAGCAGCCGATCGTTGGGCACGACGATGAGGGTGTCGACCTCTTCCTTCAGCTTCGACACACCCTGCTCGGCCTGCTGCTGACGACGACGGCCCTCGAACGAGAACGGCTTGGTGACGACACCGATCGTCAGCGCGCCGATCGACTTCGCGATGCGGGCGACGACGGGTGCACCACCGGTGCCGGTGCCGCCGCCTTCGCCGGCGGTCACGAAGACCATGTCGGCGCCCGCGAGGGCTTCCTCGATCTCCTCCGCGTGGTCCTCAGCGGCGCGGCGACCCACCTCGGGGTCGGCGCCGGCGCCGAGGCCGCGGGTGAGCTCGCGGCCGACGTCGAGCTTGACGTCGGCATCGCTCATCAGCAGCGCCTGCGCGTCGGTGTTGACAGCGATGAACTCGACCCCGCGCAGGCCGAGCTCGATCATGCGGTTGACCGCGTTGACGCCGCCACCGCCGACGCCGACGACCTTGATCACCGCGAGGTAGTTCTGGTTCTGGCTCATGCCGGCCTCCGTATCGTCCCGAACCAACGGTGCGTCTTGCGACGCCTTTCCTAAACCTTTAACCTCTAGTAGAGGTTTAAAGAATTGCTCAGTATGCAATTCCTGAGTTCGAAGGTATGCGGCGCGGGCGCCCGCGCTCGCAGCGGCGCGGGCGTGTCGCGCAACGCGTGCGCGGATTGGTCGTGTGCGGGCGGGAGAAGGCCCGAAGGGGACGCCGGATCAGCGGCTGACGACGGCGTTCGGGGCCGACACGTCGTAGTGCGACTTGCCGGGCGCGGCCTCCATCGCCGCCGCGAGCACGACAGCTTTGTACGCCGAGTCGTCCGCGGTGCCCCAGACGATCGTCGTCTTCGGGTCGGCGAGGGTGAGCGTGACGTCGTTGGCCGTCGTCGCCGTGATCTTGGTCACCTGGTCGCGGACCTCATCGGGCAGCGATCGGAACACGGTGCCCACGGCGGTGAACGCTCTCGACGCCACACCCCCGGTCACACTGAGCACCGGATACCCGTCCGGACGCTTCTCGGTCGTCGAGAGGGCGACGCCCGCGGCATCCACGAGCGTGAAGCCCGCCGCCGACTCGATCGTTCCGATCGGGGTGCGCTCGACGATGCGGACGACGAGGTCGTGCGGTGGTCGCGCCTCGAGCGTGTATGTCTCGACCAGCGGGAACCCGACCAGTGCCGCCTTGACCTCGCTGGAGTCGACCAACGGCAGCGGTGTGCCCAGTTGGCCGTCCAGGGCCTGCTCCACCACAGCGGCGTCGAGCATGGAGGTGCCGACGACCTCGATGTGGCGCAGGGCGAACAGCGGACTGTAGGCGGCGGCGAGCGTGCCGAGCACGAGCAGGACGACGGCCGCGGCCGAGCCGATCCACACCATGCGGCGACGGCGCTGACGGACGGTGAACCTGCGCACCTCGGCACGCAGCGCCTTGCGCCGTGCACGTGCCGCCGCCCAGACGTCGCGGGCCGTCATCGGGCGCGCGTCGGTATCCTCCGGCTCGCCGGCGTCGGCATCGACGGAGTGGTCCGCCTCGATGGCACGCGCGATGTCGTCCGTATCCTCGGCGGTCGCTCGCGTCAGCGGGATCACCGGGGCCGGTTCACGGGCGGTCCGGGAGATGTCCGGGAAGGCGGACTCGTCGGGCGCGTACGCGTCGACAGGGGGCGTCGCGGCATGCCGCGGGTCGTCTGCCGCGCTGTCGACCTGCGCCTGCCCGGGAGAAGAAGCCGTGGCGTTCCCCGCAGGCTCCGCCGCGGCATCCACCGTGCGCCGCGGCGGCGCGGGCAGGGGCGTGGGCCGGCGCACCGGCTACTCCTGGGCTCCGCCGAGCGCGGCGAGCACCTGCGGGATGATCAGGTTCACATTGCCGCAGCCGAGCGTGATGATGTAGTCGCCGTCGCGGGCGATGGATGCCGTGTACTCGGCGGCCGCCTGCCAATCGGCCTCGAAATGGACCTTGCCGGCGTCCGTGAAGGCGCTGCTCACCAGTTCGCCCGTCACGCCCGGCACCGGATCCTCGCGAGCGCCGTAGACGTCCAGCACGACGGTGTGGTCCGCGTGGGTCTCGAGCACGTCGGCGAACTCGCGGAACATCTCCTGGGTGCGCGAGTACGTGTGCGGCTGGTGCAGCGCGATGATGCGTCCGTCGCCGACGACCGTGCGGGCGGCGGCGAGGGCCGCGGCCACCTCGGTCGGGTGATGGGCGTAATCGTCGTACACGCTCACGCCGTGCTCGGTGCCGTGCAGTTCGAACCGCCGAACCGTGCCGCCGAAGCCCTCGACCGCGCGCAGCGCCGGTTCCAACTCGAACCCGAGGGTGAGCAGCACCGCGACGGCGCCGGCGGCATTGACCGCGTTGTGCTCGCCCGGGACGGCGAGGCGTCCCGACACGGTCTGACCCGCGTGAGTGAGCGCGAACGACACCGGGCCGTCGGTGACGACCGAGTGGACGCGGACATCGGCATCCTGCGCCTGTCCGAAGGTGACCACGCGCTCGTGCGTCACGCTCTCCGCCACGCGGAGCGCACCGGGATCGTCGGCGGAGATCACGACGGCCTCGCGGGCCTCGTTCGCGAACCGCACGAAGCCCTCATAGAAGGCCTCGCGAGTCCCCCAATGGTCGAGATGGTCGGGGTCGACGTTCGTGATGAGCGCGATCGACGTGTCGTAGAGCAGGAAGGTGCCGTCGGACTCGTCGGCCTCGATGACGAACAGCTCATCGGAGCCGGTGCCGCTGGAGGCGCCGAGCGACGAGATCACACCCCCGTTGACAAAAGTCGGGTCGGCGTCGAGGGCGCGCAGCGCCGTGACGACCATGCCGGTCGACGTGGTCTTGCCGTGCGCGCCGGCGATGCTGACCAGGCGGCGGCCGCCGATCAGCCAGTACAGCGCCTGCGAGCGGTGGATGACGTGCAGCCCGCGCTCCTTGGCGAGCAGGAACTCGGGGTTCTGCGGCCAGATCGCGCCGGTGTGGATGACGGTGTCGGCATCCGCGGGCAGGTTCACGGCGTCGTGGCCGACGTGCACGTCGGCGCCGCGGGCCGCGAGGGCGCGCAGTGCGGCGCTGTCGGCGCGGTCGGAGCCCGACACGCGGATGCCGCGGTCGAGGAACATCCCGGCCAGGCCCGACATGCCGGACCCGCCGATGCCGATGAAATGGGCGACGCGGATGTCGTCGGGAATCGGCAGGCTCAAATCGGGGCGAATCATGGCCCGTCAAGTCTAGGTCGGCAAGGCTGGACTCGAGCCGAGGGCGCGCCCGGCGCGCGGCGGCGACCAGACGGAGCACGATCATCACAGTGACGTACGCGCGACTCCGTCGGTGACGTACTCGTCGTCACCACCCACCAGGTGCCGTTGCCATTCGGTGACCGGCGAAGTATCCCTTCGGAACCGATCAGCGCGCGAGGGCCTCGTCGATCATCGCGAGGACGTTCTCGGTGCCGACGCGCGTGCCGACGCCCGCCGCCGCGGCGCGCATGCGGTCGAGAGCGCCGGCATCCGTCAGCAACGGCACGATGTCGCTGCGCACGCGGTCGGCGGTGAACTCGCCATCCGGGATGAGGCGCGCCGCGCCGGCCGCGACGGCGGAGGCGGCGTTCAGCGCCTGTTCGCCGTTGCCGACCGCGTAAGGCACGTAGACGGCGGGGATGCCGAGCGCGCTGATCTCACTGACCGTCGCGGCGCCGGCGCGCGAGACGATCGCGTCGGCGACGGCGAACGCGAGGTCCATGCGGTCCAGGTACGGCACGAGCCGG
>Ga0180219_1001095_pt1 | contig 18769 bp, 11 predicted proteins | sample eDN3rd30CBELigMG_FD_151338 | JGI IMG/M metagenome (GOLD analysis project Ga0180219, IMG submission 151338) | Enriched Miracle-Growth compost microbial communities from Emeryville, California, USA - eDNA 3rd pass 30_C BE-Lig MG (version 2)... ...
GGTGTCACGTTCATCGGCGTTGGCGTCTAAAGCAACGGGTTATCCCATTGCCAAGATTGCAGCAAAACTGGCCATCGGTTACAATCTGGATGAGCTCGAAAACCAAATTACCAAGACTACTTCGGCTTATTTTGAGCCTACATTGGATTACGTTATTGTCAAGTCGCCTCGTTGGAACTTCGCTAAATTTAAGGGAGCCAATCGGGAGCTTGGCTTACAAATGAAATCGGTGGGCGAAGTAATGGCTATTGGCCGCACCTTTATTGAAGCGCTGCAAAAAGCTTGTCAAAGTCTGGAAACCAATCGCCTCGGTTTAGGAGCAGACGGAAGACAATTACGTAATCTGGAAGATATTATGCAAAGCTTGGAACATCCAAGCAGTGGGCGCCTTTTCCATATCAAAGATGCCTTTGAGATGGGTGTTCCCTTGGAATCTATCCGGAAAGCAACACACATTGATAAGTGGTTTTTGGTACAAATCCAAGAATTGGTCGAACTCGAAACGGAATTAAAACGTTACTCACTCAATAATATACCGAAAGATTTCTTCCTTACTTTAAAACAAAAAGGATACTCTGACGGACAATTAGCTTGGATATTGGGCAATGTCACAGAAGAGGAAGTATACCAGCGTCGGAGGGCATTAGGTATCAAACGGGTTTATAAAATGGTGGACACTTGTGCAGCCGAATTCCCGGCATTAACACCTTACTATTACTCTACGTTTGAAGAAGAGAACGAATCAATTCCAAGTGATCATAAGAAAATCATTGTACTCGGCTCTGGGCCTAACCGAATTGGGCAAGGTATTGAGTTTGACTATTCTTGCGTACACGGATTATTAGCAGCCAAAGAAGCCGGATACGAGGCCATTATGGTAAACTGTAACCCCGAAACGGTATCGACCGATTTCAATATGGCTGACAAACTCTATTTTGAGCCTGTATTCTGGGAACATGTACGTGAAATTATCGACTTAGAAAAACCCGAAGGTGTCATCGTTCAGTTAGGTGGACAAACCGCACTGAAAATGGCAGAGCAATTAAAAGAAGCAGGCATCAAAATTATCGGTACCTCTTTTGAAAATATGGACTTAGCTGAAGACCGCGGCCGCTTCTCTGATCTATTAAAAGAATTGGATATTCCCTATCCGAAATATGGAGTAGCAGAAAACGCAGAAGAAGCACTTAAGGTAGCTAATGAAGTGGGCTATCCGGTGTTGGTTCGCCCCAGTTATGTATTAGGCGGACAAGGCATGAGCATTGTCATCAACGATGAGGAACTAGAAAAAGCGGTTATCAAAATCCTGAAGAACATGCCGGGCAATCGGGTACTGATTGATCACTTCTTAGACCGTGCAGAAGAAGCCGAATCTGATTCTATCTGCGATGGTGAAGACGTACATATCATAGGTATGATGGAGCATATTGAACCAGCAGGTATTCACTCAGGCGACTCAAGTGCAGTATTGCCCCCATTTAGCTTGTCGCAAAAGGTACAAGACCAAATGGAACGGTATTCTATAAAGATTGCGCATGCATTGAACGTACGCGGTTTATTGAATATCCAATTTGCCATTAAAGATGAAAAGGTATATGTGATTGAGGCCAATCCGCGCGCATCGCGTACGGTTCCGTTTATTGCGAAAGCTTATGACGTGCCTTATATCAACATCGCAACGAAGATCATGTTAGGTGTAAATAAATTAAAAGACTTCAAGATTGAACGGAAACTGAATGGCTTTGCCATTAAAGAGCCGGTCTTTTCATTTGATAAGTTCCCTGATGTAGATAAACAACTGGGGCCTGAAATGCGCTCAACCGGTGAAGCCATCCGATTTATTAAAGATTTGGATGACCCGTATTTCCGGCATATGTACGCAGAGAAATCGATGTACCTAAGTAAATAGCAATGAAAAACCCCGGAAATTCCGGGGTTTTTCATTTTTACCAAAAGTTTCATTTATTTTCCTATTTGTTTCTTTGCCTTCGAAAAAGAACAGTATATATCTTTGTAGAAAAAAAATGGGGGGATGGAAAACAAAAAAATTGCTCAGTTAGCTGGTTAACTAACTGAGCAATGAGCCAATTACCTATTCAAACTCACTCCCAACCACCGCCTAATGCTTGATATAGGTGGATATTAGATTTCAGGTATTCCAAATAGGTTCTGTTCAACGTAATTTCGGCATCCAACACATTTCTTTGCGAAGTAATCACATCCAGGTAATTCGCCCGTCCGGCCTTGAATAATTCCGTCGAAGCCTCTACCGCTAACCGTAGCGCTTCCGCTTCACTCTGATTATATTTTCTGCGTGCCATGATGTGCTTTTGGGCATTCAACTCCGTCTCCACCTCTTTCCATGCCTGTAATACCGTTTTTTCATATTGTTGAAAAGCAATTCCTTTATTTCCCAGCTCCTGCTCATAATTCGATCGGATAAGACGTTGATTAAACAAGGGTGCAGTTAACCCCCCTAGTATACCATAGGCCACAGAACTAGGCGAAGTAATAAACAATTTGGATACACTAAAAGCCTCAAAGCCCACATAAGGCGACAACTGAAGCGTAGGCATAAACGCAGCACGTGCTGCGGTAACATCTCCTTTTGCGGCCAACAATTCAAGTTCAGCCATCCGGATATCGGGGCGTAATGCCAACATCTTCGCAGGTAATCCCAAACGTATGGTACTCGTCATAGGATAACGCTCAAGCTGATTCCGTGGCCGCTCGATAGGCGATCGAAACCGCCCACACAAAAAATTCAATTCATTTTCTTTTGAATTGATTTGCTGTAACACTTCTTCTTTACGACTTTTAGAATTCATTAAAATAGCACGCATCTGTTGAACGCCCAATTCGGTTGCCCTTCCGCCTTCTTTTTGAACTTGCACCAGTTCATATGATTCTTGCTGTAAGGTGATGTTCTTTTCCAAAATGGCCAATTCATTATCCAAGGTTAGTAGTTCAAAATAGGTCGCTGCTATCTCTGCTACTAATTGCGTTTGTACTAATTTTCTGCCTTCATAGGAGGATAGGAATCGAGCCAGTGCTGCTTTTTTTCGATGTTTTAACTTTCCCCACAAATCCATTTCCCAAGAAGCTCGCAAGCCTAAGAAATAATCGGGAAGGGGGTCAGGTAACCGTTCATCTTCTTTCAGATTATCTGAAAAATTGGTGTCGTAGTTTCCAATGCCATCTGCAGTGTAAAATCCAAATTTACGTAAGCCCGCCTCTGCCACAGCATCTACAGAAGGCAGGAGTGCTTGCTTACGGAAACGCATATGTGCTCGGGCAATCTCTACCCGATGTAATGCTTCTTGCATATCTGGATTATTTTTCAATGCCGTATCTATCAAACGAACGAGATAAGCATCTTTAAAGAAATCTCGCCACGATATAGTAGCCATCGAAAGTGTATCATTGACCAATGTATCGGTTCGGTTTTTCCCTAAGAAATGTTCGGGAACCTTCCGGTGGGCCTCCTCCGTTGGCTTTTGAATACGGCATGACGACAGCAACAAAAAACCGATTAAGGCAGTGGCTATAGGGACCACATTTGCCTTTTTCTTCTTCTTTCGGCTTATCGAAGCAAAAAGCACATATAATCCAGGAATGATCACTACGCCAACAATCGTTCCGATGATCATGCCTCCTATGGCCGTGGTGCCAATCGATCGGTTCCCGAGGGCACCCGCTCCAGATGCAATAGCTAAGGGGACAAGTCCCGCAATGAACGCGAACGAGGTCATTAATATGGGCCGCAACCGCGCAACAGCCCCCTCTATAGCGGCATGGAGGACAGACGCGCCTTGTTTTTGCTTCAATATAGCATATTCTATGATCAGGATCGCATTCTTACCCAACAAGCCAATCAGCATGATAAGGGCTACCTGCGCATAAATATTATTCTCTAGACCCGTTAATTTTAAGAAGAGAAAGGCTCCGAATACACCTGCAGGAAGACTCAAAATGACCGGTAAGGGCAACAAAAAGCTTTCATACTGTGCGCATAATAATAAATAAACAAATAGTAAACACAGTGCAAAAACGTAAAGGGCTTGATTACCGGAAAGAATCTGTTCACGGGTCATGCCCGACCATTCGATTTCAAACCCCCTGGGTAAATGTTCGGCAGCAACTCGCTCTACAGCAGCAATCACATCGCCACTGCTATATTCTGGTGCTGCATCACCATTAATCATCGCAGAAGTAAACATATTATACCGAGTGATCTGTTCTGGCCCATAGATACGCTCCATCTTAATGAAGCTTGAAAAGGGTACCATTTCACCTTGTGCATTCTTTACAAATAGACGTAGTACATCTTCTGGTTTTTCACGATATCCAGGGCCGGCTTGTACCATAAGCTTATACATCTGTCCAAATTTGATAAAATTGGTTGCATAAAAACTTCCCATCAAGGTTTGCAAGGTAGACATGGCGTTCTCTACACTCACCCCTTTCTTCGCAGCAATATCATAATCAATATGGATCATGTACTGGGGGAAATTGGGGTCAAACGTAGTAAATGCTCCGCCGACCTCCGGTGTTTCACGCAGTTTTTCCATAAATGAATTGATCACCGTGGAGAAAGCCTTCAGATCATCCGCGCCCGTTCTGTCCAAAATCCGTAATTCAAATCCACTGGAATTTCCGAAACCAGGAACGGTTGGGGGAGGGAAGAATTCAATTTCTGCATCTGTAATACGAGCCGTTTCTCGTTGCAATTTTGCTATCATATCGGCTACAGACTCTTTGCGTTCTTCCCATCGCTTCAGATTAATCATCCCCATACCGTAAGATGCACCCGTAACTTCATTTAGTAAACTATATCCCGCCAGAGTAGATACACTCTCTACTGCATCCTGCTGCCGACTAATCGCATCCACTTCATCTAATACCGCTTCGGTACGTTGTACAGTTGCCCCCGGAGGGGTCGTCACGTTTACATAAATCATTCCTTGATCTTCTGTGGGTATGAAACCCGAAGGTAAAATAGACGAAATGCCCCAAGTAGCCATAAACGATAACACCAGTATCAAAACAGTCACTATTCTTCGTCCGGCAATACGACCAATCAGACCGGCATATTTACCGGAGATCCGATTATATACCTGATTAAATTTCTTGAAAAATGCAGCCCAAAAACCCCGCGGTTCCGGCCGGCTATGTGGCGAACGCAAAATAATGGCGCACAATGCCGGGGTAAGTGTTAGTGCATTAATACCCGAAATGATAATGGAGCCCGCTAACGTAAGAGAAAACTGTCGATAAAATACACCTACCGGACCAGATAAAAACGCAACTGGGACAAACACTGCCGACATGACCAGCGTAATAGCAATAATAGCCCCGCTTATTTCGCGCATAGCCGCCAAAGTAGCTTCCATAGGTTCCATATGCTCTTCTTCCATCTTAACATATACCGCCTCAACTACCACAATGGCATTGTCTACTACAATACCGATTGCCAACACCAGTGCGAATAGTGTTAATAGATTAATGGAAAAGCCTAATAACTGCATACAGAATAGCGCACCAATCAGACATACAGGTACCGCCAATGCAGGCACCAATGTAGAACGGAAGTCCTGCAAGAAGATAAATACCACTAGAAATACTAAAATAAATGCTTCTACTAATGTATGCAACACTTCACTGATGGATGCATCCAAAAATCGGGATACATCATACCCCATCGCATACTTCATTCCAGGCGGAAATGATGTCGTTTTCAACTCTTCCATTTTGGCCTTAATCAGGTCGATCACTTCACTGGCATTGGAGCCAGGCAACTGTTTAATCATAATGGAAGCTGATGGCCGCCCATCGGCCTTCGATGCCATTTCGTATTCTAACGATCCGAATTCTACATCGGCCACATCCCGAAGACGTAAGATAGACCCATCTGGATTGGCACGTAAAGGAATATTTTCATATTGTTCAGGTCGGTCAAATTTACCAGGATATCGCAACACATATTGTTGCATATTAAGCCGTTTATCCGAGCCGATACCCGTCTGCCCGGGTGCAGCTTCCACGTTCTGTGCCCGAATGGCTTGAATCACATCTTCACTGGATACGCGGTATGCTGTTAGTCTGTCAGGTTTTAGCCAAACACGCATGGCATAGTCCTTAAAGCCCATAATCTCAGCACGCCCAACACCTTGAATACGCTTCAGTTCCTTCAGTATATTGATATCGGTAAAGTTGTAGATAAAACGTTCATCGGCTGTTTCATCGTCACTATAAATGTTCAGATACATCAACATACTGTTTACTTCTTTTTCGGTTGTAACGCCGGCTTTGATAACCTCTTCTGGCAATTCATCCAGTACGGTAGTAACTCGGTTTTGCACATTGACAGCCGCGATGTCGGGATCGGTCCCCACCTCAAAAAAGATTTGAATGAGTGTGTTTCCGTTATTGGTCGACACGGACGACATATACGTCATGCCCGGTACCCCATTGATAGCCCGCTCTAGCGGAATAGCCACCGCATTTGTGCTTACTTCTGCATTGGCACCGGTATAGCTAGCGTTGACTACCACAGAGGGTGGTACAATATCTGGGAACTGTGTTACAGGCAACGTGAATAAGGATAAAAGACCTAGTAATGTAATAAATAAGGAAATAACCAGTGAAAGCACCGGTCTTTTTATAAAAATCTCAAACATGATAATTAGCTTAAAGCAACAAAGAAAATTATTTTAACCCTTGGCTCGCACTGTGTAACAAACTGTCTAAGGAAACTAGCTCTGGTTCGATGGCAGCACCATCAGTTAGACTTTGTGTCCCTTCAAATACAATTTTTTGCCCTGCTTTTAACCCTGAACGGATTAAATAAAAATGTCCAAACCTTGTTCCTAGTTCAATATTGGTCATGTTTACATGGGCTGCACTATCTGCAGCACTGTCTAATACATAAACATATGCCTTATCTTGTATCTCAAAAACAGATTTCTGTGGGACGATAATGGAAGAGGAAATTTGGGTAGGCAATTGAATATTACCCGTGGCTCCATGTTTAAGAATTTTATCTGGATTAGGGAATCGTGCCCGAAGAGAAATGGTTCCTGTCTGCTCTTTAAATGCCGACTCAGCCAACTCTATCTCTCCCAAATGCGGATAATGCTGACCGTCGGCCAGTGTCAATCGGACTTTCTTGGAAAGAATACTATTTTCCGGCGATTTCCTTGCAATATTCTGTAGGTACTCTGTTTCAGATATGGTGAAATAAGCATATACCTCATTTACATCGGAAACACTCGTCAATAAAGAACCTTCAGTTAATAAACTACCTACTTTTAATGGAATCCGATCAATACGTCCTGTAAACGGTGCACGAATACGGGTATAGCCCAGCTGTGTTTGCGCCCGTTGTAAGTCTGACTTGGCCTCCTGAACCCGTGCCTCCGCAGCATGTAGCTGGGCCTCTGCCACATCTAAATCGGTTTTACTAATGATATTCTTTTTCACTAAGGTTGTTACGCGTTCCAGTTCTAAACGAACTGTCTTAGCGTCTGCGATCGCATTGTTTAAAAGTGCCTGTGCTTTTGATAAATTGGCCCGTTGCTCATCATCATTGATTTTAAATAAAATTTGCCCACCCTGTACCAAAGCTCCTTCGTCTACATAGATTCTTTCTAAAAATCCCTCTACTTTTGATCGTACTTCAACATTACGTACTGCCTGAATGTCGGCCACATAATCGGTATATAAAGTCGTATCGACGGCTTTTAGAATTACATATGGTACGGTACGTTTTTCTTCGTTCTGATTTGTGCTATTACGGCTACTAGAAGTACACGCGATTATAGCAGCCATAGCAATGCTGCATAATCCGAAATAAAAAGATGTTCTCATTAATAAAATTATTGATGTTGTTTGTTTTAGTCGACTGATTTAAGAAATTGCCGCATATATATAAGCTGAGCCTATAAAAAGCCCAACAAATCGATGTATCGCAGCTATTTATTGAATAATTGTAGATGCTTTCCTATAGGAAATAAAAGGAAGGAGGAGCTTAAAACGGTTTTAACCGAAATAAAAAGACATGATATCCCAGCAAAGGAGTTGCTTTTGAAACGAAATGAGTTTCGTTACTCAATAAGGAATCTGTAGTGGGTTTAATTGCTAATATTAAACTATCCAGTACTTTAATAGAAACCGAGATAATATTACTGAGAAAGTTGAAATTATCATAAAAGATAACAGGACTGATATCTTTACCGGTCATGGGTATATCCAGTACATCATCAAACAGACATTCTAACAAGGTATCGCCATCAAAATCTTGCGATTTAGATTCATGAAAAGTCTGCTTTTGGTATAGCAAATGATCGTTTAAATAACTTGGGAAATACGTAATCGTATTAATAAAACCCAATAGAACAATAAAATTGACCAACTTAAAGAATCCCATCGAACGCAAAAATAAAACTTTTGATAGATGTGCGGTATAGCATAAGGCATTTCTTGTGTAAAATTCTTATTGCTTTGGCTATATTGTGAGATGATGGCTAACCGAATACCGCTTCGAAAATTTCTTCTACTTTAGCTACCGAATGGATTTGGATGTTAAACTTCGACTTTTCAAGGCCCTTATCGTGATATTTGGATATATACATCTGTTTAAAACCCAATTTTTCTGCCTCTGCGATGCGCTGCTCTATCCGATTAACGGCCCTGATTTCACCGGATAACCCAACCTCACCGGCAAATGCTATGTCAGTAGGTACGATCATATCTTGTTGGGAAGATATAATAGCCATCATAACGGCTAAATCAATCGCTGGGTCTTCTACCCGAAGGCCTCCAGCAATATTTAGAAAGACATCCTGTGCACTGAGTCTAAAACCAAAACGTTTTTCTAAAACGGCCAATAACATGTTCATACGCTTGGTATCAAAACCAGTAGATGAACGTTGGGGTGTACCATAGGCCGCATGGCTGACCAATGCCTGCACCTCTATTAACATAGGGCGTATCCCTTCTAGCATGGCTGCGATGGTAATACCACTCAACGGTAACTCGCGTTGTGATAGCAAAATTTCTGAAGGATTAGATATTTCTCTTAATCCGGCCTGATGCATCTCGTAAATACCCAATTCGGATGATGATCCAAATCGATTCTTGATAGCCCTTAAAATACGATACATGTGGTGTCGATCACCCTCAAATTGCAGAACAGTATCTACCATATGTTCGAGTACCTTAGGGCCAGCGATCGCTCCATCTTTGGTAATATGCCCGATAATGAAAACCGGTGTAGATGTCTCTTTTGCGAAGCGCAATAACTCTGCTGTACATTCGCGCACTTGGGATACGCTTCCTGGACTGGCATCTAAATGATGGGTATGTAACGTTTGGATAGAATCTATAATGACTAAATTGGGTTCTACCGCTTCGATTTGTTTAAAGATCTGTTGTGTCGATGTTTCTGTTAATATATAACAATTGGCTCTTGCTGATTGCGCGAGGCGTTCGGCACGCATTTTTAATTGTTGATCGCTCTCCTCGCCCGAAATATAAAGCGTTTTTATATCAGGCATCGTTAAAGCCAATTGAAGCATCAGCGTAGATTTACCAATACCCGGCTCACCGCCAATGAGCACCAATGAACCTGGAACAATCCCGCCGCCAAGCACTCGATTCAATTCGTTATCGGGACAGATGAGACGTACTTCTGCTTGATAGACAATTTCATGGATTTGGGCAGCTTTATTTGCCCGTTTATTTGTGTCAGTAGAAGAGCTTCTCCAGTCGGGCACCTTGCTGGAGCTCCGCTCCACCAGCTCTTCAACGAAGGTATTCCATTGTTCACACGAGGGGCATTTCCCTAACCATTTAGGTGACTCGTAACCACAATTTTGACAATAATAAACCGTCTTCGCTTTAGCCATCGCCTTTTCAAGTTACCAGTTGCCAGTTGCGGGTTGCGAGTCTGCTTACGCACAACTCGTAACTGACAACGCGCAACTAAAGTTTAATTTCTTCTTCCTTAGCGTTGAGGAAATGAAACTCATTCATATAGTAAGAAGAAACCGCCTTTATTTTAATCCATTTGCCATATTGAAAAAACCATTTTACACGCTTAGATATTAATCCGCGTTTTATAAAAGCCTCAATATAAGGATGAACACAAAGGGTAATCCTTTTCTCATTCTGTTCATTCAGCACATAATTCAAATTGCTTTCGATATCATCCATCAGCACAATACTCGCTCTAATTTCGCCTGTTCCGCCGCACGCCGGGCATTTTTCATTGGTAACAACAGTCATTTCAGGCCGCACGCGCTGCCTGGTGATTTGCACCAGTCCAAACTTGCTCGGTGGCAAGATGGTATGCTTGGCCCGGTCATTGGTCATGCACTCTTTTAAGTAATCATGCAATTCCTTCCGGTTTACGGGCTTATGCATATCGATAAAATCAACAACCACAATGCCTCCCATATCACGCAATCGTAATTGCCGGGCAATCTCTTTAGCCGCCTCTTTATTTACTAACAAGGCATTATCTTCCTGGTTCTCCTTATTGGCCGTCCGATTACCGCTATTAACATCGATCACATGCAATGCTTCCGTATGTTCGATCACCAAATAAGCCCCGCCCTGTAAGTTAACAATTTTTCCGAATGCAGCCTTGATTTGCTTTTCAACACCAAAATGCTCAAAGATAGGATCTTTATGTTTGTATAACTTAACGATTTTCTCTAAATCAGGGGAAATATCATGTATATACGAACGCGTTTCTTCGTAAATAAGCTGATCGTTGATATATATGTGGGAGAATTCATCAGTCAAAATATCCCGTAAAATGGTAGATGTACGGTCCATTTCTCCTAATATCTTCTTGCCGGGATCTGTAAAGGCTAATCGCTTGGTGAACGACTCCCATTTGGTAATGAGATCGCGAAGATCCTTTTCCAACTCGGCCACTCCTTTACCTTCTGAAACCGTACGAATAATTACCCCAAAATTCGTGGGCTTTATTCCTTCGACAATTTTTTTTAATCGGTTTCTTTCCGTATTACTTTTAATCTTTTTAGAAATAGAAACCGTGTCTGAAAAAGGCACCAATACAACAAAGCGCCCTGCAATCGATAAATCGGAACTTAATCGTGGCCCTTTGGTAGAAATCGGCTCTTTTGCGATCTGTACGGGAAGCAATAAATTACGATTCAGGATTTCAGAAATCTTTCCTGCTTTGTTAATGTCTTTTTCTAATTTTAAACTATTGAGCAGATTATCTTTGTAACTGCCATTCTTTACCAGTTTGGTAAGCTTGATAAGTGATTGCACTTGAGGTCCAAGATCTAAATAATGCAAGAAAGCATCTTTAGCATACCCTACGTCTACAAATGCGGCATTGAGTCCGGGCATTATTTTTTTTATTCTGCCCAAATAAATATCGCCAACAGCGTAATTATTATTTACTTGCTCTTTGTTTAACTCAACAAGCTGTTTATCCTGCAGTAAAGCAATAGTTGTACCCGCTTCGGGGGATGAATCTACTATTAATTCCTTTACCAACAGCTACTCCTTTTTGAAAGTGTTGCAGCGCACAAGCATCCGCACTCACTTTCGGTTAAACCATAAGATTGTTTTAAAAAAACAAACATAGCACTAAGCCATTCCACTTTTGGCCAGTGCGACAAAAATTTGCCAACAACCACAATAGCCTGCACTCTCATAGGAAGTGCAGGCTACCATTTTGGCACGCCTTGTAATGCGTTATTTTTTCTTATGTCTGTTTTTTCTTAAACGTTTCTTACGTTTGTGAGTAGCCATTTTATGTCTCTTTCTTTTTTTTCCGCTTGGCATAGCTTAAATGTTTTTAAATGTTTTGATGAATAATAAAATTAATTACTTGCTCAGTTCCTCTATCTTCCGATCAATAAACTGAGATAAACTTGGGTCTGCTGCAATTTTCTTGCTTTGTTGGAAAGCTTTGATCGCATCAGCCTTCAAGCCAATATTTTCGTAACTCGTGGCTAGATAGAACCAAGCCTCCGCACTCGGTTGGATATCCACTACGGTTTTAAACCGATCTACCGCCTTATCGAATTGACGTGAACGCATGGAAAATAGTCCAAGATTCATATTTGCCTTCAAATTTTTAGGATCTGCCTTGACCACCTCCAGCAATAGGCCAATGCCTTGCATGGGTGCTCCCCCGCCATTTACAATGGCTGCCCCTAAACCTGTTTTAGCATCCATACTCTGTGGATTCAGATCAAGTGCCTGTTGGTAAGCACGCTGTGCATGCTCTGTTAATGCCGGAGCAATGATTGTATCCTGTAATTGCTCATAAGCTGCAGTGAAGGCATCTCCAGCTTTTAGCCAATGATCATAAGTCGGCTCTAATTGGGCAATCTCTTCATAAGAAAATCCCAGCGGAGCAGGTTTGGCCAAATCGTCCCAATGTCCGGCTAGCTTCTGGAGCAAAGGTAACCGCTTTATTCCTTCTACCTGAGAGAGTTGGGCTTCTAGATCAGTTATCTGATCAACGAGGTTAGTATTTACTCCTTGCTTGGCCAGCGCCGATACCGAAGCTAGATTAACCGTCTCAGTTGCTGTTTCATTGCTGCCAGCAGCCGACGCTTCTGCTTGATCATCATCATGCTTAATTAACCCTTTAATAGGCTGCACAAATAATACCCCCATCAACACTACAACGAGTGCGATCAGGATTATTTGTTTCTTTTTATGCATGATGATATGTGCTTGTAAGCAGATTATTTATTGCCGTTTTTTACTTTCTCAACAAAAACTTTGGCTGGTTTAAAGCTTGGAACAAAATGCTCTGGGATAATGATCGCTGTGTTCTTCGAAATATTACGTGCGGTTTTTTTAGCCCGTTTTTTTACAACAAAGCTGCCGAAGCCCCTAACGTAAACATTTTCTCCGCCTACCATAGCACCCTTAACTACTTTGAAAAATGCTTCAACAGTTTCCTGTACATCTACTTTTTCTAAACCTGTCTTGTTAGAAATCTCTGCGATAATTTCTGCTTTAGTCATGTTATATTCTTCTAATTGTTTTATTTCTTCCTATCACCCGATCAGCTGATTTGGGGATGCAAAAGTATTGCTTTTAAATGATTTACAAAAATAAAACATCAATTTTTATGTAAAATCTCACCCAACTAAGCCTTAAAGGCAAAAATTTAAACTACTGTGCTAATTTAGAGCTTGTTGCATTCTTATTAGTTGTGCGTTATGCGTTGTGCGTTGTGAGCATATCCCTTGCTCATACCTGGTAACTGCAACCCGTAACAGGCAACGGGCAACTCGTAACTGTTAACTATTCCCTACCTTTGCCATATGGCTTTTTCAGAAGAAATTATTCACTGGTACACACAGCATAAGAGAGACCTCCCTTGGCGCAACACAACGGATGCTTATATCATTTGGCTATCCGAAATTATCTTACAGCAAACTCGGGTTGAGCAAGGGCTACCTTATTTCGAGCGCTTTATAGCGCATTTTCCTACAGTAAAAGATTTTGCAGAAGCCTCTGAAGACCAAATTCTACGTCTTTGGCAAGGACTTGGTTATTATTCTCGGGCCCGTAACATGCACCAGGCGGCAAAAACGGTTATGGAGGTATATAATGGCCTTTTCCCAACCCATTACGAAACCCTGTTGAACTTAAAAGGCATTGGCGAGTACACTGCAGCAGCAATTGCATCATTTTCGGCCAATGAAGCACAAGCTGTTGTAGATGGAAATGTGTATCGAGTATTGGCCCGCTATTTAGGCTGTGATGAGCCTATCAACTCCAATCAGGGGAAAAAATTATTTGGACGTCTGGCAAATCAAATGCTTCATCGAACACAACCTGCGCTATATAACCAGGCTATCATGGAATTCGGTGCGCTACAATGCAAACCGCAAAAACCCAATTGCGTTCAATGCCCGCTACAAACCGACTGTTATGCCTTGCATGCAAACAAAGTTGATTTTTTACCTGTTAAATTAAAATCGAAACCGGCTAGGAGCCGTTATTTTTATTATTTCATCCTTCGAAAGGATGAACAAATAGCGGTGCAAAAACGAGGTGGTAAAGATATTTGGGAAAACTTATATGAATTTCCGATGATTGAGATGGAACACGCTACTACACTTTTAGACCTTCAGGAGAGCGAAAGATTTCAAGAAATGTTTGGCAAACAGGTCATATTAAGATTATTATCGCAGCCCAAAAAACACATTTTAAGTCATCAACATATCTTTGCTAGCTTCATTGAATTACAGTATACCGAAAAATGTAACAAAAAAAATACCTGGAATTATGTTTTCTTAAAAGATTTAGATACATTAGCTAAACCTAAATTAATTTACACATTTTTAAGAGAATATCATATTTGCAACAACTAACACTTATAAGCTATGTCAGGAATTAACAAAGTTATTCTGGTTGGACACTTAGGCAAGGATCCTGAAGTTCGCCATTTAGAAGGTAATGTATCGGTAGCCAGTTTTCCTTTAGCCACATCCGAAACCTTCAATAAAGACGGGAGAAAAGTTGAACAAACAGAATGGCATAACATTGTAATGTGGAGAGGCCTGGCAGATGTAGCAGCTAAATATTTACAAAAAGGAAAATTGGTATATATTGAAGGAAAATTACGTACACGCTCTTACGAAGATCGGGAAGGTATTAAACGATATACAACAGAGGTCGTAGCCGAAAATTTCACCATGTTAGGCCGTAAAAGCGACTTCGACTCTCCTGCAAACGGAGATAACAAGTCCGCTTCATCTGAAAGCAGTAACGACCCAAATACTACAACGGTAGATTTTAACGAAAATAAAGACGATGATTTACCTTTTTAAGGTAAAAGAGCGGAAAGCGAAAAGCTGAGAGCATAAAGCTTTTCGCTCTACTTCTACCTTATCCCTTCAACCCTATCTTCAATTCACTCAATTGTTCCTGTGAAATCGTGCTGGGCGAATCAATCATCACATCTCTTCCTGCATTATTTTTTGGAAATGCAATAACGTCCCGAATGGAATCTAAACCGGCAAAAATAGAAACCAGTCTATCAAAACCAAAGGCAATACCTCCGTGCGGGGGCGCCCCATACGTAAATGCCTCCATCAAGAAGCCAAATTGCTTCTGAGCTTCTTCCTCGCTAAACCCGAGGTGTTTAAACATCAGCTGTTGAAGCTGTTTATCATAAATCCGAATGGAACCCCCTCCCACTTCTGTTCCATTAATAACCATATCGTATGCATTGGCGCGCACCGCTCCGGGATTGCTATCAAGCAACGGAATATCTTCCGGTTTAGGCGAAGTAAAAGGATGGTGCATAGCATGATATCGCCCCGATTCCTCATCCCATTCGAGTAAAGGGAAATCAACCACCCATAAAGCAGAAAAAGTATGTTTATCACGTAAGCCTAATTGATTACCCAGCTCTAAGCGCAGCTCATTCAATTGTTTTCTTGTCTTATCAGCCGGACCGGCCATCACGAGCATTAAGTCGCCCGGACGTGCATCAAAAGCCGTTGCCCACGCAGCCAATTGCTCGGGGCTATAAAATTTATCTACAGATGATTTGAAAGAGCCGTCGTCATTTACACGGAGGTAAACCAGACCGGAGGCGCCAATTTGCGGACGCTTTACAAAATCAGTTAATGCATCCAACTGCTTCCTCGTGTAAGAAGCACATCCCTCCGCCTTGATACCCACAACCAACTCTGCCTGATCAAAAACAGGGAAACCAGCCCCTTTAAGCACTTGATTCAATTCAACAAACTGCATTCCGAAACGGGTATCTGGTTTATCTGAACCATATAAACGCATGGCATCAGCATACGTCATACGGGGCAATTTACCCAATTGGGTGTGCTTAATCTTTTCAAACAACTCGCTTATTAGACCTTCAAACAAGTTCAATATATCTTCTTGTTCAACAAAAGCCATTTCACAGTCGATCTGTGTAAATTCTGGTTGCCTATCTGCCCGTAAATCTTCATCACGAAAACATTTCACGATTTGAAAATACCGATCGAACCCTGAAACCATCAGCAACTGCTTGAAGGTTTGCGGCGATTGGGGTAAGGCATAAAATTGGCCTTCATTCATCCGACTAGGGACCACAAAATCGCGCGCACCTTCTGGGGTAGACTTAATGAGCACCGGCGTCTCTACCTCTATAAAATCTTGTTTGTCTAAATAAGCGCGAACCGTTTGTGCCATCCGATGGCGAAGCAATAAATTATTACGGATAGGTGTCCGCCTTAAATCCAAATAGCGGTATTTCATTCGCAAATCCTCTCCGCCATCTGTTTCATCTTCAATCAAAAAGGGTGGTAATTTAGCAGGATTCAAAATATCCAGTGCTGTTACTTTGATTTCGATTTCACCTGTTGGAATCTTTAAGTTTTTACTGGCACGTTCAATCACTGTACCATCCACACGAATCACATATTCACGCCCCAATTCGCGTGCCCGGGCACGTAAATCTGCATCATCCGCTGCATCAAAAGCGAGCTGGGTTAATCCATAACGATCGCGCACGTCTATAAACGTCATTCCTCCTAAATCACGCGATTTGTGGACCCATCCACATAAAGTAATATTTTTCCCTAAATCTGCTAATGTCAGTTCGCCGCAGGTATGTGTTCTGTACATGTATTTACTAAGTAAAAATTCAAAAGTAAAAAATTAGTTATTGGTTACTGGTTATTCGTGCCACCCATACGCCTTATGCCTCATACTTTACATCCAAAAACAGACTTTCCCCAATTATAACGTATAACTTATAACTTAAAACTAGAGAGGCTACCCCGCCATGGTTTGTGTTGTCCTTCCTTGTGTCAATTGCTTCAGTGCAGCGATGATGTGTGATGCATCGTATCCACATTCCGCCCAGAGTTGATTCTGTTCTCCATGTTCTATAAACCGATCGGGGATACCCAATCGTATGATCTTGGCTTGGTAATGATGATCAGCCATAAATTCGAGCACGGCACTCCCCATCCCTCCCTGGATACAACCATCCTCTACCGTGATTAGTTTATCAAATTTTCGGAATACTTCATGTAAAAGCTCCTCATCAAGTGGCTTTACAAAGCGTAAATCATAATGGGCAGGAAAAATACCATCAGAATTTAAGGCAAGGCAGGCCTTCACAACCTCGTTACCAATGTGTCCGATGCTTAAAATGGCGACTTCCTCACCATCGCAGATTTTACGGCCTTGGCCGACTTTAATTTCCTTGAAAGGGCGTCTCCAATCAGGCATAACTCCCTGTCCACGGGGATATCGAATGACAAAAGGTCCTTTATTTTCTAATTGGGCCGTATACATCAGATTACGCAGTTCTTCTTCATTCATGGGCGCTGCAACCTGTAAATTAGGAATACACCGCATATACGCCAAATCAAACGCCCCATGATGGGTTGGACCATCAGCCCCTGCAATGCCTGCCCGGTCCAGACACATCACTACATTTAATTTTTGTAGAGCAACATCATGAATTACCTGATCGTAAGCACGCTGCATAAATGTAGAATAAATATTGCAAAAAGGTACCATACCTTGTGTGGCCAAACCCGCAGAAAATGTTACAGCATGCTGTTCGGCAATACCAACATCAAACGCCCGGTTAGGCATGGCCTTCATCATGATATTCATTGACGAACCTGATGGCATCGCCGGTGTAATACCTAAAATCTTCGTATTCTTTTCAGCAAGCTCAACCAATGTATACCCAAATACATCTTGATATTTAGGAGCCACCGGTTTATCGCTTACAGACTTCTTGATTTCTCCCGTAATTTTATCAAATAATCCGGGAGCATGCCACTTGGTCTGATCTTTCTCTGCCAAAGCAAAACCCTTTCCCTTTACTGTAATACAATGCAATAATTTGGGGCCGGGAATATCGCGTAATTCATCGATTATTTTCACGAGACGCTTCACATCGTGTCCATCAACCGGACCAAAATACCTGAATTTAAGTGCCTCGAAGAGATTGCTGTTTTTTAATAAGGTACCTTTGATACTCTTTTCAATTTTCTTTACCAAGCCTAGTGCGTCAGGACCAATCTGCGAAATTTTACTTAGTACATTGGCAATGTCATCCCTAAAGCGATTATATGGTTTTGAAATCGTAATATCGGTAAGGTATTCTTTTAACGCACCCACATTGGGGTCTATAGCCATACAATTATCATTGAGAATAACCAATAAATTGGATTTTTCAATACCTGCATGGTTCAATGCCTCAAATGCCATTCCGGCAGTCATGGCTCCATCTCCAATAACCGCAACGTGTTGACGGTCTTTTTCTCCTTTATAATGAGAAGCAACAGCCATTCCTAAGGCGGCAGATATAGAAGTAGAAGAATGACCTACACCAAAGGTATCATAAATACTTTCCGCACGTTTAGGAAAACCACTGATTCCTTCATAAACGCGGTTGGTGTGAAAAACAGCCTTACGCCCTGTTAGAATCTTATGTCCATAAGCCTGATGTCCTACATCCCAAACCAACTGATCATACGGTGTATTCAACACGTAGTGTAACGCTACCGTTAACTCGATAACACCTAAGCTTGCTGCAAAATGGCCACCATAAACCGATACCACGTCAATGATATACTGACGGAGTTCCTTACATAGCTGCTCGAGATCCGCTTCTTTCAGCTGTTTTAGATCATCGGGACTGTTGATTCCCTTTAACAAGGCTCCTGGTTCAAAATCCATATCATGAAGGGTTATTTAACCTTAGCTGTAATAAATTGGT
>Ga0180219_1001105_pt1 | contig 18701 bp, 18 predicted proteins | sample eDN3rd30CBELigMG_FD_151338 | JGI IMG/M metagenome (GOLD analysis project Ga0180219, IMG submission 151338) | Enriched Miracle-Growth compost microbial communities from Emeryville, California, USA - eDNA 3rd pass 30_C BE-Lig MG (version 2)... ...
CGACTGGTTGAGCCCGGTCAGTTCCGCTCGCGGCGCTTCCAAGCCGAACTCGACCGGCACGGACTCGTCGGTTCCATGGGCAGAGTCGGCGCGGCCGGTGACAACGCCGCGATGGAATCGTTCTTCGCGCTGCTGCAGAAGAACGTGCTCAACAGCCGCCGCTGGTCCACCCGAGACGACCTCCGCCTCGCGATCGTGACCTGGATCGAGCGGACCTATCACCGGCGTCGCCGGCAACGTGTCCTCGGCAAGTTGACGCCCATCGAGTTCGAAGCCATCATGACCACACAAGCCGCATCCGCGGCCTAACGAGAAGAGTCACCAAGACCTTCAGCAGTCCCCCAGGATAGGCGCCGACTTCGGCGACCGCCACGACCGACAGATCTCAGACGATGGTCGAACCTATTGGAACGAGATGCCCTTGGACGGTGTCGTGAACTATGCGGAGCACGGCCTCGTCGTCTACCCGACTGACCGCGGCCCCCGCCGTTGGACGCACGCGGAACTGCGGGGCGTAAGTGGAATCGCATCCGCGCCGTCCGCCGAGGTTCTCAACATCGTGAGCCAACAACAGATCTCTCTTACCGGTCGCGGGCAGGTCGCATACAACCTCTACTCGGCTTCCTTCAACGTCCCCAACGCTGACGCACGCCTGCTCATGATCTTGGGAGCGCTCGAAACGCTCGCTCCACGCGAACCGCGTGAAGCTGCGGAAATTGAGTTGCTCGCTCAATGGACCGCCACCCTCGATGCCCAAGAGGAGATGGCATCCGCGAATAGAGATTCCCTCCGTGGCGGACTCAACGCACTTCGGAACAAGTCCATCTCTCAGCGGTTGCGCGCGCTGCGGCCGCTGCTAGATGGGCGGACCTACAGCGGCAAGAGCGCGCAGGACGCGTTCATCGTCATCAGCGGCATCGGGAACGCGCTCGGTGGCGGCGGCGACCGGGACACCCCGGCCGCTGGCGTGAAAGACACACCGGCCGCCGTCGTGGACGAGCCGGAGGAACCGGCCGAGGAGCCGGAGCCGGAGCCCGAGCCGGAGATGGTGGCGGTCCCGGACGACCTGGTCGGGATGACGGCCACTGAGGCAGCGAATGCGCTTATCCGTGTCGGGCTTGAGCCGAACTACGACGGTGAGCCTGAGTGGGAAGTGCTCGAAGTCGACGCGAAGGGTGAGGTGGAGGCCGGCACCGAGGTGACCCTGACGCTCGACGAGCCGCCGGCGCTGACGCTCGCGCAGGAGAACGCGATCGAGGAGGCCCAGCGGTACGTGCAGGTGATGCCGTTCAGCCGCCGAGGACTGTTCGACCAGCTGACCAGCGAGTACGGGGGCGACTACGAGGACGCGGACGCGAAGTTCGCGCTCGACTATCTGGAGGACAACAAGCTCGTCAACTGGAAGAAAGAAGCGGTCGAAGCGGCGGAGTCGTACCTCGACACTATGTCGTTCAGCCGCTCCAGCCTCTACCAGCAGCTGACCAGCGAGTACGGGTCGCAGTTCACGAAGAAGCAGGCCGAGTACGCGTTGGAGCAGGTCGGCTACTCACCTGCAACAGGTGGGTGAGGACCCTGGCGGCTTGTTCCCGCCAGGGTCTTCGTCATTCGGCCTAGCGGCGCAGAGCTGCCAATGATCGGAAGCGTCCCCCGCCTCGCCCTGGGACACTCGGATCTCGCCGAGCATCACGCCCTTCTCGCGCAGCTCTCTTCAGCCCCGCATCGCCGCCTAGCTGGATTTCCAGCGCGTCGATCACTGTACCGACGATCTCTTCGATCAAGTCCTGTGGACGACGGTGGCGACGACTGCCGAACTGAGGGGCCTTGTCAGCAAAATCGAATGAACCGGCTGTCCCGGGCACGATGCTGGATCATCACGATTTCTTCGCGGTTGCTGCGCAGCGGGACCGTGGTTGTCACCCGAGAGTGCCAGCTCCTCACCGCGGCGCCGATCCGTTTGAATATGCTCCGATCAGGTGGGCATCGTGCGGACGTCACTCGTCGGCGAGCTGTTCCCGAGAGACAACCTTGATCGCCGCAAGTCCGAACGTCGCGAGAATCGGCAAAACCGCCTCCCCCCCCACCGCGCTATACGACCGGACGTCACCACCGTCATTTACAACATCCCCGCGATGCGGGGCGGACTCGACGAGGATCGTAACGGCATCTGGACCTCCCCACCTTGGGCGTGACCTGCGCAGCTTCTGCGTACCAGCGACGACCTGCATGCATTAAAGCCCATCTACTCGCCGGACCGAATGCGGATTCTGTTCAGCTGCGCCCACCACACCGGTCTGAATGAGGACCTGTGCGTCATGAAGGCGGACGGCGGCAAGGTAGAGATCGTCGTCGAAACGCCCCAATACGCAACATTGGTGGCGACCTAGTCAGGGCGTCCCCGCACGTCTTCCCTTCCCCGGCGCCCGGGTGGAGCCGGTTAGTCCTGAGAAATGATCAGGCTCAGGCCGTTATCGGGGTGGTAGCCCCACTGCGCGGTGTAGTCGTCCCACTGATCGTTCTGCCGACCGTCGAGCGCACGGGTCGTACTAATGCTCTCTGTGATGCGGGTGGGTACTTCCAGCTGCACTTGCACGCATTCCAGCGATATCGTGCTTGCGCCGAGAGGGTCTGCGTCGGTGGAGCGAGTTCGTACCACCAGCGTCTTCCCGTCGTCCTCGACGACGACATTTCCTTGCAGCAACGCCCTCATCTCGCTGCTGCCTTCGAACAGCTCCTGCATCTCGGCGCTTGCCCCGGAGCCTTCCAGTGCTGCGGCTCCGTTGCATGCTTCCGCTGCACGTTCGAGCGCGGTGGGCTGACTCGCGGTGACAATGATGCCGACTAGAACGCCGGCCGTGACCACCACAACACCGCCTATGATCGCCGCGGCAAGCCAACGCCGCTTGGTTCGGGCAGTATCGTCCTCCGGAGCCACGGTGGGCGTGTACGGCTGAGCGGGGTCGGTCGCTGGCGGCTGGCCAGTGTGGTGGTCCTGCTCAGTCATCGCCGCGCCTCCCTGCTCTTCAGAATGAGAGTTCTCTCACCGGCCGAGCATAGCCGCATACCCCACGGCGCGCGACGACGCGCTGCGATCGGACCTGTGCTGTCCGATGGCGGTTGAACCACGTTAGTCCAGTACAAGAAGGCGGGGCGACACGGTTCGGACCGTTCGCGTACAGCAGCGGAGATGCCGTCGGTGTCTTGTACGTCGGCGAGACAGACGAAGCAGCCGCGTGCGAGTCTGTCCTCCGTCAGGTCCCCGCAGCCGGTGGCGCGATAGGCCGAGACGACTAGGCCGACAGGATCTGCACCGCACTCGCCGTCCAGCGAGACCTGACTCTGGCATCGTTCCTCGGCACGGTAGCCGACCAACTCGTGCGTCTACTTCGGGTAGACGTTGCACCCAAGTGCCGACTCCAACCGGATGATGGTGTGAAGATCTGGCCACGCCCGGCCGGACAGCACGTTACGGATCGTGCCCTCGTCGATGCCAGCATCACGCGCGACCGAGCGCACACTGCGATCGCCGATCGCGGCGCCCAGATTCAAGGCGAACTGTCGCGCCGTTTCGCCCGCCGAATCGCGCGACGGAGCGTCCGGCCACGATTCGGTCAGCTCCGCCGGGGTTTCGCGTCGCCGGTTAGCCACAGAATCGCTCCTGTGGAACCGGCTGACGTGAGCCCAGTGGTTTCATGTGCCAACTACGCAATCTGTGCCATGTAGTCTGACGCGTGCCAACTTCAGTGTGCGTTTGCGCCAACTACCGTGACGCCGCACACAAGGTCTTTAGAAGTCCCAGTCGTCGTCTTCGGTCGCGACGGCCTTGCCGATGACGTACGACGAGCCCGAGCCGCTGAAGAAGTCGTGGTTCTCGTCGGCATTCGGCGACAGGGCCGACAGGATCGCAGGGTTCACGTTCGTCACGGTCGACGGGAACATCGCCTCGTAGCCCAGGTTCATGAGGGCCTTGTTGGCGTTGTAGTGAAGGAACTTCTTGACGTCTTCGGTCAGGCCGATGCCGTCGTAGAGGTCCTGCGTGTACTGCACCTCGTTGTCGTAGAGCTCGTACAGCAGCGAGAACGTGTAGTCCTTGATCTCTGCGCGCTCCGCCTCGCTGAGCGTCTCGAGGCCCTTCTGGAACTTGTAGCCGATGTAATAGCCGTGCACGGCCTCGTCACGGATGATGAGGCGGATGATGTCGGCGGTGTTCGTCAGCTTCGCCTTCGACGACCAGTACAGCGGAAGGTAGAAGCCCGAATAGAACAGGAACGACTCGAGCAGCGTCGAAGCGACCTTGCGCTTGAGCGGCTCGTCGCCACGGTAGTAGTCCATGACGATCTGCGCCTTGCGCTGCAGGTTCGGGTTCTCCACCGACCAGCGGAACGCGTCATCGATCTCCGGCGTCGAGCACAGCGTCGAGAAGATCGACGAGTAGCTCTTCGCGTGCACCGACTCCATGAACGCGATGTTCGTGTACACGGCCTCCTCATGAGGCGTGATCGCGTCGGGGATCAGCGACACGGCGCCGACCGTGCCCTGGATGGTGTCGAGGAGCGTCAGGCCCGTGAACACTCGCATCGTGGTGGTCTGCTCCTCAGGGGTGAGCGTGGCCCACGACTGGATGTCGTTGGACAGCGGCACCTTCTCGGGCAGCCAGAAGTTGTTCACGAGGCGGTTCCACACCTCGAGGTCCTTATCGTCCTGGATGCGGTTCCAGTTGATCGCCTGCACGTGGTCGACGAGCTTGAGCGGTTCGGGGGTCATTTCGGGTCCTTGAATACGGTCGGAAGCACGATCAGAGCATGCACGAGACGCACTCGGACATGTCGGTGCCCTCGAGCGCCAGCTGACGCAGACGGATGTAGTAGATCGTCTTGATGCCCTTACGCCAGGCGTAGATCTGGGCGCGGTTGATGTCGCGGGTGGTGGCGGTGTCCTTGAAGAACAGCGTCAGCGACAGGCCCTGGTCGACGTGCTGGGTGGCGACGGCGTAGGTGTCGATGACCTTCTCGTAGCCGATCTCGTACGCGTCTTCGTAGTACTCGAGGTTGTCGTTCGTCATGAACGGCGCCGGGTAGTAGACGCGACCGATCTTGCCTTCCTTGCGGATCTCGATCTTCGACGCGATCGGGTGGATCGAGCTCGTCGAGTTGTTGATGTACGAGATGGAGCCGGTCGGCGGAACAGCCTGCAGGTTCTGGTTGTAGATGCCGTACTGCTGCACCGACGCCTTGAGCTCGCGCCAGTCGTCCTGCGTGGGGATCTGGATGCCGTCGAACAGCTGCTTCACGCGGTCGGTCTGCGGCGCCCATTCCTGTTCGGTGTACTTGTCGAAGAACTCACCCGACGCGTACTTCGAGTCCTCGAAGCCGTCGAAGGCGCTGCCGCGCTCGATGGCGATGCGGTTCGATGCGCGCAGCGCGTGGAACAGCACGGTGTAGAAGTAGATGTTCGTGAAGTCGAGCGCCTCTTCGGAGCCGTAGTAGATGTGCTCGCGAGCGAGGAAGCCGTGCAGGTTCATCTGGCCGAGGCCGATGGCGTGCGAGCGGTCGTTGCCGTCTTCGATGGAGCGCACCGAGCGGATGTGGCTCTGGTCGCTCACCGCGGTGAGAGCACGGATGGCGGTCTCGACGGTGCCGGCGAGGTCCTTCCCGTCCATCGCGAGCGCGATGTTCATCGAACCGAGGTTGCAGGAGATGTCCTTGCCGATCTGGTCGTAGGACAGGTCTTCCTTGTACGTCGTGGGCGTGTTGACCTGCAGGATCTCCGAGCACAGGTTGGACATGTTGATCCGGCCCTTGATGGGGTTGGCCCGGTTCACCGTGTCTTCGAACATGATGTACGGGTAGCCCGACTCGAACTGGATCTCGGCGAGGGTCTGGAAGAACTCGCGCGCGTTGATCTTGGTCTTCTTGATGCGTGCGTCGTCGACCATCTCGCGGTACTTCTCGGTGACCGAGATGTCGCCGAACGGCACACCGTAGACGCGCTCGACGTCGTAGGGCGAGAACAGATACATGTCCTCGTCGTTCTTGGCGAGCTCGAACGTGATGTCGGGGATGACGACACCCAGCGACAGCGTCTTGATGCGGATCTTCTCGTCGGCGTTCTCGCGCTTGGTGTCGAGGAACTTGAGGATGTCGGGGTGGTGCGCCGACAGGTAGACGGCGCCGGCGCCCTGACGCGCACCGAGCTGGTTGGCGTAGCTGAAGCTGTCTTCGAGCAGCTTCATGACGGGGATGATGCCGCTCGACTGGTTCTCGATCTGCTTGATCGGGGCGCCCGACTCGCGGATGTTCGACAGCAGCAGCGCTACGCCGCCACCGCGCTTCGACAGCTGCAGCGCGGAGTTGATGCCGCGGGCGATCGACTCCATGTTGTCTTCGATGCGCAGGAGGAAGCAGGACACCAGCTCGCCGCGCTGCGCCTTGCCCGTGTTGAGGAATGTGGGCGTGGCGGGCTGGAAGCGACCCGTGATGATCTCGTCGACGAGCTTCTCGGCGAGCTCCTGGTCGCCGTCGGCGAGGCCGAGGGCGGTCATGACGACGCGGTCTTCGAAGCGCTCGAGGTAGCGCTTGCCGTCGAACGTCTTGAGCGTGTAGCTCGTGTAGTACTTGAACGCGCCGAGGAACGTCTCGAAGCGGAACTTGTGCGCGTAGGCGCGGTCGTTGAGACGCTGGATGAACTCGAAGGGGTACTTCTCGAGCACCGCGGCCTCGTAGTACTCCTTCTCGACCAGGTAGTCGAGGCGCTCCTTCAGCGAGTGGAAGAACACCGTGTTCTGGTTGACGTGCTGAAGGAAGTACTCGCGAGCAGCCCGCTTGTCGGCGTCGAACTGGATCTTCCCGTCCGGCCCGTACAGGTTGAGCATCGCGTTGAGCGCGTGGTAATCGAGACCTTCGAACCGGGGGTCGGTCTTGAAGGTCGTCTCGGTCACTGCAGCTTCCACCATCGTTCCAATCCGTCGGTTACCCGATCGACGTCGTCCTGCGTGCCGAACAGTTCCAGCTTGTACAGGTGCGGCACGTGGCACTTGCGGCTGATGATGTCGCCGGCAAGGCAGAACGCCTCGCCGAAGTTGGTGTTTCCTGCGGAGATGACTCCGCGAAGCAGGCTTCGGTTGTGCTCGTCGTTGAGGAACCGGATGACCTGCTTGGGAACCGCGCCCTTCTCCTCGCCGCGCCCCTGACCTCCGCCGTAGGTCGGAGTGACGAGCACATACGGCTCGTCGACTGTGACGGCGGGGTCGGAGGCGTGGAGGGGGAGGCGGACGGCCGGCATCCCGAGCTTCTCGATGAATCGCGCCGTGTTGCCGGAGACGCTCGAGAAGTAGACGAGCAGCGGCGCGTGAGTTGCAGTCAGCATGTCAGCGCCGCTCCTTCGTCACGCCAGCCGGTTGGCCAGTTCGTCGATCTTGTCGGGACGGAAGCCCGACCAGTGGTCTTCGTCGGTCACGACGACCGGGGCCTGCAGGTAGCCGAGCGACTTGACGTGCTCGAGCGCAGCCGGGTCTTCGGACAGGTCGAGGACCTCGTACTCGATGCCCTTCGAATCGAGGGCCCGGTAGGTCGCGTTGCACTGAACGCAAGACGGCTTCGTGTAGACCGTGATCGCCATGGTGATCCGCTCTTCCTCTCTAAAAACTGTGTTGCCCTCGGCGGGGGACCGACCGGGAGTCCAATACTACATATGGGTGCCGACATTGGGTGGCACCACAAGGGATAGTAGTTACATCCGTGTGATTTTCCACCGCTCTCCCCTGATACAACACAGGTTGTCCACCGATTCATCCACAATCGGCGATTTGATTCTGAAGCTGGAAAAGGCCTGAAATCCGGGCCTTTCCGGCGTCGCCTCAGGATCTCTCCACAGGCTGGACGCTACGGCGGACTTCCGACATCCGAATTCCTGTGGAAACCGCTCTTCGGCGTGTCGCGGGCGTGTCGCGGGCGTGCCTCTCGACGCCCTGCGCGTGTCGCAAGCATCCTCCGGGGTCGGTAGCGTGGAGGGGTGAGCGCGTACCGTGACCTTCTGAAGACTCCGGGCGTCGCACGCATCATCACGGCGCAGCTCGTCGCGCGCTTCCCGAACGGCATGACGAGTCTCGCGATCCTGCTCCACATCGAGCAGATCACCGGCTCCTACGGCGCGGCCGGACTCGTGCTCGCCGCCGCCTCCATCGGTCAGGCGGTCGCCGGTCCCGTCACCAGCCGCTGGATGGGCGTGTGGGGCATGCGGCGCGTCCTCACCCTCACGACCGCCGTCTGCGCCGTCGCGCTGCTGGTGCTGACCCTGTCCGACCTCCCGATCTTCGGCTACATGGTCACCGGCCTCGTCGCCGGTCTGTCGACGCCGCCGGTGCAGTCCGCCGTCCGCACCATCTACCCCAAGATCGTGAACTCCCGCCAGCTGACTCCCCTGTTCTCGCTCGACGCGAGCCTGCAGGAGATCATCTGGATCCTGGCGCCCGTGCTCATCACGATCGTCGCCACCCAGGCGGGCACGGTGCCGGGCCTGCTCATGGTCGTCGTGATCCTCGTCGGCGGCGGCGCGTGGTTCATCCTCTCTCCCGAAGTCGGCCGCGTGCGCATCCCGCGCAGCCGCCGCGCCTTCGGCAAGGTGCTCGCCAAGCCCGTCGTGCTTCTCGCGACGGTGGTCGGCTTCCTCCTCATCGGCGCATGCGCGGCTGTCGAGGCGGGCGTCGTCGCCACCTTCGGCCACGGCGGACTCGAGGCCGGCCTGGTGCTGGCGGTCTTCTCGGTGGGCAGCCTCGTGGGCGGCCTGTCGTTCGGGCACATCCCGATCGGCCCGTGGGCGATGGCCCGTCGCCTGACGGTCGTCGCCATCGGCCTCTCGGTCACCGTGATCTCGCTCTCCTTCTGGTGGCTCAACGCGTCGCTGTTCGTCGCCGGCGTCGGCATCGCCCCCGCTCTGGCGGTCATGTTCGCGATGACGAGCGCCAGCGTGAAGTTCAGCGAGACCGCCGAGGCGTACGGCTGGATCGGCACCGGCCAGCTCATCGGCGCCGCCGCGGGCTCGGCGGTCGCCGGGTTCCTCATCGACGGCGTCGGCCCCGTCGGCGCCTACTGGGCGGCCGCGGCCTTCGCCATCGTGGGAGCGCTCGTCGCGATCCTCTGCGTCCGCGGCTTCCCCGACCTCCGCGGCCGCGACGCGAGCCCGATTCCCGACACGGCGCCCATCGAGACGATCACCTGATCGCGACTGCCAGCTGACGGCATCCGCCTGCCAGGGGCCGGATACGTGGCGCGGCGACGACCCGGACCTCTTCTAGAGTGGCGGTCATGCCCGCACCCGTCACTCTGCCGCGTCAGTCGTGGGGCTCCCCCGATGCCGAGCGCCGTGCCCTGCTCATCCACGGACTCGGCTCCAGCGGCGCGCTCATGTGGCGGTTCGGCACGGCGCTCGCGGAAGCCGGCTGGCACGCCACCGCGGTCGATCTTCGCGGTCACGGCACCGCCCCGCGCGCGCTCGACTACTCGATCGCCGCATACGCCGCCGATGTGCAGAACGTCACGGCACCGGGAAGAGACGGGTGGGACCTCGTGATCGGGCATTCGCTCGGCGGGGCCGCCGCCACGGTCGCAAGCGCCGCAGCACCGGGCTGGACGCGCCGGCTCGTGCTCGTCGATCCGGCGATCCACCTCGCCGGCGCCGACTTGACGCCCGTTCTCCAGAGCCAGCGGGCCGCCTTCGCAGACCCGTCGCCCGAGGCGGTGCGCGCCGAGCACCCCACCTGGCACGAGCACGACATCGAGCTGAAGTCGGCAGCGACGCAGCAGATGAGCCCGTGGGCTGCCGACGAGACCGGGGTGCAGAACCATCCGTGGGACGTCCGCGACGCGGCCGCACGCCTCACCGTTCCGACGCACATCATCGCGAGCGATCCCGCGGTCTACTCGATCTTCACGGGACCGGTGGTCGACGAGGTGCTTCGCAACCCCGTCGTCTCCATGTCGATCGTCGAGGGCTCCGGCCACTCGCCGCACCGCGACAGGCCCGAGGAGACGCTGCGGCAGCTCTTCGGCATCATCGACTGACGCGCCCCGTGCGGCCGGTCAGGAGATCCGGCGGAGGACGCTCAGCAGCGCGAGCGCGTAGGCGTCGGCCGGCTCCGGATGCTCGAACTGCCGCACTTCGCCATTGACCTGGATCTCGACGACGTGCGTGTCGTCGGCACGTCGGAGCGACCGGAACATGCCGCGCAGGAGCTCGCGCAGCTGGTCTTCACGGGGCAGCCACAGCGCGTCGTCGAGCGCGACGGAGTCGAGCGCCCACTCGGTCGTGCCGTTGAACGCGAGGATCACGCCGGTCGGGTACCGCCGCGGCTCGATCGTCATCTCACTGACCGTGAACACGTCGGCCTCGAACTCGGGCTCGTCGAGCTGGAAGCGGTCGCCCGATGCCGGATGCCACACCAGCCCGGCATCGCGCAGCGCGAGGGCCAGGTCGGTCGAGATCATGTCCCCATCCTGCCGCGCTCCGGACCGACGGGCTCCGGGTCGGAGCAGAATGGTGAGGTGACGTTCGATCCCGCCGCCCACCTGTCCGACGAACTGCTCGATCGCATCCGCGCACGTGCCGCCGCGATCGACGCCGACAATGCGTTCCCCGAGGAAGACCTCGCCGATCTGCGCGAGGCGGGCTACCTCGCGATCCTCGTCCCGTCCGAGCTCGGCGGTGCCGGTCTCGGCCTGGCCGAAGCCTCCGTGCTCCAGCAGCGCCTCGCGACCGCCGCCCCCGCGACCGCCCTCGCCATCAATATGCACCTCGTGTGGACGGGCGTCGCGAAGGTGCTCGCCGACCGCGGCATCGACTCGCTCCGCTTCGTGCAGGAGGGCGCGGTCGCCGGCGAGGTGTTCGCCTTCGGCATCAGCGAGGCCGGCAACGACCTGGTGCTCTTCGGCAGCGACACCGATGCCTCTCCCCTGCCCGACGGCGGCTACGCGTTCACGGGCACCAAGATCTTCACATCGCTTGCGCCCGTCTGGACGCAGCTCGGCCTCCACGGCCTCGATACGACAAGCGCCGACGCGCCTCAGATGGTCTACGCTTTCGTGCCGCGCACGGATGCCGTGGTCACGCGCGACGACTGGGATACGGTCGGCATGCGCGGCACACAGTCACGCACGACCGAGCTCCACGGCGCCGTCGCCCCCGCCGACCGTGTCGTGCGCCGACTCACTCCCGGCCCCCAGCCCGATCCGCTCGTGTTCGGCATCTTCAGCGTGTTCGAGATCCTGCTGGCATCGGTCTACACGGGCATCGCACGGCGAGCGCTCGACCTGGCCGTCGAGACGGCGAAGAAGCGCACGTCGAAGCGCTCAGGCAAGACCTACAGCCAGGATCCCGACATCCGCTGGCGTATCGCCGACATGGCGCTCACCTACGACGGGATGCTGCCGCAGCTGGCCTCGGTCGCCCGCGATGTCGACGACGTCGTCGACCATGGCCCGCTGTGGTTCGCGAAGCTGAGCGGTCTGAAGCACCGCGCGGTCGTGGCAGCCAAGCAGATCGTCGACGACGCGATGCTGGTGGCGGGCGGCTCGTCGTACTTCACCCGCAGCGAGCTGAGCCGCCTTTACCGCGACGTGCTGGCGGGGATGTTCCATCCCTCCGACCCCGAGTCGGCCCACAGCACGGTGGCCACAGCCTGGCTCGGGCCGCTCGAGTCCTGATCGCGGCGGCGCTCAGCGTCCTTCGAAGTCGTAGGCCTTCAACAGCTCCTTGACGGCCTGCTCACGCTGGTCGCCGCCGTGCTCGAACATGTGCGCGACGTGCGTGCGCAGGTGGTTCTCGATGAGGAGCTTGTCGAGCGATGCCAGGGCCTTCTGGATGGCACGGGACTGGCCGATGATGTCCATGCAGTAGTCCTCGTTCTCGATCATCTTCGCCAGGCCGCGCAGCTGCCCCTCCAGGATGCGAGTGCGGTGGAGGGCGCGCTTCTGGATGTCGTCGATCACGAGGTCAGACTACGCCGCGCGCGCGCAGGGTGCAGGCGGCGGCGTTCTGCCGCGCGACTGACGGGCGTGACAACATAGCGGCATGGCCCCGACACCGACGCAGCTGTTGAGCCCCGCCGACCAGGAGCGCCGTCGCGGCCTGCGGGTCATGAAGGGCGTGGCCCTCGGGGCGCTGATCTTCATGGCGGTGCTGTTCGTCGTGGCGTTCGCGCTGCAGGAGCGCTACCCGTGGCTCGCGTATGTGCGTGCGGCCGCGGAGGGCGGCATGGTCGGAGCCCTCGCCGACTGGTTCGCGGTGACGGCGCTGTTCCGGCATCCGCTCGGCATCCCCATCCCGCACACGGCGATCATCCCGCGCCGCAAAGACGAGATCGGGCGCACCCTCGGCGAGTTCGTCGAGACCAACTTCCTCGACGGCGACGTCGTGCGCGCCAAGCTCGAGTCGACCGGCATCGCGGCGAAGGCCGGTGAATGGCTGCGGCTGCCCGAGCACGCCGAGCGCGTGGCGGCCGAAGGAGCCGCGGTGGCGACCGGCATCCTGCGCGCCCTGAGCGACGATGAGGTCCAGGACCTCATCGGAGACCTCGCCCGCGAGCACCTGCTGCGGCCCGAATGGGGTCCGACGGTGGGTGAATGGCTCGAGCGCGTGATCGCCGCCGATGCACACCGCGGGGCCGTCGATCTGGGTGTCGACAGTCTCGCCACGTGGCTCGAGTCGGGACGCGACGCCTTCAACGGACTCGTCTCACGCCGGCTTCCCTCGTGGGTGCCGTCGGTGGCGATGCGGCTGATCGACGACACCGTGTACCACGAGGCCGTGAAGTTCGTGCGAGCCATGCAGTCCGACGCCGACCACCCCGCGCGCCGCGCGATCGACGGCTACCTGACGCGCCTGGCGGGCAACCTGCAGCACGACCCCGAGACGATCGGGCGCCTCGAGGATGCCAAGAGCGCCGTGTTCGACAGTCCGCGCGTGCGCGAGCTCGCCGCCGAGGCATGGAACACGGCGAAGGCGGGCCTGCTGCGCTCCCTCGACGACCCCGCGAGCCCCCTGCGCCGCCGTGCGACCGAGGCGCTCGTCGAGGTGGGGTCGCGCCTCGCCGCCGACCCGGCGCTGCAGAAGCGGGTGGATGACCGCATCACGGATGCCGCCGTGTTCCTCGTCGACCGGTATCGCCACGACATCGCGTCGATCATCACCGACACGGTGGAGAAGTGGGACGCGGCCGAGACGACCGAGAAGATCGAGCTCATGGTGGGCCGTGACCTCCAGTACATCCGCCTCAACGGCACGATCGTGGGCGCCCTCGCGGGACTCGTGATCTTCGCGATCGCGCACGCCTTCCTCGGCTGAACCCGGTCATCTCCGGCCCCGCCGTCCGGCGGGCGCGTCTGCGGCGATTCACCAGAGCGGCCGTTTCGCGCCGGGAGTAGCCTGAGTCCGTGGCAGAAGCGGAGGAGCTCTTGTTCACCTACGGCACGCTTCAGTTCGCCGAGGTGCAGCTCGACACGTTCGGCCGGATCGTAGCGGGCGATCACGACGCGCTCCCCGGATACCGGATCGAATACGCCGAGATCGAAGATCGCCGCGTGGTGGAGGTGTCGGGGCTGTCGATGCACCCCGTGCTCCGCCGCACGGGCAGCCCGATCGACAAGGTCATGGGCAAGGTGCTCCACCTCACGAGCGATGAGCTCGACGCCGCCGACGAGTACGAAGTCTCCTTGTACCGTCGCATCTCGGTGCCGCTTGCGAGCGGCCGAACAGCATGGGTGTACGTAGGCGATGACTGAACCGATCTCACTTCCCGACGACCCTCGCTGGCCCCGTGCCGGCGGCTGGCCGGAATGGACCGGCCGCGAGGATGCCGTGCTGCTCGGCGCCCCGGCCTCCAAGACGTCGCTGTCACCGTCGGGGGCCCACGCGACCCCCGCCGCGGTGCGCGAGGCGCTGCGACGCTTCAGTCCGACGCTGGTGGGTCCGCCGCCGCTCGACCTCAACGACGTGCTCAACATCGCCGACGCGGGCGACGTCGACGACCCCGACGGCCCCGACGGCGAGCAGCGCCTTCGACAGCGCGTCGGGGAGCTTCACCGCGCGGGACTCGTGATCGCCCTCGGCGGCGACAACTCGATCACCTACGCGACGGCCCAGGGCGCTCGCGCGACGGGCCTCATCACGATCGACGCGCACTTCGACCTGCGCGACGGCGAGTCCAACGGCTCGCCGGTGCGGCGGCTCATCGACGACGGCTTCGATCCGCGGCGGATCGTGCAGCTCGGCATCGCCGACTTCGCCAACTCGGCAGAGTACGCCCGGCGCGCCGCCGACTACGGCATCACCGTCATCACCCTCGACCAGCTCAGCCGCCGCGGCATGGACGACGTCGTCGCCGAGGCGCTCGAGATCGCCGGCGTCGGTCACCGCATCCACCTCGACATCGACGTCGACGTGTGCGACCGCTCCGTGGCCCCGGGCTGCCCCGCGTCGCTTCCCGGCGGGCTGGCGGCGTGGGAGCTGCGCGCGCTCGTGCGCTCGCTCGCGGTCGACCCTCGCGTGCGCTCCGCCGACATCGTCGAGGTGGATGCCACAGCCGACGCGCCCGACGGCCGCACCGTGCGCCTCGCGGCGCTGTGCGTGCTCGAGCTGCTGACCGGCCTCGCCGGGCGTCCCGCCGCCGTCGCGGCCGCTGCCGCCGCGGCGAAAGCCGCTGAGGAGGCTGCTGCCGCGAGAGCGCCCGAGGAAGAGGCCGCCACGGAAGAGGAATCGGACGACGACGGCGGCGAAGAGGCGGCATCCGTGAGCCCCGAGGGCTCGGCATGACGACGCTCGTGCTCGTGCGTCACGCCAAGAGCGACTGGGGCGACCCGGGGCTCCTCGATCACGACCGGCCGCTCAACGACCGCGGCCTGCGCGACGCCCCCGAGCTCGCGCAGCGTCTCGCGGCGACCGGCTTCCGCCCCGACAGGCTGCTGACGTCGACGGCCGTGCGCGCGCGCACGACGGCGGGGTTCTTCGCCGATGCGCTGGGTGTCGAACCCGAACCGACCGAAGACCTCTACGGCGCCTCGGCCCGCACCCTGCTGGCGACCGCCGTGGCCGCCGGAGTGCCGCACGTGATGCTCGTCGCGCACGACCCCGGCATGACGACACTCGCGGAGTCGTTGTCGAACGGCGGCATCGGCGCCATGCCCACGTGCGCTGTCGCGACGTTCCGCTGGAGCACCGACGACTGGGACGTGGCGTCCTCGATCGACCCCGACGAGTGGGGCTTCGACCGGCCGCGCCGCTGATCTCCCGCAGGATTGCGATCAGCCGACGACGACGCCCCCGCGGATGACATGCTCCACGATCGGCACGCCGGGCCGGTAGGCCAGATGCACACGGGTCGGAGCGTCCAGCACGACCAGATCGGCTCGGGCCCCGGTGCCGAGGTGGCCCACGTCGTCACGACGCAGCGCCCGCGCACCGCCCGCGGTCGCCGCCCACACCGCCTCCGCCGGCGTCATGCCCATCTCGCGCACGGCGAGCGCGATCACGAGCGGCATCGACGACGTGAAGCTCGTGCCGGGGTTGCAGTCGCTCGCGAGGGCGACCGTCACGCCGGCGTCGAGAAGGCGGCGCGCATCGGGGTACGGCTGCTTCGTCGAGAACTCCACGCCGGGCAGCAGGGTCGCGACCGTCTGCGAGGCGGCCAGCGCACGCACGTCGTCGTCGCTCAGGTGGGTGCAGTGGTCGACGGATGCCGCGCCCTGCGCGACGGCGAGCGCGACGCCCTCGCCTGGTCCGAGCTGATTGCCGTGCACGCGGATGCCGAGGCCCGCGGCGGCGCCGGCGCGGAGCACACGCTCGGCTTCGGCGGGCGTGAAGGCGCCGCGCTCGCAGAACACATCGATCCACCGTGCATGACGACGCACCGCGTCGAGCATGGTCCCGCAGACGAGGTCGACATAGGCGTCACGGTCATCGGCGTACTCGGCAGGAACGACATGGGCGCCGAGGAACGTGACCTCGTCGGTCACTTCGGCCGCGAGCCGCGCAAGCCGCACCTCTCCCTCGACCGTCAAGTCGTAGCCGGTCTTGACCTCGAACGTCGTCGTGCCCTGAGCGTGCAGCTCGGCGACGAAGCCCGCCAGCCTCCGGCGCAGCTCCTCGTCGGTCGCGGCGCGCGTGGCGGCGACGGTGCGCCGGATGCCGCCGGCCTCATACCTGCGCCCGGCCATCCGCGCCTCGAACTCGTCGGCGCGGTCGCCGCCGAACACGAGGTGGGTGTGGCTGTCGACGAAGCCCGGCACGACGGCGCGCCCGTCGAGATCGAGCACCTCATCGGCATCCGCTGCCCGTGAGGGAAGCTGCATCGACGGGCCGGCCCAGACGACACGGTCACCGTCGATCAGCACGGCAGCGTCGGCGAACGTGCCACACGGGTCTCCGGGCGATGCGACGTTGGTGGTCAGCTCGCCGATGCCGGTGATGAGCAGCGTGCTCACAGCATCGGCACCTTCAGGCCGCGCTCGCGGGCGACCTCGACGGCCCGCTCGTAGCCCGCGTCGACATGGCGCATGACGCCCGTGCCAGGGTCGTTCGTCAGCACCCGTTCGAGCTTCTCCGCGGCAAGCGCCGTGCCGTCTGCCACCGTGACCTGACCGGCATGGATCGATCGTCCGATGCCGACGCCGCCGCCGTGGTGGATCGACACCCACGAGGCCCCCGACGCCGTATTGAGCAGGGCGTTCAGCAGCGGCCAGTCGGCGATGGCATCCGAGCCGTCGGCCATGCCCTCCGTCTCGCGGTACGGCGAGGCGACCGACCCGGCGTCCAGGTGATCACGGCCGATCACGATCGGGTCCTTCAGCTCGCCGGACGCGACCATCTCGTTGAACTTGAGCCCCGCGAGGTGCCTCTCCTTGTACCCCAGCCAGCAGATGCGTGCGGGAAGTCCTTCGAAGTGCACCGTGCGCCCCGCCTTCTCGAGCCACCGCGACAGCGCCGCGTCATGCGGGAACAGCTCGGCGACGGCACGATCGGTCCTGGCGATGTCGTCGGGGTCGCCCGACAGCGCCACCCACCGGAACGGTCCGCGCCCTTCGGCGAACAGGGGCCGGATATAGGCAGGCACGAACCCAGGGAAGTCGAACGCCCGCGCACAGCCGCCGAGCTCCGCCTCTCGACGGATCGAGTTGCCGTAGTCGAACACCGCGGCCCCGGCATCCTGGAACCCCACCATCGCCTCGACGTGGCGCGCCATCGACGCACGAGCCATCGCGGTGAAGCCCTCGGGATCGCGCGCGGCCTCCGCTTTCGCGTCGTCGAACGCGATCTCACGCGGCACGTAGGCCAGGGGGTCATGCGCGCTCGTCTGGTCGGTCACGACGTCGACCGTCACCTCCCCCGCGCGGTGCCGGCGCAGCATCTCGGGGAACACGTCGGCCGCGTTGCCGACGACGCCGACGCTCAGCGCCCGCCCTGCCGCCTTTGCCTCGGTCACGCGCGCAACCGCGGCGTCGAGGTCGGCCGTGTACTCGTCGAGGTAGCCGTGCTCGACGCGGCGGGCGAGCCGCGACTCGTCGACGTCGACCACGAGCACCACGCCCTCGTTGAGCGTGACCGCCAGCGGCTGCGCCCCGCCCATGCCGCCCGCGCCGCCCGTGAGCGTGAGCGTTCCCGACAGGTCGTCGCGGCCGAGCGAGCGCGCGACGGCAGCGAACGTCTCGTAGGTGCCCTGCAAGATGCCCTGTGTGCCGATGTAGATCCACGACCCGGCGGTCATCTGTCCGTACATCGTGAGGCCCAGCTGCTCGAGCCGCCGGAACTCGGGCCACGTCGCCCAGTCGCCGACGAGGTTCGAGTTGGCGATGAGCACACGCGGCGCCCACTCGTGCGTCCGGAACACGCCCACGGGCTTCCCCGACTGCACCAGCAGCGTCTCGTCGGCCTCCAGCTCGTCGAGCGTGCGCACGATCGCGTCGAACGCCTCCCACGAGCGCGCGGCCCGGCCCGTGCCGCCGTAGACGACGAGGTCTTCGGGGTGCTCGGCGACCTCGGGATCGAGATTGTTCATGAGCATCCGCTTGGCGGCTTCGGCGCCCCAGCTCTTGGCCGTGCGCTCCGCGCCGCGGGGAGCGCGGACGGGTGCGTGCGGTGCGACGTTCACAACTCCGGAACGCTGCTCGTCTGAAGTGGTGGTCATGGCTGATTCCCGTCCGTCGTGCCGAAATCTCCGGAGTTGTGAACCGGCGACTCGGCCGCGGGTGCGTGCGGTGCGACGTTCACAACTCCGGAACGCTGCTCGTCTGAAGTGGTGGTCATGGCTGATTCCCGTCTGTCGTGCCGAAATCTCCGGAGTTGTGAACCGGCGACTCGGCCGCGCGGGCCACATCCCCGGCGAGCACGAGCGCCGTGACGGCCTCGAGGTCGGGCGACACGAACCGGTCGGGCCCGGGGCCGGCGACGTGGCGGCGCACCAGGTCACGCACGGCCCCCGTGGCCGCTCCCGGCTGCAGCGGCGCCCGCATGTCGAGGGCGCGGCACCCCGTGGCGATCTCGATCGCGAGCACGCGGGCCAGGCCGTCGATCGCGCGCCGCAGCTTGCGGGCGGCGGCCCATCCCATCGAGACGTGGTCCTCCTGCATCGCGGACGACGGGATCGAGTCGACCGACGCCGGCACGGCGAGCCGCTTGAGCTCCGAAACGATGCCCGCCGCCGCGTACTGCGCGATCATGAG
>Ga0180219_1001107_pt1 | contig 18626 bp, 15 predicted proteins | sample eDN3rd30CBELigMG_FD_151338 | JGI IMG/M metagenome (GOLD analysis project Ga0180219, IMG submission 151338) | Enriched Miracle-Growth compost microbial communities from Emeryville, California, USA - eDNA 3rd pass 30_C BE-Lig MG (version 2)... ...
CGGCCGTCACCGCCATGGTCATCTTCGTGATGAACGTGCCGCCTGTGGTGCTGCATCAGAACATGTTCGGCACCATCAATCAGTTCGCGCTGCTGGCCGTGCCGTTCTTCATCTATGCCGGTGAGTTGATGGGGCGCGGCAGCGTCGCCCAGCGGCTTGTCGATTTCGTCCAGAGCGTCACCAGCCCGGTGCGCGGCAGCCTCGGTATCACCACGGTCGGCACCACCACCATCTTCGGCGCCATCTCCGGCGTCAGCGCCGCCGCCGTGGCGACGATCGGCAAGGTGATGTATCCGGCCATGCGCAAGGCCGGCTACCCGGATCACTTTGCTGCCGGCCTCATCACCGCCGTCGGCGCCATCGACATCATCATCCCGCCCAGCATTCCCATGATCGTCTATGGCGCGGCGGCCGAAGAATCCGTGCCGCGCCTCTACGCGGCCGGCATTATTCCAGGCCTGCTGATCGCCGGCCTGCTCGGCGCCTATGTCATCTGGTATGCGCGCCGCCACGACATCGGCCGCGGCGAGCCGTTCAACTGGTCACGCTGCGTCACCGCCACCAGGCGCGGCCTGTGGGCGCTCGGCGCGCCCTTCATCATCCTGGGCGGCATCTACGGCGGCGTGTTCTCGCCGACGGAAGCCGCGGCCGTCGCCTGTATCTATGCCGGTTTCGTCACGCGCTTCGTCTTTCACGAGCTCTCGGCGAAGGACATTATCGAGGCCGCCTCGTCGACGGCGGTGTTCACCGCGCAGATCCTCATCATCGTCGCCTGCGCCGGCGTGTTCAGCTGGATCCTCACCGTCAATCAGGTACCCGCGCTGATGGCGCACTGGCTGCAGCAATACAGCGTCGCGCCATGGATGTTCCTTCTGGCGATCAACGTGCTGCTGCTGGCTGTCGGCTGCTTCCTCGATCCGCTCTCGGCGATCCTGCTGCTGACGCCGCTGCTGGTGCCGATGGTCAAGGCGATCGGCATCGACACGGTTCATTTCGGCGTCGTTGTGACGGTGAACCTTGCCATCGGCCTGTTCCATCCGCCGTTCGGCATCAACATCTTCGTGGCGCAATCCGTGCTCGGCATTCCGCTGAAGACGCTCTACCGCGGCATCATTCCGTTCCTGTTCGTCTATCTGGTGGCATTGGGCATCATCACGTATATTCCCGAAGTCTCGCTGTTCGGCGTCAAGCTGCTGATGGGGAAGTAGCTCGGCTCTCCTTCTCCCGTTTACGGGAGAAGGTGGCCCTCGCATCGCGAGGGTCGGATGAGGGCGGTGCGCGTTCTACCCAACCACCACAATATGCAGCCGCCGCGGCCCATGCGCGCCAAGCAGCATTTTCTGTTCGATGTCGGCGGAGCGGGAAGGCCCTGTAATCAAATTGACCGTGCGCGGCATCAGGCCCTTGCCGAAGCGCTTGCGCAACTCTGTCCACACGTTTTCATAATTGGCAGCAATGGTTTCGGCGCGCAGCACGACGATGTGATTGTCGGGCAGGAAATTCAATGTCGTCGGATTGTGCGATCCCGACACCAGAACCAGGGTGCCGGTTTCCGCCACGCCAGCCTCGGCATGGCTCACTGCATTCAAATCATCGCCCTTCGAGGGACCTTTGGAAATGTCGAGCGCCGTTGCATCCCAGGGCAGGGCGGCGAGACGCGCGTCCTCGCCCATGCGCAATGTGGCGGGCAGATTGTTCTCGCGCAGAAACCGCGCGATCTCGGCCGGCAGGTCCGCATCGCTTGCGACGTGCGCCACGCTGGCCGAGACACTCTCGGCCTGTGCCTGAAACGTCGCCGCGCGCGTCGCCACATCGCCTTCGCCGCGCTGGGGCAGTATGCCTCGCGCCGCCGTTGCGATGCGCGCCTCGACGATCTGCCGCCGCGCGGTATCGCCTGCCGAGACGCCGAGGGAACGGCGGATGCCGGCCAGGATATCGTCGCGTGCTTCGCTCACCGGGAGGCTCCGCGCTGGCGCTTGTACATGGCCTGGAAGGTCTGTCCCTGCGGCGCCGGCATGTCGCGGTATTTCGTCCAGCCGCCGGCAAACGGCATCCAGGCGAAGCGGCCCTTCGAGCGCCCCGCAAGGCCCATCAGGCCGATGCCGATGCGCGCGGAAAGCGCATAGAGCTTCGGGCGCTTGGCGAAATAGGCCCACAGCGCCAGCCCGCTGCGCACCGTCGCCGGAGACAGGTGCCGCTCGAATTCGCGCTCGCGCCAGTGCCGCATCAGTTTTGGCAGCGGGATGCGCACCGGACAGACGCTCTCGCAGCGGCCGCAGAAGGTCGAGGCATTCGGCAGATGTCCGCCCTGATCGACGCCGATGAGCGAGGGCGTCAGCACCGCGCCCATCGGGCCGGGATAGACCCAGCCATAGGCATGCCCGCCGACCGCATGATAGACCGGGCAATGGTTCATGCAGGCGCCGCAGCGGATGCAGCGCAGCATGTCCTCGAAATCCGTGCCGAGCATGTTCGAGCGGCCATTGTCGACCAGCACCACATGATATTCCTCCGGCCCGTCCACGTCGTCCGGCCGGCGCGGGCCGGTCGAAAGCGTCGTGTATACCGACATGTCCTGTCCCGTCGCCGAGCGCGCCAGAACGCGCATGATGCCGGCGACATCTTCCAAGGTCGGTGCGATCTTCTCGATCGAGGCGACGACCACATGCACTTTCGGCAGGGTCTGCGTCAGGTCGCCGTTGCCCTCGTTGGTGACGATGATCGACGTGCCGGTTTCGGCGACGAGAAAGTTCGCGCCGGTGATGCCGATGTCGGAGGCGAGGAACTTGGCGCGCAAGGTCGCGCGCGCTTCCGCCAGCAAAGACTCCGGCGCTTCGAGATCGCGGTCCTTCGGCAACCAGGTGTGCACGCGGCGGAAATCGCCTTCGATATCCTCCTGGTTCAGGTGGACGGCCGGCGCGATGATATGCGAGGGCGCTTCGCCGCGAAGCTGGATGATATATTCGCCGAGATCGGTCTCCACCGCCTCGATGCCGGCGCGTTCCAGCGCGGCGTTGAGGCCGATTTCCTCCGACACCATGGACTTGCCCTTGGTGACGATCCTGGCATCACGCATCTTCGCCAGATCGACAATGATCTGGCTGGCTTCCTCGGCCGTGCGGGCGAAATGCACATGGCCGCCGGCTTCCGTGACCTTGCGTTCGTAGATTTCCAGATAGAGATCGAGATGCGCGAGCACATGGTCGCGCAGGTCGCGCGCCTGGTCGCGCAAGGCCTCGAACTCCGGCAGGCGCGCAGCGGCCTGGGCGCGCCGTTCGATGAAATTGTGCCGCACATTGCCCAGCGCCTTCTGCAACTGCTGGTCCTGCAGCGCGCGATGGGCATTGTCCTTGAACTGCGGCGAGGTGGCGTGCGCGCTCATCTGTTCAGCTCTCCCATCATCCCAGCACCAGCAGTTTCGCGCCGAACAGGATCATCGTTATTCCCGACACAAGATCGATCCAGCGGGTCTGCCCCATCAGCACGTCGCGCACGAGGCGGCCGGACACCGCCGTCGCGATGCACAGATACCACAGAAAGCCCATGCCCGGCATGCCGATGATGACCATGGCGCGGTAAGATGCGCTCAGTTCGAACGCGCCGGTGGCGGCGAAGATGCTCGTGTACCAGGCGATGGCTTTCGGATTGAGGAAGTTGGTCATGAAGCCGGTGGCGAGAAGACCCGGGACCGACTTCTCCGGCGGCGCCTCCGCGGTGTCCTGGCTGGCGCGGCGGCGCGAGATCATGCGCCAGCCGATCCAGCACAGATAGCAGCCGCCGGCGATGCGCAATGCCTGCTCGAGCATGGGTGCAGCCACGATCAACTGCCCCATGCCGGCCAGCCCGGCGCTGGCCCAGATCATGCCGGCGGGAAAAATGCCCATCGCGGCGATATAGGCGGCGCGCCGGTTGTGCACGGCCGTCTGCAGGATGAAGGCGGTGTTGGGGCCCGGCGTGGCGACAGCGAGGAAATGGCCAGCGAGCAGGACCGCGATAATATGCCAGTCGCTGTTCAAGAGTCGCGATCTCTCGCGGCGCCGATAGCGGGTTCGTCTGTCATGCCCGCCAGAACCTCGGCGACATGCCGCACTTCGATCGATTTGCCTTCACGCGACAATTTGCCGGCCATGTTCATCAGGCAGCCGAGATCGCCGGCCAGCAGCACGTCGGCGCCGCTGGCGGTGATGTTCTCGGATTTCTTCTCGACGATGGCGCCGGAGATCTCGCCGTATTTCACGGCGAACGTACCGCCGAAGCCGCAGCAGACATCGTTCTCTTCCATCTCGACGAGTTCGAGACCGTGGATCGTCGCCAACAGTTTGCGCGGCTGCGATTGTACGCCGAGTTCACGCAGGCCCGAGCAGGAATCATGATAGGTGACCCGGCGCGGAAACCGCGCCACCACTTCCTCCACCTTCATCACATCGGTGAGAAAGCTGACGAGTTCGAACGTCTTCGCCGCCAGCGCCCGCGCCCTGGCGGCGAGGCCCGGATCGTCGTGGAACAGTTCCGGATAATGCCGCGAGATCATGCCGCCGCAGGAGCCTGAGGGCGCCACCACATAGCGGCAATCGCTGAACGCGTCGATCACCTGCAGGGCGATATCGCGGGTGGTCTGCCGGTCGCCCGAGTTGAAAGCCGGTTGTCCACAGCATGTCTGCGCCGGCACCACGACCTCGCAACCGGCGTCTTCGAGCAGTTTCAGGGCCGCAAAACCGACGCTCGGCCGCATCAGGTCGACAAGGCAGGTCACGAACAGCCCGACCTTGGGATTTTTGGGACTTTCCGACACGTAAGACGTCCAGTGTGAAACAATTCAGCCTCACACTTAGCCCGCTCCGCTCAGACGAGGCAAGCCGATGGATATTCACCCGGGGAGATTGGCCTTTGTCGCACGCACGGCAAAGCGCTACAATGGTCGATCACCACATCGCTTCTGGAGAGCCAGCTTGAGCGCCATCGCCTTTCCGACGCCTGACCCCGCGATTCTCGCGCGGCGCGATGCGATCGTGGCTGGCCTGGCGCGGCTGGTCCCGCCCGAATGCCTGGTGACGAAGGAGGACGAGCGCCGCGCCTTCGAGACCGACGCGCTGACCGCCTATCGGCGCGTGCCGCTGGCTGTCGTCCTGCCGCGCAATACCGCGGAGGTCGCCGCGGTGCTGGCTTTCTGTCACGGGGAGGGCGTCAAGGTCATTCCGCGCGGCGCCGGCACGTCGCTCTCGGGCGGCGCCATTCCTCAGGAAGATGCGGTCGTCATCGGCGTCTCCAAGATGAACCGTATCCTCAATGTGGATTATGCCAATCGCACAGCGCTGGTGGAGGCGGGCGTCACCAATCTGTCGATTTCCGACGCCGTCATGCCGGACGGCTTCTTCTATGCGCCCGATCCCTCGTCGCAGTTGGCCTGCACCATCGCCGGCAATATCGGCATGAATTCGGGCGGCGCCCATTGCCTGAAATACGGCGTCACGACCAATAATATCCTTGGCGTCAAAATGGTGCTGATCGACGGCACGGTGGTCGATATCGGCGGCCAGGCGCTCGATCCCGCGGGCCTGGATCTTCTCGGCCTCATCGTCGGCTCCGAGGGCCAGCTCGGCATCGTCACCGAGGCGACGGTGCGCATCCTGCGTCTGGCAGAAGGCGCAAGGCCGGTGCTGTTCGGTTTCGACTCGAGCGAGGCGGCCGGTGAATGCGTCGCCGCCATCATCGGCGCCGGCATCGTGCCCGTCGCCATGGAGTTCATGGACAAACCGGCCATCGAAATCTGCGAGGCTTTCGCCAAGGCGGGCTATCCGCTCGATGTCGAAGCCATGCTGATCGTCGAGGTCGAAGGCTCCGACGTGGAGATGGAGATCCAGCTCGCGCGCATCGTCGAGATCGCCAAGCGTTACGGCGTCAAGGTCGTCAAGGAATCGCGGTCGGCGATGGAAACGGCGCTGATCTGGAAAGGCCGCAAATCGGCTTTCGGCGCCACCGGCCGTGTCGCCGATTACATCTGCATGGACGGCACTGTGCCGACCGGACAATTGCCTTACGTGCTCAAGCGCACCGGCGAGATCGTCGCCGGCTATGACCTGCGTGTCGCCAACGTGTTTCACGCCGGCGACGGCAATATGCATCCGCTGATCCTCTACAATGTCAACGATCCGCACGAACAGGCGAAGGCCGAGGCGGCAGGCAACGACATCCTGCGGCTCTGCGTCGACGCGGGCGGTTGCCTCACCGGCGAGCATGGCGTCGGCATCGAGAAGCGCGACCTGATGCGTCACCAATTCTCGGATGTGGATCTCGCACAGCAGATGCGCGTGCGCGCCGTGTTCGACAGGCAATGGCTGCTCAACCCCGCCAAAGTGTTTCCGCTCGACGGCCGGGAGGCGGCGTGACGCTGGCACCGACGAACGAAGCGCAGGCCGCCGATTTCATTCGCGGCGCCCGCGTAGCCCGACAGACATTGACGTTTGAAGGCGGCGGCACGCGCACAGGCTTCGGCCGTCCTATGCAGACCGACGGTACCTTGTCGACGCGTCTCATGACCGGCATCACTCTGCATGAGCCGGCCGAACTGGTGATCTCGGCGCGCGCCGGAACGCCGGTGGCGGAGCTCGAAGCGGCGCTCGACGCCAAGGGCCAGATGCTGCCGTTCGAGCCGATGGACCATCGCGCGATCTATGGTGGCCTGGGCGAGCCGACGGTGGGTGGCATCGTCGCCTGCGCCGCTTCGGGGCCGCGCCGCATTCAGGCGGGCGCGGCGCGCGATCTCCTGCTTGGCGTCCGCCTGGTCAACGGCGAGGGCGAGGTTGTCAAATCCGGCGGCCGGGTGATGAAGAATGTCACCGGCCTCGATCTGGTGAAGCTCAATTGCGGCGCGCATGGCACATTGGCGCTGATCACGGAGGCGACCTTCAAGGTGCTGCCGAAGGTTGAGCGCACCGTCACACTTGTGATCGAGGGGCTCGACGATCAGCAGGCGATGCGCGCCATGACGGCGGCGCTCGGCTCGCCGTTCAGCGTCAGCGGCGCGGCGCATCTGCCGGCGGGCGTCGGCGCCGGTTCTGCCCGCACGCTGCTGCGGCTCGAGCATTTCCGCGACTCGATCGACTATCGTGCCGGCGAACTGACGAAGCTGCTGATGCCTTTCGGCCGGGCAGGGCGCATCGAGGAGAGCGGTTCCCGCGATCTGTGGCGTTGCGTGCGCGATGTGACGTTTTTTGCGGAGCCGTATGATGACGCCATCTGGCGTGTCTCGGTCGCGCCCACCCATGGTCCTGCCGTGGTTGCCGCTCTGCGGCAGGCGCAACTGCCGTTCCGCTATTTCTTCGATTGGGGTGGCGGCCTCGTCTGGCTCGCCTGCGCGATGCACGACGATGCGGGCGCGCAGGCCATCCGCGCCGCCGTCGGCGGCGATGGTCACGCCACGCTCATCCGCGGCAGCGAGGACCTGCGCGCCCGCGTCGACGTGTTTCAACCGCTTGATCCAGCCCTTATGAAAATCACATCCGCCATCAAGGCCAGTTTCGATCCCGACCGGATATTGAATCCCGGCCGCATGTATGCGGGGGTGTGATCGTGCAGACCAATTTTTCCCTAGCGCAACTCGCCGACAGCCAGATGGCGTCCTCGGAAAAGATCCTGCGCACCTGCGTCCATTGCGGTTTCTGCACGGCGACGTGCCCGACCTATCTTCTGCTCGGCGACGAGCTCGATAGTCCGCGCGGCCGCATCTATCTCATCAAGGACATGCTCGAGGGCGGCAAGCCGGCGACCAGGGAGGTGGTTCAGCACGTCGACCGCTGCCTGTCGTGCCTGTCCTGCATGACCACATGTCCGTCCGGCGTGCATTACATGCATCTCGTCGATCATGCCCGCGCCCATATCGAGATGACCTACAAGCGCGATTGGGCCGACCGGCTGCTGCGCGCCGTTCTCGCCCGTGTGCTGCCCTATCCGCGCATGTTCCGACTGGCGTTGGCCGGTGCGCTTTTCGCCAAACCGCTGCGGCCGCTGCTGAAGCGCCTTCCCGGTGTCGGCAAGCGGCTCGGCGCCATGATCGCGCTGGCGCCCTCCACATCGCCGGCGGTGACGCCGGAGCCGGAAACGACCGCCACACCACGTCGCGGCCGTGTGGCCATTCTGGAAGGCTGTGCCCAGCCGGTGCTGCAGCCGTCGATCAATGCCGCGGCACGCCGGCTGCTGGCGCGCGCGGGCATCGAAACCGTACGTGTGGCCAACGAGGGCTGCTGCGGCGCGCTCGTGCATCACATGGGCCGCGAGGCGCAGGCGCTCGACTTCGCCCGCCGCAACATCGATGCCTGGATGGACGAGATCGAGTGCAATGGGCCCGATGGCGTGGGAATTGACGCCATTCTCATCACCGCGTCGGGCTGCGGCACGACGGTGAAGGATTACGGCTTCATGTTCCGCGACGATCCGGCCTATGCCGACAAGGCGCGGCGGATTTCCGCCCTGGCGCGCGACGTCACCGAATATCTCGACACGCTGGACATGGCGCCTGTGCAAAAGCCGGAACAATCGCGCAAGATGGCCGTGGCCTATCACTCAGCCTGTTCGATGCAGCACGGCCAGCAAATTCGCGACGAGCCGAAACGCCTGTTGCGCAAAGCTGGCTTCGATGTGAAGGATGTTCCGGAAGGACATATCTGTTGCGGCTCGGCCGGGGTCTATAATATTTTGCAGCCGGACATCGCCGAACGGTTGCGCGATCGCAAGGTCTCGAACATTGCTAGAGTGCGGCCGCAGATCATTGCGACCGGCAACATCGGCTGCATCACGCAGATCGGCAGCGGCACGTCTACGCCGGTGGTGCATACGATCGAGCTGCTTGACTGGGCCTATGGCGGACCGCCGCCGCCGGCGATCGAGAGCATGGAATTCAGCGTCGAGACGGCGCGTTGATCAATTGATGTCGGCGCATCGCGCGCCATGCGAACGGAGAGCACGAATGGCGCGCGGCAGGAAAATCGCCGGCAAGAAAACGGCGGGTAAGAAGACAGCCCGCAAGAAAATCGTCAGCAAGAAGCTGGCGGTGAAGCGAGCGACGAAAGCAGTGAAGAAGGTTGCCCGCAAGAAGACCGTGGCCAGAAAGGTCGCCGCCAAAAAGGCGTCGGTGAAAAAGACTGCTGCGAAGAAAAAGGTCGTGAAGAAGACAACGGCCAAAAAGGTGACTTCCAAGAAGGTGACTTCCAAAAAGGTCTTGGCCCGTAAGGCGAAGAAGCCCGTTGCCGCCAGGAAGCAGATCAAGGCGTCAGCGAGCCCGACGCCGCCGTCGCGGCGGCAGGCGCCTCGCAATTCCTCCGGCCGGCGGCTTGCCGCGCGTGCGCCGGTCAGTCGCGCGCAACTGGTCAAGAAGACGCTTGTTGAAGCCAAGCGCGCCAAGCCTGCGAATGCGCAGCAGAAAGCTGCGAAAAAGGCCAAGCAATTGCAGACCAGGAAGAAGGCCCTCGCAAAAGACAAGCGTCTGCCTGCATCGCGAAGCCCGTCGGCGCGCGTGCGCCGAAACGTCGGATCGGATGCGCCGTCGTCGCGTCGGCTGTCCATCCGTGCGGCGGTGACCCACGCGACCTCGCGGTCGCCGGTGCAGCGCGCAGGTGCGGCCGTCGCAGAACCGCCGTTCCGCCTGCATCAGCTTGGCATCCGCGACGAGCATCCAACCGATCGCGCCGCCATTCTCGCTCTGCTGGCTGAAGCGCTGGGAGACAGCGCCCATGCTGAAAAGCTGCAGGCGTTGCGCCTGGAAGATCGCATCGGCGGCGTGCTCGTCGCCCAGCATGGCGAGCGGCTGGTCGGCTGCGGCGCACTGTTCATCAACGCAATCGAGACCGGCGACGGCGATGTTCCGGTTGCCGAGATCGGTGTGCTTGCGGTGACGCCTACGCTGCAGCGCAAGGGAATCGGCACGCAGCTCGTCCTGGCGATGATCGAATCAGCGCGGGCATCGGGCGCCAAGGTCTTGCTGGCGCAGCGGCTGGATGAACTGCTGCTTGATCTGGGATTTTCCACCGATTCCGTGGCGAAACTTGACGGAAACATGACGGTTTTAGGCCTGAAACTGACGGAAGATGGCGAAGATGAGCTTGTCGGACGGCTCAAACAGCCAATTTCCTGACCTAAGCATCTGTCCTTGCACGAACAAACCGCACATGTTCCGGTTGTGGCAATTGCGCAACAGCCCGGATCTAACATTGTCGGAAATGCGGTTTTTGCCTCCAAAATGTAGACTTTGCCTATTTACTAGGCGACATGCTCAACTCTTCTCCTTGCGATATATTGGCCAAACATTGAGTTTCGACAGCATTAAATCTTGCTGACGGAGCCACAATGAAACTCAAGTCTTTCGCGCTTGCACTTGCCGCTGCAACCGCCCTGTCGGGCGCCGCGCGCGCTGCCGATCTGGCTGCCGCTCCGGCCGCTGCGCCTGCTCCGGCCCCGGTGCTCGGTTTCGACTACGCCTTCGGCGGGGCGCTGATGTCCGACTACGTGTTCCGCGGCGTCACCCAGTCGAGAGGTCAGCCCAGCGCCACCGGTTACGGCGAACTGCGCTACAATGTGACGCCGGACGTTCAGTTCTACGCCAAGTCGCAGGTCTGGAGCATCCATCAGCCGCAGAGCCCAGCGGCGGAAGTCGATCTTCTTGGCGGCGTGCGCCTGACCTTCGGCGATTTCGCGGCTGACATCGGCGGCATCTACTACTGGTACCCCGACAACAAGGATCAGTTCTGGACGAACGGCGCGACGACCTTCCAGAATCCGAGTTTCGCGTTCCTGCCGCCCGCCGCGCGCTGCCCAGTCGGCCCGTTCTGCGCCACGACGCCGAAGGACTCGAGCTATTTCGAAGCCTACGTCATGCCGTCCTATAACGTCACGCCGTCGTTCAACGTTGGCGCGAACTTCTACTATTCGAACAACTGGCTGAACTTCGGTTTCGACTCCCTGTATTCGTCAGCCAAAGCCAAGTACACGTTTGGCGACACGGGCTTCTCCGTTTCGGGTGAATTGGGTTACCTGAAGCTTGGTTCGCTCAAGCCGGGAACCTATCTGAACGCCGGTCCTTTCCCGTTCAAGATTCCCTCGTACACAACCTGGAACATCGGCGCGTCCTACGCCTGGAACCAGGTCACGCTCGATCTGCGCTACTCCGGTGCGTCGCTCAGCAAGAACGCCTGCTATCTCGTTTCCGCCGATCCGTCGGGCAACGTTCCGGGCACGACCCCGACGGCTTCGTCGGGCTGGTGCGGCAATCGCTTCATGGCGACCCTTTCCATCGACCTGGTCGGCTCGAAGGATATCCCGCTCAAGTGGTAAGCTGACCCTTAGATCAGGTTTGAAAGCGCGCCCTCGTGGCGCGCTTTTTCTTTGTGATCCTGTCGGATCGTTCATCTTCCCAGTCTTGGATTGGTCATTTTCGCATCCCATATATGCCGCGCCGGAATGCCTCTGTTCCCGCACCGCACTGACTGGGAGAGACACATGAGTCCCGAAGAACGCCAACTTCTCACTGGCCTTTTCGACCGCGTCCACGCCGCAGGCGATGCGCCGCGGGACTCCGAGGCGGAAGCCTTCATCGCCGCCGCCGTACGCCAACTGCCGTTTGCACCCTATCTGCTGGCGCAATCGGTCATCGTGCAGGACGAGACGCTCAAGGCCGCGTCGCAGCGCATCGAAGAACTCGAAGCACGGGTTCGCGATCTTGAAAGCGCGGCAAAGCCTGAGCCCAGCACCAGCTTTCTCGGCGGCATCGGCAAATCGATTCTCGGGTCTGGCCAGCAACAACCGCAGCCGCAGCAACCGCCGGCGCAGGAGCGCTCGCCGTGGACACAGATGCGTCAGCAGCAGCAGGAGCCCGTGGGCCAGCCGATGGGCCAGCCGCAGATGGGTCAATATGCGGGCCAACCGATGGGGCAGCAGATGCCCCAGGCTGGCGGCGGTGGCGGCTTCCTCAAGGGCGCGCTCGGCACGGCGGCGGGCGTTGCCGGCGGCATGATGCTGGCCAATTCGCTCAGCAGCATGCTTGGCGGTCACAACAGCCCGTTCGGCGCCAGCCCGGCGAAGGCCGCGGACCTGCCGAATTCCTCGGGAAACACCGGTTCGAACAACGACGTGCTGAACGATATCGACAAATGGTCCGATCGGAACAAAGACAACGACAGCAAAAACGCCGACAGCAGCAAGAACGCCGACACCAATCAGGCCTATGCCAGCGATGATTCGAACTCGAGCGGTTACGACGATTCCGACGATGACGATTCGGACGGCTACGATTCGGATTCGGATAACTGGGACGACGGCGACACCACGGACGTCTAAGCGGGCCTTCCCAAACGAAAGAAGCCGTTGCGCCCCAGGCACAACGGCTTCCCTCCTGTCCGCTCAGTCGAGCAGCCCCCGGCGTTGACGCGCGCCGGGAATTCGATTCAATCCAATCCAGACCAGGCCTGTCAGGCTGTGTCGAGATTCACGTCAGACCGTGCCGAAAATGGTGGTTTTCGAGAACCGGAGCGGAGCGTACGTTTCGTACGTGAGCACCGGAAGCGCAGAGAACCGCCATTTGCAGGCCGGTATCACGTGAAGATCGGCACAGCTTAGATGACGAGCACCTTGGTGCCGACGTGCGCACGGCCGTAGAGGTCGATCACGTCCTCGTTCATCATCCGGATACAGCCCGAAGAGACATTCGTGCCGATGGTGCCGGGTTCATTGGTGCCGTGAATGCGGTAGAGCGAGGAGCCCAGATACAGCGCGCGGGCGCCGAGCGGATTTTCCTCACCACCCTTCATGAAGCGCGGCAGATCCGGCCGGCGCTTCAGCATTTCCGGCGGCGGCGTCCAGTCGGGCCATTCCGCTTTGCGCGTCACCGTTTTCATACCCGACCATTCGAAGCCCGGGCGACCGACACCGATGCCGTAGCGCAGCGCACGGCCGTTGGGGAGAACGAGAAACAGGAAGCGCCGCGGCGTGTCGACGATGATCGTACCGGGCGCCTGCGGGCCTTGGTAGTCGACCTCCTGGCGCAGATAGATCGGGTTCACCGTGCGCTGCACCGGCGAGGCCACCGGTCCCGGCGCATAATAGGCCTGCTGCGGCGCCGGCACGGGCGGATAACCCGGGATGACCTGCGGGCCATAAGCGGGCGGCGGTGCGCCATAAACGGGCGGCTGATTGTAGATGACGCCGGAGCGCGGCGTCGGATTGCGGCCGGTGATCATCAGTTCGATCAGGCCGCCGCCATAGCCGCCCGAGGACGCCACCTGGACAGACTGCGGATAGATGGCTGCCGGCTCGTAAGGCTGCTGGGCGACGACGCCGGGCGGCGGCATCGGCGTCGAGATCGACGAGGTCCGGCGCAGGGCGGCCGGCGTGCGCGGCGATGTATAGGGCTGGATCGCAGGCAGGTCGCCGGCGGGGCCGACACCGGGGATCACCAGGTCGTTCATCCCGGCCTTTGCCGGCTGTGCCGAAACGGCGGCCGCAATCGCCAGCGCGGAAACCGCGCCATATTTTACCAACATCGTCCTGCTCCAGAAACAACGACAGCAATGTCTGCAGCCGCACCGGTTCCGTTGCTCAGACGGGACCGGAAGTTCAGATGAGCAATGGTAACGTAAATACAGAAAAGCCTAAGGGAGAACAGGATTGATGGTTAGATAAGTATTATATTAAGAATGAGACCCGTTAATTCGCGGACCGTTAGGGTTATGACTTCGCGAATATTCTGGGTTAACGATTGCTTAACAGCCGTTCATATCCCGCGCCGCCGCAGCTTCTGCAGGGTTTCGAGCGCGATGCGCCGCAGCCCGGCGATGTCGAAGATCGCCACCACCACGCCGTAGATCACCGCGCCGCCGAGGCACTGGGCAAGCAAAGTGCCGACACCAGGTTGCATCGCCCGCAATGGCAGTAATGCGAGAATCATCAGCACAACGCCGGCGATCGTCAGGCCGATGTCGCGCGCGCGCGGCCAGCGGGCGCCCGAGAGGGTGGCAAAGAGAGCCAGCACCGCCAGCGCGACCGCGAAGGCCCCGGCCTGGGCGACGGCCAGGCTCGAAGCATCGGCGCCGCGCGGCAGCAGCCACACGAAAATCGGATTGGCGATGCAGGCGGCGACCGCGGCGGCGATCAGCGGCATGGTCTTCTTCTCGATCTGGAAGACCGCATAGATGGCGAAATTCATCAGGCCGAAGCAGAACAGGCCCGGCAGCATCAAGGTGAGATAGACGCCGAACGGCCCACGGAATTGCTCGGGCACGATCAACTGTTCGACGCTCGGCAGCACCAGCCACAGGCCTGCCGCCGCCGGCGTCAGAATGGCGAACACCACCGCCATGTTGTGCGCCACCTGTTCCTTGGCGCGGGCGCTGCCGTGCTCCGTTTCGGCGCGCACCGCGAGCTGGAACAGCAACACATCGAGCGCCGAGCCGATGGCGGCGATCAGCCGTGTGCCGATGTCGAAGGCAAGCGAGAACTGGCCGGTCTCGGCAAAGCCGAAGAACGAGGTGACCAGCGACCGGTTGACCAGCGGGATCATTAGATACAGCACATTGGCCGCGACGATCGGCAGCGAATAGCGTGCGAACTGCGCGGCAAGCGGACGCTGCGCGATGCGCAGCGGCGACATGTTGTCGGACAGGGCCTTGTGCGCGATCAGCACCGAGCCCGCCATGCTGAGACAGGCGCCGGTCAACGCCAACAGAGCCGAGCCCGAGACAAAGGCGCCGCCGACGGTAAGCACCAGCGCCATGATATTCTTGGTAACGATGAGCTGTCCGTACCGCCGGTCGAGAAAGCGCGCGCGCACGATGGCCGTATGATAGTCGAACAGACCGTTGGCGATGGCGGCCGCCACCGCCAGTCCGATCAGGCTCGGCGACAGCGACACGTCGATGCCCGATAGCAGGTAGGCGATGAAGCACGCGGTGACGATGATGCTGATGATGCCGAAGGCCGCGTCCAATGTGGCACGCAGCTCCGGCTGCTCGATACGGCTCTTGTCCGAATAGAATCGCACCGTCGACAGGCGAATCCATTCGAGCGTCGAGGTCTGCAGCACCATGCCGATGGCGAGCGCCAACGCGAAACGGCCGAACTGATCGGGCCCGAGAAACTTCGCCACGAACAGGCCGATGACGAAATTGATCGCCGTGTTGATGAGAAAAGCCGCGATCACGCGCATGCAACGCTCCGCATGCCGTGCCGGACATTTTCGCAAAAACGAATCGGCTGGATCATCATGAACTTAGTAAAGCCAACCGGATGGCGCGGGAACAGTCGTGAACGTGTGCAGCACCGATTTCCCCACCAGGCGATTGACAATGTGTGGCGAAATGCGTGGTTTGCTCGGCAGTCCTTTCGGGACTATCGTCCAAGCGTCGTGAGCTGGTCTTAAAACAGGCTCATGCCGAGGAAACGAAACAAAAATTCGAAAGATGAGGGCTATGGCGGAAACCGTCTCGACGCAAACAGTCGACGTGCGAGGTACAAAACTCAAGGTTCAAGAGGCGGGAAGCGGCGAGACCATTCTGTTTCTGCATGGCGCGGGCGGCAGCAACTGGACCGGCCTGCTCGACCGGCTGGCGACGAAATACCGTGTGATCCTGCCCGAGCATCCAGGCTTCGGCCGTTCGCAGATCCCCGACTGGATGATGAGTGTCGGCGATCTGGCGCTGTTCTATCTGGATTTCATCCATGCCTTGAAACTCGACAACGTCCATCTCGCCGGCCATTCGCTTGGCGGTTGGCTCACCGCCGAAATCGCCATTCGCAACACGACGAAGCTGCGCTCCGTCAGCCTGCTGGCGCCGGCCGGGATCGCCGTCGCCGATGCGCCGTTCGGTGATATCTTTCTATGGAAGCACGAGCAATCGACGAGAGCCCAGTTTCACGATCAGGCGCTCGCCGAAAAGCGCCTGACGGTGACGCCGGATCTCGACCTCGTGCTGCAGAACAAGTCAGCGGTGGCGCGCCTTGCCTGGAACCCGCGGCTCAGCAATCCGCAACTGCCGTTCTGGCTGCACCGCATCGATAGGCCAACCCTGCTGCTGTGGGGCAGGCAGGATCGCATCATCCCCTATGCCTGCCGTGTGCCGTACCAGCAGGGCATCGTCCAGGCGCAGATGGAAACCATCGATCAGTGCGGCCATGCGATCCACAACGAGAAGCCGGCTGAGGCCGCAGCCATCATGGAAAAATTCTTGAGCGGAGTGAAAGCATGAACATCTTCTTCTTTCATCTCATGCCCTATGGCGATCTCGACCTGTCCTATACCGACAAATATGATTCCGCCTGGGTCACCTTGCCGAACACTTATTTCGACCGCAGCAAGGGCACGGCGATCTACGATCGCTACATCAACGAACTCAGCCTCGCCGACGAACTGGGTTTCGACGGCATCTGCGTCAACGAGCATCATCAGACGGCCTATGGCCTGATGCCGGCGCCCAATCTCATTGCCGGCGCGCTGACGCGCACGACCAAGAAGGCGAAGATCGCGATCCTCGGCCGCGCCTTGCCGCTGGTCAACAATCCGGTCGCTATCGCCGAGGAATTCGCCATGCTTGACCAGATGTCGGGCGGGCGCATCATCACCGGCTTCGTGCGCGGCATCGGCTCGGAATATTTTGCTTCGGGCATCGATCCCACTTTGTCGCATGCCCGTTACTACGAAGCGCACGAATTGATCCTGCGCGCGTGGACCGAGCCCGGGCCGTTCCAGTATCACGGCCGTCACTACAGCTTCGACTATGTGAATATCTGGCCGCGTCCGGTGCAATTGCCGCATCCGCCGGTGTGGATTCCCTCTCAAGGCTCCATCGAGACGATCGAATGGTGCGCGGCGAAGGAACGCAGATATACTTATCTGCAGACGTTCAGCCCGATCGAACTGGCGCAGAAGAATTTCGATGCCTATCGCGCCTGCGCCGAAAAGGCCGGCTACCAGGCGCAGGCCTCGCAGCTCGGCTGGGCTATTCCGACCTATGTGGCCGAAACCGACGAGATCGCCCGGCGCGAACTGCAGCCGCACATCGAGGCCTTCTTCAACAAGCTCCTGCGCTTCCCCATCGAGATGCGCATGCCGCCGGGCTATTCGTCGATCGCTTCCACCAAAATGCTGATCGAACGTAAATACGCGGTGCGCGCCTCGCAGCAGACGATCGACACGTTGAGCGATCTCGGCATGTGCATCTACGGCAGCGCCAGGACGGTGCGCGAGAAGCTGCTGCATCACCAGAAGAAGATGGGCATCGGCAATCTCATCTCCATGCTGCAGATCGCCACGCAGCCGGCCGAGCAGACCGAAAAGAGCATGCGCCTGTTTGCCGCCGAAGTGGCGCCTTACCTGCGCGCCAACGCGAGCACGGCTGTCGCGGCCGAGTGAAACAAGCGCCATCAAGGCGAGAAGAAGGGACAAACAAAATGAAATCGACCAACGGGCTGTTTGCCGCAGCAGCAAGCCTTGTATTGCTGCTTGCGCCACTGGCCACTGCCAATGCCCAGACCATCGCAACCCTCAAGATCGCGTCCCCACAGCGCGGTAGCTGGGAAGGGGCCATTCCTGAACTCGGGCAGCAGGCGGGTATCTTCCGCAAGCACGGGCTGAATCTCGAAATCGTCTATACCTCCGGAGGTGGCGAGACCTTGCAGACTGTCGTGTCCGGCGCGGTCGATGTCGGCCTTTCGGCCGGATTGTTGTCGATCATGGGAGCGTTCCAGAAAGGTGCGCCTCTGCGCATCATCGGTGCCAGCGCGACCGGCTCGCCGGAAGTGTTCTGGATCACCAAAGCCGATTCGCCCGTCAAGACAGTCGCTGACGCGGCCGGCCGCACGATGAGCTACTCGACAGCCGGTTCATCGACACAAATCGCGGTGATGCGCTTCATCGACCAGTTCAAAGTCGCCGCCAAGCCGACGGCGACGGGCAGCGTCAGTGCCACACTGACGGCCGTGATGACGGGGCAGGTCGATATAGGCTGGATGGTTGCGCCATTTGGGCTGAAAGAGCTTGCCGAAGGCAAGGTGCGCATCGTCGCCTACGCCAAGGACATCGAAGCGGTCCGCAAGCAGACCAGCCGCGTGCAGATCGTCAATACGGACGTTCTCGCCAAAAAGCGCGATCTGATCGACCGCTACGCCAAGGCCTATGACGAAACGCTCGACTGGATGTATTCGAGCGAAGATGCGCTCAAGCGCTATCTCGTCTTCTCCGGCTTCGATGAAGCCGCCGTGCGTGAGACCTTGAAGAACTTCATTCCCAAGTCGAGCCTGCAGACGCAGTCTGTCCAGGGCCTCGATGAGGCAATGGAAGATGCGGTGAAATACAAATATCTGACGAAGCCGCTGACCAAGGAAGAGCTGAGCGTGCTGATCCAGACCCAGCCGTTTGCGAAGTAGGCTGCGGCATATCGCCCCCGTCCTTCGAGACGCGCCCGTACGGGCGCTCCTCAGATACTATGGGACGGTAGGTGGCCAGGAGGTAGGATTGGATTGCAAACGATCCAACCTCGAAGGGACCTCGACGATGCGTCTTGATCACACTGACACACCTACCTGCGATGAGTATGCCACGGTTCACCTGGCATTTGAACTGAGCAAAAAGAGCTGGAAGCTGGGGATAT
>Ga0180219_1001108_pt1 | contig 18563 bp, 19 predicted proteins | sample eDN3rd30CBELigMG_FD_151338 | JGI IMG/M metagenome (GOLD analysis project Ga0180219, IMG submission 151338) | Enriched Miracle-Growth compost microbial communities from Emeryville, California, USA - eDNA 3rd pass 30_C BE-Lig MG (version 2)... ...
CAGCGTTTTTCAAGGGGCGGCGTTCATGCCTTCCATAGCGTGGACAGGCGCTCTACGGCCGCGCGAGGCGTAAGTATGTCGGGATGATGCACGTATACGTCCTTGCCGTCCACGTTTTCCTTTGTTACCGGGTCGGCAGGATCTCTGGGCGTGCCGTCATTCTTCTTGCCCACGCCGATGCTGTTGATGCCGTACCACTCTTCGTCGGGGCACCCGCCCGGGAACTGCGGCACGCCGCAAGAGCTGTGCCCCTCTTGGGTGGTGATATTGCCGATTTTCCACCATTCGTCGGCCCAGCTGAAGACATAGCCACCCGAGCACAGATTGAGGCCATGGTGTTTCTCGATGTCTTTCCAGTGGGCCTCGATGTAGTCGGCCTGGGCCTTGGCATGATCGGGCAATTCCACAGGCGTGCTGCCCTGGCGTGTTGAAGCGGGGCAGCCGAACTCGGTAACCAGGAAGGGCCGGTCTGGCAGGCCGGCGTTCTTGAACTTGGCGTCGTAGTCGGTGAACATGGTGTCGAAGCCCGTGCTTTGGGTGCCCCGATAGGAGTTCAGGCTGATGACGTCCAGATTGGGCACCCCCTTGCCCACCGCGGGGTCGACCATCAGCTCGATGACCCTGGGTATGTCATGCAGCGATGTGCTGACGAGCTTGTCGGGCGCCCAGCCCTTTACCTTGCCGGCCAGGGCGTTTATCCAGTTCCAGAAATCAGCCTGGGTTGCGTTGCCGAACTCGACACCTTTGTCAATACCGAATGTGTCCAGCTCATTGCCGATCGTAAAGCCGATGATGGATTCGTGCTTGCCCATTTCTTCGCACAGCAGCTGGAAGCCGGTTTCGATGCGCTTGCGGTCGTTCGCGTTCATGGCCTGCTCGGGGGTCATGGGGTAGGCCACCCACACATAGATGCCGTGTACTGCGCATGCGTCCATGAACTTGGTATGGTATTGGCGGTTGCTGTTTGGATCCCATGGCGTTTCCCATGGCGAGGTCATGTACAGCCGTATGCTGTTGCAACCCATGCCGGCCAGCGTGCCCATGTCCCGATTGAACAGCGGTTCCCAGAAGTCGCTGAAGTGGTCGCCGCCGGGTGCGGCGCCGGCCCAGGCGCCGATGGGTACGGGCGAATAGCATATGCCCTTGGCGAAGAACTCTTCGCCGTTGCGCATGATCTTGCGGTCTTGCACGGTGAATGCGCTGCTGCCGTCCCCTCCGGAAGAGCCCAGGCCGGGCGATTCCGAAGTGGGCGGGCTGCTGTCGCTTCCGCTGCTTCCGCAGGCCGACAACAGCAGGGGAGCGGTGGAGGCGATCAGGGCGGAACCCAGCAGGCGGCGCCGAAGCGGGGAATAGGCGCCCAGTGCGGCCTGACGATCGAAGGTGTATCTCTTGTTCATGTGCTGTTCCTTATGGGTGTTTATTGTGTTTGCCGACGAACATAAGCCGCCCGGGTTGCTGGTGTATTGAGTTGGGTAACATATTTTTACCGTTTATGTGCTCGCGCTGTAACCCTCTGATCAGGTGGTGTGCGGCGCTGGGAACGATGTATGCTGAGTCTTGACGAGTTCCAGGCCTGTTCGGCGAACTCAGGAGGAGTGGAAATGAGCAAGAAGTTCAAGGTCGGCGACCATGTAAGATGGAACTCGGAAGCCGGCTACGTCTCTGGCAAGATCATCAAGGTCCACACGCGTGACTTCGACTACAAGGGCCATACCCGCCGGGCCTCTGAAGAAGAGCCCCAGTACGAGATCAAAAGCGACAAGACCGACCACATTGCCGCGCACAAGGGAAGCGCGCTCGAGCTTGTATAGATGGCAAGCGCAAACCTTCCCTTCTTTACCATCGGCCACTCCAACCGCGGCATCGAAGAGTTCATCGACCTGCTGCGCAGCCCGCAGGTCGAGCGCGTCATCGATGTGCGCAAGATCCCGATGTCCAGGGCCAACCCCCAGTTCAACAAGAACGCCTTGCCCCAGGCGCTGGCGTCCGGCCAGATCGCCTACGAGCATATCGAGGCCCTGGGCGGCCGCCGTTCCGCGGCTCACAGCGTGCCCGGCGAGACCAATGGCTTCTGGGAGAACAAAAGCTTTCACAACTATGCCGACTACGCGCTTTCGGCCGAGTTCCAGGCGGGCCTCGAACGTCTGATAGAGCGGGGCCGGCGGCAGCGTTGCGCCATCATGTGTTCAGAGGCCGTGTGGTGGCGCTGCCACCGCCGCCTTATTTCCGACTACCTGATCGCGCGCGGCGAGGCCGTGGTTCATATCATGGGCATGCACCGGCTTGAGCCGGCCCGGTTGACACAGGGAGCGCTAATCCGCCCTGACGGAAATGTCGTTTATCCTGCTTCCAAGGCCAGTCCCGGCAACCTGGATAAGTAGCGGCCATGCGGGCTTCGCGGGCGGGATTGACAAGCCCCTTCTCTACCCATGTAATAACCCACTTGCCTTATCCTAAGCAGAACAAGCATAGAGGAAGAACGGATGCACACAACGACTTCGATGGCTCGGCTCGATCCGGCAAGCCTGGACGCCGCCGATCCATTGGCGCCATACCGCGAACGCTTTCTATTGCCCGAAGGGGTGATCTATCTGGACGGAAACTCCTTGGGCCCGGCCAGCCATGCGGCTCTGGAAGCTGTGGATCAAGCCGCCCAAAGCGAGTGGGCGCAGGGGCTGATCCGCAGCTGGAATACCGCCGGCTGGTTCGACATGCCCATGTCGGCCGGAAACCCGATAGCACGGCTGGTGGGCGCGGCGGCTGGACAGGTCGCCGTATGCGACTCGGTAACCATCAACCTGTATAAGGTGCTGCAGGCGGCCATGGCATTGCGGCCGGATCGTAGAACAATCGTGGCCGAAGCCGGCAGTTTTCCCACCGACCTGTACATCGCGCAAGGCGTTGTCGCCAATATACAGGGGGCACGGTTGCGGCTTGCGGGGCGCGATGCGGAAACCCTGGAAGAACTTATCGACGAAGGCACGGCCGTGGTGCTGGTCAACCATGTCGACTACCGCAGCGGTGCGCTGCGCGATATGGCCGGGCTTACTGCAAAGGCGCACGCGGCGGGCGCCCTGGCAATCTGGGATTTATGCCACTCCGCCGGTGCGCTTGCCGTCGAACTCGACGCCTGCGAAGCTGATTTCGCGGTGGGCTGCACTTATAAGTACCTGAATTGCGGCCCCGGCGCGCCCGCCTTTGTCTATGCCGCCGCGCGCCATCACACGCAGCTTCGCCAGCCGCTGTCGGGCTGGTGGGGCCACGCCAGGCCGTTCGAGTTCGAGACAGACTATGCGCCCGCAACCGGCATCAAGGCCTTTCTTACCGGCACGCCGCCTGTGCTTTCGCTTCGCGCCTTGATGGGGGCGCTGGCCGACTGGAACGATGTCGACATGGGTCAGCTTCGTGAAAAAAGCGTACGCCTTACCCAGTACTTCATGGATCTGGTCGAAGACCGCTGCGCCGCCCACGGGCTGGTGTCCATCACGCCTCGCGACCCCGGCGCGCGCGGCAGCCAGGTTTCGCTGCGCTTCGAGCACGCTTACCCGGCCATGCAGGCGCTTATCGCGAAGGGGGTCATTGGCGACTTCCGCGCACCGGATGTCATGCGCTTCGGCTTCACGCCCCTGTATATCAGTTTCAGCGACGTGGCGCGTGCCGTCGAAATACTGAAGGAAGTGCTGGACACAGAGCTTTGGCGGGATGAGGCCTATGCCGCGAAAGCCGCGGTGACATGAAGATGCTTTCTGAGGCTGCGCGCGGCTTCGGGCAGGCGGCGGGTGGCGGCGGTTTGCGCCCAAGGCCCCTGCATGGCGCTAGCCGAAGGGGCCGCGGCTTGCGCTTGCCGGCCTAGATTTTTGTCAGGTCATCGAATATCTGCGGGTTCAGCAGAATCGAACGGCCTACGCCACCGATGTCGGTTCGGCCGCAAAAGGCCATGCTGACATCCAGTTCTTTGGCGATGATCTGCAGCGCCCGCTCGACGCCCGCCTGCCCGGCGGCGCCCAATCCATATAAAAAGGCCCGGCCGACAAGCGTGCCTTGCGCGCCCAGCGCCACGGCACGCAACACGTCTTGCCCAGACCGTATGCCGCCGTCAAGCCAGATTTCAATGTCGCCGCGCACAGCCTGCACGATGTGGGGAAGGGCGGCAATGGACGAGGGCGCGCCGTCGAGCTGCCGGCCTCCATGATTGGAAACGATGAGCGCATCGGCGCCGCAGTCCGCGGCATGCCTTGCGTCTTCAGCGTCCATAATGCCCTTGACCACCAGCTTGCCGCCCCAGGCCTGCTTGATCCATTCGATATCCTGCCAGCACAGGGCAGGGTCGAATTGCTCGGTTGTCCAGGAGGCCAGCGAAGAAACGTCGCTGACCCCCTTGGCGTGGCCGACGATGTTGCCGAACGAGCGTCGCGGCGTGCGCGACATCGACATGCACCACTGGGGCTTGGTGGCGAGGTTGAGCAAATTGCGCAGCGTGGGCTTGGGCGGCGCGGTGAGCCCGTTCTTGATGTCTTTGTGACGCTGGCCCATTACCTGCAGGTCAAGTGTCAGCATGAGGGCCGAGCAGCCGGCCGCCTTTGCGCGGTCGATCAGGCGGCGCATGAAATCGCGGTCGCGCATGACATACAGCTGGAACCAGAACGGGCGCGACGTGTGCGCCGCGATGTCCTCGATCGAGCAGATGCTCATCGTGGAAAGCGTGAACGGCACGCCGAAGCGCTCGGCCGCCCGGGCGGCCAGGATTTCCCCATCGCCGCAAAGCATTCCGGTAAGGCCGGTGGGGGCCAGCGCCACGGGCATGGCCACTTCTGTTCCGATCATGCTGCTGCGCAGGCTGCGCGACTGGATGTCCACGGCGACCCGCTGCTTGAACTTCAGGCGCTGGAAGTCGTCGACGTTGCTGCGGAAGGTGCTTTCTGTCCAGGAACCTGATTCAACATAATCGTAGAACATGCGCGGTACGCGGCGCTGGGCCATCCGGCGCAGGTCTTCGATGCAGGTGACGGTTGTCAGGCTGGACAAGGGGTTCTCCGTTGGGTTGCGCGTTGTAACCAATTATAAGATAGGGCTGGCGTGAAAATGCTGCGGCCGACGCGGCGGACCGGACTCTGGCCGCGCTTCAGGAACGATCATTCGCCAGCGCCGTGCCGGCCGCCGACATTTCGGGGGTTTCGTGCGCGTACACCGCCATGGCGCGGCTTCCGTTCCACCACAGCACCCGGGCTACCTTGACTTGATTGGCGATTTCCAGAGCCTGTATGGCGTCGCTTTCAATAAAGTGCGTGTAGCGCTGCTCGATAATGGCCTGCGCCTTGTGCAGGGCCGTTTGCGCCGCCGTATGGCGGGCCTCGTCGCGCATGATGAGCCGGCCGCTGAAGCCATGGCGATCGAGCCAGGCCTGGGTGCGTGCGCGGTCTTGCTCGGGCCGGCCCGTGACGATGGGCAGCGCGCGCAGATCGCGATTGGGCAGCACGGCGTGGGGCTCCAGCGTGTCGCGGCGCAGCAGCGCCGCCTCCAGGTCGCGCAGGTAGTGGTCTTCGGGAATGTCGGGCAGCAGGATGCCGTCCAGGTCCATGGCCCAAGAGGCGTACTCGTGTTCGGGACGGCCGGGCAAATTGCCGGTGGCGCCAAAGGCGTCGGTGATCGATTCGCGCTCCCAGGGAAACCAGGCGCGGCAACCGGCCGGCATCTGGAAGCCATAGTCGGGCACGATGCGCGACTGCGAATCCCAGGCAAGGGTGAACACCTTTATTGTGAACCCGCCCTGGCGAAGGAATTCCACGCTGTCCGACAGCGTGGTACCCCGGCCCGCGATGTCTTCGACCAGCAGTATCCGGGCGCCTGGAGGCGGGGTTTGCTGGGTGAACCACGAAACCCGGCGCGCCGCGCGGTTGTAACCCAGGGCATGCAAGGGAAGGCTTAGCGCCGTCGACGCCATGACCCCCGGCGCCAACCCCCCGCGCGCAATAGCCACGACCGCATCGAAGCCCATCTGTCGCCATTGGGCAACATAGCTGCTGATCAGGGATTCGACCCAGTAATAGTCGCAGGAATAGGCTTTGGTCATAGGACGATTGTAGTCAAACCCAAACGCATTGCCCATTTCCAAGACATAGAAAAAAATTTATGTTATAGTTTCGCTTCTTTGGCGGCTGTAGCTCAGTTGGATAGAGTACTTGGCTACGAACCAAGGGGTCGTGGGTTCGAATCCTGCCAGCCGCGCCAGAATTATCCCGTCTAATCAACGGGTTAAAACCGCCTAGAGGCAAAACCTCTAGGCGGTTTTTTTATGCCTGGGGGAATTGCAGCATCTTGATCGTCCGGATAACTGCCAGAAGCTTCTGCGATCCCCCATCACGGTAGTGCTGTTCCATTCGCGGCCCTATCTTTTGGGTTAGCTTCGGTGTGTGGCAGCGATATGTTGATCGATGGTCTCGGCCAGTTGCCGTGAAACGTCGGCTCCGAGGGCTTTGGCCTGCTCCGAGGTGTGGCCGTGGCCTGGGTCTGAAAACTGTGCATCTGCAGTGACTTTCAGGATCTGGGAAATTGAGCGCATCTGCTCTGGGCTCAAGTGAATGCAGATGATCTGCACTGCATTGAAAAGTGCCTCGGTCTTTGCATTCAAAATCTCAAGAGATAACGGCTCGATCGTATTAGGCATGATTTCTCCGGTACGTTATCAGTGCAGGAGCTAGTAACATACTGCCCGCCCGCCGTCGCGTCCAGCTTTGCCTCGAACAGCCAAAAGAAAACCCGCCGAAGCGGGTGGTAAGGCTAAGAAAGGACGTGAAAGGCTGTTAGCCTAAAAGACGCATCGAGCTTACCGTTTGTCCTGCTGATGCTTCTGCCCGGACTGGCCTTGTTGGCCGGGCTTTGCGCCTTGCTGCTGTCCTGACTTGCTTTGGTCCTGCTGCCCCGGAGCTTGCTGTTTTTGGGGCTGGTTGGGTTGGTTTTGCGGCATGGTATGACTCCTGGCTTCCCATTCCCGGGTGGCTCGATGAGCTGCCGGCGGAGTATGGGAAGACGTGCGAGCATATGGCATGCCCGGGAGGCAAGAAAAATCGCCCCGACGGGCCGCTCACAGGCCGGCCGTCTTGCCGGGGTCCACCGGCGAAGCGCCCGAGGGCGCAAGGGGCTTGCCCGGAGCAGGCACGGCTTGCGCGGGGCCTTGGCCCAGCCAGAGCGCCATCAGCGCCGACCGGTTGCGAACGGCATATTTACGGAATATGCGGGTTACATATTCGTGGGTGGTGTTGGGGCTTTGCCCAACGTTGGCGGCAATCTGTTTTTCAGGCAAACCCTGCAAAAGCCCCTGCAGCACGGCGTGTTCGGTGCGGGTAAGGGGGGAAGTGGTCAGCAGCAGGCCATGACTGAGCATCTGCTGGCGGAAGAACCAGCGCAGGCCGCGCAGGGCATAGGCGACGATGTCGCGGTCCAGGGTGGAAAAGCCCTGTTCCGCTGTGTGGCGGTATATGCCGAAGTAGATTTCGGTATCGGCATTGATGGGCACGCCGGCCCAGATGGCATCGTGATGGTTATGCGCCAGATAGTAGGTCTTGTAGTAGTCGCCCTGAAACCATTCCGGTGGCACGAGGTCTGCCAGCCGATTCGTGCGAAAGTGGCCGGCGCCCGCCACGTTGCGGGCGGTGCTTATGTCGACCTGGCCTGTTTCCAGCATGCGCCGTTGCTTCTCGGCCGCATCGTCCAGGGTTACGGTGGGGTGCAGATGATGGATCAGCCGTGGCCGCCAGCCCAGCACTGGGTCCGCCGGCAGCGGTTCGCCCATGCGCACGGCGCCCACCCATGATGCATTGTGGGCGCCCGCCAGTTCGCACAGGCCTTGAAGCAGACGATTACGGCCCTCGTCGATGTGCGCGGCATCCATGTCGGCCAGTTCATCCCACAGCCGATATATCTTTGCAAGCCGGGCCGGATCCGGCTCGATGACGGGTTTTCTTTCGCTCACGCTCACGGCGTCTCCTTTTATTTTTATGGTGCGATGGGCCGCGGGGCCGCACATTGTCCGCGCTGCTGGCTAATTGCCTTCCTTCAGGTCGTCGCGTGCCTGCCGCATTGCCTTCAATTGGTCTTCGCCTACCGTCGGAAAGGCCAGATCCAGCTTCTTCAGCGTCTGCAGCACAATGCGTGAAACCATCAGGCGCATGTTCTGCTTGTCGTCCGCGGGTATGACATACCAGGGCGCTTCTTTTGTGCTGGTGGCGTTCAGGCAGGCTTCGTAGGCTTCCATGTATTGGGGCCAGAACTGGCGCTCGTACAGATCGTTGGGGTCGAACTTCCAGTTCTTGCGCGACGTGTCGATTCTATCCAGCAGGCGCTGCCCCTGTTCGCCTTTCGAGACGTTCAGGAAGAACTTCACGATGCGCGTGCCGTTTCGGGAAAGATGCGCCTCGAATTCAGTGATCGAGCGGTAGCGCTGCTGCCAGATCTTGCCGCCGTTCGGCGCGCCGGGAATATTCTGGGCGGCGAGGATTTCAGGGTGCACGCGCGCGATCAGAACTTCTTCGTAGTACGAGCGGTTGAAAACGCCCATCATCCCGCGCCGGGGCAAATGCAGGTTGGAGCGCCACAGGAAGTCGTGTGCCAATTCGAGTTCGGTGGGCCTTTTGAAGGACGAGACGTTGCAGCCCTGAGGGTTCACGCCTGAAAAAACGGCCCGGATGGTACTGTCCTTGCCGGCGGCGTCCATGGCCTGGAAAATGAAAAGAACGGCATGGCTGGCCGACGAATAGAGTTTTTCCTGGAGCTCGTCCAGCTCTTCGACGCAGCCGTCCAGCATGGCGCGGTAGTCGTCCTTGGAGTCGTAGTGGGGCGGGACGAGGGTGGCTGCGTGCCCGAGGCGAAATGGCTTGTCCGGGTCGATGCGGTATTCGTCGGGGTCTATGGCCATGAAGGGATCCGGATGTGATTCTTGCTGGGGCGGAACGGGTGTGTTTCGTGATTGAGACGTCATTTTCGGCAACATCGCCCCCAGGCGCAACAATGTTTTCCGCTCTTTTTCTGTCAAGCGCCCGGCGTTTGGGCCTGTATCTCGACAGCACCCTGTTCCGGTGCTAGGATGGCCCGGTATCCTTCAGGAGCGGTTCAGCTCCGCCCCGGTGCCATTCGGCCTGGTATTTTTGCCTCGATCGAACCCATCTCTGGAGTAATCCCATGAATACGTTCTCTGCCGTGCGCAGGAAGTATCTGCTTTCTCTGTCCGCCCTGGCTCTTTTCGCCACTTTCTCCCTTACCCCCGGTACCTCCGCCGTCGCCCAGCAAGCTCCTTCAAAACTTATTATTACCGCCATCCCCGACGACGGCGACGCCGACCGCATGCGCGAGAACTTCGGGGCGCTGGCCAGCTACCTGGGCCAGGCTGTCGGCATTCCGGTGGAATACATGCACGTGGAAAACTATGCCGCCAGCGTCACGGCCCTGGCAACGGGTCGTGCCCACATCGCATGGCTCGGGGGCGTTACCACGGCGCAGGCCCGCATGCAGATGGGCGACGGCATTACCATCCTGGGTTCCCGCGACATCGACAAAGGCTTTGTCAGCTATTTCATCGCCAACCCCGACACGGGGCTGGGCCAGCTCTCTGACCTGGGCGAATTGGCCAAGGCGGCCCAGGGCAAAGACTGGACCTTTACCTTCGGCAGCAAAAGCAGCACCTCGGGCCACGTCATGCCCCGCAAGTTTTTCATCGACCAAACCGGCACCACACCCGAGAAAGTGTTCCGCACCGTCGCCTATTCAGGCAGCCACGACGTCGTCATGCAGATGGTGGCCGACGGCACTCATGATGTCGGGGCGCTCAACTATGCAAGCTGGGACAAGGCCCCTGGCGAATTGCAGACCAAGGCTCCCATCATTTACAAGACGCCGCCTTATATCGACTACGCGCTGACGGCTCGCAGCGACCTGGGTCCCGAGTTGCTGGGCAAGTTGCGCGCCGCCTTGCTGGCCCTGGATGCCAGCAATGAAGACGGCGCCAAGGTGCTCAAGTACCTGAAGGCGGGCAAGTTCGTCGAAGCCGACATCTCCGAGTGGCAGAGCGTGGTCGACCTGCTCGAGTCGGGCATAGATATCGGCAATTGAGGCCTGCTGCCGGCGCGTGCCAGGCCTCGGGCCTGGTTCCGGACGGGCGCATCCTATGCGAAAGTGCTGACATGAGCAAACCGGGTATCGAGGCGGCCGTGCCGCCCGTCGTCATCGAGCGGGCGGCGGTTTCCTATGGCCGCGCCCGCGTGCTCGACGGCATCGAGATGTCTGTCGCCCCGGGCGAGCGGGTGGCCGTCATCGGCCCGTCGGGCGCCGGCAAGACAACGCTGTTCCGCCTGATTGCGGGGCTGGCCAAGCCGGTCGAGGGGCGCGTCACCACGCTGGGCCAGGATGTGTCGCAATTGCGGGGCAGGGGCCTGGCGCGCCTGCGGCGCGAAGTAGGCTTTCTTCACCAGCAAGACAACCTCATCCCGCAACTGCGGGTGGTGCACAACGTGCTGATGGGCAGGCTGGGCCATTGGTGGCTGCCGCGTGCCTTGTGGTCGCTGTTGTGGCCGCAGGAGCTGGGCCGGGCCACGGCAGCATTGTCGCGGGTAGAGCTGGCCGAGCGGCTGTGGTCTTTGCCCGACGAGCTTTCGGGCGGGCAGCAGCAGCGCGTCGCCGTGGCTCGGCTCATTGTGCAGCAACCCCGTCTGGTGCTGGCCGACGAGCCCGTCAGCGCCCTCGACCTGCGCCTGGGCCAGGAAATTATCGGCTTGTTGTGCGAGCTGGCCGGCCGCGAAGGGGCGACCTTGCTCGTCAACCTGCATACGCTCGACCTGCTGCAGGGCAATTTCGACCGCGTCATCGCCCTGCGGGCGGGTGAGGTGTTCTGGCAAGGCGCGCCGGCCGACATCAGCCAGCACCTGCTGCGCGAGCTGTACGGGGCCGAATATCGGGCCCTGCATCTGGACGAGATGGCGTTGCCGGCATGACGACGCTCGACTCGCCGGCGCTGCGGCGCCATGGGCGGCGCCCGCTGGGCAGCTTCATCGCGCTGCTGATGCTGGCTTTGGCCTTGCTGGCGGCCTGCTTTGCGGTCGAGTGGGACTGGGCCGCATTGACCGATGCGCGGCGCCGGGCCGAGGCGGCCGGCCGAATGGGCGCCTGGCTGGCCGCCTTTCTTTCCCCCGACCTGTCGGCCGAATTTCTTTGGCATTCGTGGGATCTGACCCTGCAAACCCTGTCGGCGGCCGTGTTGGGAACCACCCTCGCGGTCCTGTTTGCCTGGCCGCTGGCCATGGGGGCCAGTCGCGCGGTGTGCGTGGGGGAAGAGCGGGGCGGTTTCATTGCTTCCCGGCTGCCCCAAGGCAGGCTTCTGCGCATATGGCGCCATTTTCCCTTGCGTTCGCCGGCGGCCCTGCTGTGTGCCGCGTGCAGGCTGCTTCAGGACATACTGCGGGCCGTGCCCGATTTCGTCTGGGCGATCATCCTGGTGGCCATGATAGGCCTGGGGCCGCTGACCGGCGCGCTGGCCCTGGCGCTGAACATTACCGGCATACTGGCCAAGGTCTACAGCGAACTGTGGGACGGCGTGGACGAAGCGCGCTATGCGCAGGTCAGAAGCCAGGGGGGCGGGCGCCTGGCCACTTTCCTGTACGGCATCCGTCCCCTGGCCTCGCGCAACGTGCTGTCGTTTACTTTGATGAGGGCCGAGTGCGCCATACGCAATGCAGCCGTCATCGGCGCGGTGGGCGGCGGCGGCCTGGGCTCCGAGATCTGGTATCAGATCCGTTTCGGCGCCTGGGACAAGGTCGGCACGCTTATTTTCTTTACCTTGCTGCTGACACTGACGGCCGATCTGGCAAGCAACCACGTGCGCAGCCTGTTAAGGGGCGATGCCGCCCGCGCGGCAAGCCGGGCGCCGCAAGTCGATGCCGCAAAGGCCGTGGCGGCGTCGCGGCCGCCGTTGCGGCCATGGTACGCGATGGGCTTTGTCATTGCGGTGGTGGTCTGGTCGCTGTGGTTCATGGGATGGGGCAACCGGGCCGGCGAAGGGGGCGTGCCCCGCAATCATCTGGCGCCCGCGGCCGAACTCTTTACAGGCAAGGCTTGGGGCAACCTGGGCTTTTTCCACCGCCTGTTGTCGCCTGAACTCGATCTGCCGGCGATCGGGGCCGGTCCGGCCGAGGCGGTCGCCAAGCGGCGGGCCCAGGGCAAGACAGTCGACCTGTTCGCGCAATACGGCCCGGTCGATTTCTGGCGGCCCGCGGCCTGGTCCGCCTGGCTGGACGAGCTGCGCAAGTGGTTCGTCTGGAGAGCCGTGGAGTCGGCCGCCGTGCCGCTGGCGATTGCGGTGGTGGGGACTGTGCTGGGGGTGCTTGCCGCCATCTTGCTGACCTATCCGCATTCGGCCGCTTTCCAGCTGTATTCCGAACGATTCAGCGGCGAAACCGCAGCGCGCTGGCTGCGGGCGTGGCGGGGGCTGCAGCTGGCGGCCGCGCGGGCCACGGCCATGATCGCGCGCGGCGTGCCCGAGGTGATGTGGGCCTTTCTGTTCATTGCCTTCTTCGGCCCCGGATTGGTGGCCGGTACGCTTGCCATTGCGGCCCATACCCTGGGCGTGCTGACGCGCGTGTTTGGCGAAGCGGTCGACAACCAGCCGCTGCGGCGCTTTGAACCCACCTGCGGCGCCTCGCGCCGCATGACCTACGCCTTGGTGGCTGCGCCCCTGGCCTGGCGCGACTGGATGACCTATGCCTTCTTCCAGTTTGAAAGCAATGTCCGGGCGGCGGTGGTTCTGGGTCTGATCGGCGTAGGCGGGCTCGGTTTTCAATTCAATTTCAATTTTGAATGGTTCCGCTTTGAGCGCGCCAGCACCTATCTCATTGTGATGGTTCTGTTGACGGTGCTGATTGATCGCAGCGTGCGCATGATGAACCTCTCACGTGTGGGGCGTTAAGGGCTGCATGCACACCCATCCCGCCGGAACCCCTGCTGCGCCCCTTGCGCGAAAGGGGCCTTCCATCGCGGCCAGGGCCGCTATTTCTGCTTGCCCGGCGCCGGCGCTTCGGTGTCCTGGGTGGCAGCCTTCATCAGCGGGACGCAGTCGTTCGAGTCGTCGGTGCCCAGGTTCAACAGCGGAAGAATGGCCGCCAGGGGCGTTGCAATGACGCCCAGCGCCACGGCGGCGCCGGCGCGCGCCGCGATGGGGCCCTCGTGCACGCCGATGTCGGGGTCCTTGAACGTGCCGCGCACATACAGCGGCGTGCGCAGCGTGAAAATGCGCAGCGATTTGTTCTCGGGGTCGATGTCCAGGTCCAGCTCTTCGGTGGCCAGGTTGACGTTGCCGGTGATGTCGATGGTGGCGTCCTCGGTGTCCAGTTTGAACGCCCGGGTGTGCATGAGGCCGTTCTTGACATCGAAGTCGGCGGCCAGGCAATTGAGCACGATCTGCTCATCGCCGAACAGCTTGACGATAATCATGTCGGCGAGGTTCAGGCCGGCGGCTTCCAGCAGAAAATGGCTGACCGTCCCCTTAGTGACGACGGCCTTCAGCTCTCCGTTGGAGCGGCCCAGCAGTTGTGACAACGATTTACCCTGGCTGGACAGCGAGGCATCGGCGTGCACGGTGCCCAGGCTGGCGCGCATCGATTCGGCGCCGCGCAGCAGCTTGCGCAATTGCAGGCCGCGGGCCGCGGCCTCGAGACGCGCCTTTATCTGCTCCTGGCGCCCGTCCAACTCGATGTTCGTGCGCAGCTTGCCGCCAGCCACGCCGAAATTCAGCGGGGTCAGGGTCAGCAGCCTGTTGTCCAGCTTGATGTGGGCCTCGATGTCGTCCAGGGGCAGGTTCTCGTTGCGCACGATCTTCTTGCCCTTGAAACGTACGTCGGCGTCCATCACACCCCAGCTTTGGGTGTTGATGGTGTCAACCGGCAGCGCCTTGCCGGCGGGTTGTTTCTTGGCCTCGCCCTTGGCTTCTTCCCGCTTGTCCACGCCAATCAAAGGACCCAGGTCCTTGAAGCGCAACAGCTCGGACTGTACTGATCCGGTAAGAAAGGAGCGCGGCTTGCGCACATGGAATTCCATAGTGCCATTCAGGTCGCTGGAACCGACCGTCCCCTTGAAGTCCTGGTAGCGCCAGACGGCGTTTTCGCTGGCCAGGTCTGCAGTCAGCCGGCCTTGCGTGTGGTAAGGAGGGGTGTTGGGCAGGGCGATGCCGATCAGCGGATTCAGGTCGGCCATCGTCGCGCCCTTCAGGTCCAGGGTCAGGTCCAGGGCGGCAAGCTGGGTCGGGCGAGTGATGGAGCCTTCGAATTGTATGGCGGTGTCGCCCACCTTGAGATCGGCCTGAAGCGGGAAGGGCTGGTCGGCGTCGGGGTTGCCTTGCTGAAGCGAGAGCAGGCCGCCGGCCTTGCCGCTGCCGGATATCGTACCTTCCTTGTAGTGCCCCTGGGCCTTCCAGCCTACGCTGTAGCCTTGCGTCCCGGCTTGTTCCTGTGAATCCAGCGTGGCCCGCAGATCCAATGCCAGTTTTGGATCGCGCAAGCGTATGTTCACGTTTTCCATGCCCAGCCGCAGCAAGGCGAATTGCCATTTGGCGCCTTGCTTGCGTGGTTCCGGCTTTTCGCTCAGTGTCCAGTTGCTGGAGCCGCTTTCGGTGCGCACGAGGTCCAGGTCGGCGTCCTTGAGTTCCAGGCTGGCGACGCGCAGCGTGTTGGCGAACAGGGGCACCGGATCGACCAGCAGCTTGAGCTGGCCCGCATGGCCCATGTCCTGCTCGCCGGTGGTCCACTTCGGATGGCCGACGCGGATGTCGTTGGCGGTGATTTCGGGCCAGGGCAGCCAGCCCTTCCACCCGGTCCGCTCGACGGGCCGCTTCCAGTGCAGTTTCAGGTCGCCCCGTATTTCCACCTCGCGGTGGGTCAGGGCGCTAAGCTGACGTCCTACCCAGGGCCTGGCATAGTTCCAGTTGAAGGTCGCCGCCACAGTCAGTGCGACGGCCATGAGCAGCGCCAGGGCCAGTACAATGCCGATCAGGATCTTGGCGTAGCGGGGCATGGGCATCCTTCCTTCAGGCCGGCGTTTGCGCCCGGACGGAATCCTGCGCATGCGGCTTGCGATGGTTATTCGATTTCAGTCGTTCTTCTTTCCATACGGCCATGTCGACATCCCGTATTCCTGCTTCCCTACTTAAGGCCTATCGGCAGACCGAGTACAGGGTCGAGGCGCCGCAGCCCTTCGCCTTCAGAATCGGTCTGGCCAGTCCGGCTCTGCTTCTGCTGCACCGGCAATCGGGTGTGGCCTCAAGCGCCTTCATCACTGCGTGCAACCCCCACAGCCGCTTGCTGACCGACAGCGAAAACGCCGAACGCCAGCGGCGTCTTGGCGAAGCGCTCGCCCGCGAGGGCTGGCGCAGCCTTCCAGGAAGTGGCAAGCATATATCGGGCCCATGGCCGGCGGAAGCCAGTTTTTTGGTGTTGGGCATAGGGCGCCACGATGCCAGCCGCCTGGCTCGGGCCTTTGATCAGAATGCTATCGTGTTTTGCGGCGAAGAATGCATTCCGGAACTGGTGGTGTTGCGTTGAGGCAGGCCCGCCCCGGGCAGGCCTGGGCACGCGGCGCATGTGTGGCGGCGTGGTGGATGCGTGCTCCATCGGCCCGCCACGGCGCCGGGGCTGTGGCGGGGGAGGTGGCAGGGTCAGCGCAGGGGCCATGCACTCTTTTATTTGCGTGAAATATACGGGTTTCCGGCAATGTAGAAGCGCAGGGGCTTATCGGCCCATTCTTTGGCGTAGCCCACCCCCACCCGGGGTGTGGCGACGATCCGGGGCGCCTGGACGTCTTCCGGCTCAAGCAGGTGCAGTTCGTCGCTGCAGAGGTCATGGCCATAGTGGCTGAGGTCGATCCCCATGGCGCGGGTGAGCAGGCCGGGACCGCGTGTATTGCCTTCGACATTGGCCAGGGGCTCGACGGCGCGCAGCAGCACGCCCGTGCCGCTGCCCTCGGGTTCGGTCACCACATTCATGCAATGGTGCATGCCGTAGATCAGGTAGACATAAGCGTGCCCGGGCGGGCCGAACATGGCCCGCGTACGGCGGGTCAGCCCCTTGGAAGAGTGCGCGGCCAGGTCGGTGGGCCCCAGGTAGGCCTCAACCTCGACGATGCGGGCCATGCGCGGCACGCCCTGTACATGATGCACCAGGATCTTGCCAAGCAGGGCACGGGCCACGGTCTCGGTGTCGCGGTTGTAGAAGTCACGGTTCAGTTTCTGCATGAGGTGGGCCGACGGCAAGCTGCATGCCGCCGATACGGGGCAAAACGTCTTGTCGCAAAATAATTGAGAATTTCCCTAATTATCGCTTGACTTCGCCATAGGCGGCCGCTACGATGGGCCGCTAGATTTTCAAGTTCGTTGTAGTTTGTCCAATCAGTACCAAAAACAGTACTTTTTTGCTCCATCTCCACCCTTGATAGTCTGTTCCCGGGCAAACTCGCCCATCTTTTTTTAAGGGTTGCAAAAATGCAAACTGAAACTGGTATTGTTAAATGGTTCAACAACGAAAAAGGCTACGGCTTCATCAAGCCCGAGTCGGGCGGTAAAGACCTTTTCGCCCACCACACCGACATCATGGGCACGGGCTTCAAAACCCTGGAAGAAAACCAGCGCGTGTCGTACGTGGCTGCCGAAGGCCAGAAAGGCCCTCAAGCCAAGTCGATCCAGGTTATCTAAGCCTTATCTTCCGTAAGCCGCCACGGCGGCCCCGGAACGCAAAAACCCACCTCAAGCGAGGTGGGTTTTTGCTTTTGTGCTTGTCCGATGCGGGCCGAACCGTTGTGCAAGGGCATTCCATGCCTAACGAAGCCGGCGGCGTGGCAAGCTTCGGGGTGTGCGGTGCCCAAACCTGTATATCTGCGAGACGGGCGCGTTTCAATCGGCCCATGGCGCTTCGGCCAGGTAGCGGTCCAGTTCGGCCATAAGCGACAATTTGCCGTTCTCGGGCAAAAAGGACGCTTCTATGCTGTTGCGCGCCAGCGCGCCAAGCTCTTGCGGCTGAAGGGACAGCGCTTTGGCCGCTTCAATGTAGTTGTCGGCCAGATAGCCCCCGAAATAGGCCGGGTCGTCCGAGTTGACCGTAACACACAGGCCCTGCCGCAGCAGACGGGCCAGATTGTGCTGCGCCATCTGGTCTACCACGCGCAGCTTCAGGTTGGACAGCGGACAGACAGTGAGCGGTGTGCGCTGCCTGATCAGGCGCTGCATCAGTTCGGGGTCTTCTTCGCTGCGCACGCCGTGGTCGATGCGCTGGACGCGCAGCAGGTCGAGCGCGTCGCGCACGTATTCGGGCGGACCTTCTTCGCCCGCGTGGGCGACCAGGCGAAAGCCCAGTTCGCGGCACCTGGCATAGACGCGCGCGAATTTTTCAGGAGGGTTGCCGCGCTCGGCGGAATCAAGGCCGATGGCGATCCAGAGATCGGCGTACTGTTCACGCAAGGGCAGGGCCTGGGCTAGCGTCTCGAAGGCATCGGCCTCGCTGAGATGGCGCAGGAAACTGAGTATCAGGTAACTGCTCAGGCCCCATTGATCTCGCGCCATGCGCATGGCAGAGGCCAGGCCTGCAAACACGGTTTCGATGTCTATGCCGCGCGCCGTGTGCGTTTGCGGGTCGAACATGATTTCGACGTGGCGCGCCCCGTCGGCGTGGACGCGCCGCAGGTAGGCCAGGGCCATGTCGTGGAAATCACGCTCGGTGATCAGCACGCTGGCGCCGGCGTAGTACAGGTCCAGAAACGACTGCAGGTCGGTGAAGGCATAGGCGTCGCGCAGGGCCTGTTCGGATGCATAGGCAAGCTTTACCCCGTTGCGCTGCGCAAGCTCGAAGATCATTTCGGGTTCGAGCGTGCCCTCGATGTGCAGGTGCAGCTCGGTCTTGGGAAGACCTGTTACGAAGTCACGCAGCGCCTGGCCGGAAGAAAATGCGTTCATGGCAGGCTCGCTATGAATGGCGCCAGGCGGCCAGGGCCACCAAGGCCCAGGCGGCGATGAAGGCCGCGCCGCCCAGGGGGGTGACGGCGCCCAGCCATTTGGTGCCCGAAAGCGCCAGCACGTACAGGCTGCCGCTGAAAAGCACGATGCCCAGCAGCATGAGGGCGCCTGCCCACTCGAGCAGGGGCGAGCCGAAGCGCGCCATCAGCGCCGCTATGGCCAGCATGCCCAGGCCATGCACCAGTTGGTACAGCACGGCGGTTTGCCAGATCTGCATCATGTCGACCGACAGCATGCGCTTGAGGCCGTGAGCACCGAAGGCGCCGGCGCCCACGCCAATAAGGAGGCACAGCGCGGCGGCAATGACAAGAGGGCGATCGCTCATGGGAATTCCTTGTTTCTATGCATTCTATGGGGGAGGACGGACCCGCTGTGCGGCGCCTTGCGACCTAGGGTCATACGGCCGATACTATGATGGATCGGCCGCGTTTTGTCTAAGCCGCAGCAAGTTTTAACATGGAAGCGTCGGGCCAGCGCCCGCCATGCCACCGGAGGACGCCATGAAATGGTCTACGCACGAAGTCGAGAACCA
>Ga0180219_1001109_pt1 | contig 18562 bp, 20 predicted proteins | sample eDN3rd30CBELigMG_FD_151338 | JGI IMG/M metagenome (GOLD analysis project Ga0180219, IMG submission 151338) | Enriched Miracle-Growth compost microbial communities from Emeryville, California, USA - eDNA 3rd pass 30_C BE-Lig MG (version 2)... ...
TGGTGGACCCGAGGGGATTCGAACCCCTGACCCCCTGCATGCCATGCAGGTGCGCTACCAACTGCGCCACGGGCCCGTTAGGACTCGACAAGCTTACACGCGCTTCGACTTGCTTCGCTCGCTCAGCGAGCCGCCGGACGAGAGCCGGATCAGGCGGCGAGGTCGAGCGGGATGACGGGGCAGTCGCTCCAGAGGCGCTCGAGCGAGTAGTAGAGCCGCTCCTCCTCATGGAAGACGTGCACGACGAGATCGCCGAAGTCCAGGAGCACCCAGCGGCCCTCCCCTGCGCCCTCGCGGCGCAGTCGCTTGGCGCCGTGCTCGAGCATGCGCTCCTCGACGGCGTCGGCGATCGCGTTCACCTGGCGCTCGTTGCGTCCCGAGACGATGAGGAACGCGTCGGCGAAGGGCAGCGCTCCCGAGACGTCGAGTGCGACGGGGTCGAGCGCCTGCTTGTCGTCCGCCGCGACCGCCGCCTCGTGGGCGAGATCGCGAGCTCGTTCCGAGGCCGTCAAGTTCTCAGATCCACCGGAGCACGAGGGCCGCGACGACGAGACCCGTGACGATGACCGCGAGCGAGCTCGCCGCGATGAGGAGGATGGTCAGCCCGCGGCCGCTGCGCGACTTGCCGTCGCTGACGATCGGGGTGCCCAGCGCGTGCTGGCTCGCGATCGCCGCGGCGCGCACCGGCTGCGCGTCCTGCGCGCTGTCATGCAGCCGCTGGTCGTCGAAGCGGTCGTCCTCCACGTCGGAGTGCAGCTCGATGGCGCCCGTCGCGGCGAGGCTCTGGCTCAGCGGGATCGAGCCGGTCAGCAGGATCTCCCCCGTCGAGTCGAGCGGGCCGCCGAGATCCATCGCCGCCGGCGACTCCTGGATGATCAGCGCGCTCGTCGTCGGGCTCGCCGCCCGGACCTCGCGGCTGAAGGTCGTCTCGAGCAGCTCCTCCTCGTCCTCGACCTCCAGCTGGCGCGTCCAGTGGCCCGCGGGCGCGGCCCAGCCGGACCGCGGCTCCTCGGGCTGGGTCGCCGGCGGGGCGGGGACGAGCACGGGCGGCTGCGGGGCCGTGTCCTGCGGCTGCGTGGTCTCGACCGTCGCCTCGACCTCGGCGGTCGTCTGGGTCGCGACGGGAGGTGCGGCAGGGGGCGCGGACAGCGTCTCGGCGGGAGCGGGAGCGGCGGCCGGCGCGAGATCGGTGGGGACGACCGGGACGATGCCGGTGACCTCGCCCGTCGTCACGACGCCCTGATCGCGCAGCTCCCGGAGCCGGCGGCGCGTGAGCGGCTGCTCGGCGCTCGGCGCCTCGGACGTCGTCTCGAGCGTCTCAAGCGTCTCGGCCGGCGCAGGCGCGACGAACCGCGGCGCCCCGCCCGTGGCGGCGGCACCGGAGAGAGTCGGCTGCTCACCCGTGGCGCGCGCGGCTTCACGCGCGGCCCTGCGTGTCAGCGGAGGCTGGTCCGAGATGCTCATGCACTCCCACGATACAGGCGGTGCTTGGCGATGTACTGGACGACACCGTCGGGGACGAGATACCAGACCGGCCACCCCTTGCCGACCCGCTCCCGGCAGTCCGTCGAGGAGATCGCGAGCGCGGGCACCTCGAGCGAGCTGACCCGGTCGGCGGGCAGCCCGGAGATCGTCAGCCGGTGCCCCGGCCGCGACACCGCCACGAGGTGCGCGAGCTCCCAGATCTCCTCGACGTCCTTCCAGTCGAGGATCTGCGCGACCGCGTCGGCACCCGTGATGAAGAACAGCTCCGCGTTCGGATACAGGGTCCGCAGGTCGCGGAGCGTGTCGACGGTGTAGGTCGGGCCATCGCGTTCTATGTCGACGCGGCTGACCGTGAAGCGCGGATTCGAGGCCGTCGCGATGACGGTCATCAGGTAGCGGTGCTCCCCCTCGGACACGTCCTGCTTCAGGTAGGGCATGCCCGTCGGGACGAACACGACGCGGTCGAGGCCGAACTGCTGCGCGACCTCGCTCGCCGCGACGAGGTGGCCGTGATGGATCGGGTCGAACGTGCCGCCCATGATCCCGATCCGGGTGAGCGCGCCGGAATCGGCGAGCTCGCCAGGCTCGACCGCCTGCTGCGTCACCGGGACTCTCGCGGCCTAGTGGCCGTGTCCGCCGTGGCTGTCGTGCGCGTCCGCCTGCCCGGTCTTGTGCGAGTGACGGTTCGCGACGTCGCGATAGGTGAACGTGATGATCCCGCCGACGATGAAGAATGCCGCGGCGATCGCCGGGAAGGCCCAGATGGGAAGCGCGAGCGCCTGGGCAACGTGCTCTTCAGCGGCGAGGACGAGCGAGAACGTCATGCCGACATCCTATCCGCGGATCTGTCCCGTGCCCCGCACGATCCACTTCGTGCTCGTCAGCTCGCGCAGGCCCATCGGGCCGCGCGCGTGGAGCTTCTGCGTCGAGATGCCGACCTCGGCGCCGAAGCCGAACTCGCCGCCGTCGGTGAAGCGCGTCGAGGCGTTGACCATGACGACGGCGGCGTCGACCTCGGCGAGGAAGCGCTCGGCCTGCGCATAGTCGTTCGTGACGATCGCCTCGGTGTGCTTCGTCGAGTAGCGGCGGATGTGCGCGATCGCCTCGTCGAGGTCGTCGACGACGCGGACGTTCATCTCGAGCGCCATGTGCTCGATCGTGTAGTCGTCCTCCGTGACGGGCACGGCGTCGACGTGGAGCTCGCGGGCGCGCTCGTCGGCGTGCAGCTGGACGTTCTCGGCGGCGAGCGCCGCGAGGACCGGCGGCACGAGCCGGTCGGCCGCCGCCCGGTGCACGAGGAGGGTCTCGGCCGCATTGCAGACGGATGGCCGCTGCACCTTCGCGTTGACGACGATGTCGACCGCCATCTGCGTTTCGGCGGACTCGTCGAGGTAGACGTGGACGACGCCCGCGCCCGTCTCGATGACGGGCACCTTCGACTCGCGCACGACCGTGTCGATGAGGTTCTGGCTCCCCCGCGGGATGAGGACGTCGACGTAGCCGCGCGCCGCCATGAGCTGCGTCGCGCCCTCGCGGCCGAACTCGTCGATCGTCTGCACGGCGTCGCGCGGCAGCCCGACGGACTCGAGCGCGTCCTGGATGATGCGCACGAGCACCCGGTTGGTGTTCTCCGCAGCCGAGCCGCCGCGCAGCACGGAGGCGTTGCCGCTCTTGAGCGCGAGGGAGGCGATGTCGATCGTGACGTTCGGCCGCGCCTCGTAGATCGCGCCGATGACGCCGAACGGCACCCGCACCTGGGTGAGCTGGAGACCGTTCGGCAGCGTCGAGCCGCGCACGACGTCGCCGACGGGGTCGGGCAGCGCGATGATCTCGCGGACCGCCTTCGCCAGGCCGGCGAGGCGCGCCTCGTTGAGCGTCAACCGGTCGATGAGGCCCGTGCTCAGCCCGTTCTCGCGGCCGTTCGCGAGATCGAGCTCGTTGGCGGGCAGGATGTCGCCCGCGGAGGACTCGACCGCCGCCGCGATCGCCTCGAGCCCGGCGTCGCGCTGCGCCGTCGACGCCTGTGCGAGCGCGATGGAGGCCGTCCGCGCGGCCTCGAGCTTGTCGGTCAGACCGAGCGCGATATCCGTCGTCATGCGGTCAGTGTACGCGCGCGGCAGAACGCGATCCCTCCCCCTTTTCCATGGGACGAGCCTTGTCCGCGTTGCGGCGGGCGGCTCAGAATGGGCGGATGCGCTTCGAGACGACCATGCTCCAGATGGGCAACAACACCGGGATCGAGGTCCCGGAGGACGTCGTCGCGGCGCTCGGGGCGGGCCGGAGGCCGCCCGTCGTCGTGACGGTCAACGGCTTCGAGTACCGCAGCACGATCGCCGTCATGGGCGGGAAGTCGCTCATCCCGTTCTCCTCCGACAAGCGGGCGGCGACGGGGATCGGCGGCGGGGATCCGATCACGGTCGAGCTCGAGCTCGACACCGCGCCGAGGAGGGTCGAGGTCCCCGAGGATCTCGCGGCGGCACTCGCCGAGGCGGGGCTGGGTGACGCGTTCGCGGCGCTCGCGGTCTCGTACCGCAAGCGGCACGTCCTCGCGGTCGAGGGCGCGAAGGCGGCCGAGACGCGGGCCCGCCGCGTCGCGGGGGTCGTCGAGGCGCTGCGCGGCACTCGCTAGACTCGCTGACGATGTCACGCTCGCTGCTCCTTCGGAGCCGCGGCAGGGCCTGAACGACCGGCGCCCTGCCCGCGGCGCCTTCACTGTGCCGGTCGCACCCTCCGACCCGAGACAGGACATCCCCGTGACCGCACGCCCCCGGCCGTGGCTCATGCTCGCCGCCGCCGTCATCGCGCAGGCGTCGACGACCGTCGTCGCGACGACTCCCGCCTTCCTCATCCCGCTGCTCCACGACGTCGAGGGGCTCTCGCTCGCCGAGGCGGGACTCCTCGCCGCCGCGCCGAACCTCGGACTCGTGCTCTCGCTCGTCGCGTGGGGCGCGGCGACCGACCGCTGGGGCGAGCGGCGCATCCTGCTCGTCGGCCTCGCGGCGACGACGCTCGCGGTCGCGCTGTCGATGCTCGCCGGCGGCTTCGTGTGGCTCGGGCTCGCGCTCGCCCTGTCCGGGGCGCTCTCCGGCTGCACGAACGCGTCGAGCGGCCGCCTCATCGTCGGCTGGTTCCCGCCCGAGCGCCGCGGCCTCGCGATGGGCATCCGGCAGACCTGTCAGCCGGTCGGCGTCGCCGTCGCGGCGCTCGTCGTGCCCGCCCTCGCGAGCGGCGGCTCGATCGCCGCAGCCCTCGCCTTCGGCGGCGTGCTGAGCCTCGCGAGCCTCCTCGTCTGCGCCGTCGTCGTGGTCGATCCGACCCGTCCGCCGCACCGCGACGTCGCCGAGGCGACGAACCCCTACCGCGAGACGGGCGTGCTCGCCCGGATCCACGCCGTCTCCGTGCTCCTCGTCGTGCCGCAGTTCGCGCTGTCGACCTTCGGCCTCGTCTGGTTCATCGCGGGCTTCGGCTGGTCGGCGCTCGCCGCGGGCATCGTCGTGTCCGCGGCGCAGCTGCTCGGCGCCGTCGGCCGAATCGCCGCCGGTGCGCTCAGCGACCGGGTCGGCTCGCGCCTCGGCCCGCTGCGCTGGGTCGCGGTCCTCGGCATCGCCGCGATGCTGCTCACGGCGGGCTTCGGCGCGCTCGACTGGGCGGTGCCGGCCGCGATCGCCTACGTCCTCGCGAGCTGCGTGAGCGTCGCCGACAACGGGCTCGCGTTCACCGCCGTCGCGGAGATCGCCGGGCCGCGCTGGGCCGGCCGGGCGCTCGGCATCCAGAACACGGGGCAGTTCCTCGCCGCGGCGATCGTCTCCCCCGCGTTCGGCGCGCTCATCGGCGCCGTCGGCTACCCCCTCGCCTGGGCGATCGGGGCCCTCGCGCCGCTCGCCGCGACGCCTCTCGTCCCGTCCCGGAGCGCCGAGGCGCGCATCGCGGGCTGAGGAATCGCGTTCTGGCTGAGGAATCAGCCCGAGAAACTCAGCCCGGGACCGATTTCTCAGCCCGGGAGCGGCTTCTCAGCCCGCAGGCGATTCCTCAGGCCGGGAGGCCTGCTGAGCCGGCAGGGGCGGCCTGGAACCAGGTGCCGAGCCGCTCGCCGCTCAGCGCGCGGGCCACGGTGCTCGTCTCCGCGAGCAGGACGGGGATGCCGTTCGCGGACGCGAGCTTCGCGGCGGCGACCTTCGTCGCGGCGCCGCCCGTGCCGACGCCCGCCTCGCCGATGTCGCCGAACGCGATCGTCTCGAGTCCGTCGTCGTGCGCGACGTGGTCGATGCGCACCGCGCCCGGCTCGGCCGGCGGCCGCGTGTAGAGCGCGTCGACGTCCGAGAGCAGGATGAGCAGGTCGGCGCGCACGAGGATGCTGACGAGCGCCGCGAGCCGGTCGTTGTCGCCGAAGCGGATCTCCTGCGTCGCGACCGTGTCGTTCTCGTTGACGATCGGGAGCACGCCGAGGCCGAGCAGCCGCTCGAAGGCGCGGCGGGCGTTCGAGCGGTTCGTCGGGTTCTCCATGTCGCCCGCCGTCAGCAGCAGCTGCCCGGCGATGATCCGGTAGCGGTCGAGGCTCGTCTGGTAGCGCCACATGAGCACGTTCTGCCCGACCGCGGCCGCCGCCTGCTGCGTCGCGAGATCGCCCGAGGCGCGGACGTTGCCCTCGAGTCCGAGGAACGGCATCGCGCTCGCGATCGCCCCCGAGCTCACGAGGATGACCTCCGAGCCGCGGCCGTGCGCTTCGGCGAGCGCATCGACGAGGGTGTCGATCTGACCGACGTTCTCCCCCGTCACGCTCGAGGAGCCCACCTTGACGACGATGCGCTGCGCCTGTGGGATCTGCTCGTGACGCTCGACGAGCGACAGTCGCGGCGTCGGGCCGGTCAGCGGTGCCTCAGTCGTCATCGTCGCTCCAGTATCCCGCGTCGCGCTCCGCCTCGAGCTCCGCGCGCGCAGCCGCCTTCGCATCCATCCAGGCGTGGTACTCCTCCTGGCGCTGCTTCGTGGTGCGCCGGCCGGGGCCCCCGTCGAGTCGCGCGTCGGTACCGCGCGGGCTCTGGATGAGCTCGGCGGCGCTCGTCAGCGTCGGCTCCCAGTCGAAGGTCACCTCGCGCGCGCGGCGGCCGATCTTGACGGTCGCGCCGGGCGTCGCGCCGACGCGGAACAGCTCCTCCTCGACGCCGAGCTTCGCGAGCCGGTCGGCGAGGTAGCCGACGGCCTCGTCGTTGTCGAAGTCCGTCTGCGCGACCCACCGCTCCGGCTTCGCGCCGAGGACCCGGTAGAGGGTCGTCGTGCCGCCCTCGACGCGGATCTCGAAGTCGCGCGCATCGACCGCCTTCGGCCGCATCACGATCCGCGGCCGGTCGACCGCCGCGGCGGCCCTCGCCTCGCGGTCGGCCGTCACGAGCTCCGCGAGGGCGAAGCTCAGCTCGCGCAGCCCCGCGTGCGAGACCGCCGACACCTCGAAGACGCGGTAGCCGCGCGCCTCGAGGTCCGGCCGCACGAAGTCCGCGAGCTCCGCGGCCTCCGGCACGTCGATCTTGTTGAGCGCGACGAGCTGCGGCCGCTCCAGGAGCGGCAGCTGGCCCTCCGGCACGGGGTAGGCGGCGAGCTCCGCGAGGATCGTGTCGAGGTCGGAGATCGGATCGCGACCGGGCTCGAGCGTCGCGCAGTCGAGGACGTGCAGCAGGGCCGAGCAGCGCTCGACGTGGCGCAGGAACTCCAGGCCGAGGCCCTTGCCCTCGCTCGCGCCCTCGATGAGGCCGGGCACGTCGGCGATCGTGTAGCGGGTCGAGCCCGCCTCGACGACGCCGAGGTTCGGGTGCAGCGTCGTGAACGGGTAGTCGGCGATCTTCGGCCGCGCCGCGCTGAGCGCCGCGATGAGACTCGACTTGCCCGCCGACGGGTAGCCGACGAGCGCGACGTCCGCGACGGTCTTGAGCTCGAGCAGGACGTCGCCCTCGAAACCGGGAGTGCCCTTGAGCGCGAAGCCCGGCGCCTTCCGCTTCGCGGTCGCGAGCGCGGCGTTGCCGAGACCGCCCTGGCCGCCGGGCGCGACGACGAGACGCGCACCGGACTCCGCGAGGTCCGCGAGCAGAACGCCATCGGCATCCTTGACGACCGTGCCGACGGGCACCGGGAGCACCGTGTCGGCGCCGTTCGCGCCGTGACGCAGATCCCCCGCGCCCGCCGCGCCGCTGCCCGCCTTCTGGTGCGGCGCGTACTTGAGGGTCAGCAGGGTCGTCTCCTGCGGGTCCGCGACGAGCACGACGTCACCGCCGTCGCCGCCGTTGCCGCCGTCGGGCCCCGCGAGCGGCTTGAACTTCTCGCGGCGCACCGAGACGCAGCCGTTGCCGCCGTCACCGGCGGACAGGTGGAGCGTCACCTGATCGACGAACTGCGCCATGACGTTCTCGCTCCTGTGGCTGCGGAATGAGAAAGCGCGGCGCGTCCGGTCAGGACGGCCGCGCTCTCAGCGGTGCTACTGCGCCGCGACGATGTTGACGACCTTGCGGCGGCCCTTCGCGCCGAACTCGACCGCACCGGCCTCGAGCGCGAACAGGGTGTCGTCCTTGCCGCGGCCGACGCCCGCGCCGGGGTGGAAGTGGGTGCCGCGCTGGCGGACGATGATCTCGCCGGCCTTGACGACCTGGCCGCCGAAGCGCTTGACGCCGAGGCGCTGCGCGTTGGAGTCGCGGCCGTTACGGGTGGAGCTCGCGCCCTTCTTGTGTGCCATGAGTGCTCAGCCCCTTACGCGATCTTCGTGATCTTGACGCGGGTGAGGTCCTGGCGGTGGCCCTGACGCTTCTTGTACCCGGTCTTGTTCTTGAACTTCTGGATGACGATCTTCGGCCCGCGCTCCTCGCGCACGACCTCCGCCTCGACCTTGACCTTCGCGAGGCCCTTGGCGTCGCTCGTGACCTTGTCGCCGTCGACGACGAGGACGGCCGGCAGGGCGATCTTCTCGCCGACGTTCGCCTTCTGGCGGTCGAGCACGACGACCGTGCCGACCTCGACCTTCTCCTGCCGCGCACCCGCGCGGACGATCGCGTACACCATTGGTGGTCCTCTTCTTGGAAGCCTGACTCGTGTCTCACGCGGCGGGAGCCGCGGACACCGACGTTCAATCATACGCGACGAGGCCCCCGCGGGCAAACGGACGCGCGCGCCGTGCGAACTGTGCGATCCGACCCCGATCCGGGCCCCAGAACGCCGGTTTCGCATCAAGAATCGCACACTTCACCTCCCTCACCTCCCGGAGGGGCTTCACAAGCGCAGGGCTCGGCGGAAGCGGGTCACGGTGTCCTCACGGGCGTCGGGGCGCAGGCCCGAGGCGCGGACGTGGACGGGGTGCCAGCCGGCGTCGAGCGCGAGGTCGTCGCGGCGGCGGTCCTTCTCGTACTGGGCGGGATCGCTGCGGTGCTGATCGCCGTCGTACTCGCCGAGCACGCGATGCTCCGGCCAGGCGAGATCGAACCAGCCGATCCAGCCCCGCGGGCCCCGCAGCTCGTAGCCGCACACGGGCTCGGGCAGCCCCGCGTCGGCGAGCAGCAGCCGCAGCCGGCTCTCCTGCGGGGACTCCACGCCCGGCCGGATGCGCGCGATCGCCCGCCGGGCCGCCGGCGCCCCCTTCGCGTGCGAGCCGGTGGCAGCCGAGGCCGCGAGCGCGTCGATCGTCGTGAACGGCCGGCCGCGCTCCCGGAAGCGCGGCACGAGCACGAGGTGATCCCCGATCGCGACGAGATCCTCGTGCCCGAGCACGCCGGCGAGCTCGAGGAACAGCCGCTCGGGCGCCGACACGGCCACCCCACGCACCACGACGACCTCCTCCCCGGAGTCGCGGTGCCCGACGACGCCCCGCGCGCGGATCTGGCTCAGACCCGGCCCCGAGGTGACGTGGGACGGCCCCGACTCCGGCGCACTGCGTGACAGCGGCAGCGGCAGCCCGAGCCACCGCGCGGCCGTGACATGACTCAGCCGATCCCCCGGCCGCAGCCGTCGCATGACGTTCTGCAGATCCCTCATCACCCCTCCCTCGTCACCCCTTGAGTGCGCAACTGTGCAAAAAGCGACGCTGCAGGGGCGCCAGAACGCCATTCCCCCGCCCGAATCGCACACTTCGCCTCCCTGGGGCGAGGATGAGGGGGTGATCCTGATCGACCCGCCGCTGTGGCCGCGGCACGGGACGGTGTGGGGGCACGTCGTCAGCGACGAGAGCCTCGACGAGCTCCATGCCTTCGCACGGCGCGCGGGGATGCCGGAGCGCGGCTTCGACCTCGACCACTACGACTACCCGATCGAGCGGCAGGCGGAGCTCGTCGACCTCGGCGCGACGCTCGTGGGCGCCCACGAGCTCACGCGGAGGCTCATCGCGAGCGGCCTGCGGGTCCGCGCGCGCGACCGGACGCGCAAGCGTTAGCGGCGCACCTCGACGAGCGTCACCCACGAGATCGTCACGGCGGAGCAGATCGCGAGGACGCAGGCGACCGCCACGACGATCATCCCCGGGTCGGCGAGGCCCGCGACGAGCAGCACGCCGCCGATCGTGAACGCGGCGAGCGGCAGCGCGCCGACGACGAGCACGCCCGACCGCGAGCGCGGCTGCTGGTCGTCGGAGCACAGCACGCGCCGCACCGCGAGCAGCTCGAAGATCCACGCGAACGCCGTGCCGACGAGCACCTCGATGCCGAAGACGAGCGGCGAGGTGCCGGGGACGAGGATCAGGCAGGACAGCGCGACGGTCAGGACGAGCGTCGCGATCGCGGCGCCGGAGCGGGCCGGCAGCGTGCGGGAGGCGACGATGACGTCGATGTTGACGGACATCGCGACGATGAGGAGGCCGGCGAGCGCGCCCGAGACGCCCGCCATGGCGGTGCCGAAGCCGGCCCAGGCCTCGAGGCTCTCCACGCGATCACCGTACCGCGGCGGGGCCTGCGGCTACCTGCGATGCAGCGTGGCGCAGTTGGCGAGATCCATGTCGATCGCCTTGAAGCAGTAGGTGATCGTGTTCGCGTCGATGATCTCGAGCGATGAGACCCCGTCGTCGTTGTCGAGGAGGGCGAAGCGCCCCTGCTCGGGGACGACCCCGATGACCTCGTCCGTGCTCACCGCGCCGTTCTCGTCGTAGGTGACCGTCGCGACGAAGCCGCGGCCCGAGTTCTGCGTGACCGTGAGCGTGAACGGCGTCTCGCCGTAGCCGTCGATCCCGCCCCACACCCGGTAGTTCGTGCCCGTCCACGTACCGGTGATGTCGAAGGGGGCGCTCGAGGCGCATCCCGCGAGCATCGCCGCGGCGCCGATCAGGGCGATGCCCGCTGCCAGCCTGGTCCTTGCCGTCATGCCGGGATGGTCGCGAGCGAGTCCGGCGACGGGAAGGGCCGGTCAGAACGCTAGGCGCTCTCGGCGGGCGTGACCGGCGCCTTGGTCGAGGCGCGGCGTCGGCGCGGCCTCGAGGGGGCGGCGGGGGCCTCCTCGGCGGGCGCGGCGTCGCTCGGCGGTGCGGCGACGGCATCGAGTGCGGCGGTGAGGGCGGCTTCGGACTGCTCGGGCAGCGGGGAGAGCGCGCCTTCGGCCTGCTCGGCGAGCGCGGCGGCGGACTCGAGCTCGTCCGCGTGGATCGTCGACTTCGCGATCTTCGACAGGGCGTTGCGGACGTCCTCCGTGATGGCGTGCGTGCCGGCCGAGCCGACGCCGTTCTTGACGCCGCTCGCACCGCCCGCGGCGCCGCGGCCCGAGCGCTTACGGGCGCCGCCATCGGCCGCGCGGTGCTTGACGACGGGGTCGTGGTGGATGATGACGCCGCGGCCCGCGCAGACCTCGCACGGCTCGGAGAACGTCTCGATCAGCCCGAGCCCGATCTTCTTGCGCGTCATCTGCACGAGCCCGAGCGAGGTGACCTCGGCGACCTGGTGCTTGGTGCGGTCGCGCGAGAGGCACTCGACGAGGCGGCGCAGCACGAGATCGCGGTTCGACTCGAGCACCATGTCGATGAAGTCGACGACGATGATCCCGCCGATGTCGCGCAGCCGCAGCTGGCGCACGATCTCCTCGGCCGCCTCGAGGTTGTTCTTCGTGACGGTCTCCTCGAGGTTGCCGCCCTGGCCGACGAACTTGCCCGTGTTGACGTCGACGACGGTCATCGCCTCGGTGCGGTCGATGACGAGCGAGCCGCCGGAGGGCAGCCAGACCTTGCGCTCGAGCGCCTTGTCGATCTGCTCGCTGACCCGGTACTCGCCGAACGAGTCGGCGCCCTCGTAGCGCACGACGCGCTCGAGGAGGTCGGGCGCGACCGCCGTGAGGTAGTCGGTGATGACCTCGTGCGCGTCCTCGCCCTCGATGACGAGGCGCTGGAAGTCCTCGTTGAAGACGTCGCGGATGATCTTGACGAGCAGGTCGGGCTCGGAGTGCAGCAGCGCGGGGGCATTCGCCGTCTCGACGGCGTGCTCGATGTGCGCCCACTGGTTCGTGAGGCGCTGCACGTCGAGCGTGAGCTGCTCCTCGGTCGCGCCCTCCGCGGCGGTGCGCACGATGACGCCCGCGGACTCCGGCAGGACCTCCTTGAGGATGCGCTTGAGACGGGTCCGCTCGGTGTCGGGCAGCTTCCGCGAGATCCCGGACATGGAGCCGTTCGGGACGTAGACGAGGTAGCGGCCCGGGAGCGAGATCTGCGAGGTCAGGCGGGCGCCCTTGTGCCCGACGGGGTCCTTCGTGACCTGGACGAGAACGCGATCGCCGGGCTTGAGCGCGAGCTCGATGCGCTTGGCCTGCTGCTTGCCGCGCCCCTCCTCCTCGGCGTTCGCCTGGGCGGCCTCCCAGTCGACCTCGCCCGAGTAGAGGACGGCGTTGCGGCCGCGGCCGATGTCCACGAACGCGGCCTCCATCGAGGGCAGCACGTTCTGCACGCGGCCGAGGTAGATGTTCCCGATGAGGGACGCCTCCTGGCTCTTGGCGACGTAGTGCTCGACGAGGACGTCGTCCTCGAGGACGGCGACCTGGATGCGGTCGAACTTGCTGCGCACGACCATCGCGCGGTCGACGGCCTCGCGGCGGGCGAGGAACTCGCTCTCCGTGACGACGGTGCGCCGGCGCCCGTCGGAGCGGCCGTCGCGGCGGCGCTGCTTCTTCGCCTCGAGGCGCGTCGAGCCCTTGACGCGCTGCGGCTCGGTGATGGGCTCGGGGGCGCTGCGCTGCTGGCGCTGGCGCGGCTGCTGCTGGGCGGGCTCCGCGTCGCCGTCGCCGCGGCTGCGCTTGCGCGTCCGGCTGCGCCGGGAGCCGCTCGTGGGCTCGCCATCGACCTCGTCGACCTCGGTGCCCTCGGGCGCCTGCGGCAGCAGCGGCGGCGCCATGAACAGCAGCGATACGGGGGAAACGCTCGGGGTGGTCTCGTCCACCGGTACTCCTCGCCGGGCCGCATCACGGCACCGGTACGCTCGTGCGCGCTCCGCGTCCAGCGCGGTTCCTCGCGCAAACTCTTAGGGGTCTCGACCCGGGTATCGATACGGCCTGCGGCCTGCTCGACCCGCGGTGGGACCGATGCTCGGAACTGGCTATCCGACTGTCGCGGCATGGGCCGCGATCCGGTCCGGTGTGCCCGGAAAGCTTGTACCAGCAGTATCTCACACCTGCCGATCGACTCGCCTTCGGCTCGCTCGCCGGCCGCGCCGGGATAATGGCGGCATGATCCGACCGCACGCGCGCCGCCCCTGGCTGCTCATCGTCAGCCTGCTGCTGAGCGGCGTCGCCGGCATCTGGGCGGCGTTCGCGCTGACCCTCGACAAGTTCGCGGTGCTCGCCGACCCGAACGCCGACCTGGACTGCAACTTCTCGATCATCGTGCAGTGCGGCGCGAACCTGCAGTCCTGGCAGGGCGCCGTCTTCTTCGGCGTGCCGAACCCCATCTGGGGACTCCTGGGCTGGGTCGCGCCGATCGTCGTCGCGGCCGCGCTCGTCGCGGGCGCGCGGATGCGGACCTGGTTCTGGCTCGTCTTCAACCTCGGGATCGCCGGCGCGCTCGCGTTCTGCTTCTGGCTCATGGGCCAGTCGATCTTCGTGATCGGGACGCTGTGCCCCTGGTGCATGCTGACCTGGGCGGCGGCGATCCTCGCGTTCTGGACGCTGACGTTCTACAACCTCAAGGAAGGGCGCTTCGGGGCCTGGGGCCGGCGGGCGGGATCAGCCCTCTACACCTGGGCGCCGCTCGTCGCGGTCGCGAGCTACCTCGTCATCGCGATCCTCGCGCAGCTGCGCCTCGACGTGCTCGGCTACCTCTAGGAGGCGAACCAGAGCGCGAGCTCGCGCTCCGCCGACTCCGGCGCGTCGGAGGCGTGGATGAGGTTCTGCGTGACGGTCGTGCCCCAGTCGCGGCCGAGGTCGCCGCGGATCGTGCCCGGCGCCGCCGCGGTCGGCTCCGTCGAGCCGATCATCGAGCGCATCCCCTCGATGACGCGGTTGCCCGCGATGCGGATCGCGACGACGGGACCGCTCAGCATGAACTCGACGAGCGGCTCGAAGAACGGCTTGCCGGCGTGCTCCGCATAGTGGTCCTCGAGGAGCTCGCGCTCGGGCTCGAGCATCCGGATGTCGACGAGCCGGTACCCCTTCGCCTCGATGCGACGGAGGATCTCGCCGGTCAGGTTCCTCGCCACGCCATCCGGCTTCACGAGGACGAGCGTCTCCTCCACTGAGGTCATGCGGCGGTACTCCTAGACGTTGTGCGGGATGGGAGCGCGGTCGGTCTTCGCTCCGCGCCAGAGACACCATACCCACAGTGCCAGTGCGCCTCCCGCCACGACCAGCAGGGTGATCCCGGCGCCGGCGTCGCGGAAGAGCAGGGCGATGCCGCCCGCGACGAGCACGGCGTGCACGAGCCAGCCGATCCCGACCGCGAGGGCCGGACGGCGGCGCACGAGCCCCGCCCCGAGCACGCACAAGACGATGAGCGCCCCGCCGATGCCGAAGGCGGCGCCCGGCTCGAGCCACTTGAGACCGAACGCGGTGAACGCGACGAAGATCACGACGAAGATGTCGAGCCCGAGCACGATCGCGACGAGCTTCGGGGTGAGCAGATTGCGCTTCAGCCCTTCAGGCATGCCGTCCTCAGTCATTCCGCTCCTCGACCATCGAGCTCCGCCATCCTCAGCACCTCTCCGACGAGCGTGATCGAGCCCGCGACGACGACGGCGCGGCGCGGCGCCTCCGCCGCCCACTCCTGGGCCGCGCGCAGCGCCTCCGCGAGCGGCAGCGGCGCCTCGTGCGGCGCGTCCGTGTCGTCGAGCAGGTCGGCGATCTCCTCCGCGCTCAGCGCCCGCTCCGAGCCCGACGAGGTCGGGAACCAGCGCGCCGCGAGCGGTGCGAGCTCCGCGATGACCCCCTCCGCGTCCTTGTCGGCGAGGATGCCGACGACGAACGCGATCTCGTCGAAGGCGAAGTACTTCGGCAGCGCCTCCGCGAGCGCCCTCGCGCCGTGCGGGTTGTGCGCCGCGTCGACGATGACGACCGGATCGGCCGCGAGGATCTGCAGGCGACCCGGCGACGTCGCGTTCTCCAGCCCGTCCGCGAGCACCGCGTCCACGAGCGGCTGCGTGCCGCGCCCCAGGAACGCCTCGACCGCGGCGATCGCGAGCGCTGCGTTGTGCCCCTGGTGGTCGCCGTAGAGCGGCAGGTAGAGGTCCTCGTAGCGGCCCGCGAGCCCCCGGACCGTGATCGACTGCCCGCCGACCGCGACCTCGGAGGACTCGAGCGCGAACGCCGCCGGCTCCGCATGCAGGACCGACTCGGTGAGCTCGACCGCGCGGACGATCTCGGCCAGCGCCTCCGGGTCCTGCGCCGCCGACACCACCTCGGCGAGCGGCTTGATGATGCCCGACTTCGTGCGCGCGATCTCCTCAACCGTCGAGCCGAGCCGGTGCGTGTGGTCGAGCGCGATCGGCGCGAGGACCGCGACCTGGCCGTCCGCGACGTTCGTCGAGTCCCACTCGCCGCCCATCCCGACCTCGAGGACCGCGACGTCGACGGGCGCGTCGGCGAACGCCGCGAACGCGAGCACCGTGAGCGCCTCGAAATAGGTCAGCGGGGCCTCGCCTGCCGCCTCGAGCTCCGTGTCGACCATGAGCAGGTAGGGCTGGATGTCGTCCCAGTTCTCCACGAGCTTCTCGTCCGAGATCGGCTCGCCGTCGATGACGATCCGCTCGTTGATCCGCACCAGGTGCGGGCTCGTCATGAGGCCCGTGCGCAGGCCGTAGGCGCGCAGGATCGACTCGATCATGCGGGACGTCGTCGTCTTCCCGTTCGTCCCCGTGATGTGGATGACCGGGTAGGCCCGCTGCGGGTCGCCGAGCAGATCCGCGACCCGACGGGTCGGCTCCAGGCGCGGCTGCGGGGCCGCCTCGCCGATTCGGGCGAGGAGCTCCTCCTCGACGCGCGCGGCGTCCGAGGCGTGGTCGGTCATGAGGCTGCCTTCATCTCGATACGTCCCCTTCGGCGCCGCTCGATGCTCGCGTCACGCGGATGTCGGTGTCACCCTCGCCGATCGCGACTCCCACCGCAAGCGTCTCGGCCGCGATGAGCGCCTCGTGCGCGCGGGCCGCCGCCGCGTCCTCCGCCGGCAGGGTCAGCGCCAGCACGATCCGGTCGGACACCTCGAGCCCCGCGGCCTTGCGGGCGTCCTGGATCTGGCGGATGAGGTCGCGTGCGCGTCCCTCCGCCTCGAGCTCCGGCGTCGTCGCCGTGTCGAGGACGACGAAGCCCCCGCCCGACAGGAACGCGATCGCCGATGCCGGATCGGCGGCCTCCAGGGTCAGCTCGTACTCGCCCGCCAGCAGCTCGACGCCGCCCGCGGTGACCTGCTCCTGCTGGAGGCTCCAGTCCCCCGCCCTCGCCGCGGCGATGACGTTCTGCACCTGACCGCCGATGCGCGGACCGAGTGCGCGCGCGTTGACGCTGAGCCGCCTCGTGATGCCGTAGCCGTCCGCGCTGTCGGCCACGCCGAACGCCTTGACGTTGAGCTCGTCGCGCAGGATCCCCGCATACGGCTCGAGGTCGAGGCTCGCGCCGACGACGGTGATCGACGGCAGCGGCAGGCGCACCCGCAGCTTGCGGGCCTTGCGCAGGCTCAGTCCCGCGGAGGCGATCTCGCGCACCGCGTCCATCGTCGCGATGAGCCCCGGGTCGCCCGGGAACGCGGCCGCCTCCGGCCAGTCGGTCAGATGCACGCTGCGCCCGCCCGTGAGCCCCCGCCAGATCTCCTCCGACACGAGCGGCAGCAGCGGCGCCGCCATGCGCGCGACCGTCTCGAGCACCGTGTAGAGCGTGTCGAAGGCGTCCCGGTCTTCCGACCAGAAGCGGTCGCGGGAGCGGCGCACGTACCAGTTCGTCAGCACATCGGCGAAGTCGCGCAGCGCCTCGGCCGCGAGCGGCGAGTCGAGAGCGTCGAGGTGGCCGGTGACCGTCTCGAGCACCTCCCGCGTCTTCGCGAGGATGTAGCGGTCGAGCTCGTTGCGCGAGTCGGTGCGCCAGGTGCCCTGCGTCCCCGCGGCGTTCGCGTAGAGGGTGAAGAAGTAGTACGTCGACCACAGCGGCAGCAGGAGCTCCCGGACGCCGCCGCGGATCCCCTCCTCCGTCACGACGAGGTTGCCGCCGCGGATCACCGACGACGACATGAGGAACCAGCGCATCGCGTCCGAGCCGTCCCGGTCGAAGACCTCCTGGACGTCCGGGTAGTTGCGCAGCGACTTCGACATCTTCTGCCCGTCGTTGCCGAGCACGATGCCGTGGGCGATGACGTTGGAGAACGCCGGCCTGCCGAAGAGGGCGGTCGCGAGGATGTGCATCGTGTAGAACCAGCCGCGCGTCTGCCCGATGTACTCGACGATGAAGTCGGCCGGGTTGTGCGTCTCGAACCACTCGCGGTGCTCGAACGGGTAGTGCACCTGCGCGAACGGCATCGAGCCCGAGTCGAACCACACGTCGAGCACGTCCTCGATGCGACGCATCGTGCTGCGCCCCGTAGGGTCGTCCGGGTTCGGCCGGGTCAGCTCGTCGATGTAGGGGCGATGCAGGTTCGGCTCGCCGTCGGGTCCGACCGGCAGTCGGCCGAAGTCGCGCTCGAGCTCCTCCAGCGAGCCGTACACGTCGACGCGCGGATAGGCGGGGTCGTCAGAACGCCAGACCGGGATGGGGCTCCCCCAGTAGCGGTTGCGGGAGATCGACCAGTCGCGCGCGTTGCCGACCCACTTGCCGAACTGGCCGTGCTTGACGTTGTCCGGCACCCAGTTGATCTGCTCGTTGATGCCGAGCATGTCGTCCTTGAAATCGGTGACCCGCACGAACCAGGAGCTGACCGCCTTGTAGATGAGCGGCTGCTTGCACCGCCAGCAGTGCGGGTAGGGGTGGTCGTGGCTCTTGACCTGCAGCAGCCGACCGGCCTCTCGCAGCGCCTGCGTGAGCGGCTTGTTCGCCTCGTCCCAGCGCTGCCCCGCCACGAGCGCGAAGCTCGGCAGGAACCGTCCGCCGTCGTCGAGGCTGAGCACGACGGGGATGCCCGCGGCGGCGCAGACGAGCTGGTCGTCCTCGCCGTAGGCGGGCGCCTGGTGGACGATGCCGGTGCCCTCGCCCGTCGCGACGTAGTCGGCGACGAGGACCTGGTAGGCCTCGGGCCCGTAGGCGTCGGCGTAGGCGTCCCAGAGCGGCTCGTAGCGCACGCCCGCGAGGTCCGCGCCCGCGATGGCGCGCTCGGCCGCGTCGATCGCGGCGCTCGCGTTCTCGTAGCCCAGCTCCTTCGCGTACGACGCGATCGTGTCGGTCGCGAGGAGATAGCGCGCCTCCGCGGGTCGAGTAGACAGCGAAGCCGTCGTATCGAGACCGGATCCCGCCGGCACGACCGAGTAGGCGATCTCCGGCCCCACCGCGAGCGCCGCGTTCGTCGGCAGCGTCCACGGCGTCGTCGTCCAGGCGAGAGCGCTGACGCCGACGAGGCCGAGCTCCTCGGCCCGTGCGCCGACGAGCGGGAACGAGACCGTGACCGTCTGGTCCTGCCGCGACTTGTAGACGTCGTCGTCCATCCGCAGCTCGTGGTTCGACAGCGGCGTCTCGTCGTTCC